>Ga0315904_10005961_pt1 | contig 16786 bp, 9 predicted proteins | sample LakEriMetagenome_6_FD_203529 | JGI IMG/M metagenome (GOLD analysis project Ga0315904, IMG submission 203529) | Freshwater fungal communities from buoy surface, Lake Erie, Ohio, United States - Buoy 12 MA120 | ecosystem: Environmental > Aquatic > Freshwater > Lake | place: USA: Lake Erie, Ohio...
GCCGGGGCTTTCAAACCCATGCCTCACGGAGGGTTCTCATCCCGCCACCCCTCGCTGAGGGGACTGAGGCGCGAAATAAAAAGACCACCCCGTTGCTGGGGTGGCGGTTCTTGGCGATTGGTCGGGGGGGTGGGAATGCCCTCCGAGGCTGCGTTTTTCTTTGATTTCATAGGTATTTCTTCATCTAGGGGTTGGCCGGGGTGACGAAAAGTGAGTGGTTTCGACAGCCGGTTTGTGTGGAATCCGTGTGAAATGGGCGGATTCTGTCGCGGACGGAAAAGACGCGACAAACCGGAGACGGCATCCCGGAAATCCGGTAGCTGGAGTGGCTGGTCAGGTTCTCGTCCATCCGTCACACCTCTGCCAGATCGGCGAGTCGGATCAAGGTCGCTTTGGACTTTTTTTCTTTAGCGGCAAGATCCATACCTATGCATCATAGGAGGAGTAGTCACAAAAATTTGAATCAAATTCGTTCCCAAAAAAATAGCAGGCGGTATCAACATAATTCCCTTCGGTGTTGTAAATACGAAATTTTGTTCTTGGTGCCCAACTAATATTCCAGCCTTCAGGGCATGTGTAATCGTGAAGTTTATTGCTATTATAGTAAGCCGCCTCAACTTCTTCGATTAAAAAGTATCCGCCGCATGTTGGATGTGCAACATCGGTTTGAAACAGAGTGTGTGAATCTGATAATTTTCCCATTTGGCATGCACTAATAACGCTTTTAACATTTTCAGAACCACATGCCAAACAACGAGGAAGAAATTTGCGATTCATTTGCATGTCCAGCAACTTGGATTCATAGGAAAGACGCTTTTCAATATCTCTGACAGGAAAATAACTTTTGGTAATTAGTTTAAAACATGACCTCCAAAATAATTTCTTTTTGAGGTGTTTAATTTTATTTTGTATAGTTTTAAGTTTGGGAAGATATTCAATATCCGTAAAGCAAGAACAACTTAAGCAATAGCCTAGTGATTTCAATACGGGAAATTGATTTCCAGATGAATTTCGATATAGATCTGTACAATATGCTAAATTTGATTGGCTTTCGTGTAATACCATTTGGCTAAATTGACAAGACGAGCAAGTGATATGAAAATTCTTAGAATACATAGCTAGCTCATCGCTAAGAGATTTGCATTTTGCACCAGGTTGAGAACCGTAAATTTTCTTCATCAAAGTGTCAGGATAGATGTTTTTACCAGTAAATTTCGGATTATTTACGAGCAACTAGCCGATAATGATTCGTCCTAAACACCAGGGGATCAGAACCAACGAGCTCAAAAATAGCATTAGTCCAAGGCACCCACTTTTTCTTTTCGAGCGACTGGCATCAGCCATGGCCTTGAAAGCACCCTGGAGATCTCCAGAGAAAATCAAAGGTCCTCCCTTCAATTCACCTCTTTCAAATTTCAATATGGTATTCTTGAACTCGTTCCAATCCTTGACTCGGGGTGCCGACGCCAAGTAGCAGTTCGGCCCCCCAAGCTTTATGTAACCATCCCTGTCCGCATCAATCTGTGGATCAGGATTAGGTTCCCACCAAACAGCAAACGTATTTGGCGCATTGGTATAAAACAAAGAAGCCGCTATCTTTATCTCCAATCCACACGCCCTGCACTTAGCCACATTAACCGCGTCCGACATAACAAGCTGTCGATTTTCTGGATCTTCTCCCCAAATACTTCGATACATGGTGAGCTTGAATGGGAAATTACATTTCGGACACTTTTCCTCTATTTCGTATCTTTTGCTCATCTCTTTATCTGGCTGTGAATTATCAAACTAGGAATTTCGGACCTAAACGGATCACATCTTAATAAGTAATCAGTAGATACCAGTGAAGCTCCGAGCTTCTTCTTGCTTTTCTTCAGGCAAGAGGTCAATAAGCTGCGCATTGATCACTCGAAGCTTGTCGAAATCCTGGCTCTGAATTGAGCGACGCCCCGCCTCTATCAACAGAGAGGCTTGCGCCTCATCGTTAAGCCTCGAACTCTGACGAACCATCGATTCGAATTGTCGGATAAGGAAATCAGGAAGCTTCATCAGAATCCCATAAAGTATGGCTTTCAATTCGTCCGTGCGATGTTGAATTGTTTTAGGATTAGCGGCCTTCATAAAAGCCATCTCCTGCGCCTTTATTTGATCAAGTTTGAAGCGATCACGATCACTGCCGTGCTTGTCCACAAATACATCGCACTGATCTCTGGCTTGCTCGTATTCTCTTCGAGCGGCTAGAATTCGCTTATCGCTGGTGAGTCGATCTATTTGCTGTGCTAGCTCCATCTTTCGATCTTCGAGTTTGTAACGCTCATCGGTTACATCTGAATCACTCAATGCTGCGGCCTTATCACCTAGCTCAAGAACCGAAGATTCAATTCGTTTCAGTTCCTTCGCCGTCTCATATTGTTCATTCTCCGTCGCTTCATCGAGTTCTGACTCAATTCTCTGCTGAAGGATCGTGAGGTGGTGTCCCAAATTGGAGACCCCTACGACACGGGCTTTGGGATTGAATACCTGGCCAAAGTTCTGGCCCGTTGCGTTAATGTAGGCCTCAACTTTAATATCCCTCGACTCAGACATCTCAAAAACAAGATCGATATCCGTTCCTTTGGGAACGTCACGAGTAATTTGGCCGCCTGTAATTAGTAGTGTCCCGATCTCCTTTGCGGATTCAGGGCCAGACTCTGATGGTCCCTCTCGAACGATGATGCGGATTGCGTCCCCGTGGGCACCGTGAATAAGAGTTCGGGACACAGGAGCAGTTCTCTTCTTCTTGGCTGGCAGGAGAGAATTCCTAGAGAAAATACATTCCAGAGTCGTGACACCATCCACGTCTGCGGAGTCAATCTCTATACAAATATCCTGCGGAAGAGTTTGGCCCGCTACCGAGTATTTTCCATGAGCAACCTGAATCTCATTCAAGGTGTTTTCAACTGAATTTCCGGTGGCGTCCGTCGTCTTAAATTCGAATACATTAAAAGCATCCTGTTCCAATGGAAGATCCTCGAATATTCTTGAAGCTAATGGCTTAACACCCGAGTCAAAGCCTCCATCTGCTCGAACTATTCGATAGTTAAGTCCTTTAAAGTCGCCTTCTACTTTCGCGGCAAAGGGTATTTCCAAGTCACGGGTTTGGGTCGAATAAGCCGCTGTGATTGAAAACTTCGAATTTGAACTGGATGATTCTTCTTTTGATGCACTTGGAACTTGCTGGGTTCCTGCAAAAAATGCAGCACCCACAACAATGGCTGTTGTTGGATCAATTTCGGTCACAACCTCGATGTTCAGCAATTCTCCAACACGTTGTTTGACGAGAGGAATAAATGTCGAACCGCCTACCATCAGGACAAAATTCAAATCTTTGGATGAAAGGTTTTTCCGTGTTAAAATTGTCCTGATCATTTCAACAGTCCGATCAACCGTTTCTTTAATCAAATCCTCAAAATCAGAACGCGTGATCTGAATAATAATATCAATATCATCATCAAGGTCATCTTTGGTTTCGATTTCTACTTCAGCTGAAAGCTTGCTCGAAAGCTCAACCTTTGCCTCTTCGGCCTTGTGAAGACATCTGGCCCAAAGATTTGAGTATTTTCCTTCTGCGCTCTTCATTTGATTGGCAAGATCAGCAAATACGCCTGCTTTCTCCAATTTTGGAACGATCAGTTTTTCAACGATCAATGAATCAAAATCGACACCACCCAGAAAATTGTCTCCCTCATGATCCAGGATCTTTAGTTCACCGTCCTGAGTTTGAACAAGAGCAACGTCAAACGTGCCTCCACCTAGATCATATACCAACCACTTGCCCTCTGGCATCTCTTTTTCCTTCCTCTTATTGGCATAAGCCAAACTAGCAGCAATAGGCTCTTGAAGAAGGATGACATGTTTCAGACCCGACTGCTCCGCTGCCTGCTTTGTGGCATTGCATTGTATCGTGTCAAAACTTGCAGGTATTGTAATCACTGCGGAATTGATCGCCTTTCCAGTATGAACAAATCCTTTCAATTCCTTCAGAACCTCAGCCGATAAATCAACCGGGGTCCGTGTCTGAGACAATGACTTAATTTTGAACTCTTCAGAAGTCCCCATTTTCCTTTTGAACCTGCCGACGACATTTGCAGGATCCTTCTCTTGATACTCTCGGGCCTTCTCACCAACGATGATGCGATCTTTTCGATAGGCGACCACACTTGGCAAGCTATCCTTGAATCCGCTTGGATTCTTGAAAATTTCAACGTGTCCTTTGACGAATCTCGCGATGAGGGAATTAGTTGTCCCTAGGTCTATTCCAAAATTGATTGTTTCCATGATTATTTAAGTTTAGTTTTTACTATTTGCTTTCGACGTTGTCAGTAGAGGAAGCGATTACGACGCCTTTCTGAATGACTCTTGATACTCCGTTTGAGGTTATTTTGATAATGGGCTTAAAAACTTCAACGATTTTGAGATTGTCATGACTACTGCCAACAATTGTAGTCTCAACATCAGTTCGTGTTATATCGTACTTTTGTGCGATTGGATCATCAATCAAAAACTGCATCTCGTCTGAATCGAACGCAGTTTTTATCTTTTCCAATGGCCTGTACAATTTCTCACGGTCGTCAACACCCGCCAGTTTCTTCTCTATATCAAAAACCTGGTTGAGGACAACCATTACATACTTCGGTATTTCAATGCTTTGTCTCATAATTATTTGGTTTTAAATTCTTTTGCTATTCATGAGCTTTATGATTTCCACAAGTCTTTCTAGAATTACAGCGTTCCAGACAGTTCTTCTATCTAATTGAAAACTAATGCCTGAGCTATATTGAGAAGAAACGTGCAGAACTCCACTCGAATCGACAAATTGAAAGAGTGAATATGGAATTACGTGACCTTTCTTCCACCACAAGGATCCCGTCTCACATTGAATTCCATTCTGGGTGAGCACAAGCGGTCCTACTTGTAGGTTCCTCTTCCCCTCTACAATATCATTTGCATAGCCAAGAATTAAATTAGGAAAGACCTGATGACCGAGCGATTCCAGAATTTTGACAAAATCATTTTGCGCCTCCTGCTCGCCTCTGAACGCTCTCTTGCATTCGATTGCAATCTCTGTTCCTCCACCAGTTACACCGATGCTGTAGGTGCTGTAAGTTGGAATCCCATTCGTATATTGTTTGAATACTCCGTAGCGGACACCAAGGATTTTATCAGTTGCGATTTTTGTGGAATTGTAACGAACAAAAAATTTATTGACTTCAATTTCATCAGATCGAATTTTGTGAAAAAGATTCCATCGTAGTTCTTCCTCTTCCTGCTTCTTAATCTCGGAGAGTATCTTGTTTAGTGCATCGCGGTCTTTCTGCATTTGCTCAGTGACCGTATGGCTTACTTGAAGCTGAATTGCGGCATTCGTAACGGCAACTGCCTGTTTTGTAAGTTGGTGTTCATTGTGTAATTCAAGAGACAATGCGCGAAGTGACCGTGCAATTTCCGTGCGCCCAGGTTGGCATTCATTCGGCAATGCATTTACCATTTTTACTGCGAACCATGCCATTGGATTCGTGGTTTCCTTCCACCATTTTTGACCTTGTGGCGTTTTCAATCCATCAATGTATCGCTTGACTTCTGCCGCTTGTTCTTTGAGCCAGATATTTGCCCTTTCAAAGTAATCAAATGCATCCTGCGTAGGTAGCCTACCAGAGCAAAGTGCCGAAACCAAGTCGGCGTCTCCCTGTTCTAATGCCTTGGTCAAGAGGGTTTCAAAATTAGCCTGAAACGCCGGTTGAATGAATTCAATGAAGTCTTGGTCGTCATTGTCCAAATTACGTAGATCCCAATAGAGAGAAATAGGCTTTTCGTTTTGACATTCCTGATCCTGGAAGAATGCGAACAAAAGTGGTGAGCCATGCGACAAAAATCTGTTGAACGATGGGCATTTGTATATAGCCCAGTGCCATTCGCTGAGGTTTGATTCGGTGTCGTCCAATTCATCGAGGATCTGGCGAACGCGAGACTCTCCAATTTCTGCACCGTCAAGCCAGTCGGCAACGCCATCGTTAAGTTGTATTAACTGAATGACTCGTTGTTTTAATTTACGGAGTGAAGTTCCATTCGGGTTTTCCTCAAGGGAACCGTCAATGGAAAGGACTTCAAATGGGTTAAGGTATCGTTCGTAAGGATTCTTGCATCGCGGTAAGATAGCCGCAAACTCATGAATCTTTTTGGATTCACTCAAAAGTTTCGCTCTGATCTGAGACATCCCTGTGATGGATGACGCGTAAGCTGGATTTCGCCGCAGTGACTCCGCATAAGCATCTGCCGCATCCAGCCATTTGCTCTGCTTCCGGTAAACCAAAGCTGCGTTGCCAGGGTGACATGGGTCTTTGTCCAGGCGGGCCGATTGGAAGAATGCATTCAGGGCATGCCAGAGGTCGGTTTGTTTTCCGGAATTGTAGTAGGTTCGACCAAGCTCATTTCTCCAATGAGAACTCGCAGGAATTAGCGATACAACCTGCTTTAATGCTTCTATCTGAGTTTCTTTATCTTCAAGTTTCGAAGCTGATCTCACGATGCCCTGCCATGCATGGACTAATCTTGGTGAATAAAGGACCGCGTTCTGAAAGCTTTCGAGGGCCTCGTCCCAATTTTCATTCTTTTCGTGGCAAACGCCAAGATTCGACCAAGCGGGTCCATTTTCGTCGTTGATGGCTACGCATTCTTCGTAGGCTTCTTGTGCCTCATCAATTTGACTAAGTTCGTAGTATGAGTAGGCAATCTTAAAAAAGAGATCATCATCTTCATAGGCGAGTCCAAAATCCAACTCCTTTGCTTCTTCAAAGGCCTTGATAGCTTGCTCCCACTTTTTTGCCTCGTAAAATCGAATACCAAGACTTTTTAGTTCGCTGTAAGATTGCTCGGACATGATTTGCTTCGTCAATAGTTTTGGTAGTTACCATCCCTTCGAAAGTAATTCCTTCATGCTCACCTTGTTCAGCACGGAAGAGCAGGTTTCCCAATCAGCATCTTCGACTCTGCTGTATTTCACATCGAATGGATTGCGTGTGGAGGTGGTGCGGTCGATGAGTTGGCGGGCTGCTTGTTCGTCGTGAAGTGCGACTTGCACCCACACATCCTCAAGAGTGTCAGGGATTTGGCCGAACAGACCGTGGATTGCTTCGAGGCGGTCAGCCAGCACTTGGTGGACGCGGTCTTCAACGGAGTCGCGGTATCGAAGGTTCGCAATCCAGATTTCACTGCGCGCCTGACCGATCCGTTGAATACGACCTTTGCGTTGTTCAAGCCGCGTTGGATTCCAGGGAAGGTCGATGTTGATCAGGGTGCCGAGGCGTTGAAGATTCAGGCCTTCTGAAGCGGCATCGGTGCCCAAGAGCAACCGAAGTTCGCCAGACCTGACTCGTGCCTTGAGATCATTCCGATCACAACGCTGGAATCGTCCTTCGCGCCAAAAGCCTGACCGGTTGCTTCCCGCGTAAAGACCGATGTCCATATTCGCGAATTCGGGGCGCTTGGCTAGTTCATCGCCTACCCAGCGAACGGTGTCGTAGTATTGCGAAAACAGGATGCACCCAAGTTCGAGCCACCGAGTTGATGTGCGAGGGTTGGTTCCGAGGAGGTAGGAAACGAGAGCTTCAAGCTTTGGGTCGTTGTTGCCACCTTGCTTCAAGAGATCCAGACAGCGCCGCAGCGATTTCAACTCATCCGCAGTGAAGTTCTTGAAATCGCTCGTGCCATTCGCCGGACGACCGACTTGTGGGGGCTCATCTTCCTCGGCATCATCGTCGTCCTCATCATCTGGTGCGTCGGGTTCTTGACCGAGAAGCCGTTGAATGGTGCGTCTCCCTGCTTCCATGGAGCTTCCAAGCCGGCGAAGAAGGAGCGTCTTGAAAAAGCCAGCACCCCGGACTCGCTGTTGAAGTAGCTCTGAAAAATGTTCCGCCTCTTCATAGGCTTCGTGGAGATAGCCGCCTAACACCAAAGCACTCTCATTCTCTTCACCGAAGAGCTTCACGGTGACTTTGGGGAGGAAGTAGCCACCCGTCGCCGGATTGATCGTGCTTTCGAGGTATCCACGCGTCCGGCGCACGATACATCTCAACATGGGATTTAAGCGGGAACCGTAGTCCGGGAGGAGGGCGTTCCGGAGTTGCACATTGCGGATTGCAGGCGACAGATTTCCGAGCGCTTCGGGTTTGAATTGCCAGCGGTTGTCTTCCGCTCCGAGGTGATCGCGAATGCGTCGCAAGGCAGGATCTTCGTGGCGCGATGGCAATGGATCGCGGACGTATTCCCAACCATCCCGATCATCATCCGTCGGAACTCGATCATACCCCATCGCAATATCAAGACAGCGACTCGGTCGGAACCATGGACTGGTCCGCGTCCAACCACCTAGAACTCCATCGTTTCCGTAGGAGAGGATTTCTAGCAAATCCCAAGACTCCACCGGGTGAAGTTGTACAGGGGTTGCCGTGGCTAGGAGCATGCTTTTTGTCTTCGGGCCGATCTCACGGAGAAAAGCCATCACCTTATTGGGTTCGCCTCTTTCGTCGATTTCATCGGCACTTGCATCGACTTTAGGGACCTTGCGGCGGCGGGCTCGGTGCGCTTCGTCCACGATTACGCATGTGTAGCGGCGGCTGAGGAGCTGCCTCACCGCTTCTGCCATCCCCCGCACAACAAGTCCTTGGGAAACCAGACCAATACGCCGAGGGCACTTCGCCAAGGATTTGATTCCGTCTGACGGGTATTCGACATCGTTCTCATCCAACCACGCTTTCCCGTTCCATCGGGCGGAGGGGAGCTGGAGGAGTTCCATCAGCTCGTCCTGCCATTGTTGAAGAAGCGGTTTGGGGGCCAGGACGAGGATCGGCCCGCCATCTGGATCATCGAGAGCCATCAGCATGGCGGCCATCGCGAGTTGCACCGTTTTTCCGAGGCCGACTTGATCCGCCAGAACCAAACGAGCACCGCCGAGCCGATGACGTTCCAGGGCGAGTCGGGCGAAATACTTCTGATGCGGCCAGAGTCCTTGGTCCTTTCGATAGACCGGCGTTTCCACGGCGGCACTTGCGGCGGCGACTGTTGGATCGGCTGAGACTTTCCATTCTTCTGGCTCGATCACCTTGCGGCGAATGATCCGTTCCACGTCTTGCTGGATGAACAGGCAGCAGGAGAGATCCACTGCACGAGCATCATCCCACAGGGCGTCAAACTCTTCCTGCACCCAGGTGATGGTGTCGGGATCGTCGTCTTCCCACAGTAACTCGTAGTTCATCTTCCATGCGGAAAGACTCTCGTTGACGCTGCCGAGAAATGCGGTGGCTGTTCCATCTGTTCGGCGCACCACTCCCGCTTTGCCGTGGATGAGTCCGAAGGCGCTGTCAGGAAGGACGCGGACTTCCAATTTGCCGCTGGTTAATGCGGCGTAGAGAGCCTGATAGCGAGGGAGTGCGGCAGGCGGAGCATCCTCCGGACGCCCGGAACACCAACTGCGGCGCAGCGCGGCCTGGGCCGCTGCGGCCGTTTCCATATCCTTGGGATCGATGTCCGAATTGCAGATGATGCGGACCTTTCCGGTCACCTTCATCACCGCTTCTCCAGCTACCTCAAACAGGCTCGAACGGAAATAACCGGCGATCCGATCATAGGACGCAGCACCTTCGAGCCGTTGGTTGAGAACGGCGTGGTCGAGGCGTGTGCGGCGGCTGGAATGGCGTTGGAGCATCAGGCTTGGTCATTGCGAAGGCGGCCAGCGAGGATGCGTGCTGCTTCAGAGTCGTCGGTCCATTCGTTCATACCTTCGGCGTTGCCGAGGGCGGCTAGCCATTCAAGAAGGCTGATGAATCCTTCGCGACGTTGCCAGTAGGCTTGGCCAAAGGTGTCGCGTAAGTATTGGCGACCGGGTTCAGGGCTCATATCGGCACTAGTGGTTTCGCGGATGGAGAAGAGGAGGTGGCGTAGCGGCGAAGCGGCGAATGGGTGGGTGGCAGCCGAACTGGCACGACCCCGACGCGAGGCGAGCACAGCGTCTTGAACATCTCCGACAGGGGCGAGGTGGCCCGCTGAGAACCCACTGGGAGTGTGCATGCGCGTGCCGTTGGCTTGGTCGCTCTTGAGCAGGGGGCGGATGTCGGTGACGCCGAAACCACGGGCGAGTTCCTCATACATGCCTTTGCGGCGTTCGCCGCGACTCTCGATGTCAAGGGCACGGAGATAATAGCGTTCGACCAGTGAGAGTTCCCGCCATGAATGATCGAGGCCACGCGGAACGAGGGTGTCGCAGGCGATTTCGATGGCGCGTTCAATAACGATCTGGAAATCACTCTTCTGATTTCTTTCCCGGACAGCAAAGACTTCGTGCTCCACATCACGTCCGTCGAGGGTGGCATATTGGGTAAGCACTTTCAGAGCCGCAGCGTAAGCGCCGAGCTGATAGTCGGCATCGTTGAAATTGGGTTCGCCACCTTCGTCAAGCGCTTGCATGGACGCAATCTGGTGACGGACCTCGTCTTCCACCAATGGATAGACCTCGTCGAGGAAGCCGGGCTCCGGCGAGACGCGCTTACGAAGGACGAGGCAGACAGTGCCGGTGACGTAGTTGCCCTTCTTGATGCCGACAGCCTCGGTCTCGGTGCTGATGGTCCACGCAGCGGTAGCTTTCAACCCGGCGGCCCATAGGATCATGCCGAGATCGGCCCAGACGCCGGGGTCCTGGTGGGTGAACTGCACCATTTGTAAACCGTTGTCCGGCATGTGGCGGGCGAGGTTCTTGTAAATCTCGACCATGGAACGGCGAAAATCCTCGCCATCGCCGCGCACGGCGAGTTCGGCGCGGGCGTCGGGCGTCCACTCAGGGAAGACGCGGGCGAGTTGCCTGTCCTGCCAAGCGAGGAAGAAGTCACCAAGCTCGTGGTAATTCACGGCGTCGGCGTAGGGCGGATCAGTCACCCAAAGATCGCATGAATTTCGAAGATCACGAGCATCCGATGTGCTGATTTGCCCGTGGCACTTTTGGCTCACAACTGATCCACCTTCGAAAATTTCCCATGTAGGTCCAATTTTGGACAGTGCGCGTCCCGAGTAACTAACCAGTGTGTTCAGAGCTTGGTTGTTGAATGTTTGGTCTCCTTTTTCATTAGACCCGTGCCACATCCATGCGCAGCCACGAGAATCCCAATTTGCGATCCTTCCCAATCCCAACAAGCACCCGACTTTCGACTCTTTCGATTTCGCTAGTCGGTGGGAGATTTCAGCGAGAAGTCCGTGGGTGAGGAGTTGGCGGGGGGTGAAGAGGTGATGCCAGTGAGTCCAGCCGCGGGTACGGATCGGCTCCTCGGTTTTGTCGCCGCCTTCTGGGAGCGGCTTGGACGGGATGAAGCCCTCGGATTGCCAGCGGGTAAATCGTTCGCGGAGAAGGGCGAGGACGCGGGCCTCGCGCTGAATATCGGACTCAGTGGGGGCGGCGTAGCGGCGAACTTCGCGGGATTTACCGTCGGAATCGGTGATGTTTTTCACCCAGCGGATGCAGTAAAGGCGTTCCTGGAAGACATCGCCTGAGCGGGGAACGAGGTCATCGTTAGTCCAGCGGCGCAAGCCATCCGCACCGCGCAGAGCCTCGACGGACCAGGAACGGTCGGGATCGAATGGATCGATGACGCGGCTATCAACAACTGAGGCATTTTTTGGGAGAATTTTCTTCTTTGAGTCGCCCTTAAAGGCCATCACCTGACCGGCGGAAACGATGGAGATTTCCGGCTGGAGGTGGTCTGAGCCGGGGGCACGTTTCCAGTCGCAGACAGCTTTGGATTTCTCGCCGATGAGCCAGCTTGGGGCAAGCGGGATGAAGTAGTCGCAGCCCTCGGGTTTCACTTCGACGCAGTAGAGGAAGGCATCAGCGCGTTCGCCATGCTCGTTGTGCTCGATGCCCCAGGCGGTGACTTGAGCATCGGCCTCGGCGAGTGCGGCGGACTGCACACGCATGACCTCCTCCTGAACTTCCTTGCCGCCGCCGAGAAGATGGAGACTGGCCCAGGTGAGCAGACCCGCCACGGGATTGAGATCCGAGCCAAAGGCCTCGCAGCCGATACGGGCCGCCTCGAAGGGAATGGATCCGCCGCCGCAGAATGCATCGCCGACGCGCGGGGTGTGGCCGAAGGCGCGCTGACCGAGTTGCTCGACGAGTTCTGGCAGGCTGGTTGCGCTGGTGCCGAGGTGGGCGTTGATTTCCGTCCAGGTATCGGGCGTGGGGCCGGGAATGTTTTCCGGGCGCTCACAATGGGTGATGCGCTCGGCGTAGGGCATGGCGTCGTAGGCCGCACGATCCGGCACGGGGCGGCGGCGTTGGTCGTCGAGGGCCTTGCGCCCAGCGGTATCAAGCGACTCCCAAATACGTGCGGTGACCGCTTCCTTTTCCTCGTCTGTCAGGCCGCGCTGCCAGCCACGGGCGGTGAAGCACTCCTGCCGGATGTCTTCCGGCGCGGCTTCGAGCCAAGCGGCAACTGGGATGTCGCCCTTTTGGCGCTGCCAAGCACCGTCGTCGTCCATGGTGAGGATCTTGAGGAAGATTTCGCGGTCGCGTTTCGGATCCTTCGAGGCGGGCATCAGCATTCCGAGGATGGAAGCGCGGACGAGGATGAGCGGCTTGCGGCCCCACCATTTCCCAAGGCGGGTGAGAGTCTGGCCGTTGTTCGCCTTGCGCTCCTTGTAGGCCTCCGCGGAAAGGCGGGCGATGGGGAACTGTGTTTCGATGAAAGTGGACATGATAAACTAGAGACTTAGAGTCATTTGGGAATGGCCGAGCAGTTCCCGGCGGGCTTTGGGAGAGAGTCCCTCGCCTTTGACGAAGGGGTTGTCGGCGAGGGCAGCGCGGAGTGCTTTCCGCCAGCCGATACCCTTTTGCATGGCTTGACCGGTGGTGGCGACGGTCATGGTATAGAGCCACCAGCGTTCTTCGGGCGCGAGAGCATCCCAGTTGCGGAGGGCATTTGGAATATCGTCGGGTGGAGCGTCCTCAACGGCCCAGCAGAGGATGCAGAGTTCCTTGCCAAGGGAGGGATGCACCGGAACGGGTTTGGCAGGGTTCTTCTGGAATTTTTGAGTCGGCAGCCCGTTTGCTCGCAGGCGGCGATTCGCATCTTCCCAGAAGGCTGGTCCGAGCAGGAGCCAGCGACCACGGTCGATGACGACACGTAGTCCCGGATCATTTGGATTGGGTGCGGCGGTGCCACGCTCGCCGAGTTGATTCAGGTCGTCACCTCGGTGCTCGGTGATGCTAATGAGGTCTCCGCTCCCGCTGCCCTTCGGCACGTCAATGAGGAAACCGTGCCGGGCTTCGGCAGGAAGGAAGCCTAGACCTATTGGCTTGCGTAATGGGGAAGATGATTTGCGGGTAGCCATGATTTACTGGGTGACTTTTGCTATATCAAAGGGCTGATGACTCGCCTTAAGCCAGTCAAGGAGCGACTGTCCGGTCGGGAAATTTATGCTACCGATCGTCATGCGGAGACTTCCTCCACCAACGATCTCCTGGAGCTTTTCAGCAACTTCCTTCAACGCTGCCGCACCATAACCAGCGTCAAGTGCACCGGAGTATTCGACGTTTTGCGCACCATCGGTGCTCTCGGCAGTTAGACTGATGTCGAAGGCAATTACGGTGCCGGCCTTTTCAAGTCGCCCGATGAAATCCCATACTGCGCCTGCATCATCGAGTTTGGTGGATTGATTCCACTTGGCGGGGATGGCCGGATCAAGTGAACGATCTTCCTGCCCCTTCTGAGGAATTTGAACACGAACGGTTTCCGAGTTCAGCGAATAAGCCGATGAAACCGCCATCGCGCAGACGACACGGCATGTCGCCGGGACCCGGATCGGCCCGTCGTAAGTGGCGGCACCCGCATTCGTGGGTGATGAACCGTCCGTGGTGTAGCGGATGGTGATGCCATTGGTTGTCGGCAGAGACAACAGTTCGACCTCATAGTGATCGCCGCGGTTGTGGAGCTGGTATTTAAGCCTGACCTTCGCCGTCCAATCCTTGATCGGGCTGATTCGAGTCATATCCGCAGGATCGTATGCGAGGAAACGATAGCGGAGAGCTGTTGCTTCGAAGCGAGACGGCGTGGGCACGGGGCTGGAAGATGTCGTGGGATCGGCGTCGCCAGTTTCGTAAACGACGACCGGAGCGTGAAGAGGCTCAATCTTCAGGTAGGTGTGTCCATTTCCATCCTCTTCGACGGAAAGTTCACGGATGGAAACCTCGGGAGAAGGTGGTGGGAATGGTCCACGGCGGACGTGATTTCCTTCTAAACGCCAGAGGCCACGGCGAATGCATTCCTCCTTGAGATCATCGAGCGCCGAGGTCTTGTGGAGGGGCCAGTTAGTATTCACGGCTGCCGCACGCTTGAAGTCGGACCACAGCACAACCTTGCTATCGGCACCGCCGAAGAGGCGGGCCTCCGCACGGGTGCGGAAGGTGTCTTCGTCAATCTTTGTCGTGAACTTCTGAGCACTCTCCAGCGTATGGCGGATGGTGGCCTCGCCGCTTGAATTCCCCGCGAACGCGAGGTCGATACCGGTGGAACGGAGCGCAGAATTGATAGAAGGATAGACGATCTGGTCGAAGGCTTCCTTTAGCGCGGACGTGAACTGGAGGCCGACACGGTCGCGAAGAATATCCAAGGCTCGCCACTGAGGATCATCCGCCGGGGTGCTCTCAGACTTCAAATCGTCTTCGATGCTATCGAGGGCTCGTGTTTGACGGGCGGAATCGAGAACCTTCTGGAAAGTATCGCGTGAGCCGGTGAGGAAAAGCACCCGATTCTTGTATTGCTGCTGATCCCACCAACTTTGCCAATCGGCGGAAATGGGCAACTGGTTGGCTTGTCCCCCGGGCCTGACGATGACGAGGGTGGTTTTCTCCTGCTCTACCTGGATTTCATCTGGTGGCGGCAGGACCTTGACGGTTTGATAGCAATCGCGAAGTGATGCTGAGAAGTAGTCTTCCAAGTGTTCACGCAACATGCGGTCCACTGTCTCACCGTGTAGCGAAAGCGCAGTTGAACGGAGTTTGGCGGCCAAGTTCTGCTGGTTTTTGAAGAACAGCCGACCGTCGGCGGAATTGTGAAGATACCAAGCACGGGTCGCCAGCTTGTCTAGGACGTTGGCCTTGAACGTAGAGAGGTCACGACCAGGGCGTTGGAGGCAATCGACGAGTTGATATTCCCGGAGACCGTGGATGGATCCGGGTGTGGTGGAAAGGGATGCGACCAGAATGAGGCGGGCCGCATCGGACGCGTCGGAGTTGCCGTTGGCGATGTCGATCTGTTCCACCTCGGCATCCCCTTCGTGTGCGACGTCGTGTGCGATGGCCTCGCTGAGGCTGGGATTAATCGTCCGGATCTCAGAGGCGATCTCATCAATGTTCAAGTCGAGGTCATAGGGGTGAATGACTTCGATGCTGGCGGCTTTTTCAGACTTCCAGAGGTTTGAGACGACGATCTGCATCAATCGAATGACGCCGCGTGTCTGTTGGAATCCCTCGTTTTCCTTGAACTTGCCGACAAGTTCGCGGAGATCGGGATGGAAGGGGTATGAGTCGAGCATCCGGGTGTAGAGCGACTCCGGCGTGGTGGAGGTAAGCCCCATCTTCCCAGCCTCGCGTAGAGCCTCACGATAGGCTTCAGCGACTCGTTTCACTTCAGCATCCGGTGCTGTTTGTGAAAACAGACGTTTCCGCAGAATGTGGTAGAGCTCGTCCCCGTTCGGATTAACAGGAGTAATGGGAACAGCACTTCGTTTCGCCTCGGAGGAAATGCCACCGGCTGCGCGGTTGAAGGCAGATTCCATGCTCGCTTGTCCGATGCTGTAATTTGATCCCGCAAGGTCCGAGAGAACCAGACAGACGTTTTCCAAGTCAGTCACCGCTATGAAAAGATTTGCCAATGCTGCGGTGGTCACCATGCCGAGATTCCCATCTCCGACAGAGACAGTGACGGCGTATTCGAGATAAGGCGGAAGCTCATCGAGGAAAATCACGACGGGATCGGACCCGAGCAATTTTTTCCACGCCTCAGGACCGGGTGCTTTGAGGACCGACGAGCAGTAGGCCGCAAGAAAATCATCGGCATTTCCAAGTTGCTCCGCGATGGAGCCCCAAATACCGCCAGGAGCATCCGTGCTGCGTCCGTTGAATCCGACGACCTGGCACTTGGCGAGCTTCGGCGCGGGATTTTTTTCACCTAAGACCTTGCGACGAAGCTCCGGATCTCTGGCGAGGAGACCGAGAGCAATCATGCTGTGGGTTTTTCCACCGCCCATCGCCTGGGAGAGAAGGAATACCGAGGAACCAGCTCCATTCCCAGCCAAGTGCCGGAACGCACGATCCACCAGTGTTTCTATGCCAGTCGTGAAATAGTTTTCCTCGAAGAACTCAGCGCCGTTTACCCGGCCGTTGAGGAACGTGTCGAGACTCAGAACCGTGGCACGCCGGTCGGCAGCGAAAACGGATGGTCGGGGTGTGCAGTTGGATTGTAGCGACATTTGCGGGGATCTTCGGGGTTGAGCAGAAATAATTTAGCAAGCGGGGTGGGACAAATACGGGGGCATGCTTTGAAATTTTAAGTGTTTTCGTCTGGAAAATCGAATTCGATCTGTTGTTGAGCATTATCAGGGGCATCGACGAGCTTCAGGTGAGCGACTTTCATCAGCCTAGCCCTGCCGCTTGCGTCACGCTCCACTCGCCCCGTGACCTCGACCCGGTGGTTGAGCCACATGGATG
>Ga0315904_10005964_pt1 | contig 16781 bp, 15 predicted proteins | sample LakEriMetagenome_6_FD_203529 | JGI IMG/M metagenome (GOLD analysis project Ga0315904, IMG submission 203529) | Freshwater fungal communities from buoy surface, Lake Erie, Ohio, United States - Buoy 12 MA120 | ecosystem: Environmental > Aquatic > Freshwater > Lake | place: USA: Lake Erie, Ohio...
ATCCTAGATCAACAGCCTGATGTTCAAGCCATGTGCCTTCGTTGACGACACAGGTCTCCGGTCCTGTCGCAGACGATCCCGCTAGATATTGCTTGAGAACATACCCAGCGGGGATCGGAACATCGTTAAGAATTTTGCATTCCGAGAGCTGAACGTTGAACTTTCCGCTGGTCGACTCGCCATCGACCGTACGGATTGAAAATGTTTTCGGATCAAAGCCAAAGGTTCTGGCTCCGATACTACTTGTATCGGGCCAATCGGCAAACGAAATCGTCAAAAATTCATTGTTTGAGGAAGGCTCCTGATATGTGGCCTCTGACGCCTTGCCCCGCCATTTCGCCAGGGCATGATGGAATCGAACCGCGTGGAAAGATGGTAGTGCTCCTTTCGCTTTGGAATCCCAATCGATGTCCTTACTGTGACCGAAATTTTCTATCCTGTAACCAGTTCGCTTGAGATCAGCCAGGGTTTTGATTCGTTCTTTGGTCTGTATAGAAACCAAGGCAAAATATTTCGGGTTGGAAAAATCAATAGAGTAATTCCACGATTCGGCACTTCCGGACTCGTAAACCAAAATCCCACCCTGAGTGGAGCGTCCGATGAAACGCCTACCTTCGCGAATATCATTCGGGGAAGTGGTGTCAAAATTTCTCCCGCGAACCTCGAAAAATTGCCCCGGCTTCAAACGGAACGCAGACACTCTCTCGGCAGCCTCGGCCGCCATTTTGATTGCTGAGTCTAGAGACATGTCATCACCCTTCCCGGTCGCGTATCCGCAGAAAAGGACGAGATAAGCAAACAACAGGCATCCGCGTTGAGGAAAAAAAATCACGATCCCTCACAGATTAAATAGAATGTTAATATTTCGTATGGCAGTATCTTCCTGTGCCGGGCTCATTGGGAATGTCTCTACATTCACATTGATCAGTGGGTGGATTTGGAATGCTCGATCCGATAGAGACAAAACTCGTCGAGAAGTTTCAGGCAAGCTGCCACTAGTAAAATCGTACCAAGTACCCGTACCAAGTACCCGTACCAAGTACCTTGAGATTCTGTGACGTCGTTGGAATGGAAGTCATATGCAAAACGTAGAGATGGCTGACGAAATCCCTTTCACAAAAGGTCAGTTTATGGTAGATCGTATCAATGCCTTAGTTCGAAGTCAATCATTTTTCCCTAAAATGACATGCATTGCCTTCCAGAACAAAAAAATGACGTGCCATCCACAAATCGTTTGCTTGCCCGTGGCGGGTTCCGCCGCTGCGTTCATCATTTTGCTGAGCATCCAAGGTTTAGAGCCTATCCGAAAACCCCAGCACGCTTGAATGTAATGTAAGCACAAGCGAGGTGCAACGTTGCTAGGTTGTTGCAAAGTTTTTTGTCCCATCGCACAAGAATGGCTCGGAATCGGTTCATCCAACTGTGGGTTCGTTTGACGACCCATCTCCGAGCAAGTTGTCGACTGTTTTTTGTCGACTTCTTTTCCTCGCCCTGCTCCGCGTCATAACATTCAGCACTTTTGTGTCCAAGAACTCGGCACTAGGAACGGAGCCTGGAGTTGGAGAACACGTGGCTCTAGTGGACGAAGTAGTTTCAGCCCCTTGAGACTTCCGACCGATTGTAGTCCGCTGCTCCCAAAACAGAGCAAGATTGCGAGTCCAGGAATAGCCTATAGCAGTGGGATGAAAAACCTGACTATCGCGTCCCGAGGCTGTATGGGTGCCTTGGACCATCCGGGGGCGGCAAATGTCTCGATTCGCCCCATCAGCAACTTCATGACACTCTTAAGACCCTTCGCTTGTGTGTGGCCAATTGTGTCACAAAATCGGTCGATACTGCTCAATCTGCAAAGCTTGCGACTTTGACAATTAGGCGTTCGACTTAGGCCGCCTAAGTAAATCGTCGCTGGAGAACAATGAATTGGAGGCTATCATGCTTTGCTTGAAAAGCCTGCTAACGAAAAACGAAGGGGAGCCCCGTCCTGAAAATACGTAAGCGATCGAAATAGATTCGAGCGATCAATGTCGGCTGAAAGATTATTAACCCAACAAACAGCAAAGAAAAACACTTATGAAAACCAACATAATCCTGGCCTTCGCGTTCCTTTGTGTGGCGGGGTTCCACGACGCTGCCTCTGCGCAAACGGCGGACAAGAAACCAAATATCCTTTACTTCCACGTTGACAACACCTCGGTCGGTGATTGGGGCTGTTATGGCGGCGCTTATCCGCTGGGTGCGAAGACACCAAACTTGGATCGCTTTGCGGCTGAAGGTCTTAAGCTGACCAACTATAACGTTGAGTCGCAATGCACGCCAAGTCGTGCGGCCTTGATGACCGGCCGGTATTCGGTTCGCACAGGTTGCACCACGGCGTTGCCTGGTGCGGGCTTGGTGGCTTGGGAAGTGACCATCGCGGATAAGTTGAAGGAGCTTGGCTACAATAGTGCCTGCTACGGCAAATGGCACATGGGCGAGGACGTCGGCCGGTTGCCCACGGATAAGGGATTCAACTATTGGTATGGCCTCGCTGGCACTTGGGACGTAGCCGCGTGGCCTGATGACCCGTGGTTCAAAAAGGAAAAATTTGAGCCCGAGCATATGTTGGAATCCAAAGCCAAAGGGGACTTGCGGCACATGAAGGTCTTGGACAAAGAGGTCCGGCGAAACGTCGATCTCGAATTCCTGGATAAGGCCGGGCGCTGGATGGAGGACTCGAAAGCCAAGGACAAACCCTTCTTCATCTATTTCAACCACTCCAATATTCACTTCCCAGTGCTGCCTCGGAAAGAATATGAGCACTCGTCGAACGGCGGGGCCGTCGGGGACTGCGTCCAGATGATCGACGGTGACTTCAAGGTCTTACTGGACAAGCTCGATGCTCTGGGGTTGCGTGAAAACACCATCGTGATCTTCGCGGGCGATAACGGGCGGGACACCTCGTTCCATGGGCCCGGCAATCGCGGCGCCTCCGGCCACTGGCGGGGCGGGTATTTTTCAACCTCTGAGGGCAACAACCGGACCGCCGGTATCATTCGTTGGCCTGGTAAAATACAGCCTCGCACGTCGGATGAGATGATGCACATCACTGATTGGTTTCCTACCTTGATGCACCTCATTGGTCACCCGGAGAAGGTCCCGACGGATCGGGTGCTCGATGGCGTAGATCAATCCGCTTTCATTACGGGCAAACAGGAACATTCAAACCGAGATTCCTTCATGATGTTCTTTGACACCCAGTTGGTCGGTATGCGTTTCAAGAACTTCAAGGTCTTGACACACAAGGTTGAGGACGGCGCGTCGCCTATCCAAAAACTTGCGATCCCCAATATCTTTAATCTGGCCGTCAACCCGGATGAAGACACCGCTTACAACTATGATGAACCGTCGTCATGGGTGCTTTACAAAGTGTTCATGCCCGCAGCCAGGAAACTTCAGGAATCCCTGCAGAAAGACAGCGTGCCTTTCGGTGCACCGCTGGATTTCAACCCCTACAGAAAGTAACAACGGCAATAGCAGCACACTCGGCGACTCAGTCCTACGGTGCGAGATGGACACCATTGTCCTTTTGCTTTGGCCCAAACACCCTCCGTTGCTCTTCCCACAAGAAAGGGATGCCTTTGCGAAAATCACGCAAGCTAAGCTCGGAATACTCAGTCCCCTCGAGGATCGATTCCACGATATCGGGTGCAAGCGATGTCAACTGAAGTATTCTGCCGACGTAGCTTCGGTCGACCTTATTAGCTCTAGCGATGTCTTCGAGATCCCTGTACTGACCGGATTCGAGCTGGTCCTGCCACCGATACGCTTTAGCCAACGCCGTGATCAAAGACACATTGAGGGATTTGTGCTTCGTCTGTTTATCGCCGGACTCGTTGTCTTCGGCCAAGATCATCTGCCGACCGTTGAGCCGGTAGACTTTGATCGGTACCGATACGATCACGGTCTCTCCCTCTCTTCGTACCGTCGGCCTTCCGGTTACGACAAGCCTTGAACCAGCTTCACGCTGCTTGCCAGTCCCTGAACTTTTGTTTGGTTTCGATTTAGCCATCGGATCGCTCTCCCTGTGAAGTTAGTTCTGTGAAGTTAGTTCCTCAACGATTTTCTCGATTCCGTTTGTTCGGAAACGAATGTCCACATTGTTCTCTGATACTGTGACCGACTCGATCAGTAGCTCGAGGATTCGCGACTGCTCCTCGGGGTACAAAACCTCCCAGATCGGATCGAGTCGGCTTAACGCGTTGGTGATTTCAGCCAAGTCGACGGGGCTAGCAGATGTGGTTGCCGCCTCAAGGTTGCGAATCGAGTCGTCGAGACTCTTCATTTGGTCGTTGAGCCGTTTGAGCTCGGATTTCACAAGCGGTCCATCGGGATCCTTCAGATCCAGAAGTGATCGAGCGGCTAGGTGCGACTGTTGGCGACTCTGACGTAGCTCTTCAAGTTGCGCAAGAACCTCCGGATCTGGCCCCGTCTGCGAACCGGCGCAAACCTCGCGGTACGTGTGGGCAATCACGTCCGGATGGCGGATCAAATATCGCATTTGATCGATGACCGTCTTTTCCAACTCACCGGCTGAAGGCCAACCAGGGCCAGCGATCGGTGGTCGGCTCCCGACGGGCTCTATGATTTTCAGCGTCGATTCCACTTACCGATCCGAGGCCATCGACTTTGTTGGGCCGCGAGCTCTTAATAAGATAGGCTTATTCGACAAACACTACCTTCTTTTAATGGAGTTTAAGAGTCCTTTGCATTCAATTTAATCTAAGATTTCCAACCATTGACAGAATTTGCCAGGTGAGTATAGTACCCTGCCAATTCCGAACCTTGGTATACCGTATACCGTATACAGCTACCGTGTAGAGGAATTGGCGGGAGTTGCAAAGCGACCAAAGGCAGTGAAGAAATCCCTCCAAGGCCGAATGCAAAAGGATGCTTTATGCTTGTAAATACCACGATTGCCGAGCAGGCTTATCAGTTGATTCTTGAACGAATCTCGACGGGCGTCTATCGGTCCGGGCACTTCTTGAAGGAACTCGAATTGGCCAAAGAACTGGGGATTAGTCGAACCCCAATTCGAGAGGCACTTCAGAAGCTACTTCAATACGGGCTTGTTGAACCTTCTGGTCGGAGTCTACGCGTTCGGCTGATGTCCTCAGAGGATGTCTTTCACCTCTACCAGGTGCGTCGCGTTCTGGAACTTGAGGCGATAAGGCTTGCATTTGGACGCTTGACCGAAGAGGACTTCAAACACCTCGACCGCTGTGATCCTGGTGTGATTTCTGAGTCCGAAGACTTCGTGCGGGCGTGCCAGAAATTAGATTTGGAACTTCATCGCACCATCGCGGAACGATCGGGTAATCCGCTTCTGGCCCAGAAGCTTCGCAAACTCCACGACCGAGTTCAGTTGGTCTGCAGGCCCACCAAAGAACGATTGCTCGAGCATCGCGCGATCGTTCTAGCATTGAAAGGAAAGGATTTGCAGGCTGCAATCAATTCGATGGCAACTCACCTCGATACGGCATTGGAATTTCAAGTTGGGAATGCTGGGACCTCAACGCCGTCAACCCAGCGGGAGGAGAGTTCCGCAGAAGGTTGATACTACTGGAGATCGATTCAGAATTTGAAACCCTTTTTTAGAAAGGAACGCAGATGTGTGTTTTTAGATTCATTTGGGTCGTTTTGCCTATGTTTCCGATTTGTTTGGTTGGATGTTCGAAGTCCGACGAGGGGCGATTAAAGACTTATGCCGTAACTGGAACGGTCAAATATAAGGGTGAACCTCTTGCTGCTGCCGATGTGATTCTGCAGTTTGCCGAGCACAAAAAGGCCAGCTTTGGCAGAACGAATTCGGCTGGCGAATTCCGTCTTGGTACCTATGAAAACTCCGATGGGGCACCAGCCGGGGAAGCGCTGATCACCGTGACCAAATGGTCGGAGTTACCGCCTAACAATTCACCGATCGCAGGTGAGCCCGGATATGACCCTTCGAAGGCTTACGCGCCTGAGGAACCGCCCAAGCTCTTGGTTCCTTCGAAGTACACCGATGTCAAAACGTCCGGTTTGAAAGTGGTGGTCGAAGCCAATCCGAAGAATCCTCCACTAAATATTGAGCTTCAGGACTGATCCTGGGGTGTACCGAGTTGGTCCGCACAGTGCGGCCGATTCCCCTGAACTTTCTAATTTTTTCGTTTTCATGTTTGGAGATTCATGATGATCGTTTCCCAATCGAAAAGAGGTTTTACGCTAGTTGAATTGCTGGTGGTGATTGCCATCATCGGGGTCCTCGTGGGCTTGTTGTTGCCCGCAGTGCAAGCCGCCCGAGAGGCTGCGCGACGCATGAGTTGCTCGAACAACCTCAAGCAATTGGGATTGGCACTGCAGAATTACGAACTGGTCAACAGGGCCTATCCATCGCGAAGCAATGGGACTCAATCTGGACCTATAAGTAATGGCGGGCGTCGATCAGGCATGATCGGGCTGCTCCCTTTCTTAGAGCAGCAGCAGTTCTTTAATACAATCGAGGCAGGTGATCCGACCAAAGTTCCCCCGATCCCCCGCGGCGGCGCGTTCCCTTGGTATCCTGTTGGCACAGGACCTAACCAGACGACGATGTTCGTTCAGCGGTTTGGGTTTTTACAATGCCCTAGCGATCCGTCCGGTCCAGAGTCGATGGCCGAGGGAAGAGGAATCAGCAATTACGCGTTTTGCACCGGAGATACACTAATCAGCGTGGGCACCGTTGGTTCAGGGATGTTCTTCCGGTTCGGTTCCGTAAAGCTCAAAGACGTCGTCGATGGGTTGAGCAACACCGTGGCGATGTCCGAGCGTGTCGCAGCTAACTTTACGCCAGGTGGAAAGAACGCTCCAACAATCCGCGAGGGATCCTTGTTGAATGTGGTACTCCTCGGACCAGGAAATCCAGCGAACTGCCTTGCGGCAGCCGCCGCAGCCTCCTCCGGTGGACGTTACCTTCAATCGGCAAGTGCGAACGTCAAAGGACGCTTCAGTTCGATCTGGGCCGACGGACAGGTCGAAAATGTAGGTTTTAATACCGTCCTAGCACCTAACAGCCCCTCGTGTGTCAGTGGAAACAATCCGGGCTCGGATTCCCAGCACGCGGTTCTCTCAGCCAGTAGTGAACACGGTGCAGGTGTCCAGGTACTCTTCTTGGATGGTTCGGTTCGATTCATCACCAACGGGATTGATACCGGAAACTCCGCTTTGAAGCCACCTTTCAGGGAGCACTCGTCTTCGCCTTACGGTGTCTGGGGAGCCCTCGGAACAAGGAATGGTTATGAGACTGTTCCTGTCGACTTCTAGAGGGTATCCGAGACATCCTAAATGCATTCGTGAATTTCTTATCCTCGGCATCCAACAAAGGGTTCGCCGAGGATTGCAATCAACCCAGGAGATCTAGCAAGGTGAAAGGTGTCTATGGCGCAGTAATCGGCATCCTCTCGACGCTTGGTATCACCTCTGCGCAGGAGATTCCACCGAGCAAGGTCGTCGATTTGTCCAGCGGTTGCCAAATGGAGTTTGTTTACGTCCAGCCGGGAAGTTTTTTTATGGGAAGCCCGATCCACGAGGCAGACCGCGATGGGGACGAAGGCCCAGAGCACAGGGTGCAAATCACAAGAGGATTCTACCTTGGACGCTACGAGGTTACCCAGCGCCAGTGGCGTGCAATCATGGGAAGCAACCCAAGTGTCTTCCAACAATCCTTCGATGATGAGGATCCTCTTGATCGTCCGGTCGATTCGGTATCGTGGCGCGACGCTCAGCTTTTCATAGAACGGCTTAATGCTCTGAGGCTTGGCGTGTTTCGGCTACCGAGCGAAGCCGAATGGGAATATGCCGCCCGCGCAGAGACAGCGACGCCCTATTCCTTCCAAGGAAACCCACATTCATTTGCTTGGTTCAACAGCCGGTCTATGGCGTCCAGTCATCCGGTTGGAAAGAAACAGCCCAATGGGTGGGGTTTATACGATATGCATGGGAACGTTTGGGAGTGGTGTAGCGATTGGTACGGTACCTATTGCTCCGAGGAATCGAAAGATCCTATCGGGCCGACAGACGGCAAGTACAAGGTTTTTCGAGGAGGCAGTTGGTACGACTTTCCGAATGCGTTGCGATCTGCGAACCGCCATCGACACGCACCCGACCAAGGATTCTCTGCAATAGGTCTCCGATTGGTACTGGAATCCCAACCTGGCGACGAGAGTTACGCGATCCTCCCGGGAGGTCTAGCGATGCGTTTCAAATCACTTCCGGCGGGTGATTTTCTCATGGGTAGCCCTGATTCGGAAAGTGCGCATGCTCAGGACGAAGGCCCCATTCTTCGCGTGACAATCAGCGAACCTTTCCGAATTGGGACACACGAGGTGACACAAGCCCAATGGCAAGCCGTCATGGGCGCAAACCCGGCAGTATTTTCCAAGGATAGTAACAATCCCGTCGAGATGGTTTCTTGGAACGACGCGCAGGAGTTTCTTCGCCGACTCAATTCCCTCGATCTAGGGGGCAGATTTCAATTGCCAACCGAGGCGCAGTGGGAGTATGCAGCGCGATCAAAGTCAACAACGCGATTCTTTTTCGGGGATGATCCTGTTTATGAATCACTTCCTGAATATGCTTGGTTTTACTCGCGTGCCGAGGGGCGCAGTCATCCCGTCGGTTTAAAGAAACCGAATGCTTGGGGACTGTTTGATATGTACGGCAACGTATGGGAATGGTGCAGCGATTGGTTTGGCCCTTATGATTCAACCGGATCAACGAACGATCCGACGGGCCCAGCGACCGGAACTGGAAAGGTGATTCGAGGTGGAAGTTGGTTCAATGAGCCTGAAGCCTTACGCAGTGCGAATCGACACAAGCATTCACCAGACTCGCGTCAGACAAACATTGGGTTGCGGGTGGTCTGGATGTTTCCATGAATGGATTGAAAACGATTATCTGAATAATGAGCTTTTTAGTGTCCTACAGATCATGAAAACACGTGTACTTCGCTCCTTGGCATTTTCCTTATCGATCGCAGGTTTGTTTCCCCAGGAAGATTGTTTAGCCCAGGCAAACGCGGTGGTTACCGAGAAGACTCTCAGCCCGAAAGGTCCGACGCATGCTCACCGGCCCGAGGTAGATCAAACTTATGAGCCTCGAGTGGGCGATCCAGGCTGGTTTTTTGACCAAACCAAGTTCGATCCTCGGTTTCCTGAAATGAAAGAGTGGGCCTTGGCCGGCGTCCAGGGTGGGATTCCGCTCCGATCCTCGTCAGTGATACGAATGATCCTAAACCCAGGGGAGAACTTGCAGGCAGCAATCAATGAGGTCGCGGATAAAGGAGGCGGAGTGATTCTGCTGGCTCCAGGTGATCACTGGATCGATCAAACAATCCAAGTCAAATCCTCTGTGGTAATTCGCGGCACCAACAAGGATGAATCGATTATCAAAATTCGAATTAAGGCACCGTTTTTTAAGCGTTCCGGAGGCCAATCCGTATCGGCGATCGAGGTGAACCAACAAGAACGCGTCGGTTTTGAAGACCTTACGATTCGTTATGCGGCGGTCGACTTCGAGCCAATCGACAAAGACGACTTTCATGCACCCTGGGATCGCTCTGCGTTTCACGAGGAAGAGGTTCGCGATGATCAATTGTTTGTGCATTCTTTGATTTTCTCCAAGTGCCGCAATTGCTGGGTCGACAACTGCAATCTGCTATGGGCCGGTGCCCACCCGCTAGGTATGTCTCAGTGCCAGCATATGACCATGCGAGACAATTTCATCGATCGTTCTTACATCAAAAAGGATTCGATGCATGGGGGGTATTATGGCATTTGGGGAACAAGTCACAGTTTGTTCTACAACGAGAGGATTCGCCGCATAAGGCATTTCGCTCTGATGTCGCCAGGCTGTAAATTCAACGTGGTTTATCAATGCCACCTTGAGGTGGATCTGAATTTCCATGACGCCGATGATGGGCACAATTTGGTTGAGAAATGTCGGCTGACAACACCCGTTTGGCACAGTTGGGACGCAATTGGTATCGGCTCAAGTGCGAAACACCGTCCCCCTGGTCCTCGGAACATTCTATTCGATAACACTGCGGTTTCAAAAGGCGTCGAAGGCTTTCATCGCCGGGGTCCTTTAAGTCAACCTGATAAAATTTATGAGATTACAACAGAGTTTGGCAAACCTACCGTTTCGGAAATCGCAAGCCAAGAGCCGCCAGTTTCTGGAACCCTCTACGCGTTGACTAGGAAAGCTCCACAGTAAATCTACTAGTTCAACAACTTGGTAATGCAATCTAGGGCTTCTTGACCAGACCTGCTGCCGTGCTCCGCGTCACAACATTCAGCACTTTGGTGTCCGAGAACTCGGCACTAGGAGCGAAGCATGGTGTTGGAGAACACGTGGCTCTAGTGGTCGAAGTAAGTTTAGCTCCCTTGAGGCTTTCGACCGATTATAGTCCGCTGCTCCCAAAACAGAGCAAGATTGCGAGTTTAGGACGCCGCCTCCATCGAGTTGGTCACCGCAACGAGACCATCGGCAATCAGACCCGCTGGCTAACCCCAGCGGGTCTTTGCGTTTCTACCCAACAAATTCAAAGGGATCGCGAGTTAGCCAACTTCTCACGCCGCCAAACCCCGGGACTCGCTTGGTGAGCATAACGCACCCAAAAGGCTCAATTCGGGGTAAAAGGCTCTAAATCGCGGGACTCACCCCCAAACGGGTCCCGTGCCTTTCCACCCTGTAAAAACATGGAGATTCGCGATTTTGCCGCCAATCGAAGTTTTAGTGGAAATGGCCTATGGCAGTGGTATGAAAAACCAAGGCTATCGGGTCCCGCAGAAACGAAAATTTGGCTAGATCGGCTTTTAGTTGCTACCATGGCTTGATTGCCAGAATTGGGGTACCTTGAAAAACCACTTGATACAACGGAGTCGGGTGTCATGCCAATCGAAGAAATCCGAGTGCCAGCTCTGGCTTGGTCGAATTCTTTTCTGGAACAGAATCGATTCTTTATCGATATCGGGTTCAACCTGCTACTGTTGGCCGTGGCCATTAGTCCGTTCGTTGTTTTGTATATCAGACGTAAGTCGCCTACAGGTTGGCTGGATTTGGTCTTGCTAGTCGCGGCACTTGCGGGATTTCCGTACGCCACTTCGTATGCCCTGTCGTGGCTTTTTGGTAAAGATTATGCCGTTCTCCGTTTTGTAGTATTAGTCATTTCCTCCGTCATGGTCATTTGCCTGGTCAGGTGGGGAAAACGATACTTCGTCGCTAGATCCCTTACGTTGCTCTTGCTCGTTGGCATTCTTCCTACGTTCCCATCTGCCGGCGAAAGATCCAGACAAAGTTCTTGCGCTGTCAATCTAAGAACCTTGGGAATCACCCTTTTGAATGCCGACAGGAGAATTATCAGCCTTAAGAATCCTCCTCCGCACAACGATTCGCTGGTCGATAGTGGGGCAGAAGTTAGCTGGCGAGTCAAGCTCCTTCCCTATATCGAACTAGACCACCTTTACCAGCAGTATGAGTTCAAATCCCCTTGGGACAGTCAAGCGAACTGGGCAATCGCTTGTCGAAGGTTGGAGTTGTTTACATGTCCAAGCGAGCCTGATATGACGAATCCTGACGGTGGGCGATTCACCTCGTATGTGATGCTTGAGAACACCAACAAAAACCAAGGCAACCCGAATTTGGTCTACGATCAAGATCGCAAATTGCTCGACGCAAATCGTATCTTGCTCATCGAGTCCTGCGGTGCGAATGTGGTTTGGACAGAACCCCGCGATGCAGATGTCGATACGCTCCGCTGGAGTTTAAAACCAGCAAATCGCAAAGAGGAAAAAGAACCATGGAGATCAAAAAACGTCGGGGCATCGAGTCACGCTGGAGTTGTACAAGTCGTTTTCGGAGACGGTACTACTCGCTCCTTCTCGAGGTCGATCGATGAGGGAGTGCTACGAAAGGTAATTCTTGGACAGGCTTCCGCTGAGGAGCTCGATTAAGCACCGCTCGCTCGGTTAGGTTGCTTGCTGGTTAACAAAGGCGATTTTTCGTGAACAGTTGGCGTGGCGAAGATGATGGTGGACGGGCGGTTGCCCAGCGACTAACAGGCTTTCCTTTTTTTCAGATCGTCCTCAGATATCCATTTTTAAGTCATCGAGTCGTCTTCCTATAAGAATTTCGACGAGCGGCTTTGGTACACGACACGTAAGCAGAACTTTTCGAGTAAACGCCCCTTCGGACAGAGCTCCATCGCGATATCGAGTTGGGTTGACCGTCGCACATGCAAGACCGTGGTAGTGTTTACCCAGAACACACTGAACAATCAAGATGACTGTGATAGCCGTCTGAATAACGAGGTGGAGCCAGAGATTCCGAGTTTGGGGCCAGAAGTAGACGTTGGCAAGAAAGGTTCCGATCCATATCAAAGAGCGTTCGCCCCCGATACGAAAAGTATTGCAAAAAAGAAAAAAGTGGCCGAGAAGATAGGGAGTCAGTAGTGCAAACGAACCAATGAAATACCAAAGAATAATTGTTGACAGTATACCACTGATAAAAATGCCAGCATCCATTGTTGAGAATCGAAACCCCCATGGTCGGTCATGCCGCCACCATGGGAGATTATGTTCGGGGATCGTCATTTAGTTCCTTCACCCTCGGTTTTATTGATGGATGGTTCAATGCTTTGTTCTGTGGCAATTCTTACAGCGGACAACCCAGGTCAAGTCGTGAAAATCGTTTCCACACCGCTTTCCGGCTGAAGCAGATCAGACGGAACACCTAATTTCGGTGTTTTAATCAACGCTTTTTTTGATGAGCACGCCTCGCGACACCAATTCCTCTCGCCTGATGGGTTCCCCTCCATCGATGGTAATTAACGCCTGGAGTTCCAACGCCGTAATTGATTCTGTCATCAAAAACACTTCCAGATCTGCGAAACAGACAAGTGCGCCTCCGGGGTGGAAGCTCGATATTGAAGGTCCATTGCGAGAGTTAACAGCAAATTGCATCGTCCTAATGTCGAGGTCGCGAGGTTCGATCCATTCAGGAGTGCAGGTTACTGATTCGACAAGCAGCAGAGTGTTCTCGACACCATCGGAGACATCTGAAAGCGTTACAGATCCGGCGTCCGGAAAAAGCGTACCAGTTCCTGTAACGACCACATAATTGACACCGGTTGGGTTCTTGCACTTCGGGCATGCAAAACAAAAAGGTACTCGCGGTAGCGTTACTATAGCTTTTGCACCGTCTTTGCCGCCTATTGAAATCGGAGTACCATTGATCAACCGCATGTTCTTACCCGAGTCCCAAGCAGTCGATGCGTCGTAAATCCGAGGCAACTGTTCCAAGAAGTCTGGGTAAACTTGAGTCCTCCAGCTTCGATACGGTTTTCCTGAACTTGAAGTTTGGATGGCTTTCGGAAGTTTTCGCATGGATGATTCCAGGTTCAGTAACCCTTGCGAAGTATGTTTCAAGTTCCCGGCACAGCTCAATTCCAACGCGGCATCACGCTCCGCCTGGATTGCAGGAATCAATAGTGCCATGAGGCCGGCCGTCATCGCCATGGCGATCAAAATCAAGTTCTTGTGTGTCAAGTAATTTTTCATGGTTTTGGATTGTTTACAGATCATTGAATCTTCACACTTTTAACGGTATGAATCAACTGCGGACACGCGAAAATTTGATCGAATCACGAATATACACCCTAATCCCAGCAATATGGAGACTTGCAGCCATGCTCCGCGTCACCACATGCAGCACTTTTGCGTCCGAGAACTCGGCACTAGGAGCGGAGCATGGTGTTGGAGAACACGTGGCTCTAGTGGTCGAAGTAAGTTTAGCTCCCTTGAGGCTTTCGACCGATTATAGTCCGCTGCTTCCAAAACAGAGCAAGATCGCGAGCCCAGGAATAGCCTAGGGCAGTGGGATGAAAAACCAGGCTATCGGGTCCCACGGAGTGTTCGTGGGTCTTAAGTCGTAGCGTACGTGCAGCGGTCGGGGTAACGCACCTAAGTAACCGCATTGGCATCGACGATCTCAATTACCTAAGTACAGTCGCCAACAAAGACCGAACGCGGAACGTACCTTGGCGCTGTCATCGTGGGCAATCGTTCCATGGTACGTTGCGCGGTCCTTTCTGTCACTGTGGCGGTTTGCGAGATGATAAGCACGGCACTGCGGTCACGGTTCCAATTAAGAACCCCAACCGATTCGAAGTCGACCCGCAACCTGAGCCCGACCAAGCCACTTGGGCCAAGTTATCCATTACCGTCGAGCGTAGCGCTGGCGGCATTATCGAAGCCGAGATCATTCGGCCACGCTCGTGGATTCTACGTAACGGCATCTGCGCAGGCCGAATGCTACCGTTCAATCTCCCAGAACTCGAAGTCTCCGGTTTAGCCTTAGTGACTGCCATCGACGACTGCCCACAGATCGCTGACAGCGAAGGCTCGGTCGTCACCGCACGGTTTGCCACGCGCGAAGTCCACATCGTGGCCAGCGCGGATGTGCTAGGTGCTGATGGCTCCGTAGAAACCATCACTGGAACGACCATTCACCCCGTGCGGTCTGTCGATCGCCAGGAATGGGTGCCGCTAAGTGAGCTTACCGAGGGCGAGAGGCTCCAAGGTCTCGATGGCCTCGCGGTCGTTTTGAGCGTATCCCTTTCGCGAGTCTCGCAAGCGGTCTACAATATTGAAGTCCACGGCGAGCACGTTTACCAAGTCGGCGAGCTGGGCGTGTTGGTGCATAATTCGTACCTACGTGAGGCTATGATAAAGGCGTTCGGGCACCCTGGTCCTGGATGGCAGGCCGCTCACATCATCCCTAAATCAGGGTTCTGGTGGGCTCCACGAGAGCTGAGGAAAATCCAGAAAGCTATGGAGAAAGCCGAGCTAATGGATGATATTGCAAATGGTTTTTGGTCAAAGGCTGGTCATGCCGGAACGCATACGAGAGCTTTCCTCAACGATGTAGTAAGAATAATGCAGGGTCGAGACGGTCGAAATAAACTTATAGCAGGCATCGACGAACTCTGGGAGCTTATTGATTCAGGAATTTACATTAAATGAAAAAATTAATTAATGTATACATACTGGAGCCCGATTTAGTCGATCCTCGATTCAATGGCTTTATTTATGGAGCGAAGGCGAAGTCCACACTGGGACTTGAAGATCCCGTCGACGATTTCCATCCGATCAATCCAAACTCGATCAAATGGAAACCTAGGAATCTATTGCAAAGTTGGAAACCGCAACCCGTAGAGGGCTCAGTAAATCCATTTAATGATTATCCATGTTTGGAGCTTGTAACACCTGTTTTCAGCAAGCGTGCCGTAGAAGCACTTGGAGATATCCTGACGAGAAACGGAGAAGTACTCCCATTGCAGACAAATGCTGGAGAATATTTTGCGTACAATCTCAAAACGATTCGAAACGCATTAGACTTACGTAAGTCAATTATTAGGCGGACAAGTCCTGAGGAAACCGCTTCAATTAAATATTTCTCTTTTAAGAATGACAGTCTTATCGATACGACTTTTTTCAAAGTTCCTGAGAATCCAAACATAGAGCTTGTGACGGACGTCTTCAAAGAGCGAGTAGAATCATCTTGTCTCAACGGGTTCAATTTTATTCCTGTGTGGCCGTTACCCGAGGGGACGGATTGGCGGATGGAAGAAGCCAAACGCCGAAAGAAGAACAAGGCGGTCAAGTTGGTCGGTGAATCACTGATCTTGAGGTTGCGACTAAAGAAGCCAAAGCCTAGCCCAAACGAGAAACGACTGGCATCAGACATTGAGCAGTCGTTGCGTTCGACTCTGAAAGTCAGTTCGCTTAAGGAACGATACTGGGGAAGTGTCGAAGTTGCTGAATTTGAAGACGGCGAGTATCGCATATTCTGTTCATGCCCAGACGTTGATCAATTAGCTGGGCATCTTTCGGATTGGTTGGAGTCGGTTCCTTGGGAAAATGACTTTGACATCGTGAAACGCTATGGCAATTTGTTCGACAAGAAGGCGAAAGAGAAACGAATTCAGATTCGATCGGCCAATCCATAATCGAAGTCTAACTAGACCGCAGGGAGATCGACCCGCAACCTGAGCCAGAACAAGCCACTTGGGCCAAGTTATCCGTCACCGTCGAGCGTAGCGCTGGTGGCATTGTCGATGCCGAGATAATCCGGCCACGCTCGTGGATATTAGCCAACGGCCTTTGTGCTGGCCGGATGCTGCCGCTAAATCTCCCAGAACTGGAAGTCTCCGGTTTAGCTTTAGTCACTGCCATCGACGACTGCCCACCGATCGCAGGTGGCGAAGGCTCGGTCGTCACCGCACGGTTTGTCACCCGCGAAGTCCACGTCGTAGCCAGCGTCGATGTGCTAGGTGCTGACGGCAGGGTGGAAACCATCACCGGCACAACGATCCACCCCGTCTGGTCAGTCGATCGCCAGGAATGGGTGCCGCTAGCTGAGCTAGCCGACGGCGAGACGCTCCAAGGGCTCGATGGTCTTGCGGACGTTTTGGGCGTATCCCTTTCGCGAGTCTCGCAGCCGGTCTACAATATCGAAGTCCACGGCGAGCACGTCTACCAAGTCGGCGAGCTGGGATTGGTGGTGCATAATACGTACCCGTTGGGGCAGAACCTCCCGATTATCAATCGACACTTCACGCCTGCAAGCCAATTCGTTGGCAAGCAAGCGATAGTGTCGGCTCATCTTCCGGCGGGAAGATTCACGGCATTGGTCGTAGATGGACAAGTTTATGTCGCTAGGATGCATAA
>Ga0315904_10005965_pt1 | contig 16780 bp, 21 predicted proteins | sample LakEriMetagenome_6_FD_203529 | JGI IMG/M metagenome (GOLD analysis project Ga0315904, IMG submission 203529) | Freshwater fungal communities from buoy surface, Lake Erie, Ohio, United States - Buoy 12 MA120 | ecosystem: Environmental > Aquatic > Freshwater > Lake | place: USA: Lake Erie, Ohio...
ATACAAATTTTCGTATCAGTGACACTCGTTCCGCGCAATTTGGCCCATTGATCACCCCAATGCGGTAAGATGCAAGTGGCGTTCAACCCAGCGCCAAAAGTGGACTTCTTTCCTGATAGACGCCGCCTGGCTTGAGCAGCTGCAAAAAAAGAGCCATGAACAGCAGCTCGGTTTTCTTGGTCTTCACCACCCGCTGGAGCTTGCCGCTGGTGCTCGTTTCATCCAGCGAGCCGGCGAAGGGTGGGTTGGTGAGGATCAGGCTGTACTTGTTTTCCTCTTCTCCGCCCTCTTCCGAGAGCGAATCGCGATACTCCACGTTGGGGTTCTCCACCCCGTGGAGGAGCATGTTCATCGCGCCAATGCGCAACATCGTTTTGTCGAAATCAAAGCCATGGAACAGGCCATGGTTGAAGTGCTCCCTCAGCTCTGGATCGCTCCAGATCTCAGGGTGGTGCTCCCGCAGATATTCGCCCACCGCCACCGGGAAGCCGCAGGTGGCGCAGGCGGGATCGGCCATCACATCCCGCGGGGTGGGCTCCCGCATCGCCACCATTAGCTCGATGATGTGGCGCGGGGTGCGGAACTGGCCGTTGGTGCCGGCGGTGGAGAGCTTGCCAAGCATGTATTCATAAATGTCGCCCTTGGTGTCGCGCTCCTCCATCGGCACCTTCTCAAGCAACTCCACCACCTTTGAAAGCAGAGCCGGGGTGGGGATCGTGAAGCGCGCATCACGCATGTGGGTGGCGTAGGTGGAGTCCTCCCCGCCCAGCCGCCGCAGGAAGGGAAACACCCGCTCACTCACCACCTGAAACATCACCCCGGAATCCCCCAGCTCCTTGAAACGGCTCCAGCGCAACTCGCTCCAGGGGCGCCCTCGCTCGTCAGCCCCCTCCGCAAAGATGCGGCGGCGCATCGGCTGGCCCGAGCGCTGCCCGCGGCGCTCCTCCAGCGTTTCCAGCTCATCCAGCCGTCGAATGAACAGCAAATAGGTGAGCTGCTCCAACACTTCCAACGGGTTGGCAATGCCACCGCTCCAGAAGGCGTTCCACACCTGATCGATCTGGTTGCGCAGCTCGCCTGTGAGGGCAGTGGCGGCGGTGGTGCCTGGCGCCAGGGAGGACGCCACCGCCGGTGGGCCCCCTTTGCCAGCCCGGCGCCGCCGCTCAGATGCTGGAGCCACAGCCTTCGGCGGCGGGCTCACCCCAGCGGCCCTGAGCCCTCCGCCTGGCCCTTTCGCCTTCTCTGCCGCCCCCATCGCCACCACATGGGCTTTTGCGGCTTCCAGCTCCTCCGGGCTGAAGGGCTCCTCCACCTCCGCCGCCAGGGCCAGCGCCATGGCCTCATGGCTCAGCCGGCTTCCGTCCTCAGGGATCAGGGCCAGCAGGGCATCGGTGAGGTCGGTGCGGGCGGGCATCAACAGGAGCGGAGGGCTTGTGGTTGGCGTCTCAACCCAACCGGCTCACCGATGGGTTGTTGGTGGGGCTCACACTAAAACCATCAGGGTATTTGAGCTTTCGTTGCGGCGCTCACTGAGGTGCATGAGTTGAGTTGCCGCTGCAGGCAGGAGCTATGCAGATCCCCTGGATCTAGCGGCAAGGGCACCTCGCCAGGATTGAGGGCCTCCAGGCACCTGTTCTCCCCTTTCACCTCCAGCGGCCGCGGCGGAAACCTCTCCCCGTGAGCCACCTCCACCAGATGGCCGGGCTGGTGCAGGAGTGGCACCGCCTCTGGATCCAAGAGATCCTCGCCAAGGCCACACGCGGCTGAGGCCACCTGCCGGGGGCATCGGATGGGGGACCCGGCACCCAACATCAAGCTCCGAAATGGTATAAAATTGTGTCTGAGAAAGTTTGCGTTCGATCCCGCCAAAAGCGCCGCCAACATCCAACAGCACGGCATCGACATCCTCGCTGCCCAGGCCCTCTGGGACGATGCATCCCTGCTGGAAATCCCGGCCCGCCCTCGAGGAGAGCCTCGTTTCCTGGTCATCGGACGCCTCCATGACAAACACTGGTCCGCCGTCATCACCTACGGGGGTGCCACCCTTCGCCTGATCTCTTTTCGCCGCTCTCTACCTGAGGAGATTCGCCTCTATGAAAACTTCTGAGTTCGATCAACGCTTTGATGACGGCGATTCCATCCATGGCGCCCTCGACCTGAGCCAGGCCCGCCGTCAGCGCCTGGAGCTCAAGCGCGTCAACGTCGACTTCCCCCTCTGGATTGTCGAGCAGCTGGACCGTGAAGCCTCCCGCATCGCCGTCACCCTTCTCCACGCCGGCGAGGCTTGACCACCCATGCTCCACAACCTTGGCCGCGTCGTCGCCGCCGCCGCCCTCGCCGCCGCTGTTCTCCACCACCAGATCCCGGCCCTCCTCGATCGCCTTGCTCGGGGCGATTGGGGCGACCTGGACGCCGAGGACCAGGCCGCCAACGATGAGGCCGCCCGCACCGGCGATGACCTTGGCTGCTGCACCTTGCCGCATGGTCGGGAGTCCTCCTCAGGCCTCTGCGCCGCGTCTCTCTGAGCCGGTAGCTGTCGCCTCGGATCGTCAGCGCATGGCTGTGGTGCAGCAGCCTATCGAGGATCGCCGTGGCGACCACCTGATCGCCAAACACCTCGCCCCACTCCATGACGGGACCGTTGGAGGTGATCAGCACGCTGCCGTGCTGATAGCAGCGGGAGATCAGCTGGAAAAACAAGTACGCCGCGTTCGGCTCCAGCGGCAGGTAGCCCAGTTCATCGATGATCAGCAGCCGGGTTTTGGTGTACCGCGTCAGCCGGGCCTCCAGGGCATGCCGCGCCTGGGCCGTGGCCAGGGCGCTGATCAGCTCCATGGCGCCGACGTACTGGACGCTGTGACCCAGCCGCACCGCCTCCCGGCCCAAGGCCACCGACAGGTGAGTCTTGCCCACACCAGGCGGGCCGAGCGGCAGCAACGTGTCACCGTTGGCCACCCAGCGGCAGGTGGCCAACTCACGGATCTGGGCCGGGTCGATCGACGGCTGGGCCTCGAAATCAAACGCCTCCAGCGTGCGCACCTAGGGGAAGCGCCCAAGCCGCAGGCCATTTCCATCCGCGGCTGGCCACCTCGGCGGCACACAGCCAGGCCAATGCCTCACGCAGGTTCATCTCCCGTCTGGCCGCTTCCTCCAGCAACGCATCCAGCCGATCGCGGATGGCCAGGAGCCGCGGGCGGGTGAGCATGGCCTCCAGCTCCCCGGTCGGCACCGGTGGCGTCGCCGGGGTGTGACCGGCGTCAACCCCCTTGGACGGCGCCCGGCCAACTTCATTGGCGCCGGACAGAGGGCTCCGTTCGCTCTATGCGCACTGGATCTTGATGCGCGGCGCTGCTGTCAAACCAGCCAACCCTGGTCAGAGTTGACGAATTGACGTTCTTGCAGCCGTTATGTTTTTCACGGGGAAACTACGTAAACGGACGCACTTGCTTTTCGGTGGAGTCCTCCTGATTGCGTGCGCCCTCGCCACCTCCTTTGCTGGGGCCGGCACCTCCGCCCCCGCTCCGGCTCCCGCGAAACCGATTCCATCCATTAAGGCGGCCAATCCCCATGGCCTCTGTTGCCTCCGCACCAAGGAGACCGGCATGACGTCGGGGTGTGTGGTGCCCCCGGATGCCCCCTGCCGCCGCCTGATTCCCAAGGGCTGTGAGATCGGCCCAAGGGCCCGCTGCGCCGGGGCCGATCTCAGCGGGCTTGATCTGCGCTTCGCCGATCTCACCGGGGCCGATCTGCGAGGGGCCAGGCTGGTGGGGACCGACCTCGAAAATGCGGATCTCAGCGGTGCCCGGTTGGAGCACGCCAAGCTGATTGGCACCGATCTGGCCGCCGGCCGGCTCTGGGGCACCAACCTGCGGGGGGCCTTGATTCGCTCCTGCGACATGGAATCGGCCTCCTTGATCTTTGCCGACCTCAGCGCGGCTGATGTGGAGGGGAGTGATCTGGAGAGTGCGGATCTGAGAGGTGTTCAACTCAATCGGGCCCGGTTGCGCGGCTCCGATCTGGAGAGCGCCAACCTCCTAGGTGCCATCGCCCGCGATGCCGATTTTCGCGGGGCCAATCTGGGCCGCGCCAGGCTGACCGACGGCCGCTTCGACGGGGCCAACCTGCTGGGCGCGAACCTGGCGGCCACCCGCCTAGAGCGCACCAGTCTGGTGCGGGCAAACCTGCAACGGGCCCATCTGGGCCTGCGGCTCGTGGAGCGGGAGGAGGAGGACGATCGGCGGCTGACGGCTGATCCGATGCACCCCTGCTATCCCCTGGGCGATTGTTCCAAGGATGCGCGCCGCAACGTGAGTGATGACACGGCCGTGGGGGCCCTCCTGGTGGACACCGACCTGACGGGGGCCGATCTCTCGAATGCCGACCTGAATGGGGTCGTGATGTTGCGGGGGTCCCTCAAGAGGGCCAATCTGAAGGGCGCCTACATCAATCGGGCCCGCTGGGTCGATGTGCAGGTGAACCGAACCGTCTGCCCGGATGGACGTCTCCACAGCGGCAGCTGCACCGGGTTCCATGTCCCCGTTGCCGGCCCTGAACGCGATCTCGCCCTCGTTCGGGTGGCGTGGCTGCAGTCGCTTCCCTGGCCCTGGGACTAAGGGGGCGGCGACCTGCGAAGCCTCGCTGCGGCATCGGCATCCCCATGGCCCGCCTGACCCCGTGGTGAGTGACGCAATTGAGGGAGAGATCGACCCCAAAAACTCCCCCAATTCATGAACGCATGACTGAGTAGCCCTTCTAAGCCCTTAGCCATCAGCAGCGAGCTGATGCCGGAGTTTTCTTGCTTGATTGTTGGTTAGTTTAGAGAAAGAAAGTTTCAATGAAACCGTGCCATACTATACCATGCCAGGCCATGCCATGCCGGATTTTTCTTTTCCTGCGTTCTCTGAAGCGCCTGTTCAGAATGCGCGGTTAATTGTATGTAGTTTTAGAGCTCCTTTGCGCTGGCTACCGACGTTCTTTCCCAAAGGTCTGACGACCCCGCCGTTCAATTAAAGTCGTTATCCGCATAACGACTTTTGGATGTGGCTGGCTTGCGCTTCTGAGGAGGAGATCGCCGAGGCGGTTGGGGTGCCTCCAAAGATGGGACAATCGCCTCATTCAGACAGCAGGAATCCCGCAATCTGGGTATCACTAGGCGTTGCGGTCTGCTCTGAGGTTGCCGGCTCTGAAGTGAAACGAGCAGCCTGGGCGGGAGTGCTCAGACTCGCAAGAAGAACAAAGCCTGTAGCGATCGCTGCGAGGAACTTCATGGATAGGGATAGTAGAAGCCATCATTTCTCTACCCCAGAAAGCTAGCAAAGTCAAACCTGTGAGCCTCACAAGGCTCTCTGAGGTGGCCCCACCCCAACCAGGGGCTTCCCAACAATGAGCACGCGACGAACCCACAGCCTTGAGTTCAAGTCTGGAAGCGGGTCTGTCTGACCCTCGGCCATGGGAAAGCCTCGGTATGGATGTCGGGGCGGGGTTCCACCACCTACCGACGACTGGCGCATGAGCGCTTGATGGCTGCGCAAGAGGGGACCAGGCCGGCATGAGAGACCAGGCCCAGAGCGCCTTTCTCTTGCACTTCTCTTACAGCCAAGAAGCAAGGGTTCCCGGCATCGCCGAGAACCCTTGCCATCACTAATCGGAGCGACAGGATTCGAACCTGCGACCTAGTGCTCCCAACGCTCGCTTTTGAGCGTTTCCGAAACACCTGACGCCGTCGGGGCTCGCGCCTAAAAAGCCAGTCTGACACTGGGTTGAAGGGTGTCACCGGTTGGCTCCCGATGCCTCAGCGTGCCCACCTATGGGGTGGAATCTCTCCCAGAATCTCTCCCAGGAGGGATGTCGTTCTGGCATCACGGTCAACGAGAAGCGAGGCAAGGCGCGCGTCAACATCTCTGAGGCGCTGGGGCATGGCCGCCGCCGTCAGGTGCCGCTGCCGATCGACTGGTCGGCTGAGAACGTCGATGCGATCAGGGATGCTGCCCTGGCCGTTTATCGCAGCCTCGTTGCTGGCAAGCCGATTGAGCCTGTCATCGCGGGCCTTGTCGGCAAGGACGATCGGGGCAGCGGCATCGAATCCGCGGGCACGGAGGCGGGAACGATCAACTGGCCGGCGTTGGTGGAGGCCTTCCGCGAGCGCAAGCTCGGCAGTGGCGAGATCAAGCCAACGACCTGGACCAACACGTCTGTCCGCCGGATGCGATTGATCCTGGCGGCGGTCGATCGTTGCCAGACACCGGTGCAACTCCTGGAGGCCATCACCGCTCCCTGGACGAGCCAGCCTGGCTGCCGGGGGCGGCAGCTTCAGGTGCAGCAGACCGCTGCACTCCTGCGCTGGGGCGTTGACACGGGGCGTCTCCCCGCAACCTGGGCGTCTCCTCTCGATCTGACTCCCAATGTGGGACGACGGCGAGAGACGGCCTCCGTCTCAACGCCACTGACGGTGGATGAGATTCAGGCGTTGGTGGAGGCGATTCCTGATCCCAAGTGGCGCTACGCGTTCCAGCTGCTTTCCGCTTACGGATTGCGCCCTGAGGACCCATACGCTCTGCCCGATGCTTCCCACCAAATTTGTGGCGGCGGCCATGGGGCACAGCCTGGAGACGCACCTCGCCGCCTACAGCCGCTGGATCGGCGACGACGAAGTGGATGCCGCCTTCGAGCGGGCGTCGCAGCGGATGGAGCAGGACCTCCGCGCTGGCTGAGGTGCCTTGCGCTGTTCCCTTTCAGGCTGCTGGGCTTCAGCTGAGCTGCTTCTCTAGGCGCTCGGCAGAGCCCTGCAGCCCAGCAAGGATCGCGCCGGCCAAGGGCTCCGGGAAGCCGCTGGGCAGCTCCTGCCACGCCGTGGCGATCACCTCGGGGGTGCGGGCCACCAGATTGGCCACCAGGGCCTCGGCTTCAGCGGCCAGGCCCATGCGACTGGCGGTGCTGATCAGATGGCGGAGTTGCACCTGCATGGGCTTGCTGGTGCGGCTCTTGCTGCCGTCCCAGGTCATCGCCAGCCGCAGCTCCTGTTCCGGCCACTGGCCGGCGGCCTTGCCGATCACCGGCCAGGCCGAGAGCACGTCGTAGAGCGGGGTGAGCCGGTAGCTGCCGCCCGGTAGCAGGAACAGGCTGAAGTTCTTGGCGTGGCCGTCGATCGCCCGCAGCATCCAGAACAGAACCTGGGCCTGGAAGAAGCAGCGCAGATCCTCCGCTGCCTGGGCGGACTGGGCCAGCAGCGCGGAGATGGCCACCATGCCCGGGCCGCCCTGGTTTTCGTATTTCTGTTCCGGCGGTGTGCCGGTGGCCTGGCACAAATCCTCCACCGGCAAGCGCAGCCAGTGACTGCCGCTGGCGTGCAGTCGCCGATCGAAGCGCTCCACGATCAGGCAGCGCCGCCCCGCGAAGTTGGCCAGACGGCTGGGGGCTACCTGCAGGCCGTAAGCCGCCAGGATCCGGCCGCAGAGCCACTCGTTTTCCACCGAGCTGGAGAAATCGATCTGGCCGCTGCCCACCCGGCCCATCGGCAGCTTGAACAGATGGGTGGTAGGCGTGCTGCCCCGCGGCCGGCACCACTGGTTCTGATGCCAGAGCAGGGCTGTCTTCTCCTGGGCGCCGGCGATCGAGAGGCGCGGTCCCCCTGCAGCGACGACCGCACTGCCCGGCAGTGGTTCAGCCACCACACCCTGCAGCAGGCGGCCGATCGCTTCGTCGCTGAGGGGCGTGGCCTCGATGCGATCAAGGCCGGTGGGTTCTTCCTCTGGCGGCAGCAGCTGCACCGCTCCGGCGCAGTCGCGCCCCACCGCCTCCAGCAGCTCAAAGGCACTGGTCCCTCTCAGGGAGAAGCGCCGCTGCAGCCGCCTCAGGATCGCCTCGTTGTCGGGGAGCAGATTGGCGAACCATTGCTCCACCACCTCCCCTCGCAGGGCAGGCGCACCCAGCCCAACCGGCAGCGAGAGCGACAGGGGCCGGAACTGGGGCGAGCTCAGCCAGGCAGGGTCGTAGACGAACTCCTGCGGACCCCGTCCCGGCACCCACCAGTCGCCCACCCGTTCGCCGTTCATCCAGACGGCCAGCTGCCGCGTTTGGCTGGGCCTGCCCATCACCACTCCACCGGTTCCGGGCGGCGCCGGCGGGGCCGCACCACCAGCTCCAGATCCAGGGCGGCGAGGATCAGCAGCAACCGCTCCAGGGTGAACCGCCCTGGATTGAGCTCCAGGGCGGAAAGGCGTGCCTGGCTGATACCGCCCGCCTTTTGGGCCAGCGCCGCCTGACTGAGACCCTGCTGGCGGCGAAGGCTGATCAGCAGCTGGGCCAGCTGGGCCGGCATGCGGATCACCTGCTCGCGGGCCGCCATGCCCTGAGGAGCCTCGAACTCAGGAGCGCTCCCCACGGGAGCTTTGTCTTCAGTGGCCTGCTCCCTGGAGGCCATGGGTCACTTGGATTCCGAATAAAGGCAGGTTACTCGGAAGCCGCGTAACCGCAATCCAGTTGGAGACCAAGTGACCTGGTTGATTCTGCGCGGGCTCGGCGCTCCAGCAGCTGCCCGAAGCTCCACGTCTGGGCGAAGCCTGAGTGCCAAAGCGGGTTGGGCAGAGTTCAGCCCCGCGGATTCCTCTTGCTCCACCCCGTAATGGCAGCGTCGACATTCTCGAGGTGCCATTGCAGGGGCCCCCGGCTCTGGGTGCAACCCCAGCGCCGGAAGTGTTTCCCGGGTTGGAAGACTCCCCGTGACGAAGTCGGCGAAGGGTTTCACGGCTGATGCCCAGCAACTCGCAGGCCTCGGCTGTGCTCAGCCAGACCCGGGTTCGCCCTGATCCAGGGATGGGGGTGACGGAGCGCATTCAGGCCTCCTGCCGCGGCAAGGTGACCACGGCTGGATGCCACAGGATCCGCTGCCGCCACATATGGACGGGATCGTCCGGGGTCGCGGCCAGTGGAGCCGGCACCGCACCCGCCAGGACCAGCAGAGCCGTGCTCAGCTGCAGGGCCAGCACTAGCCACAGCAGCCACTGCAGCTGCCGCAGGTCGCCCAGTCGCACGGTGGTGGTGATGGGCCGGCGCGTGCGGCAGAAGGCCGGCAACCCCGGCTGGGGGATAGGCCGTGGCGCACGGCCGGAGTGTTGGGGGTGGGCCATCAGAACGGCACCTCCTCATCGGCGAACTCATCGCCGTAGTCCTCCCCATCCGCCAGCGGGATCGCCCGCTGCTGGCGGGCGGCGGCTTCATCGGAGCGGTAGGCCTTCTCCGCCGCCTCGATCCAGGCGGGATCGGTGCCCTCGTGGATGCTCAGCGGGCCGTAGGAGCCGATCGTGCTGATGGAGGAATGCAGGCTCAGCCCGCCTGAGTCGCGAAATGGTCTCGCGGCACAGTTCCTTGAGCTGTTGCACACGTCTGCCTTTCTGGATGCGCTGCCTGCGTTCCTGCAGCCGGATCAGGCCAGCCAGCAGCGACTACGGGATTTGCTGGAGACCCTGCGGGCGATCACCGCTCTGGCTGAGCCTTGATCCGCAGCTCGGGGTGGCCGGTGGCTGGATCCAGCTCCCTGCTGAACCGCCACTCCGGGAGCAGACCGATCACCAGCTCCGCGGTGGTGCGCACCAGCGAGCCGGCGCAGAGGTGGCCGCCGATCACAGCGCCGCTGCCGCCTGTGATGGCGATGTGCAGGTGGGCGCCATCGGGCGACAGGGTGCCGGAGAGGCTGAGGATCTCCAGCTCGCCGTGGATTGCCGTGGCCTCGGTCGCTCCGGCCAGGCGCAGCTGGGCCACCGACAGGCTGCCAACAGCACTGATCAGGCAGCCGGCCTGCTCCTCCCGTTCTCCCATCCAGACCTCCAGCGCCCGGCGCAGGTCTGCGCCAGGGGGCAGCCGCAGCGGTATCACCTTCATGGGCAGAGCGCCTCCAGCAGTGGCTGCCCGGTAATTGTCTCGCCAATAGGAAGGCGCCCCGTAGGGGGCGCCTTAGCATCGGTTGCGGACGTTCGCCTTGGCATTCAGGGCCGATCCGATCGGGTGTCTGTGGCTTCACGCATGCCCTGTCTGGGGCCTGGCAGGGAAGGAATGGGGATCACGTCTCTGGGAAGAGATGCTCGGGGCTTGACCTTCTCGGTTGTGATCCCAGCTCGGGTTATGCCACCCAAAATGCAAGAACGCGGGAAACAGAACTGGCGTATCGCTCTCTGCAACTACGGAATGACGTTCGCGCAGCGTCACCGAGTTCACCTGTTGTGTGTCGCATCGTTGGCGCACCTCCGCTGTGCGCACCGGCTCGGGTGCTCCCTGGCCGGACTCTGGTGGAGGGTGAGGGTCGGGTTGGCTCCCGGGCCTCCCCTCAACTTCAAAGTACGCCTCTTTGGGGCTGGCGGTGGCCCGCTGGAGTGCCTGTTCCCGTACCTGGAACAACCCAGCCATTGCAATGCTTTTCAGGCGATACCCTACTCCTCGGGAAGGCTGCGGCACCAGCGGTTTGATGCACTGGGCGCATGGATTTGCAGACGGCTGCATCCACGCGGCAACCTGATCCCCGCTCGGGCCATCCCCGCGAGCCAACCCGCTGAGTGCCATGGGCTTCCGTCTCCGCCGCTCCGCGCGCCTGGGCCCGCTGGGGTCCAACTTCTCCAGCGGCGGACTGAGCTCGATCTCCGTTGATGGACGGGGGCCTCGTTCAACATCCCGGTGAATCGAAGCGGTGGGCCCCGCACCACCGTGGGGCTGCCCGGCACCGGACTGAGCTGGAGCGCGGAGCACACCCCCGATCGCCCTGCCGCGATCCCGGCCGGTCCCGCGGCGGGTCTGCCCAACAGCCGCCGGCTGCGGCCGGGCCAGCTCGATGCCCTCAAGCAGTCGCTGTTGGCCGTGCCGCGCCAAGAGCTGTTCGTTCCGGGCTCCACAGGGGAGCAGCTGTGGGAGCACGGCCTAGTGAGCCGCCTGCTCGCCGATGGTTCCCTCGGCGCCCGCATGACCGGCCTGCTGGCGCTGATCGAGACGCCAGAAGCGATGGAGGGGTACGTGCCGCGGTCCCAGGGTCAGGACGATGCCAAACGCCGGGCACAGCACTGCATCACCGCCGTGCAGGAAGCCTCCAGGCTGGCCGCTGGGCGGGGCTGGCTTGCCTGACATTGCAAGGGCAGACCAGCCCGGAAGCAGAGGTTCTGCAAGCCGCTGTAAGGGCGCACCACCGCCAGCTGCGAGAAACGAATCCATGCCGTGGCGATCAGGCCCAGAAAGGCTGGCCATGAGGAGGCAGGAGCCAGCAAGTAGGGCAAGCGCCGTGCTGCCAGACGAGCCAACGCCGGGCGGTGAGCAGTTCATGCCGGCGACTCAACGCTTCCCGGTCGCGGCATGCTCAGGGGACCGCCAGGCTCTCCAGCTGTGCTTCCAGCCGCTGGCGCAGCCGCGTCTGCACCAGCAGGCAGAGATCCTCCACCAGCTGCCCCTCGGCGCGATACAGCAGGCGCACGCCATCGCGCTCGGAGGTGACCAGACCGGCGCGCTGCAGCTGCCCCAGCTGGCGGCTGATGTGCGACTGGGAAAAGCCCGTGGCCTCGATCAGCGAGGCGACATCAAGCGGTCCCTGCCGCAGCTTGCAGAGCAACTGCAGCCGGGTGGGTTCGCCCAGCAGCCGGAAGAACTGGCTGATCTCCTCCAGCGCCTGAGGACTGGGCATGTCCTGGGCCACCGCAACCTCCCTGCGCTGCATGCGCTGTATGACGATAGACGCATTCTGCATCGCCCATGCACCCCGATGAAGCCAGGACCCTCCCCCCCCTCTCCGATCCGGCCGGCTTCTGGAATGGCCGCTACGCCGAGCCCAGCTACGCCTACGGCGAGCAGCCCAATGAGTTCCTGCGGGACAAGGCGCCTGCCCTGCCGCCGGGCGACGTGCTGTGCCTGGCGGAGGGCGAGGGGCGCAACGCCGTGCATCTGGCGCAGCTGGGACACCGCGTGCTCGCGCAGGATCTCAGCGTCGTGGGGTTGGCCAAAGCCGAGGCGCTGGCGCAGAGCCCCGGCGTGACGATTCAGACCTGCTGCGGCGATCTGGCGGCGTTCCACCCGGCCCCGCAGAGCGTGGATCTGGTGGTGGCGATCTGGATGCATCTGCCGCCACCACTGCGGGCCCAGGTGTTGTCCCGTGCTGTGGCGGCCCTGCGGCCCGGCGGTCACCTGATCCTGGAGGCCTACACGGCCCAGGCAGCTGGAGCTCGGCACCGGCGGGCCGCCGCAGCTGGAGCTGCTCTGCGAACCGGAGACCCTGCGCAGCGAACTGGCCGGCCTGGAGCTGCTCGTGCTGCAGGAGCGGCGCCGGTGGATCGAGGAGGGGCCCTATCACCACGGCGACAGTGCGGTGCTGCAGGTGCTCGGGCGTAAGCCCCTCTGAGCCTGGGGCCCTGGGGCGGCGGAAGACCCCGGGGCAGCGACCAGCGACCTGCCGATACGAAGTCCGCTTGCGTTTCAGCCACTATGCGCATAAGCTCATAAACAGCTTTCGAGGGTTGTCCCTTGGCCGTCGCTACCGCCTCCCCGCTGCTCGCGGCCGCCACCGGTGGTGGGCAGCTGCTGTTCCGCCAGTTGTTCGACGCCGGCACCGGCACCTTCAGCTACCTGCTCGCCGATGTGGCCTCCCGCATAGGCGTTCTGATCGACCCGGTGTTCGAGCAGCACAGCCGCGACCTGTCGCTGATTCAGGAGCTGGGGATCCGCCTAGTGGCCTGCCTCGACACCCATGCCCACGCCGACCACGTGACCGGCAGCTGGCTGATGCACCAGGCCACCGGCTCGGCCATCGGCCTGGCCGCCGCCGCTCGTGCCGAAAACGTGAACCTCCCCTTGCAGCACGGCGATCGCGTTGCTTTCGGCGGCAGGCATCTGGAGGTGCGCAGCACCCCTGGTCACACCGACGGCTGCGTCAGCTATGTGCTCGATGACCACTCCATGGCCTTCACGGGCGATGCGCTGCTGGTGCGCGGCTGCGGCCGTTGCGACTTCCAGCAGGGCGATGCCCACACCCTGTGGCGCTCGATCACCGAACAGCTGTTCTCACTGCCGGAGAGCTGCCTGCTGTATCCCGGCCACGACTACACCGGCCGCATGGTCACCTCCGTGGCGGAGGAGAAGGCCTTCAATCCCCGCCTCGGGGGCGCCGCTACGGAGCGCGACTTCGTCGGCCACATGCAGGCCATGAAGCTGCCGCATCCGGGCCGCATCGCTGAAGCCCTGCCGGGCAACCTGCGCTCCGGCAAGCCCCGACAGGAGACGCCCAGCGAAACCTGGGCTCCACTGAGCCGCAGCTTCGCCGGGCTGCCCGAACTGCCGCCCAGCTGGGTGGCCGAGCACCGCGGCGAGCTGACGCTGCTCGATGTGCGCTCGGCCGAAGAGTTCCATGGCCCCGACGGCCATGTCGCCGGCAGCCTGCTGATCCCGCTGCCGGAGCTGGAGCAACGCAGCGGCGAGATTCCCACTGGCAAGCCCGTGGTGGTGGTCTGCCATTCCGGCAGCCGCTCGGCCCTCGCCACCCAGCAGCTGCTCAAGGCCGGCCACAGCCAGGTGGCCAACCTGCGCGGCGGACTCGCCCGCTGGGGCGATGAGGGCTATCCGCTCGAAGGCGTCGTCGCCTGATCCTCTGCCGCCGCCTGAGGCCGGAGCGCGCTGGCGCCGCATCCACAGCTCCCCCCACACGATCCCCCAGTTCTCTCTGAACCATGGCCAACAGCACACTGAATCTCCCCAACCTGCAGAGCCCCGGGCCGGAGCGCATCAGCGCCAATGACCTGGCCGAACAGCTCGCCAGCAAGCGGGTCACCGTGATCGACGTGCGCGAACCGATGGAGTTCGCCAGCGGCCACATCGCCGGCTGCCTCAACGTGCCCCTCTCCAGCCTGGCGAAGGCCGATCTGCCCCAGGGACCCCTGGTGCTGGTCTGCCAGAGCGGCAACCGCAGCGCCAAGGGGGTGCAGACCCTGCTGCAGCGGGGCCATGGCCATCCCGTCTGCGATCTGGAGGGGGGCATCCCCAGCTGGCAGAAGGCCGGTCTGCCGCTGCGCAAACTCAAGAACGCGCCGCTGCCGCTGATGCGTCAGGTGCAGATCGCCGCCGGCTCGCTGGTGCTGCTCGGCCTGATCCTCAGCCACACCGTGGCCCCCCTCTGGATCCTGCTCACCTGGTTCGTGGGTGCCGGTCTGGTGTTCGCCGGCGTCAGTGGCTTCTGTGGCATGGCCCGCCTGCTGGCGCTGATGCCCTGGAACAAGGTGAGCCTCTGATGGAGATCGCCAGCCTCGCCCTGCTGAGCGGCGGCGGCGCCCTGATCGGCTTTCTGCTCTCGGTGCTGGGGGCCGGAGGCTCGATCCTGCTGTTGCCCCTACTGGTCAGCGGCGCCGCCCTCCCCACCAAAGAAGCCGTACCGCTTTCGCTGCTGGTGGTGATGCTGCTGGCCCTGGCCAACCTGGGTCCTTGCCTGCGACGCCGTCAGTTCGCGCCCCGTCCGGCCCTGCAGCTGGGGCTGCCAGCCCTGGCGGGGAGCTGGATCGGCGGCAGCTGGGTGAAGGCGGGGTTCGTCAGCGAACCCCTGGAGTTGTCGGTGTTCGCGGTGGCGGCCCTGACCGCCTCCTGGCTGATGACACGGCCGGCGACAGCCAGCCGCGAGCGCCTGACAAGCGTGGCACCGACCTGGAAGCGCGGTGGCTGGGCCCTGTTTCCTGGATTCCTGCTCTGGAGCGGCCGCCGCCTGCTGCTGTCGTTGCCAGCCCAGGGTGTTCTGGTGGGTCTGCTGACCGGCATCGCCGGGGTGGGCGGTGGTTTTGCGATCGTGCCGGCCCTTGTGCTGCTGGCAGGCCTGCCGATGCAGCTGGCGGGCTGCACCAGCCTGCTGCTGATCGCCGTCAACGCCCTGGTGGCGTTCGCGGCCCTTGGCCACTGGCCGGCTCAGAGCCTGCCGCTGCTGCTCCCCCTACTGCTGGGCGGCGCGCTGGGTGCGCTGATCGGTCAACGGCTGGCGCCCCACCTGCCGGATCGGCGCCTGCGCCAGGGCTTTGCGGCCCTTCTGGTCGGCTCGGCCCTGCTCACCGGCGTGGAAGCCGTGCATCGCCATGGGCGCGTGGCCAGCGAGCCCCGGGACCAGAGCCAGTCCCCCCTGTCCACGCCAAGGACATCGACGCATCCGCCTCGGGCGATCCAGTCCTGAGTTCTCCTGACCCTGCCTCCACCCCAAGGAGCCCCATGAGCCACCGCATCTTTCAGTTCCGGCTGCACGATCAGCCTGGCCAGGCAGACGCGACACCGGTGGTGGAGCGGTTCAGCGACGCGGGGGTCTGGGAGGTGCAGCAGAGCGATCTCTCCACCCCGCCCTTCCGGTTGTCTCTGATCTCCCTCCTGCTGTGCCTGCGCTATCACCTGGTCAGCGAGGCCCGGGACCGTCAGATTCCGTTGCGGGAGCTGAGGGCCACTCTGACCGTCGAGGTGACGCAGGACTGGGACATCGAGGGATGGAGCGCTGAATTCAGCCTGCTGCTCGATGAGGCCGCAGACGGGCCGGAGAGGCAGCGCGCCGATGCTGCCGCTCTTGCGGCCATGCGCACACGGATGGAGAACAGCCCGGTGGCTCGCAACCTGTCGCCCACCATGCAGAGCCACATCGACGTTGCGTGGGCCGACTGAAGGGTTCCATCCAGCCGGGCCGGACGTCGTCAGCCCGCGCGTGGCGAGTGTCGAGGCCTGCGGAGCCCTGCTGATTCGGGGTGACAGGTGGGAGCTGCATCACTACAAGAAGGGGAGACCAGGTTTCTGAATCCCATGCCACGTCGCCCCGTAGCCGCTGCGCTTGCCCTGACTGTCGTGGGATCCCTCCTGGGGGGGAACCCGGCCAGCGCCTGCACTGGCGGAGCCCTCACAGCGCGTGACGGGTCGGTGGCGGTGGGCCGCACCCTGGAGTTCGGGCAACCGCTGGATTCGCAGATCGCGGTGTGGCCCGCTGGCAGCAGCATCCAGGGCCTGAGCACCCGCGGAGCCGGTCTGAGGTTTAAAACCCGTTATGGCTTTGTGGGTGCCACCGCAGGCAACAACAGCGACATGCTGGCCGAGGGACTCAACGAGAAGGGCCTGAATGTGGGCCTCTTCTATTTCCCCGGCTACGCCCACCCCCGCGGACAAGGCTCGCTCGGGGCGCATCCTGGCGCCGGTGCAGATCACGGCCTGGATTCTGGGTAACTTCGCCACGGTTGAGGAGGTCAAGGCCCAGATCCACACGGTTGATCTGACACCTCAGGTGCTTGATCTGATTGGCATCGTGCCGGACATTCACATCAAGGTTCAGGACGCATCGGGCCGCAGCATTGTGATCGAGCCCCGCGGTGGCCGGCTTGTGGTGCACGACAACCCCACCCGCGTGCTCACCAACGCCCCGACGTTCGATTGGCAGATCACCAATCTCAATAACTATGTGAACTTGATGAAGAGCTATCCGACAGCCAAGGTCATCGGTGCACCTGGGGCAGGAGAGCTGACGCTGCAGCCCATGGGGATGGGTGCCGGTGGTGCGGGCTTGCCGGGTGACTTCACACCGCCCTCGCGCTTTGTGCGCATGGTCTATTTCACCCAGGGCTCCACCCCGGCCGCCGATGCCGCTGGAGCCGTGTCGGGTCTGTTCCACATTCTCAACAATTTTGATATTCCCTATGGCCCCCTGTGTCAGGAAAGTTGTCCACCTGTTTTGACCAGACCACCAGGGGGCCATCCGAACCACCATGAAACCGACCTATGACGCCGCTGTTAAGAAGGAGGTTCACAAGCGCATGAGCCCTCC
>Ga0315904_10005969_pt1 | contig 16765 bp, 8 predicted proteins | sample LakEriMetagenome_6_FD_203529 | JGI IMG/M metagenome (GOLD analysis project Ga0315904, IMG submission 203529) | Freshwater fungal communities from buoy surface, Lake Erie, Ohio, United States - Buoy 12 MA120 | ecosystem: Environmental > Aquatic > Freshwater > Lake | place: USA: Lake Erie, Ohio...
AGGCGCTGGAGAATTACCTTCGTAGCCTGCAGGTCCGCGAACGGTTGCTGGAGCAGAACCCGCAATCGGCCGAGGCAGCGCGCGATGTGTCGGTGAGTTTGAATAAGGTAGGTGATTTTCTATTGCGTCGCGGTCAGGCTGGGGACGGGGAGAAGGCGCTGGAGAATTACCTTCGTAGCCTGCAGGTCCGCGAACGGTTGCTGGAGCAGAACCCGCAATCGGCCGAGGCAGCGCGCGATGTGTCGGTGAGTTTGGAAAAGGTAGGTGATTTTCTATTGCGTCGCGGTCAGGCTGGGGACGGGGAGAAGGCGCTGGAGAATTACCAGCGTGGCCTAGAGGTCTGTGAACGGTTGCTGGAGCAGAACCCGCAATCGGCCCAGGCAGCGCGCGATGTGTCGGTGAGTTTGAGTAAGGTAGGTGATTTTCTATCGCGTCGCGGTCAGGCTGGGGACGGAGAAAAGGCCCTGGAGAATTACCAGCGTGGCCTGGAGGTCTGTGAACGGTTGCTGGAGCAGAACCCGCAATCAGCCCAGGCAGCGCGCGATGTGTCTGTGAGTTTGAGTAAGGTAGGTGATTTTCTATCGCTTCGCGGTCAGGCTGGGGACGGGGAGAAGGCGCTGGAGAATTACCAGCGTAGCCTGGAGGTCTGTGAACGGTTGCTGGAACAGAACCCGCAATCAGCCCAGGCAGCGCGCGATGTGTCGGTGAGTTTGAGTAAGGTAGGTGATTTTCTGTCGCGTCGCGGTCAGGCTGGGGACGGAGAAAAGGCCCTGGAGAATTACCAGCGTGGCCTGGAGGTCTGTGAACGGTTGCTGGAGCAGAACCCGCAATCGGCCGAGGCGGCGCGCGATGTGTCTGTGAGTTTGAATAAGGTAGCTGATTTTCTATCGCGTCGCGGTCAGCCGGGGGACGGGGAGAAGGCGCTGGAGAATTACCAGCGTAGCTTGGAGGTCTGTGAACGGTTGCTGGAGCAGAACCCGCAGTCGGCCGAGGCAGCGCGCGATATATCGGTGAGTTTGGAAAGGGTAGGTGATTTTCTATCGCTTCGCGGTCAGGCGGGGGACGGGGGGAAGGCGCTGGAGAAGTACCAGCGTAGCTTGGAGGTCTGTGAACGGTTGCTGGAGCAGAACCCGCAGTCGGCCGAGGCAGCGCGCGATGTGTCGGTGAGTTTGGAAAGGGTAGGTGATTTTCTATCGCGTCGTGGTCAGCCGGGGGACGGGGAAAAGGCGCTGGAGAATTACCGGCGTAGCCTGGAGGTCCGCGAACGGTTGCTGGAACAGAACCCGCAGTCGGCCCAGGCAGCGCGCGACGTGTCTGTGAGTTTGAGTAAGGTAGGTGATTTTCTATCGCGTAGCGGTCAGGCTGGGGACGGGGAGAAGGCGCTGGAGAATTACCAGCGTAGCTTGGAGGTCTGTGAACGGTTGCTGGAGCAGAACCCGCAGTCGGCCGAGGCAGCGCGTGATGTGTCGGTGAGTTTGGAAAAGGTAGGCGATTTTCTATCGCGTCGCGGTCAGGCTGGGGACGGGGAAAAGGCGCTGGAATTGCAGCAGCGTGCCGTAGAAATTGGTATGGCACTTTTCACTAGCAATCGGCAGTCAGTCTTCTATGGTCGGACACTTGCTGTTTCTTTGTTCCTTGCGTTTCAGCGGGCCCAGGGTGTCGGCCAGGAAAAGAAGGCGATTGAATACTTAAGTCAATGCTTCGCGGTACTTGATGATCTGGTCCAGGGTGGAGCCACGCTCGACCCCGAAATACTCAATCTGCATACTCAGTTGACTGACATTTTTTCAAAGGATTGATGTGGAGGGAAAGCTTTTTCATTTCAATCGCACGTCAACACAATAATGCAGCGAATTTTGTGGAACAGGTCGCCTGAGTATTGTGATCAGGCCTAGGAATCCGTTGAGGCTTTGCTTATTTCTGGGCCCTCAGTAGTTATGCCCTTCGTTGGCTATGGCGAGTTTGATCAATGACTTTTCGGCAAGCTTGCTCGAATGCCACGTCTGCATTGGTGATTAACGATTCTGGACCCTAGAGATCTATTCTGTAGCCTCTGAGTTCTTTGCATGGGAGGTTTGCCGCCATCAGATCGCCGCGGTTCTTTAGTTCTGGTGTGTTCGCCATCGCGACGATGGAGCCATAACGATGATTGATGACCCGACGTCTGGTGAAGTCACCTCGTCCAGCGAGCCACACGATCGGCTCACACACCGTACGGGCTGATTCCACGATGCCCGTCTTTCTTCAGGCCCTGCGGGCCGAAATCGATATGCCGTTGGCGGCAGCTACCGGTTGGGATAGGAGGGAGTTTCTTTCCTTCGAGCCCGGGGCCTCGCGGCCCCGGCAGAGATTATGCCGCCCCTCTGGGGCTGGTTGCCTGGGTATGCAGGAGGGATTGCAGATCGAATTGACTTCCCCTCTTCCCGCAGGCGTGGAGAGGGGAGTAGCGACGACGACTACATGCAATCAAGTCGCATCACCGCCAGAAGACCGTCCCCGCTCCCACTGAGCGAAGCCCGAGGGGGAGAGGGCTAGGGAGAGGGGGCAAGTTCCCCCTGCTGAGTTTGGTTCCGGTGTGTTCGCGATCGCGACAATAGGGACAGGCAGGTGATGGGAGGACATAGGTCGAATGGCTTCACCTCGTCCAGCGAGCCGTGCGATCGGCTCACACACCCTACGGGCTGATTCCACGATTCCCGTCTCTCTTTAGGCCCGTCGGGCTGGCATCGAAATGCCGGTGGCGACAGTGCCCGCTGGCTTGATTCGGTGAGGCCTCGGTTTTTCCCGATCGGGACGATTTTTACTTGTTTTCGATCGGGATGGTAAATATAATACCGATCGGGAATGAAACAGTGATTTAGCACTGGAATGGAATGGGTTTGTCCCGATCGGGAAAAGAGCTGGGTGCTGCCATGGTAAAGATTGAAACGCCCGTCGATATCGGAAGGCTCGTGCGGAAGCGACGAAAGGGGGCGGGGCTGACGCTGCAAGAAGCTGCCGGCATGGCGGGGGTCGGGATCCGATTCCTATCGGAGCTGGAGCGAGGCAAGCCGACCCTTCAGTTGGGGCTGGTGTTGCAAGTCCTTCAACTGTTCGGACTAGAACTGCACGTTCATGCTCGGGGTGATTCGGCATGAGCGACCCACTCTATGTCCATTTCGGTTCGCGAACGGTGGGAACGCTGGAGCTTGCGGACGACAAGGCAATGCGCTTCGCGTATCGCCCCGAATGGGTCCAGGCCGAAGGTGCCTTTCCTATTTCCCTCTCCCTTCCCTTCGACGGATCGTACAGCGATTGGGCGAGTCATCACTACTTTGCCAATCTCTTACCTGAAGGGAATGTACGCGAGCAGATTTGTCGAGCACTTGGGATTTCGTCCTCCAACGATTTCGAATTGCTGAAGGCCATCGGGGGCGAGTGCGCAGGCGCGTTAGAAATATCTCCGCGATGCGAACCGACTTTGAATGCGGTTCCTTCGCGCTACCAGCCTGTGACGGATGAGCAATTGACGCAATGGTCGGTTGGGACCCCACAGGCCTTTTCCGACGTAACCGGTCAAGGCGAAGTTCGGCTATCCCTGGCCGGTGCTCAGGACAAGCTACCGGTCTACATCGACGACGACCAAATCTTCATACCTGTCGCAGGGTCCCCCAGCACTCACATTCTCAAGTTCGCCTCTTCCTTCTACTCCCATCTTCCGGAGAACGAGGCGTTCATGGCGCTGCTTGCCAAATCGGTCGGCCTGCCGGTGGTGGATGCTCACTTGCGAGCCACTCCTAAAGCTCGCATCGCCGTCATCCGGCGCTACGATCGCATCTTACAAAACGGCGTCTACGGTCGCATCCACCAGGAGGACTTCTGTCAGGCATTGGGTATTAGTCCCTCCAGCAAGTACGAGAAGGAAGGCGGGCCGAGCCTCAAGCAGTGTGCCGAGTTGATTCGGCGCCATGCGGCCTTCCCGCTTCTGGATCTGAACAAGCTTCTTCAGTGGGCGATCTTCAATTGGTTGACAGGGAATGCCGACGCGCATGGCAAGAACCTATCTTTCCTCTACAGCCAAAGCGGTGCGCCGAGCCTAGCTCCTTTTTACGACTTGGTATGCACGCGCAACTACAAGAACCTATCCCGATTCCTTGCCATGCAGATCGGTGGAACGGCGGACCCAGACTTGATCGGATCGCAACACTTGGAAGTGATGGCAGCTGACCTGAAAGTGCGACCGAAATTGGTGTTGGATGTGGCAGAAGCCCTTTTGGAAAAGATTGCTGGGTCTCTGGACGGTGTTTCGGCCAATTACCTGGAGCTTTACGGCGATTCACCGATCTTGGAGCGAATCCCCCCAGTGATTCGTCGGCAGCTTCGAAGAGCCCGATCACAGTGGAGTTAGCACGACAAAACGTAGGCATCCGAAGTTGAGAGAAGCGGCCTTGCTGAGATGAGGCCGAGCTGTCAGATGGGCATGCCCGGTTCAATGCGCCAAGCTGTGGCCATGGTCGGAGGCTGCGAGCCCGGAGGGTGTGTGTTATCCTCCGCCGCGATCGGTTCTGGTGCGTTCGCGAACGGGGCGATGGATTCAGGTTGCATCCCGATGAATCGAGGTTTCTCCTTGAAACCCCAGGGGCCTGGCGGCCCCGGCAGGAGTAATATCGCCCCTCCGGGGCTGGTGATGTGGGTAAACCGAGAGTCGTTTACGAAACCCAAATTGTGGTACGGGAGTCCCGCCCGTGCGGAATGGCTCTGGATGTTGAAATTGTTTAAGTTCGCTGCTTCGACCTTCTCTCTTCAGGCCCGGAGGGCCGACACTTCCCCTGCCGGTGGCGACAGCCATCGGTGGGTATAGGAGGAAAGTTTTTCTCCTTCGAGTTCCGGGGCCTTGCGGCCCCGGCAGGTGTTATGCCGCCCCTCCGGGGCTGGTGATGTGGGTAAACGGTGAGTCGTTTACGAGACCCACATCGTGGCACGGGAGTCCCGCTCGTGCGGAATCGGCGATTGCTAGGATTATGGTTGTAGCTCGCACCTTCCTGATTCAACGATTCCCTTCTCTCTTCAGGCCCGGAGGGCCGACACTGCCCATGCCGGTGGCGACAGCCACCGGTGGGGTGGCAACCTTCTATTTTTCTTCCTCTTGTTCCCTCCGAGCGATTGGTTCTGGTGTGTTCGCGATCGCGACGATGGAGTCAAGTCGATGTTCGATGAGCTGAGGTTTGGTGGAGTCACTTCGCCCTATTTGCCGTGCGATCGGCTCACACACCCTACAGCTTGTATCGAGGCCCCAATCGGCGACAGTGAGATTAAGGATGATGTCGCGTTCAACTGTAGTGAGAAGAGGGAGTTTTATGCACCAGGGCCTCGCAGGCCCAGCCGAGGTTTTGCACCCCACCGGGGCTGGATTGTTGTTAGAGGAAGTAGAAACCAGCAGTACTTAGTGGGTTGAGTTTTTGTGGTGATTCTGGGGCTAGAACGCAGGCGGAATGAGTGAGTGATCGATGCCCTCCCCCTGCTTTGCCCCGGAGGGATGCCTGGGAAAATCCGAGCGAAGTTGGTGGTGGAAGAATAGTTTGCCCGTGGTCAGGGTGGCTGGAGGTGGCTGTGCTGGTGGGGGAGGCTGCACAAGAGTTGAAGCAGCGCATGGTGCTGGGTGGCTGATCAGCGGGCCATCGGAGGAAGTTTTGGGTCGATGGGGAAGCGAGAAAGAGAGTCATGTGATGACGCAAGTCGTCCTGGTGTGACGGTCTTTGACGTGCAGCTTTGGAAAGCCCTTCGGGAGTTTTGATATCCCGATTTTCTTTACTGTTTACTGTAGTCTTCGCGACTCAGTCTGGCTCATAAACTTCACATGCCTCCACGGAGGAAAGAAGGCGGAAAGCGGAGAATCGAGAGGAATCAGTCTTCGTTCTTTTGCAAGAGGAGCATGAGGGTTCGCTTCTCTGTCTTGCTCCATCGGATCGAGAAACCCTTCCTCGTCAACCATTCCTTGAGTTGCTGCTCCTCATACCGAGTGGTCACGGCGAGATCGATACGCCGCTTATTGAGTTTCTGTCGGGTTCGCCGGAATTTGGTGTTCAGGTCTTCGATGTAGGTAACGATATTGAACGCACCGGGAACTGAGGTGTACTTCGTCGTCATGTCATATTTGAATTCTAGAGCACTGAAGTCGGCGATGGTTACGGATTCCACTGGACCAAAGGCAAAACGATTATTCAAGCCGTGGCTGTAGCTTCTCGTGATTTCCGACATCTGATCTTTGGTGGGCTTTACAGCGGGGTTGTATTGATCGCTTTGAAGCCTTGCGTCCAGAAGAAGGAAGTCACCATCATCCATTCCCTCTCGAATCTTGCCAATCAACTCGGATTCATCATGATTCCCCAGAGTATACCCAAGTAAGCAAATCAGATTCGGTGCAGGGTCGAATGCGAAGATCGGTTTGTACCGAGCCAGTTGATTGAAGTCGCCATGTATCGCCTTGATCCGAAACTTTTTGTTGAACCAAGCTCCCTGATTCACCACCCTATTCACTGCAGCTTGTAGCAGTTCGACCGACAAATCGATCGGATAGTAGTGAGCGATATCGAGGTGATTTTGCAATTGCGACAACATCAAAACATCGATAACGCCGTCTCCGGGCCCGAGGCTCACCATGTCCAGGCGATCGCAGACTTTCGAGCAATGGTGAGCGATTTCCGCAGCATGAGAACGAACCGCATTGATGATATCTGCATGTCCATAGGAAGGATCTTCGGTGAGGTCCAGCCAATTCTGTGCACCGAGTGCACCAAGGTAGTTGAATTTGAGGTTCGGAGTTCGGCCATTTGTGAGGTAGCCGATAATCTCTTTCTCAAGATGTAGGCTGCTGATGGAGTAGCTCAGAGAAGAATCGACGATAACCTCTGTGAACTCACCGCGCTGGAGCACGTCGTTTGCATTTGGTTCCAGTTCCTGCATTTGCTCGAAGTCGCCAGTCTCCGACGGATTCAGGTAAGTTTTTCCGTTTCTATGGACCGGTAGGCCAGCAAGTGCGAGTCGGTCGGCTAATGCTTCTCGCTTCGCTGCAGTGTTATCCAAGTCGACCATATGAATGCCGTCGATGTCGCTAAATTCGCGTAGCCCTCCAAAGCGAACGAGGATTGTTTTCTCCCTACCGCCAATTGCGAGCGCCCAACCCGCTTCGAAGATTACGTTTGGGCGTGGTTGCGGTAGGAGCGGTTCTTGCCCGTATTCGGGCCGAAGTCTGGCAAGGTCATCTCCCGTCATGAGCACCACGGTGCATTGTGCGGCATCGAGGCCAGCTTTGACTATCTCAAGCGTGGTAGGTGCTGGACATGCGGCCAATTGAATTGCGTCATTCCAGGTGATCGGATCCAGTTGTAGCGAGCGAAGAAAGGAATACATTGCATCGCGTGCCGAATAATTCCGGCCATGAACGACGAAGACACGATTAGACAATTTGGCTTCCTTTTCGCGCGACGAAACCAAGTACTGGGCGAGTTCGCCATGCCTTCCAGTGAGGTTGAGAAGGGGCGAAATTTTGCACCTTCTGGCAGGATTGGTGGATTTGTCCTAAGTGCAAAAGGAGGCGTTCAAGGTAGTCTCAAGAAGTTTTAAAATCAACCGTCAAAGATTGGGACAGATCAGCTCTGCGTTCGAATCAGGCACCCCATCGCGTTTCGGTAGAATTGCAAATGGATCTCATCACTGCCGCGACTCAGAAATTTCCGACGGCCACGGCACCCAGCCACCTACCGAAGGGGAGGGTGAGATCTATCACTTGCTTTGAATCCTTAGTCCCTACCCCTACGACTGACCTCTGCCTACTCCGGTCGGCCGGACGGATTCGTCCCACTGACTTGCTTTGTGGACCAATAAAAATACCGTGAACTTCAGGGGGCGGTTTGGGAGCTGGTCAGCTTTCTCTGTGCTTCATTATAGAAAAGTTCAGCGATCAGAAAGTCGTGGTTCGGATTTCTATCTGTGGCTCGCACCTCCAAAATCTCTCGCTGCAATTCCGTCAAAATCTCGGTACTCTTCGCCTGTTCGCCAGTATCGAAGTATGCCAGTGCAGCGATTGCGAGGTTCAGTAAACGGAGGGAGCGATTGGGATTGCCGGCTTGTGACTGATCGACGTATTCCAGTGCTTTCGCTGCGTCTCCTTTCCGATAGTTGAATATGGCGCGCCCGGTCCATGCCCAGGTATACATCCAATCGGGATAGGTTCGATCGTCAATCGCGCGGACCAATAAACCGGTTGGAAGGGTATTGAGATCGACAGAGTCTGGCCTAAGCAGGCAAGTCTTGATGACCCTTTCGGCCACAATGGCATCGCTGATTTCATTGAATTGAGCCAATAGCCGCTGGCAAAAGTCTCGGTAAGCATCGTCTCCAGCCATTGCAGCAATTGGTGCGATCTGCAGCCACACCAATTCGTCGTTCGGGTGATTGGCGATTTGCAGTTGACCAAATTTCAACGCCTGCGCCCATTTCCCAGTGGCTCGCCATCGCGTCACTACTTCTTCGGCTCTTTCTGGCGTCGCTTGCAAAACATCCATGCAATCGCCAATCGCCTTCTCCCACTGCTGTGTCGCAAGGTAGGCATCGACTCTCTTGAGCAGCAAGTCTGAGTCTGGGCTCTCGGACGGCATTGCTTTCGAGTAGCACTCGATGGCGGACTGCCAATCTCTGGAGGAGGCGTGGAAATCGCCGAGCCCTGGGTAAAGTTGGGGGCTTTGCTGTAGTAGCGCTTGCAAATTGGGCTGGTCATTGAGAATGGAGCAGGCGGCAGCCAAACGACCCCATGGATCTGCAATGCGCTGGGCGCACAGCAATCTTCGAGCTATCGCCATGGCATCGGGCATTTCAGAAACGGAGAAGCGAAAGCGGCCGATGGCCTGTCCCTGTTCCATCTCAATCTGAAGTTGCTTGCCCTCGACAATGACTTGGTGCGGTAATCCATAGATCATTTGCTGTGGGTCACCCATCCGCTGATACACACGCCAATTCCATAGTAGCAAGGCAGGGCTTATATCGGTGGAGTTCGTTTCTACCATGCGAAGATCATATGAGGTAGTTGCGTCGGAAAACTGGGGCCAAGGAACGAGGGCTTCCTGGCCGGTATCTTTGCTCGCGAACAAGGGGCCACTGATCAAGAAATCCCCGACACTGTGCAATCCTGGTCCTCGGTTGGGTAGGCGATCGTCGGTCATTGCTTCCAGCTTGACTGCGTGGACGGTCTTCAGGTCTGTTGTAGCGGTCATCGTGTAGAGATCATTTTCGCGCGAGGTGACTGGTGCCAGTCGAATCGATTGATCCTCCAATCGTTCCCAGAGGGATCCTGCACTCGAGTTGAAATCGGAAATCCTAAGCCGATTCCATCGAATGGATCGATCTACCTTTTTCAGCAACAAGTCAGCGAGGTTGTTGACGCTTCCAAAGTCGTTTGGGTTTCGATGAATTCGCTCGTCAAGCAGAGACTGTGCGTCGGAGGTGATTGCATCGGCTACTGCGACTTCGTTTTTTTCGTAGAGCTGTTCGGCGATCTGAAGCAGCCCTAGCGGATCTTTCCGGACGGCCTTGATCGCTTCTTCCCCATGGCCGGATTTTAGTAGTGCCATGGCGATTTCTCTTCGATCGAAAAGAGGCAACGATTCAGAAGTGATAGCGCGGTCGATTTGCAAGATTGCTGAGGCGGGATCTTCTTCGATATAGCCAAGCGTGGCGTCCCAGACCCAGATTGGCCCCGCGCTGGTTGCGGCAGCAAGGCGCGCCCCATCCGAACTCCAGGAGACATCGAACAGTCGGCAATTCCCGGATCGCAAATTCAGGCATTCCTCGCCGGAAATGGGATCCCATATGAGGAGGTCTCCGCTGAGTTGGGCGGACGCAATGCGAGTTCCATCGGGATTCCACGCAACGCCCATCATGAACTCTTGGCCCCCTCGCATGCTGCTTAATGGTTTGCCTTCAGAAGCAGTCCAGACGATGACATTTCCATCGGATCCGCAGGAGGCGATGCATTGGCCATCGGGGCTCCAAGCGACATCGAATATCCAGCCTCGATGCCCTTTCCATTCGCTGATACGAGTTCCATCCACTGGGTCCCAGATCCTGATGTTGGAGTCTTCGCAGCTGGCGGCAAGCTGTTTGCCGTCGGGGCTGAACGCCAGTTGCATGACGCTAACGCGATTGGACGGATCTGCCTGGATGTTTCGCACCAATGGCTGGTGGCTCTCCGGATCGAGGATAGAAATCGACCCTTCATCCGAACCCACAGCGACTCTCGATCCATCAGGCGACCAATCGACGGACCAGAGCGGTACAGAGTCTGTGTTCCATGAAAAGGTTTCCTTGCCGGTCTGGGTATCCCATATTTTAAGCATGCCATCGAGGGCGACGGACGCAACACGACGACCATCTGGGTGCCAAGCAAGGGACATGTCAAATTGAATGAAGCCAAAGCGAGACTTGCCTTGGCGCTGATGAGCTTGGAATGAGCAGATCTCCTTCCATGTGGTGGTATCGCGCACGACCAGTTGGCCCTTGTCATCCCCGCTTGCAATCCGATCAGCTTTTTGGTTCCAAGCCACACATCGGCTTGGCGCATTTCCTGGAATCACGTCCATTTTCTGTGATTCCTTGATCGACCAGATTTTGGTTTGGCCGTCGACGCAGGTGGAGGCAAGTTCACCATTTTTGCCCCAAGCAAGCGAGCAAACCGATTCTAAGTGGCCTCGAAGCGTCTGGATGGGAGTACCCTGTTGGGCATTCCATAGCAGAATCTCTTCTGACATCGTTGATGTAGCGATACGTTTTCCATCAGGTTCCCACGCGATGGCCATGATACCGTGGTTGTGCTCGAGTGGGCCGTAGGCTTCTGTTTGTGTTGCCACATCCCAAACTCGCACGAGAAACCTATCGCCAGGTTCCGTTGCTGAAGTAGCGATTCTTGTACTGTCTGGAGACCATTCCAGAGCATAGATCCACTGATTGTGAGCTTGCCAAGAGAAGCTTTGCGTATCCGTCTGAGTGCTGGAGATCGTGACGATTCCTCGATTGCTGGAAGTTCCATACCACTGATTGTCAGGACTCCAGGCGCCAACCGTGACCAGTCCAGGGTGTTGGAATGTCGACAGTTGCTGTCCTGATATTGCGTTCCAAATAGCAACGCTTCCGTCGTTTGCACATGCGGCGATACTCCTGCCGTCATTGCTGTAGTTGACGGAGACAACAGGAGAAGAGAGGCCGGTCAGTTGTCCTACCTGGGTACCGTGGATGGTGTCCCAGATGAGGATGGTGGAATCTTCGAAGCCGGCGGCAAGATGCACCCCATCTGGGCTCCAGTCGAACCACTTGCGCCCCCAAAAAGATGTCATGGCTTTTGGGGTCTTCAGCTCGTGAAGCAACTGGGAGGCATCGAGGTCCCAAAGCCGAATGATTCCTGACTCGGTGCCATCCGCCAGTCGATTGGTTGGGATATGCCAGTCGACTAGTCGCAATTCGTCATTGTGGCGTAGTTTTGGTAGGTTCAGGACATCACGACTTGGCAATGCTCTTAGATAGAACCACTCCCAGCCGCGACGATCCTTTTCGCCTTCGGTCGGAACCCAATGGTCCAGTAAAGACTGCAGACGCCCCAGGCTGCGGTAGTCGTCGAAAGCTTTCTGCGCAAGACGCATGTTGGAGAAATAGAGATTCTGACTGGCAAGGTCGGCTTTTTCGTCTGCACGATTTTTTTCCTGCATCGCCTCTTGTTGAGCCGCTTCGGCGAGTTTACGGAGCTGTATTTCACGTTCCTGACCATCGATGGCCACCTTCTTCTGTTGCTCGACTTCCAACAAACTTGCTCGGACAGCATCGGCGTTTTCATCGGCGCGTCGGGCCTGAAGGCGGGCGACGGCTTCGTTTTCGACAGCGGTTTTCCTTGCCCAGGTGGCATGTTGCCATGACCATGCGGCAACGATCGAGGAGGCGAGCGTCAGGCTGGTCACGACAGCGAGTCCTGCGAGTGATTTGCGCAGTGTTTTTGTGGCCCGCAGTTGCTGAGCCAATCGCAGCCCTTCCTCTTCCGCGCGTTGTTTTTCTGCTTCAGCACGTTTTCTTTCTGCTTCGGCTTGGGCGGCTTGTGCGTCAGCGCGAGCGGCCTGGGCAGCGCGTTCCATCTCGATCTCTCGAAGACGCAACTTGACCGACTCGAGATAGTCGGTGATTTTTCCCGCCAGCACACCTGCATCTCGCGGGCGGTCGTCTGGTTCTAGCTCCAGGCAATTCCTGGTGATCTCGATGAGCTGCTGGTCTGCCCTGCACGAATCTAGTCGCTGAAAGCAGTCGGCTAGCCTCCCCCGCATCGCCATCTGAAACAGGCGTGTGGTTTCCTCGGCAACGTAGGGCGGTTTCCCAGTCAGTATCTCACAAAGAATGGCTCCCAAACCAAACACATCCGCGCGTTCATCCAGTTGATGGACATCGCCGAGCGCTTGTTCAGGCGGCATGTAGGCGGGCGTTCCCATCACGCTGCCGACTTGGGTGTGGGAGCCGACGCCGCGACTGGGGTCGGATCCGGTGAGCGAGCGTCGGGTTTCGATGACACTAGCATCTTGCTGCTTTTCGTGGGCACGTTTTTCATCACTGACACCACCGATGGACAGCACTTTCGCAAGCCCCCAGTCCATGACTTGGACTTCTCCGAAGGCACCGACCATGATGTTGGCGGGTTTCAGGTCGCGGTGGATGACGCCTCGTGAGTGCGCGTAGGCCATCGTCTGGCAGACTTGTTCGAAGATGCCGAGCATACGGCCTTGGTTCTCGAGGGGATTCTTTCGATCACTCAGCAGTTTTGAGAAGGTTTGGCCTTTGACCAATTTCATGGCGAAATAAGGACGCTGATCGGAGAACTGGCCGAGTTCGTAGATGGGGGTGATGCCAGGATGCTGCAGTTGCCCTCCGATCTGTGCTTCTTCCACAAAGCGCTGAATCACCTCTGGCTTCTGCTTGTGTGCGTCCAATAGAACTTTGATTGCAAGGTCTCTGCCTAAATCGACATCACGACCCTTGAGGATAGCTCCCATACCGCCTCGTGCAATTTCGCCCTGCAGTTGATAGCGAGTTTCCGCAAAGCTTTTAGGCATCTCAGAGGAACTGGGCCTGGAAATCGGATCTGGACCTTCGACATCCGATTCACGAAGAACGACTCGGGAAGCTGCAAGCTGAGTCTTAAGGGAAGAGGCGCTAACCGCCATCTCGCTGCTCGATCGAACCTCTTGGGATTTGGCAAAGTCGATCGTGTGATCATTTTGATGTGGCGAGGAGGGATCGATGCGGGAGTCGAATAAGAATGTGGGGTTGACCTCTAAGGAAGAGCGATCTGAGCTGTCTTCGGGCCGCTCGAAGTGCGCTGCCAATTTTTGCTGGATGCGATCCCGAAGCGAAGAGTCACCGTGGCAGGCTTTTGCGAGCCACTGGTCGCGGTCGGGACCAACCGGCATTTTCAAAGCCTCTTGAAAAATCGATTGCTCGTCCATTGCTTAGATTTCCCTGAGGACACGCGGATGGTCAAACGATTCGATGAAACGGAAACCGTGTCTGCTCAATCCGTGAGGAAGTTTTTGAGCCAGATCACTTTTTCGAAGTAGCCAAGTCGAAGAAATGGTTGGGCGCGATCGAAAGATTTCTCTTTGTTTTAACAACTGCGAATTTAATTAGCACCTTGCCCGTTGGCTTCTAAGCTTTCGTTGAGACTCTGCGAATGCTTCCGCTTTGGATTCCGCTCGGCAGAACTTCTTCTGAACTTCGCGATGGGTTCTAGGGTGTGAAAATTGGCGGCGTTTCAGAAGCATGCGTCCAATGTGGCTATGACTTGATGACTGGGATCAACTTGGGATCGCTGGCTCAAGCGGCCAAAGCGGCTGACTTCGCCCGCCATAGGCCATTCGGAACTGCGGTTTTCAAAGAGCGAATTCGACCCAATAGGGGACTCCTTAAAGTCTTTGGAGACAACAAGATATCCTCTGAGGCTGTGTGCTTGTTACGCAAAACGGGTCGCAGTGGTATCGAAATGAAGGCCAATTGGAGCCTAGGGATCGCCTTGGTCCGTTGGTGTCAGCCATATCCCGGTCGTTCATAATCCAATGGCTCAACGTTCCCTTGGGGAGCCCGCAGGTGAATTTAGACAATGAATGGAGCTCATTTTAAAAGGCAGTTGAATTTGGGGTTTTAAGCAGAGTTTTCCGACATGGCAGCTCTTCGTTGTGTTAGTTTGCCTGAGGTGGCCTAGGCCGCGCATCTCTTTCGCTTTTGGTTGAGGCGTCTTCGTTATCGCTCTTGGATCGTTTCTGCATCCGCGGGCCGATCGTACTTTTTTGAGTGGCGAGTTGTCATGTCGAAGAAATTCCTTCGTTTGTTTCGTGAGCGAGTTCGGAACGTTCGCCACCTCTTCTTTGCTCAGGCATTGAGACGCGAGATCGCCGATGCGACACGAGGAGCATTCCGGCGAAGGTTCGGTTCGCTGATGGAGCCTATGCGGCGCTTGGCTGCTGCGGTTCGCGCGAGTCGAGGTCGTTCAATTGTTCGTGGATCGACTGGATCAATCGGCACTTCCAGGAAGCTGCAGTGGATGGAGTCGTTGGAGCCGCGATACGTTCTGACGACGCAGCTGGTTAACAACTCTGGTTTCCAGGACGTGACGCTTACCTTTGACGCCGCTTCGTCGCAACTTCGTCTGGTCGAGACTGGAAATCGTTCGAACGTGATCGACAGCGAACCATTCTCGTTGTCGGATTCGGGAGCGACGGATGTACGAATTAGCGGATGGTTTGGCAATGATACGCTGCGTCTGGACGTAGTAGCCCTGCCATCGATGGTGATTGAGCTGTCGGGGGAAGGCACTGATACTTTCGTCGTGGCAACGGACGGTGACATCGTGGTCGAGGGGGATACGGTCAAAGCGGCTGGACAAGAGTATGTGCTGCGCGGTTTCGAGCGTGCCAAGCTGGTTGGAGGCGTGTCGGCCAATCAGATCCAACTGAAAGACATTTCCATTCCCTACGACGTTGATGGTGGGCTGGGGACCGACACTCTTTCGGGACCAGACGAAAACCTGAGTTGGCAGCTTCAGCGATTTTCCCTTGGCACGGTAGGCGTCATCAGCTTTCGAGGGTTCGAAAGATTCGAGGGAGGGAGTGGAGACGATCAATTCTATCTGTTGGATGCGGATGAAGTAGCTCTGCAGTTTGATGGCGGGGACGGGGCGGATAAGTTGATCGCGCCGGACAGGGTCAATCAGTGGAAAGTCACTGGTGGCAACTCCGGGACGCTCAACGATCTTGTCCTGTTTGCCGGGATCGAGAATCTTCAGGGAAACAGCCGTAGCGACACCTTTGAAGTGACTGTACTGGAGGGAATCGACGGATTGATCGATGGGGCCGGTGGAGCGGATCGATTGGAGGGCCCGAGCTTAGAAAACGCTTGGGAGATTTCGGGGTTGAACTCTGGTCGTCTGAATCAAACCGGGTTTCAAGCAATCGAGGATCTTGTTGGTGGGACTCAATCGGATCGGTTTCAAATCCTCCCTGCAGGATCGCTTGGTGGCGTCATCGATGGGGGTGCAATAGACGACGGTTCCGCGCAGGTGAACACGATCGACTATGCGTCCCGAGGCGGGGCGGTGACCGTGGATCTGGAGCTTCTGAGTTCCGATGGTCTGTCGTCCTTCAAGAACATCAATCGGTTTATCGGAAGTTCTGCGGGCGATCTTTTGGTTGGTCCGAAGGCGCTTCTCGATCAGACCAGTTGGAAGATTACCGGGCTGAATGCCGGATCGGTGGATGGAAGTTTGTTTGAAGGATTCGAGAACCTGCGCGGACAGGATGGTAGCAACGACGCATTCATCTTTGAGGTAGCTGGAAGTCTTTCAGGATCGATCGATGGAGGGTTGGGTGGGCTGGATGGGTTTGCGGTTGCCGGGAGTGGTGGCACTCTGTTGGCGTATCAGCCGACCGCTGCTGACAGCGCGGGCATTCCAACGCTTGGTGGGAAGTTGGTGAATTTCGCTGGTATGGATCCGTATTCCCCGTGGAGCGGGAATGCGCTTCATCGGGTCTTCCAAGGAACCATCTTTGATCGGTCGGTCACCTTGAAGGATGCGGATGTCGGCAGCAACGGGCAGATGATGCTGTCTTTCGATCGATTGACTTTCAGCTCGGGAGATTCCTCCTACCTATTCAGCAATCCAGCCGAAGGTCTGACGATCATTACTGGAACGGGAGGCGATCAGCTAGTGATCGAGTCGATCGATTCTGGGTTTCAGGGAGCGTTGCTTCAGTACTCAGATGGTGTATTGCGAGCCGATTTGAGGGCGGTCGACGACGATTTGACGCTTGGTTTCCTGGGTGCTTCTTTCGATGAAGGGTTGTTGCTCTCCCTGCAGCTCAATGGCTTCTCGCAGAGTTTTGGACGAGACGGGGCAGGGGTGAAAGAGATCCAGATCCAGGGCGGATCGGGCGATGATCGCATTGAGGTTCAGGACAAGTTACAGATTGCCATATCGATCGCGGGGGGGCTGGGGAACGATTTGCTTTTGGGGCCCGTTTCGGGAACGGAGTGGGAATTGACCGGTCCAGGGATGGGTAGTGCCGTCGACGTGGGGACCTTTGTTGGAATCGAAAACATCACGGGAGGCGACGGAGACGATCAATTTGTGGTTCGCACCATTTCGGGTGTGACTGGGTCGCTCAGCGGACAGCTACATGGTGGATTGGGGGCCGATGAACTGGTGGGTGGC
>Ga0315904_10005970_pt1 | contig 16762 bp, 12 predicted proteins | sample LakEriMetagenome_6_FD_203529 | JGI IMG/M metagenome (GOLD analysis project Ga0315904, IMG submission 203529) | Freshwater fungal communities from buoy surface, Lake Erie, Ohio, United States - Buoy 12 MA120 | ecosystem: Environmental > Aquatic > Freshwater > Lake | place: USA: Lake Erie, Ohio...
GCCGGCCGCCGCGGACAGCGCGCGAGGCAGGCATGGACACGCTGCGCCTTGCGCTCGCCCAATCGGACCTCCTCGTCGGCGACATCGCCGGCAACACCACACGGCTGCTCGCCCTCGCCGGCGAGGCGCGTGCGACCGGCGCCCAGCTGCTGCTGACGCCGGAGCTCGCGGTCGCGGGCTATCCACCCGAGGATCTGCTGTTCCATCGCGGGTTCCGCCGGCAGGTCGATGCGGCGCTCGCGCGCTTCGCCGCGGCGAGCGGCGAGGGCATCGCGCTGCTCGTCGGCCACCCCGAATACGCGGGCGAGCGCATCTTCAACGCGGCGACGCTCTACACGGGCGGCCGCGAGCAGGTGCGCCACCGCAAGGCCTGCCTGCCCAACTACCGCGTGTTCGACGAGAAGCGCTGGTTCACGCCGGGCACGCAGCCGACGGTCGCCGAGTTCCAGGGCTTCCGGCTCGGCGTGCTGGTCTGCGAGGACCTTTGGGAGCCGGAGCCCGCGCAGCTCGCGAGATCGCAGGGCGCCGAGGTGCTGCTGGTGCTCAACGCCTCGCCTTATGAGATGCACAAGCAGCGTGCACGCGAAGACGTCGCGCGCCGCCGCGCGCTCGATGTCGGCCTGCCCATCGTCTACTGCAACCTCGTCGGCGGGCAGGACGAGCTGGTGTTCGATGGCCAGTCCTTCGTGATGGATGCCGAAGGGCGCGTCACGCAGCGCGCGACGGCGTTCGAGGCCTCCTTGGAGCAGGTCGAGTTCCGACGGGCGGCGCCCGGCGCAGCGCTCGTGCCGGTGGCGGGGCGCATCGCACCCGAACTCGCCGACGAGGAGAGCGTCTACCGCGCGCTCGTGTCGGGCGTGCGCGGCTACGTCGGCAAGACCGGCTTCCCGGGCGTGGTGCTCGGGCTCTCGGGTGGCATCGATTCCGCGCTGACGCTCGCCATCGCGGTCGATGCGCTCGGCGCCGACAAGGTGCAGGCGGTGATGATGCCCTCACGCTACACCTCGCAGATGAGCCTCGACGACGCCGCCGCGCAGGCGCGCGCGCTCGGCGTGAAGTATTCCTCCATCCCCATCGAGAGCATGTTCGAGGCGGCGCTCGCCTCGCTCGCCGCCGAGTTCGCGGGCCGCGCACCGGACGCCACGGAGGAGAACCTGCAGTCGCGCTGCCGCATGCTGATCCTGATGGGCATCTCCAACAAGACCGGCAAGATGGTGCTCACCACCGGCAACAAGAGCGAGATGGCGGTCGGCTACGCCACGCTCTACGGCGACATGGCGGGCGGCTTCGCGCCCATCAAAGATTGCAGCAAGCTGCTCGTATACCGGCTCGCCGCTTGGCGCAACGCGCAGGGCGCCGCGATCCCGCAGCGCGTCATCGACCGGCCGCCCTCGGCCGAACTGCGGCCCGACCAGAAGGACAGCGACTCGCTGCCGCCGTACGAGGTACTGGACCCCATCCTCGAGGCCTTCATCGAGGAGGACCTCTCGGTGGACGAGATCGTGGCGCGGGGTTTCGAGCGGCCGACGGTGGCGCGGGTGCTCGACCTCGTGCAGCGCAACGAATACAAGCGGCGTCAGGCGCCGCCCGGCGTGCGCGTGAGCCGCCGCGCCTTCGGCCGCGACTGGCGTTATCCGATCACGAGCGGTTACCGGCGCTGAGCGCGCCGCGCGGGCGCGTCAGTCCCAGGGCACGTACCAGCGTTTGCGCACCGGGACGACGTTCTCCGGGGCGCCACCATAGTTGAGCGCGTAGACCTCGCGCGTGCTCGCCGCGAGCTCCTGCATCTGCAGGCGCTCGTAGCTGAGGATCATGATCTCGAGGGCGTCCTTCACGGCCGGGGCGCCGTCGTACCCTTCGATGACGCCGCGCGCGCGACGGGCCGCGGCGACCCAGGCCTGGCGCTTGACGTAGTAGCGTGCGACGTGGACCTCGTAGTCGGCGAGGCGGTTGCGCAGGTGGATCATCCGGCGGCGCGCATCCGGCGCGTACTCGCTCTGCGGGTAGTCCTGCACGACGCGGCGCAGCGAGTCGAAGGCGCGGCGCGCGGTCTGCGGTGGGCGGGCATCGAGGTCGACGTCGAACCAGCGCTCGATGAAGTTCGCCTCGCGCTCGAAGTCGACCAGGCCTTTGACGTACCAGGCATAGGCGAGCTGCGGGTGGGTCGGGTTCTCGCGGATGAAGGTGTCCGCCTGGTCGAGCGCCGACTCGGCCTCGCGGCCCTTGTAGTAGGCGTAGATGAGGTCGAGGCGGGACTGCCGCGCCTCGGGCGTGAACGGGTAGCGCGCGACCAACGCCTCGTAGACGCGGATGGCGTTCTCGAAGTCCTGGTTGTCGAGGCTCTTGCGGGCGCGCTCGTACAGCGCGGCCGGCGCGCCCTGGGTGACCGGATCCTCTTTCTTGCCGCCGAACAGGGTGCAGCCCGCGAGGGGCAGCATCAGCAGCAGCAGGACGACCGCGCGGGCCGATGGCGTGCGTGAAGTCATCCGGTCATTATAGCCCCGTGCCCACGGAGACGCCCGAACTTCACGAACTCACCGTGCCCGACGAGCTCGCCGGCGAGCGGCTCGACGTGGCCTTGGCGCGGCTGCTGCCGCAGTACTCCCGCGCGCGTCTGCAGCGCTGGATCGACGACGGCCGGGTGCAGGCCGGCGGCGAGGACGCGGCGCTGCGTCGCCGGCGCGTGGCGGCGGGCGAGGTGCTGCGCGTGCAGGCGGAGTTCATCGCCGACGATCGCGTGGCGGCGGGCGAGGCCCGCGTGCCGTTCCGCATCGTGCACCGGGACGCGGCGATCCTCGTCGTCGACAAGCCGCCGGGGCTCGTCGTGCACCCCGGCGCGGGCAACCGCGAAGGCACGCTGCAGAACGCGCTGCTCGCGATGGACCCTGCGCTCGCGCGCGTGCCGCGCGCCGGCATCGTGCACCGGCTCGACAAGGACACCTCCGGGTTGATGGTCGTCGCGCGCACGCCGCTGGCGCACGCGGCGCTGGTGCGCGCGCTCGCGGCGCGCGAGGTCGGTCGCGAGTATCTCGCCCTCTGCCAGGGACGCCTCACCGGCGGCGGCACGGTCGATGAGCCGATCGGTCGGCATCGCACCCAGCGCACGCGCATGGCGGTGCGGCCCGACGGCCGCGAGGCCGTCACGCACTACCGCATCGAGCGCAGGCTGCGCGAGCACACGCTGGTACGCGCCACGCTCGAGACCGGCCGCACGCACCAGATCCGCGTGCATCTCGCGCACGTCGGGCATCCCGTGGTCGGCGATCCCGTGTACGGCGGGCGCAGGCATCTGCCGCGTGCCGCGAGCCCGACGGTGATCGCCGCCCTCGGCGCATTCCGGCGTCAGGCGCTGCACGCGACGCGGCTCGTGTTCGCGCATCCGACGACCGGCCGCGAGCTCGCCTTCGAGGCGCCGCTGCCCGGGGATCTCGCGGCGCTGCTCGCGGTGCTGGAGGACGACGCCCGATGACGTTGCCCATGCTCGACACCGGGTGGGCGCCGCCCGCCGGCGTGCGCGCGGCGTTCACGCTGCGCAGCGGCGGCGCGAGCGCGTCGCCTTGGGATTCGCTCAACCTCGGCACCCATGTCGGGGACGACCCGCTCGCCGTGGCCCACAACCGCCGCCGCGTCGCGCAGGCGTTGGGATTGCCCGCGGAGCCGCGGTGGCTGTCGCAGGTGCACGGCACCGCGGTGCATGAGGCGAGCGCGTCGCCGCAGTCCGCGCGGTCGGACATGCGCTCGATCCCTGCCGATACCGCACCCGTCGCCGATGCGGCGGTGACACGCGACGCGGGTGTCGTGCTCGCGATCATGGTGGCGGACTGCCTGCCGGTGCTGCTCGCCGCCGACGACGGTTCCGTGCTCGGTGCGGCCCACGCCGGTTGGCGCGGTCTCGTGGCGGGGGTGATCGAGCGCACGGTCGAGACGATGGACCATGCCCCGTCCCGGCTGCAGGCCTGGCTCGGACCCTGCATCGGGCCACGTCAGTTCGAGGTGGGGGAGGAGGTGCGTGAGGCCTTCCTGGCGGCCGGAGACGCCGCCTCCGCCTTCGAGGCCACGCCCGGCGGGCGCTGGCTCTGCGACCTGCCTACGCTCGCGGCAGCGCGTCTGACGCGTCTCGGCATCACCCATGTGGCCGGCGGGCGTTGGTGCACGGTGGCCGACCCGGTGCGGTTCTTCTCGCACCGGCGGGATCGTCAGACCGGCCGCATGGCGGCGTTGCTCTGGCGTGATCCGGACCGGGCTTGACATCCATGTTATACTATAACAAATGGACACCCTGAGCCTCATCCTCCTCGCCACCGCGCTCGGTGGTATCGCCAGCGCGCTGCTCGCCGGCACCTTGCTCTGGTTGCCGGTCGCCACGCGCGATCGGCTGTTGCCGCATGCGGTGAGCTTCGCGACCGGAGCGCTGCTCGCCACCGCGTTGGTCGCGCTGGTCCCGCATGCCATCGAGGGCGCGGGCACCGACAACGTGCACGGTGTCGGTCTGGCGTTGCTCGCCGGCATCGCGATCTTCTTCGTGCTCGAAAAATTCCTGCTCTGGCGGCATTGCCACACCGAGGCCGTCGAGTCCGCGCACACCCACGCGGACCATCACCACGCCAGTTCCGGTTGGCTGGTGCTGGTGGGCGACGGCCTGCACAACTTCGTCGACGGCGTGCTGATCGCCGCCGCTTTCCTCACGGATGTCCACCTCGGCATCGTCACCACCTTCGCCATCCTCGCGCACGAGATCCCGCAGGAGGTGGGCAACGTCGCGGTGCTGCTGCATTCGGGCTTCAGCCGTCGCCAGGCGCTCGCCTGGAACGTGCTGTCGAGCCTCACGGCGGTCGTCGGCGGCCTCGTGGGGTGGTTCGCACTGCGCGAGTCGCTGGCCGTGCTGCCCTACGTCCTCGCGGTGGCGGCGGCGAGCCTGCTCTACGTCGCCGTGGCCGACCTCATCCCCGGACTGCACCGTCGCACCGACCTGCGGGCGAGCCTCGCCCAGGTCGCCTGGATCGCGATCGGCGTGGGCGTGGTGATGTTCGCGGAGTCACACGTCCACTAGCGGGCCGGGGGCATCGCCCATCGCGCCCGTGGGCGCGCCAACGCCCTTGAATCGCCGCGTCCCGGCCCCATCCTCCGGGGCATGAGACAGGACAAGCTGACCACCCGCTTCCAGCAGGCCCTCGCCGAGGCCCAGTCGCTCGCGCTCGGGCGCGACCACCAGATCATCGAGCCGGCCCATGTGCTGCTCGCCATGCTCGACCAGCAGGGCGGCGGGACGCGCCCGGTGCTGCAGAAGGCGGGCGGCAACGTCGCACGGTTGCGCGCCGATCTCATCGCCGCGCTCGACAAGCTGCCGAAGGTCGAGGGCCGCGCAGGCGAGGTGCATGTCTCGAACGACCTGCAGCGTCTGCTCAACGTCACCGACAAGCTCGCGCAGCAGCGCGGCGACCAGTACATCTCGAGCGAGAACTTCCTGCTCGCGGCCTTCGAGGACCGCGGGCTGCTCGCGCGGCTGCTCAAAGATGCCGGTTGCGCGCGCGCCGCGGTCGAGAAGGCCGTCGACGAGCTGCGCGGCGGCGAGACCGTGCAGGACCCGAACGCCGAGGAGAGCCGGCAGGCGCTCGAGAAGTACACCGTCGACCTCACCAAGCGCGCCACCGACGGCAAGCTCGACCCCGTCATCGGCCGCGACGACGAGATCCGCCGCACCATCCAGGTGCTGCAGCGTCGGACCAAGAACAATCCGGTGCTGATCGGCGAACCCGGCGTCGGCAAGACGGCGATCGTCGAGGGTCTCGCGCTGCGCATCGTCAACGGCGAGGTGCCGGAGTCGCTGCGCGGCAAGCGCATCCTCGCGCTCGACATGGGCGCGTTGATCGCCGGCGCCAAGTTCCGCGGCGAGTTCGAGGAGCGCCTCAAGGCGGTGCTCAACGACCTCTCGAAGCAGGAAGGGCAGGTGATCCTGTTCATCGACGAGCTGCACACCATGGTCGGCGCCGGCAAGGCCGAGGGTGCGATGGACGCGGGCAACATGCTGAAGCCCGCGCTCGCGCGCGGCGAGCTGCACTGCGTCGGCGCGACCACGCTCGACGAGTACCGCAAGTACATCGAGAAGGACGCGGCGCTCGAGCGGCGCTTCCAGAAGGTGCTGGTCGACGAGCCGTCGGTCGAGGACACCATCGCCATCCTGCGCGGCCTGCAGGAGCGCTACGAGGTGCACCACGGCGTCGACATCACCGACCCCGCGATCGTCGCCGCGGCGACGCTCTCGCACCGCTACATCACCGACCGCCAGCTGCCCGACAAGGCGATCGACCTCATCGACGAGGCCGCCGCGCGCATCCGCATGGAGATCGACTCCAAGCCCGAGGCGCTCGACAAGCTCGAGCGGCGCATCATCCAGCTCAAGATCGAGCAGGTCGCGCTGCAGAAGGAGAAGGACGAGGCGACGCGCAAGCGGCTCGCCGCGCTCGAGGAGACCCTCGCGGGCCTCGAGAAGGAATACGCGGATCTCGAGGAGGTCTGGAAGGCCGAGAAGGCCTCGCTGCAAGGCGCGGCTGCGGTGAAGGACGAGCTCGAGAAGGTGAAGCTCGAGCTCGATGCCGCGCGCCGCCGGGGCGATCTCTCGAAGATGGCCGAGCTGCAGTACGGGCGCATCCCCGAACTCGAGAAGCGCATCGCCGAAGCGCAGGCCGCCGAGGGCGCGCCCACCCAGCTCGTGCGCAACCGCGTCACCGACGAGGAGATCGCCGAGGTCGTCTCGAAGTGGACCGGCATCCCGGTCTCCAAGATGCTCGAGGGCGAGAAGGAGAAGCTCCTGCGCATGGAGGACGCGCTGTCGCGGCGCGTCGTCGGCCAGGAAGAGGCCGTGCGCATCGTCTCGAACGCCATCCGCCGCTCGCGCGCCGGGCTCGCCGACCCGCGCCGGCCGAACGGTTCGTTCCTGTTCCTCGGGCCGACGGGCGTCGGCAAGACCGAGCTCTGCAAGGCGCTCGCCGAGTTCCTGTTCGACACCGAGGAGTCGATGGTGCGCATCGACATGTCGGAGTTCATGGAGAAGCACTCCGTGGCGCGGCTCATCGGCGCGCCGCCGGGGTATGTGGGCTACGAAGAGGGCGGCTATCTCACCGAGGCGGTGCGCCGCCGGCCCTACGCCGTGATCCTGCTCGACGAGGTCGAGAAGGCGCACCCGGACGTGTTCAACGTGCTGCTGCAGGTGCTCGACGACGGGCGTCTGACCGACGGCCAGGGCCGTACGGTCGACTTCCGCAACGCGGTCGTGATCATGACCTCGAACCTCGGTTCGCAGGTCATCCAGGAGCACGCCGGCGAGAAGAACTACACGCGCATGAAGTCCGCGGTGATGGAGATCGTCACCCAGAACTTCCGCCCGGAGTTCATCAACCGCATCGACGACATCGTGGTGTTCCACCCGCTCGGCACGGCCCAGATCCGCGCCATCGTCGACATCCAGCTCGGCCAGCTGCGCAAGCGGCTCATCGACCGGGGCATGGACCTCGAGCTCGACGACGCGGCGCGGGACCTGCTCGGCGAGGCGGGCTTCGATCCGGTGTACGGCGCGCGGCCGCTCAAGCGGGCCATCCAGCAGCAGATCGAGAACCCGCTGGCGCAGCAGCTGCTCCAGGGTCTCTACGGCCCCGGCGACCGCATCCGCGTCGGGGTCGACGACGCCGGCCGCCTGTCGTTCGCGAAGCAGGTGGGATGAATGTGATGGCCTGCGGCCGTGGGCCGCGGGCGACCGCTATAATCGTCGGCGAAGGAGGCGCCGTCGCATGCCGTTCTACGAATACCAGTGCCGCCATTGCGGCCACCAGACCGAGGTCCTGCAGAAGGTCTCGGATGCGCCGCTGCGCAAGTGCCCCGCCTGCGGGCGCAACGGGCTGACCAAGCTCATCTCGGCGCCGATCTTCCGCCTCAAGGGCGGCGGGTGGTACGAGACCGACTTCAAGGGCGATCAGGACCGTAAGCGCAACCTCGCCGGCGACGAGCCGCCGCCCGCCAAGGACGACAAGCCGGCGGACAAATCGCCGGAGAAGCCGGCCGCGAAGTCCGCCGAGCCGTCCGCCGACAAGTCCAAGGCCGACAAGCCCAAAGAAAAGCAGGCGGCGAAGGCGAAGCGCAAGCCCGCGGCCAAGGCCGCGCGCAAGACCCCCGCCAAGCCCGCCACGAAGCGCAGATGATCCGGCCCGCTGCCGTCGACGCGCTCCTCGCGCGCGAGCAGCGGGACTACATCGCGCGTCATCCGCGCTCGGTCGCGCTGGCCGCCGAGGCGGGCCGGCATTGGCCGGGCGGCGTGCCGCTGCATTGGATGGCCGATTGGGGGACGCCTTTCCCGCTGGTGGTGGCCGAGGCGTCGGGCGCGACGCTCGTCGACGTCGACGGCCACCGCATCACCGACCTCTGTCTCGGCGACACCGGCGCGATGTTCGGTCATTCGCCGCCCGCCGTGGCGGCGGCCATCGCCGCGCAGGCCTCGCGCGGTCTCACCTGCATGCTGCCCGATGCGCGCGTCGCGGCGGTGGGCGAGGGGCTCGCGCGGCGCTTCGGGCTGCCGTTCTGGCAGCTCGCGCAGACGGCGAGCGACGCCAACCGCGCCGCGCTGCGCTGGGCGCGCGCGCTGACCGGTCGCCCGAAGGTCCTGGTCTTCCATGGCTGCTACCACGGGCTCGTCGAAGAGACGATGGTGCGGCTGCGCGGCGGGCGCACCGTGCCGCGCGAGGGCGCGGTGGGGTCGGCCTTCGACCATGCCTCGGCGGCGGTCGCCGTCGAGTTCAACGATGTCGACGCCCTCGAGGTCGCGCTCGCGGCCGGCGGGATCGCCGCCGTGATCGCGGAGCCGGTGATGACCAACTGCGGCATGGTGCTGCCCGCGCCGGGTTTCGATGCCGCGCTGCGCGCGCTGACGCGACGCCACGGCGCGCTGCTGGTCATCGACGAGACGCACACGATCTCCTCGGGGCCGGGCGGCTACACGGGCGAGCACGGGCTGGAGCCCGATCTTTGGGTCTGCGGCAAGGCCATCGCGGGGGGTCTGCCCTGCGCGGCGTGGGGGATGAGCGCCGAGGTCGCCGCGCGGCGCGAAGCTTGGCTGGCGCAGCGCGATGCGGCGTCGGCCCACGGCCACTCCGGCATGGGCACGACGCTCGCCGGCAACGCGCTCACGATCGCCGCGCTCGAGGCGGCGCTCGGACACCTGCACACCGATGCCACGCACGCCGCGATGCGCGCGGGTGCGCTGCGTATCGAGCAGGCGCTGAGCGCGGTGTTCGCCGCGCGCGGCCTCGACTGGCATGTGTCGCGGGTCGGTGCGCGCGTCGAGTTAGGTTTCGGCCCGGCGCCGCGCAACGGCAGCGAGGCCGAGGCGCAGGACCGGCCGCGGCTCGGCGAGGCGCTGCGGCTGTGGCTCCTCAACCGCGGCCTGCTGATGACGCCCTTCCACCAGATGCTGCTCGCGGCGCCGACGTTGGCGCCGTCGGCCGCCGACGCGCTCGGCGCGGCGGTCGCCGGGTTCCTCGACGAGGTCTCCGCATGACGATCACCACGGGCTCGACGGCCGTCGCCACAGCCGAAGAGTTCACCGCGTTCCGCGCCGCGCATCCCGGCATCGAGGCGGTGCAGCTCTACATCACGGATCCCTCCGGCGTGCCTCGCGGTAAGCTCGCTGCGCTGCATGAGCTCGAGCGGTTGTACACATCGGGGCGCCCGGTCGCAGGCTCCATCCTCGGGCTCGATGTGACCGGCCGCGATGTCGAGGCGACGGGGCTCGTGTGGGAGACCGGCGATGCGGACCTGCTCTGCCGTCCGGTGCCGGGCACGCTGCGACCGGCGCCTTGGCTCGCGCGGCCGACCGCGCAGGTGATGATGTCGATGTACACGCTCACCGGCGAGCCGGCGCCCGCCGATCCGCGCCACGCATTGGCGCGCGCCGCGGCGCGGCTGGCGGCGCGAGGCCATCGCGCGGTGCTCGCCGTCGAGCTCGAGTTCTACCTGCTCGCGCCGCGGGGCGAGGCCGGCTCGGCCGCCGTCCCGCCCGGGTCGGCGCACATCGATGCGTATTCTTTGGCGCGCCTCGAGCGGACCGCGCCGCTGTTCGACGAGGTGTACGCGGCGGCGCGCGCGCAGGGGCTGCCGGTCGAGACGTTGATGTCCGAGTACGCGCCCGGCCAGTTCGAGCTCACGCTGGCGCACCGCGACGACGCGCTGCGCGCGGTCGACGAGGCGGTGATGCTCAAGCGCCTGCTGCGCGGCGTCGCGGCCAAGCACGGTCTCGCCGTGACCTTCATGGCCAAGCCCTACGCGCATCTGGCGGGCAGCGGCATGCACCTGCACGTGAGCCTCGCGGACGCGGCCGGGCGCAACCTGTTCGCCGCGGAGGAGCCGGCGGGCACCCCGCTGCTGCGTCAGGCTTTGGGCGGCCTCAAGGCGACGATGGCGGAAAGCCTGCTCGCCTTCGCGCCCAACGGGAACTCCTACCGCCGCTTCCAGAGCGAGAGCTACGCGCCGACGGCGGTCAGCTGGGGGGTCAACAACCGCTCGGTATCCCTCCGCGTACCGGCGGGACCCGCCTCGAGCCGCCACATCGAGCACCGAATCGCGGGTGCCGATGCCAACCCCTATGTGGCGGCGGCGGTCGTGTTGGCGGGCGTGGAGCACGGCATCGCGATGGGCCTCGACCCCGGGCCGCCCGTCACCGGCAACGGTTACGCGGCCGCGGCCGCGGCATCCGGGACGCCCATCGACCCGCAGCTCGCCCTGCCGCGTACCTGGCAGGAGGCGATCGACCGGGCCGCCGGGTCGGCCTTCCTCGCCGAGGCGCTCGGACCCGAGTTCCTGAAGGTGTTCCTCGCCATCAAGCGTCAGGAATGCGCGCGGTTCTCCGCCGAGGTCACGGAACTCGACCGGTCGTGGTACCTGCACACGGCCTGAGGTAACATCCGCGCCCTTATGCGCAGCCATTATTGCGGTCAAGTCAACGAATCCCTGCTCGGCCAGACGGTCACGGTCGCGGGCTGGGTGCATCGCCGTCGCGACCACGGCGGGGTGATCTTCATCGACCTGCGCGACCGCGACGGGCTGGTGCAGGTGGTCTGCGACCCCGACGCGCCGGAGCTCTTCGCGGTGGCCGAGAGCCTGCGCAACGAGTTCGTGGTGAGCATCACCGGGCTCGTGCGCGCTCGGCCCGCCGGCACCGCCAACGCCAACCTCGCCTCCGGCAAGGTGGAGATGTTGGCGCGGCACATCGAGCTGTTGAACCGCTCCGAGCCGTTGCCCTTCCAGCTCGACGAGCAGGTCTCTGAAGAGGTGCGCCTCAAGTACCGCTACCTCGACCTGCGCCGCGACGTCATGGCCAAGCGTCTGCGCCAGCGCCACGCCATCACGCGCGCCATGCGCCAGTACCTCGACGACGCCGGCTTCGTGGACATCGAGACGCCGATGCTCACCAAGGCGACGCCCGAGGGCGCGCGCGACTATCTCGTGCCCTCGCGCACGCACGCCGGCAAGTTCTTCGCGCTGCCGCAGTCGCCGCAGATCTTCAAACAATTGCTGATGGTTTCGGGCTTCGACCGCTACTACCAGATCGTGCGTTGTTTCCGCGACGAGGACCTGCGCGCCGACCGCCAGCCCGACTTCACCCAGCTCGACATCGAGACCTCGTTCCTGACGCAGGACGAGATCATGGCCCTCATGGAAGGCCTCATCCGCCACATCTTCAAGACCGTGGCCGATGTGTCGCTGCCCGACCCGTTCCCGCGCATGACCTATGCCGAGGCGATGCGCCGCTACGCGAGCGACAAGCCGGACCTGCGCATCCCGCTCGAGCTGGTCGATGTCGCCGACCTCGTCGCCGACTGCGACTTCAAGGTCTTCGCGGGCCCGGCGCGCGACCCGGCCGGCCGCGTCGCTGCGCTGCGCGTGCCGGGCGGCGGCAAGCTCACGCGCAAGGAGATCGACGACTACACGGCGTTCGTGGCGCGCTACGGCGCGCGCGGTCTCGCCTACATCAAGGTCAACGACCCTGCGAAGGGTCGCGACGGCCTGCAGTCGCCGATCACCAAGTTCCTCTCCGACGCGGCGGTCGCGGGCATCCTGTCGCGCACCGGTGCCGTCGCCGATGACCTGATCTTCTTCGGCGCAGATTCGGCGAAGGTCGTGAACGACGCGCTCGGCGCGCTGCGTCTGAAGGTGGGTCAGGACCTCGGACTCGTGCAGGGCGAGTGGGCGCCGCTGTGGGTCGTCGACTTCCCGATGTTCGAGTACGACGCCGACGACAAGCGTTGGACGGCGATGCACCACCCCTTCACCTCGCCCAAGAACCTGGATGCCGACGCGCTGCGCGCCGATCCGGGCGGGGCGATCGCCAAGGCCTACGACATGGTGCTAAACGGCTCCGAGATCGGCGGCGGTTCGGTGCGCATCTTCCGTCAGGACCTGCAGTCGACGGTGTTCGACCTGCTCGGCATCGACGCCGAGGAGGCGCGGCGCAAGTTCGGCTTCCTGCTCGATGCGCTCAAGTACGGCGCACCGCCGCACGGCGGCATCGCCTTCGGACTCGACCGCCTCGCGATGCTGATGTCGGGCGCGGACTCGATCCGCGATGTCATCGCCTTCCCGAAGACCCAGACGGCCGCCTGTCCGCTGACCGACGCCCCGACCGAGGTCACCGAGAAGCAGCTGCGCGAGCTGCACATCCGCGTGCGCACGCCGCCCACCGCGGGCGGCTGACCCTTCGCCGTCAGTCGCTGTCGAGCCGCCAGCGCTCCGGCAGCTTGCCGTCGAACGGCGGCTGTTCGAGCTGCTGAGGGTCGCTCAGGAAGAACGGCAGCTCGGCGAGATAACGGCGCAGATGCGCGGCCACGAGGTCGAGGTCGCGGGTCGGGAAGTTGCGCAGCAGCCGGGCCCACCAATCGTCGTCGTCCGCCACGGCCTGTTTGGCGATCGCCCGACCGAGCATCGTGAGTTTGGGCAGCACATCGCGCTTGCCCGGGCGTTCCAGCCGCAGCAGTCGCGCCCGTTCCATCTCGTGGACCACGCGGTGTACCGATTGGCGGGTGAGGTCCAGCCGCCACGCGAGTTCGCTGATGTTGTATCCCTCCGCCTCCAGCAGCGCATCGAGGATCCGGGAGCGGGCGTGGGTCAGGGCGTGCTCGGCGTTGGCGCGGGTGTGCAGGCGTACGTAGCGGGCGTGGCAGTTGTCAAAGCAGCGGAAGAGCCCCTTGCGGATCCGGGGGCGGGCCTTGTCGAGGTAGGAACGGCTGAGCCGCGCGAGGCGCGGCGGGAGCGCGTTGGCGGGCGGGGCGGGGCGCATGCGAAGACGATACCCTTGCCGCGGTCTGTCAGCATGCTGACAATCTGGTCGAAGTGACATGATTCAGCGCGCCCCCTCCGCCCGCCCGACGCTGCTCTTCATCCACGGCCTCTGGATGACGGGTGCGGAGGCCTTCGCCTTCCGGCGGCGCATGGAGCGCGACCACGGCTTCGACACGACGGTCTTCGCCTACCGTACGACCCAGGAGCCGTTGGACGCCGTCATCGACAAGCTGCGCGAGCACATCGACCGGCAGCGGTCGGCGACGCTGCACATCGCGGCGCACAGTCTCGGTGGGTTGGTAGCGCTCAATTTCCTCGCGCGGCACCACGCCACGACGCCGCCCGGCCGGCTGGTGCTGCTCGGCTCGCCGGTCCACGGCAGCGCGGCCGCGCGCAGGCTCGGGGGTTTCGCGCTCGGTCGTCGTCTGATCGGCCCCGTGGCGACCGAAGTGCTGCTCGCCGCCTGGCGACGTGATGGTCGGGCGAGCGATGACGGGTCCCGTGGGGATCCGCCCTACGGCGAACTGCCGCGCGACACGGGTGTGGTCGCCGGCACGCGCCCGATGGGCCTCGGTCGCTGGGTCGCCGGCTTCGAGGAGCCGAACGACGGCACGGTCGCGGTCGCCGAGACGGAGCTCGACGGGGCGCGCGATCATCTCGTGCTGCCGGTGAGCCATCTCGGCATGTTGATGTCGCCCCGCGTCGCCGCCGCCTGCGGACATTTCTTCCGCGAAGGGCGCTTCCCGCTCGGCGCCTGAGCGGCCGCCTACTGCTTCAGTTCGAGCTTCAGACGCACCGAGTTCGCGGTGGGCGCGATGCCCGCCGGCGCGCGCAGGAACACGCGCAACGGATCGATCTCGCCGCTGCCGAGCAGGGCCTCCTGCACGGCCTTGGCACGCGCGCGTGCGAGGTCCTCGAGGTCCTTGTCGGTCACTTCGATGGTGCTGCGCAGCTTGCCCTCGAGCGCGGCGATGGAGGCCTCGCGCAGCGCCTCGCGCGAGGGCTTCTCGCCGGTCTTGGGGTCCGGTGCCGCGAGGGGCTCGAGGAGCTCATCCGGCTTCTGGCCCGTCTGCGCACGGTACAAGCCGTCCAGCAGCTCGAGGTACTCGCCGCGGTCGCCGGTGTCGACCGGGCCTTTGGCGAAATCCGCGAGCCGCGCGTCCCAGCGCGTGGCGAGCAGCGCCGGGGCGTCGAGTTCGCGGCTGTAGGCGGTCGGGATCTCCATCTCGATCCCCGGTCGCTCGACCAACGCCTTGCGGACGTTGGCGAGCCGTTCGGCCACCGCCGGCTCCAGCGTCGCACGTCCGGGCGCGAAATCGGCGAACTGCACGTCGGGACCGCCGCCGAACAGCGAAGAGATGAGCGTGAACGGCGAGGTGACGATCTTGATGAGCAGGTTGACGAAAATCTTCCAGATGATCGGCCCCAGCTTGAACTTGGGGTCGTCGATGGTGCCGCTCACGGGCAGGTCGAGCCGGATGTTGCCGTCACGGTCCTTGAGCAGCGCGACGGCGAGCTTCACGGGCAGCTTGGTCGCGTCGGGGCTCTTCACCTTCTCGCCGAGCTTGAGCTGTGAGACGAGGATCTTGTGCTGCGCGCGCAGCTTGCGGTCCTCGACGAGGTAGGTCGTGTCGATCGAGAGCTTGCCCTTCTCGATGCGGTAGCCCATGAACTTGCCCGAGTAGGGGTTGAAGGTTGTGAGCTCGATGTTGCGGAAGTTGGCGGCGAGGTTCGTGTACGACTCGGCCGCGAGGTAGTTGACGTCGCCGGTGATCTTCACGGGCGCGTACTTGTCGACCGCAGCGTCGATGTCGACCTTGGCGCGCGAGGACTGCACGGAAGAGAGGCCCGTGACCGTGCCGTTCAGCGTCTGCAGGCCGATGGCGAAGTTCGGCCGCACGCTGAAATCGGCGAAGTTCGCCGAGCCGCCTTTGAGGTTCACGCGACCGATGTCGACGCGCAGCGGCACCTCCTCCGTCTCCGGCCGGGCGGTGTGCTTCGCGCGCTCGGCCGCCTTCGCCCGCCGCTCGGCTTCAGGGCTCAGGCCGTCGGACTTCAGCACATCGCTGATGTTGGTCGTGCCGTCGGTGTTGACGACGAGATCGATGAAGGGCGCGTCGGCGTCGATGCTGCGCACGGTCAGCCGCGCATCCGCACCCGAATAGTCGATGTCGTTCAGGCGCAGCGCGCGCCAGCGCAGGAAGGTGCGCTTGACCAGACGGTCGCGCGCGATGAGGTTGCGGACCGCGCCGTCGCCCTTGAAGGCGAGCGCCGGCTCCGCGCCCTTGCCGGCGCGCGCGGCCGGCACGGCATAGACCACCTCGCCCTCGGCATCGATGCTGCCGCCGCGCAGGTTGAGGCGCACGAGGTCGGCGTAATAAGGCTCGAAGTCGGTCATCGGCAGGTCGCGAAGCGTGACCTTGGCGCGGGTCTCGAGGTCGTCCGGGCGCACCGTGCCCGTGGACTCGAAGCGGCCCTTGGCATTGATGCCGAACGCCGCATCGAACGCGACCTGCGCGCCGGGCTGGGTGGTGAAACCGCGCGCACCGAGGGTGACCCCGGTGAGGGCGAAACGCGCCGGCAGCGGCAGCGTCCGGTCCTCGAAGTCGACACGCGAGCCGCTGAGCGTGAACTCGGGCAGCGCGACGGTCCACGGCGGGCCGGCGTCGGCGGCGGGCTCCGGCGGTGTCTCCGGTCCCGCGAGCGCCGCGAGCGAGACGCCTTGGGCGTCCATCCAAGCACGCACCTGCGCGCCCGTCACCGCGACCTTGCCGAGGTCGGCGCGGCGCGTGCCGAGATCGATCGACGCACCGCGCACCGTCGCATCGGCGATCACCACATCCGGCTGCTGGCGTCCCAGTGCCGCGAGCGCGACCTGCTTCGCGTCGACGGTGTCGACGAGCACGCGGCCGGAGACCGGCGTCGTCGCGGCGGTCACCTCGTAGCGCGCACCCAACCCGAAGGTGCCCGCCTGCAGCTGCAACGGCAGCGAATCCTGCAGCACGTCGTCGAGGGTCGCGGCGCGCAGCCCGGCGAGGGAGAGGCGACCCTGCGCCGTGAACGGCTTGAGCTTGAAGCTGCCGTTCCACTCCAGCCGTTCGCCGGCCTGCGAGACCGCGCTCAGCGTGTGCGCATTGCCCGAGCCGACGCGGGTGCTGAAGTCGCGCAGCTGGAAGTCGACCGGCTGCAGCTTCGCCTGCACCGGACGGCGCATCGACAGGTCCCGGTACTGCGCCTCACCCCCGCGCATCGTGAAGAGCTCGATGTAGACGGGTAGCCCGTCGTCCTCGGCGGCCGGCTTCGGCGCCGCGGGCTTGGTGTCCGGCTTGTCGGGCGGTACGAGCTCGGCGAGGTTCAGCGTGCGGTCCTTGCGTACCACCGCCGACACGAACGGCCGCTCGACCGTGATGTCGTCGAACACCGGGCCGCGCTTCCAGACCGA
>Ga0315904_10005971_pt1 | contig 16762 bp, 13 predicted proteins | sample LakEriMetagenome_6_FD_203529 | JGI IMG/M metagenome (GOLD analysis project Ga0315904, IMG submission 203529) | Freshwater fungal communities from buoy surface, Lake Erie, Ohio, United States - Buoy 12 MA120 | ecosystem: Environmental > Aquatic > Freshwater > Lake | place: USA: Lake Erie, Ohio...
CGCGGGCGGGGGCGACGCGCTCCGCTCGATGGTGACCACCTCCCTTGACGCCATGGCGTGCGGCGGAATGTACGACCAGATCGGCGGCGGCTTCGCCCGGTACAGCGTCGACGAGCGGTGGCTGGTCCCCCACTTCGAGAAGATGCTCTACGACCAGGCACTCCTCGGCCGCGCGTACGTGCACGCATGGAAGGCACTCGGGCACGCGCGCCACTTCCAGGTCGCGAGCGAGACCATTGACTACGTGCTCGCCTGCATGCGCCACCCGCTGGGCGGCTTCTTCAGCGCCGAGGACGCCGACTCGCTCGACGCGCACGGCCACAGTGAGGAAGGAGCGTTCTACACGTGGACCCCTGCCGAGGTGCGCGAGGTCCTCGGGGAGTGGGCAGACGACGCGTGTGCCTTCTGGGGGATCACCGAGGAAGGGAACTTCGAGGGCAGGTCGATCCCGAACCGCATCCACGCGCGCCCCGACATCGGCCGGCCCGACGTGATCGAGAGATGCAGGCGCACGCTCGATGCCGCGCGCTCGGAGCGGCCCCGGCCGGGCCTGGACGACAAGGTCCTCACCGAGTGGAACGCGATGTTCCTCTCCACCCTCGCCGAGGCGGCCCTCCTGGCCGGGAACGACAGGTGGAAGGCGGCGGCTGTCGCGAACGGCGTGTTCCTCCTCGAGCACCTGCGCGGCGACGACGGCACGTGGCGGCGCAGCTGGCAGGCGACCGCCGTCCCGCAGGCGCGCCACCGTGCGCTCGCCCACGACCTGGCCCACCTCGTCGACGCGTTCACGCGCCTCTACGAGCTCACCGGGAACGAATCATGGCTGCTGCGCGCCACCGAGACCGCGCAAGGGCTCGTCGCGGGGCACTGGGACGAGGCACACGGCGGCTTGTTCACCACGGCCCACGACGGCGAGCAGCTGATCGCGCGCCAGAAGGACCTCATGGACAACGCCACGCCGTCCGCCAACTCCACGGCGGCGCTCGCGTTCCTCCGGCTCTCGGCCCTGACCGGTGATGCGGACCTCGCCGGGCGCGCACGCTCGATCCTGCGGCTCATCGCCCGCGTCGCCCCGCAGGCACCGTCCGCCTTCTCGCACGCGATGTGGGCCTTCGAGTTTGATGCCGCGGGCGCGACGGAGGTCGTGATCCCCGGCCACCAGCCCGGCATGCTCCGCGAGTACTGCGCCACCTGGCGTCCGCACGCCGTCGTCGCCCACGGTGCCCCCATGGAGGGCCCGCTCTGGGAGGGCCGCGAGGAGGGGCTCGCGTACGTGTGCTCCGGTTACGTGTGCCTCGCCCCTGCCGCGACCCCGGCGGAGCTCGCCGAGCGTCTCAGGCCCAGCGTCCCCAGGTGACGGCCTCGGCGCCCGACCTGCCGCGCCGCGACGCGCTCGCGCCCCTGCGCACGGGCCCGTCGGTCGGGTGCCCCGCGGCGACAGCGCCGATGACCTCAACGTCCGCCGGTATGCCGAGTGAGGCTCGTACGTCGTTCTCGCGGGCGACCGCGAAGAACAGCGCCCCGAGCCCCTGGTCGTGGAGCGCGTGGAGGAACGTCATGGTGGCCATCGCCCCGTCGACGGTCCAGTAAGGAACGGGCCACGCCGCGCGCCCCGCGCCGAGCCCGGTCCGCTCCTTGTCGGGTTCCCCGTACCGCTCCACGTACGCGGAGGGAGACACCGTGACGACACCGACGAACGCGGCGCGCAGCAGGCCCGGGAACGCGAACGACGGGCGCGAGGCGGCAGGGAGTGCGGCATCCCAGTAGGCGGCGGTGTCGGCGCCGAGCAGGCCGACGATGCGCCATCCCTGTGTCTTGCCGGCACTCGGCGAGCGCACCGCGAGGTCGAGGCAACTCTCGATGACGGCCCGTTCGACCGGCACGCCGGTGAAGTCGCGCGTCATCCGCCGCGTGCGGACGACCTCGGAGAACTCCACGTCCTAGGAACGGGCGCCGAGCTTGACGAGGCTCTCGGCCATCGACCACCCGTGGACGATGAGCACCCCGCCCTTCTTCGCGTTGACGTCCTTGAACAGCCCCGCGATGTCGGAGGGGATCTTGTCGGGCTTCGACGACTCGTGGTCGATGAACCCCGACTGGCCGTCCTGTTTGACCACGAACGACTGCTCGTCGTAGTTGGCGTCGACACCGAACCTCTTGGCGAGCCTCCGGCCCCACGCGCGCTCCTCGCCGACGGCCCTGTGGCCGTTCCGCGGGATGATCTCGGTGAGGGACTTGAACGCCTCAACCCCGTCAGCCGCGGCGAAGCGCGAGCCGACCACCACGTCCTCGTCGGGGAAGGCCATGAGCGCGCGGTGGTACGCCTCCCCCATGAGGCCCTTCAGCACCTGGTCGCGCTTCGAGGAACGCTTCACGGTCATGAGCCCGATGAGGACGCACGGCGTCCCGCCGATGCGCTCGAGCGTGGAGAACGTGACCCCGTGGAGCTTGCCGTCGACCCGCGCGAGGGTGCACAGGACCCAGTCGTCCTTCGCGCGGGCGAGGGCACCGGCCCCGAACGCGCCTTCGACAGAGAGCATCTCCTCGAGCTGCTGCTCGGTGAGGGCACTGCTGTCCTGCGTGACGACTTCCAACGACATCTAGTGATGGCTCCCTCGGGGTGAAATGGGCGGCGGGCACCCTGTTTCGCTGACCCCACATTCTGCCATTTCGGGACGCTTTCGCCCCCAATCGGACGGATCAGACGATTTTCACGGCGTCGGCACCGAAGTTGACCCTGAGCGGGCCGAGGACCTTGTCGACGTCCACGAGCATGCGGGGGCCGGTGCTGAACTTGCGCCCCGAGGAGAGGCTGATCTTCACCGGCGAGTCGCCGGGGTACTCGTTGATGATGTTGCGCAGCACGTCGAGGCTCTCGGGGGTGATCCCGCTCGGGAGCGTCACGACAACCTCGTGGATCCGCTTGTCGAGGTCCTCGATGAGGACGATCTTCTGGGCGGTGAAGCTGGTGCGCGCCTCGTCCGAGCGGTTGAGACGGCCGTCCACCGTGACGATGACGTCGTCCGAGAGCAGGTGCCCGTACTGGGTGAGCGTCCTCGCGAAGACCGTGACCTCGATGCTGGAGTCGAGGTCCTCGAGGACGAACGTGGCCATCTGGTCGCCCTTCTTCGTGTACCGGCGCGACATCTTGGTCACCACGCCGCCGATGGTGACCATCCCCTCGTCGCGCACCTCCAGCTCGGCGATGGACGTGTCCACCTTCCGGCGCAGGACCTGCTCGACCCCGCGGAGGGGGTGGTCGGAGACATACAGCCCGAGCATCTCCTTCTCGTGGCGCAGCTGGTCCATCTTCTCGAAGTGCTCGGCGGGGACGGCGATCTGGTCAGTCCACCCCGAGTCGCCGTCGGCCTCGAGCTCGCCGAACAGCGACATCACGCCGCGCTCGTGCTCGCGCTTGGCGACGATCGCGGCGTCGATGATCGACTCGTGGACCATCAGGAGGCCCCGCCGCGGGTGGCCGACGGAGTCAAAGGCCCCCGACTTGACCAGCGACTCCACGGCGCGCTTGTTGAGGGCCTGGTCGGGCACGCGGGCCGCGAAGTCGTGGAACGACGCGAACGGGCCGTTCGCCTCCCGCTCGGCGATGACGAGGTCGACGAGGCCCTCCCCCACGTTCCTCACGGCAGAGAGGCCGAACACGATCGTGCGCTCGCCGCTCTCCGTGACGGCCACGAAGTCGGACTCGCTCCGGTTGATGTCCGGGTTGACGACCGTGATGCCGAGGTTGCGCGCGTCCGAGAGGTGCACGGCCGCCTTGTCGTAATTGCCCTTCACCGAGGTCAGGAGGCACGCCACGTACTCCACCGGGTAGTGGGCCTTCAGGTACGCGGTCTGGTAGCTGATGAGCCCGTACCCGAACGTGTGGCTCTTGTTGAACGCGTAGTCGGCGAACTTGCGGATCACGGCGAACAGCTGCACCCCGAGGTCGCGCCCGTAGCCCGTGGACTCGCAGCCGTTGACGAAGCCCTCCTCCTCGGCCGCCATGACCTTCGGGTCCTTCTTGCCGCACGCCTTGCGCAGGTTGTCGGCCTGGGCGAGCGAGTACCCGGCGAACTTCTGCGCCACGCGCATCATGCTCTCCTGGTACACCATCAGGCCGTACGTGTCGTGGAGGAGCTCCTTGGCCTCCGGGTGGAAGTACTCCGGCGTCTTGCGGTTGTTCTTGTAGTCGGCGTAGTCGTAGTGCATGTTCGCGCTCATGGGCCCCGGCCGGTAGAGGGCGAGGACGGCGCTGACGTCCTCGAAGCTGGTGGGCTTCATGGAGCGCAGGAGGTTCCGCATGGGCGGCGACTCCAGCTGGAACACGCCGATCGTGTCGCCGCGGCCGAGCAGCTCGAACGTGGCCGCGTCGTCGAGCGGCACGCTGTCGATGTCGAACGAGGGGTCGCGGTGCCGGCGGATCATCTCCACGGTGTCGGTGATGACGTCGAGGTTGCGCAGGCCGAGGAAGTCCATCTTCAGCAGGCCGAGGTCCTCGACGCCGTGCATTTCGTACTGGGTGACGGTGGGGGCATCCTCCGCCTTCATGTCGCCGGAGGGTTTGCGCTGGATGGGCAGGTACTCCATCAGCGGTTCCGGGGTGATCACAACCGCGGCCGCGTGGATGCCGTCGCTGCGCTTCAGGCCCTCGAGGCCCCGCGCGACCTCCACGACCTTCGCCGCGACCTCGTCGGTCTCGACCATGGTGCGCAGTTCCTGGGCCGCGTTGTAGCCCTCCGTGTGCTCGGGGTGCTTCTCGAAGCAGTACTGGAGCGGGGTGTCGCGGCCCTGGTTGAGCGGCGGCATCAGCTTGGCGATTCGGTCCCCCACGCCGTACTCGAACCCCAGCACACGCGCGGCGTCACGGACCGCGTTGCGCGACTTGATGGTGGCGAAGGTGATGATCTGCGCCACGTGGTCGCGGCCGTACTTCTCGGCGGCATACCTGATCATCTCGTCGCGGTAGCGCGAGTCGAAGTCCATGTCGATGTCCGGCATGCTCACGCGCGAGGGGTTGAGGAACCGCTCGAACAGCAGGTCGTAGCGGAGGGGGTCGAGTTCGGTGATGCGCAGGCAGTACGCCACCGCGCTGCCCGCCGCCGAGCCGCGGCCCGGGCCGACGCGGATGCCGGAATCCTTGGCGTACTTGATGAGGTCCCACACGATGAGGAAGTACGACGAGAAACCCATCTGGCTGATGACGCCGAGCTCGAACGAGACGCGCTCCACCACCTCCTGGGGGAGGTTGTCGCCCCACCGCTTCTTCGCCCCCTCCCACGTGAGGTGCTCGAGGTACGCGGTGTCGGTGTCGAACCCGGCCGGCAGGGGGAACACCGGGAGCCTGTAGGTGCCGAGCTCGATCTCCACGTTCGCCCGCTCTGCGATGAGCAGCGTGTTGTCGCACGCCTCCGGGATCTCGCGCCAGATGTGGCGCATCTCCTGGGCCGTCTTCAGGTAGTGCTCCGTGCCCTCGAACTTGAAACGGTCGGCGTCACGCATGAACGCACCCGTCTGCACGCACAGCAGGGCGTCGTGAGCCTCGTGGTCGGCCTGGTTCACGTAGTGGGAGTCGTTGGTGGCCAGGAGCGGCGCGCCGATCTTGCGGGCGATCTCGACGAGTTTCGGGTTGGTGGAGCGCTGGTTGGCGAGGCCGTGGTCCTGCAGCTCGACGAAGAGGTTCTCCTTGCCGAAGATCTCCTGCAGGCGCGCGGCCTTCTGCACGGCCCCCTTCTCGTCACCGTTCAGCAGCGACTGGAGCACGTGCCCGCCGAGGCAGCCCGTGGTGGCGATGAGCCCGGAGGCATGGCGCTCCAGGAGCTCCCAGTCCATCCGCGGCTTGTAGTGGTACCCCTCGAGGAACGCGAGGCTGGAGAGCTTGATGAGGTTCTTGTAGCCGGTGTTGTCCGCCGCCAGCAGGGTCAGGTGGTAGTACTGCTTGCGGCCGCCCTCGTCGGAGCCTCCGTTGTCGTCCAGGCGACCGCGGCGGGCGATCCGCTCCGTGCGGTGGTCGTGGGCCATGTAGGCCTCGGTGCCGAGGATCGGCTTGATCCCCTGCTTGCGGCACTCCTTGTAGAAGTCGATGATGCCGTACATGTTCCCGTGGTCGGTGATGCCGAGTGCGGGCTGGCCGTCCGAGACTGCCTTCGCGACGAGTTCGTCGAGGCGGGCCGCACCGTCGAGCATGGAGAACTCGGTGTGCACGTGGAGGTGAGTGAACGACGACCCCACTGTGCTCTCCTCCGATCCCGGGCGGACCCCGCCGAACTTCCTGTCCCAGCGACGGCTGACGGGCAACTCACACCGATGGGATTCACGAAATTAGCAGTCGGGTGAGCCACGCCGGGGTGGCCCCGGGCGGGTCTCCCGGAGGGTGACCTAGAGGTAGGTGCCGCCCGCGGGACCCTGGCCCTGTCCGGGCTGGCCGGGGATCTGGCGCATCTGCTCGATCTGCTGGCGGGCCGCCAGCTGCTGGGCGAAGAGCGTCGCCTGGATGCCGTGGAAGAGTCCCTCCAGCCAACCGACCAGCTGCGCCTTTGCGACCCTCAGTTCGCTGTCCGAGGGGACCTCACCGTCCTTGAACGGGAGCGCGAGCGTGTGCAGCTCCTCTGCGAGGTCCGGGGAGAGGGCCTCCGAGATCTCGATGATCGAACGCTCGTAGATCTCGGCGAGCCGTTCGCGGCTGGCGGCGTCCATCTGGGACGACCGCACCTCCTCGAGCAACTGACGCACCATGGACCCGATGCGCATCACCTTCGCGGGCTCGGTGACGCTCTCGGTGGGCGTCTCTGCGACGGAGTCCGCGCCCGGGAACGGCCGGCCGTCGATGACTTCCGCGCTCAACGGTGAATCAGGGGATGAGTCGCTGTCTGCCACGACCCAGAGTCTGCCATCGGCGCGGTCCGGTGCCACTTCGCCGTCGGGGAGAGCGCTGTCCGGGACATTGCCGTCGGGGAAATTGCCGCCCGCCGGGGCACATGAGCCCTACCGGCAGGGCCGGCCCGGCGCAGGGCTCTCAGGAGAGCGAGGCGAGAAGCGGAACCAGCATCTCGTCGGCGGTCAACGAGCCGTGGCGGCACACCAACTCGAACGCACCGCCGTCGGCGGGGTCCTCGAAGCTCACCGGCGCGTGGGGCACGAGCGCCACGTCGCCCATCCGCCGGCGCGCCTCCGGTGAGACCCGCGGGCCGAACCAGTTCTCCTCGATCACCTGGTCACGGCTCACCACCCATGCGACATCCTCGTACCGACCGCACTCCGCGAGCAGTTCGTTCTCCTTGCCGCGCTGGGCGTGCAGCCAGCGGAACCTCCCCTCGCCGGACTGGTGATGGACGAGGGACATGACCTCCGGCGCGAGCACGACGGTGTTCTGACCCACATGGACCTGGCCGTGGTCCGCCGTGACGACGAGCGCGGTTCCCGGGGGGAGACTCTCCGTGACGGCGGCAACCAGGCTGTCGGCATACGCGAGCTCCGCGTCGTAGTAGTCGCCGAACCCGCGCTCGTGCGCGATCTTGTCGACACCGTCGTAGTACGCGTACACGAACGGCTCCCCTGCGTCCAGGGCCCTGCGCACGGTGACCGCGATGCTGCTGGGGGCGCGCCAGCCCATCGGCTTCACCCCGGCCAGGTGCGCCTCCGTGAAGCCCGTCCCCTCCAGCTCGGCCTTGCTGAGCACGGGAACGGAGAGACCGAGGAACGGCGGGCAGGCCTGCACCTGCAGGGGCGGGAACTTCCTGCGCAGGTCGCCGTTCTCGTCGCCCCAGCGCAGCGTGTTCATCACCGTGCCGCCCATGTCCATGCGGTAGCCGATGAGCCCGTGCTCGCCCGGGGTGAGACCGGTCGTGATGGACGTGAGGGCGGTGGCCGTGGTGGACGGGGCGACGGACGTGATGGACCCGCCCGTCATCGCGGAGAGCACGGGTGCGACATGCGCGCGTTCCTGCAGTTGGTTCCAGCCGAGCCCGTCGATGACGAGCATCACGACCCGCTCGGCCGCCGCGAGCGCATCCGGCATCCAGGCAGGCCTGTCCGCGGCACCCGCGGGACTGCACAGCACGGGGATGATGTCGGGCAGGGAGCCCGATCCGTACCGGGGCAGCACGGGCGATGGGTGGCTCATGCCCACAGTCCAGCACCTACGATGGGACCGTGCGAGTGTCCACCAGGGGTGATTATGCGTGCAGGGCACTCCTGTCGCTCTCCCTCCACGCCGAGACGGGCGGGCCCACCTCTGTGCGCGACATCGCCGAGCGCACCGGCCTGCCCCAGCCGTACCTGGAGCAGATTCTCCTGGCCCTGAAGGGCGCGGGTCTCGTGCGGTCGAAGCGTGGAGTGGGCGGCGGCTACGTGCTGGCCAAGGCACCCGCGGAGATCAGGCTCTCCGACATCATCTCCGCCGTGGACGGCCCCATCACCGTGGGCGACTTCGGACAGCCGCACCAGGACGGCGCGTGCGACCACGAGGGGCAGTGCGTGCTGCTCGCGATCTGGGACATCGCGGGGCAGCACATGCGCGAGCATCTCGACACCTACACGCTCGAGGCCATCGCGAAAGCCGCGACCGGTGCCGGTGAGTGGCCGAGCGCCACCTTCCACCACCACGACCACCTGTGATCAGTCCCCCGCCGCGCGCTCGCAGGACGACACGATCGTCGCCATGTCCGCGGGCACCGGTGCCTCGAACTCAATCTCCTCGCCGCTGACCGGGTGCACGAACCCGAGACGTGCCGCGTGAAGGAGCGGGCGCGGCGCCCGCAGGGACGACCGCGCGCCGCCGTACGTGGCGTCGCCCACGACCGCATGACCGACTGCGGCGAGGTGGACCCTGATCTGGTGGGTCCGGCCGGTCTCCAGGCTGCACCGCACGAGGGACAGGTCGGCCGGCCCCGAGAAGACCTCGATCACCTCGAAGTGCGTGCGGGCCCACTTACCCGCGCGCACCACCGCCATCTTCATGGGGTCGCGGGGGTCGCGCCCGATGTCGGCGTCGATGACCCCCGAGACGGAGTCGAAGTGGCCCCACGCCAGGGCGAGGTACTCGCGCCGCACGGAGTGGTCCGACATCGCGGCCACGAGCGTGTCGTAGGCGACCTGGGTGCGGGCGACGACCATGAGACCGCTGGTGCCGGCGTCGAGACGGTGGACGATCCCCGGCCGCAGCGGCTGGCCCACCGTGGCGATTTCCGGGTACCGGGCGAGGAGACCGTTCACGAGCGTCCCGGTGCCGTGCCCCGCGGCCGGGTGGACCACGAGACCCACCGGCTTGTTGATGACGATGACATCCGCGTCCTCGTGCACCACAGGAACGTTGATGGTCGCGTCGGGCTGCGGGAACTGCTCCTCCGGGATGCGCGACAGGTCGACGCCCACGGTCTGCCCCTCTGCCAGGCGGATCTTGCCGCTGGGGGCAGGGAGGCCGTCAACGCTCGCACCGCCGGCCTCGATCAGCATCCTCGCCTCGGACCGGGAGATGTCCGCGATCAACGCGACGATCCGGTCGAGCCTCTCCCCGTCCAGGGCCGTCGGGATCGATTCCTCGACGATCACGCCGGGCCACCGCCGGACAGTTGCCCGGCCCCGCCCGCGTCACCGGAGTCCCCCGATTCCATGGTGTCCGACGCTTCATCCGTGTCCCTGGCGCGCAGCGCACCGAGTATCACGAGGACGCCGCCGATGGTGATCGCGGAGTCCGCCACGTTGAAGACGGGCCACCACTGGAGGTCGATGAAGTCGACGACGGAGCCGCGGAACCAGGCGTCACCGCGGAAGAGGCGGTCGATGACGTTCCCCGCCGCCCCGGCGGCAACGAGGCTCATCCCGAGGGCCGAGGCCGCGCTGTCGGCCTTCCGCAGGGAGGCCAGGATGAACACGATCGCGAGGGTCGCGACTATCCCGATGAGCGGACCGAATCCGGTGGCCTTCGAGAAGGCCATGCCGCTGTTGAACCCGAGCGCGAACTGCAGCGTCCACACGACGTCGATGGTCCTGCCGTCATCGAGGGCGTTGACCGCCCACGTCTTCGTGACCTGGTCGAGCGCCACCACAGCGACGCCTGCCGGCAGCAGCCACCGCCTCACCCGTTGCATGAGAGCCCCGCCTACCGGCGGCCGAACCCGCCTGCGAGTTCCGTGACGAGCTGGGTCGCCTCCGGCATCGCCTTCAGGCGCTCCTTCGGGATGGGCAGGCCGGAGATGACCGAGTATCCGTACTCACCGGTCTTCATCCGCTCGAGCGCCGCATCGATCTCCTCGATGGACTGGCGCGCGGAGGCCGAGAGGACGAGGTCCTGCTCGCGCTCGACGACGAGCGTGTCGCCCTCGCCGCCCTCCTCGTCGAACTGCACGTCACCCATCTCGGCATCCTCGATGAGCGCGTTCGCCTCGTTCTCGAGGCGCGTCGCCTGGCCGCTCAACTGGGCACGCTTGGCGACCAGAAGTTCGCGCTGGGCGAAGAGGAACTCGAGGCTGAACTCGCGCGTGGAGGTGACACCGTCCTGCGAGGGACCCTTGATGATCGGCGGCTTCGGCGGCGGGAGCTTCGCCTTGGCTTTCGCGGCGGCTTCTGCGGCCGCTTTCGCCGCGGCCTCCTTCTCGGCCTTGGCCCTGGCCGCGGCTGCTTCCTTCTCGGCCTTGGCCTTCGCGGCGGCTGCCTCCTTCTCGGCCTTGATGCGGGCCCGTTCGGCCTCCTGGGCCTTCTTCAGCGCGGCCTTCTCCTTGGCCTGCCGCTCGCGTTCCTTCTGCTTCTCCTTGGCGATGCGCTTGCGCTCGCGCTCCGCCTGGGCCTTCTCCTGCTGGCGCGCACGCAGTGCCGCCTTGCGCTCGGCCTCGGCCTTCTTCTTGGCGGCCTTCTTCGCCGCCTCTTCCTTCTTCTTCAGGTCAGCGGCCTTCTTCGCCGCGACGCGGGCGCGCTCCTTCTCCTTCTTCGCGGCCGCCGCGGCGCGCTGGGCAGCCTTCTTGGCAGCTGCCTTCTGGCCCGGCGTCAACTGCTTGGCGGCAGGCTTCTTTGCCGCGGGCTTCTTCGGGGCTGATTTCTTCGCTGCCGGCTTCTTGGCCGCAGACTTCTTCTTGGCGGGGGACTTCTTCGCGGCCGGCTTCTTCTTTGCTGCAGGCTTCTTCGCTGCTGCCTTCTTCTGTGTGGCCTTCTTTGAAGTCTTCTTTGCAGTCTTCTTTGCAGTCTTCTTTGCCGCCGGCTTCTTGGCCGCTTTCTTTGCGGTTTTCTTTGCCGGCTTCTGTGCCGACTTCTTGGCCGGTGTCTTCTTCTTTGCTGCCATGGACGTACTTCCTTGTCGAACGGTGCGGGTCAGATTATTGGCGGGGTGGCTCTGCGGGGGCCATCCTCGCGACGGACACGTGTACCGAGCATCCCTCCAGCTCGGTGCTGCGCGGCGCGGAGTCGTCCCAGTCGACCTGGAGTGCCAGCGTCTCGCCGGCGACGAGGGCCTGGTGGGGCTCGATCTGGGAGCGGACCGCGGGGTCGGCACCGAGGGTCAACCTGATCCGGTCGGAGACCTGGAGCCCGGCGTCACGCCGGGCCTGCTGCACCGCACGGATGAGGTCACGGGCGACCCCTTCCGCCTCCAGTTCGGGCGTGACGGTCACGTCGAGCACCACGACCCCGGTGCCCCCGTGCAGGGTCGCGCTGGCCGTGTCGGCGGCGGTCACCATCCGCAGCGTGTACTCACCCGGTTGCAGCACCTCCCCGGCGACCTCGATCGTGTCGCCCTCGCGGCGCCACTCCCCCGCCTTGACGGCCTTGATGACCTGCTGGGTACGCCCGCCGAGGCGCGGGCCGAGCACGGCCGGCACGACCTGCAGTTCGTGCGAGGCGACGGAGGCGACATCGGCGGTGAGGACCACCTCGCGAACGTTCACCTCGTCACGGAGGATGTCGACGAACGGCTCCAGCCCGGTGGCACCCGGCGACGCGACGGTGAGCGTGCGCAGCGGCAGGCGAACACGGCGCGAGTGGGCCTTGCGCACGGAGAGGGCGGACGAGCATGCGTCGCGCACGAGGTCCATTGCCGCGACGAGCGCACCGTCCGCGGGGAAAGCGGACATGTCGGGCCAGTCCGCGAGGTGGACGCTGTCCGCGGCGCCGCCGTGGAGACCGCGGTGCACCTCGTCGGCGAGCATCGGGAGCAGCGGGGCGGCGGCCTTGGTGAGCACGTCGAGCACGGTGTGGAGGGTGTCCACGGCGTCCTGGTCGCCCTCCCAGAAACGGTCGCGGCTGCGGCGGATGTACCAGTTCGTGAGCACGTCCAGGAAGGAGCGAAGGGACTGGCAGGCCCCGAAGAGGTCGTAGGCGTCGTAGCTGGTGCCTGCCGACTCCACGGTTGCCCGGAGCTTGGCGAGCACGTATCGGTCGAGCACGTTCGTCTGGTCGGTGCGCACGCGTCCCGTCGTGCCGGCGGCATTCGCGTAGAGGGAGAGGAAGTACCAGGAGTTCCACACGGGCAGCAGCACCTGGCGCACGGTGTCGCGGATGCCCGTCTCCGTCACCGAGAAGTCGCCGCCGCGCAGGATCGGCGAGGACATGAGGTACCAGCGCATCGCGTCGGCACCGTGGGTGTCGAACACCTTCATCGGGTCGGGGTAGTTGCGGAGGCTCTTCGACATCTTCGCCCCGTCGTCGCCGAGGACGATGCCGTGGCTGACGCACGACGAGAAGGCGGGCCGGTCGAAGAGGGCCGTGGCGAGGACGTGCATCGTGTAGAACCAGCCACGGGTCTGGCCGATGTACTCGACGATGAAGTCGCCCGGGTAGTGGTTCTCGAACCACTCGCGGTTCTCGAACGGGTAGTGCACCTGCGCGAACGGCATGGAACCGCTCTCGAACCAGCAGTCGAGCACCTCCGGCACGCGGCGCATCATCGACTTCCCCGTGGGGTCATCAGGGTTGGGCCTCACGAGAGAGTCCACGAACGGCCTGTGCAGGTCGATCACGTCGACACCGAAATCACGCGCGATCTCCTCGTAGCTGCCGTACACGTCCACCCGCGGGTGGGCCGGGTCGTCGCTCTTCCACACCGGGATCGGCGAGCCCCAGAACCTGTTGCGGCTGATCGCCCAGTCGCGGGCGTTCGAGATCCACTTCCCGAAGCTGCCCTCCTTGATGTGCTCCGGCGCCCACGTGATCTGCTCGTTCAGCTCGACCATCCGGTCACGGAACGCCGTCACCCTCACGAACCAGGACGAGATCGCGCGGTACACGAGCGGCTCGGCGCAGCGCCAGCAGTGCGGGTAGCTGTGGTTGTAGGAGTCGTGTCGCACCACGACGCCCCTCTCCTTCAGCGAGCGGATGATCTCCGGGTTCGCCTCGAACACGTGGCGTCCTGCCCACGGCTCGATCTCGGGGGTGTACTGCCCGTGCTCGTCCATGGGGCAGACGGTCGGTATGCCGGCGGCGTTGCACGCGATCTGGTCGTCCTCGCCGAACCCGGGCGCCATGTGCACCACGCCGGTGCCGTCCTCGGTGGTCACGAAGTCCGCCGCGAGGACACGGAACGCGTTCTCCGTGCCGGCCAGGAAGGGGAACATCGGCCGGTACGCGCGCCCCGCCAGCTCGGAACCCTTCAGGGTGCCGATCCTCTCGGCGCCCTCGAGCTCCTTCTCGTATGAGCCCAGCCGCGCCTCGGCGAGCACGTACGTGTGCCCGTCCGTGCGGCGCACCAGCGCATAGTCGACATCCGGGCCGACCGCGAGCGCGAGGTTCGACGGCAGCGTCCACGGCGTGGTGGTCCATGCGAGGATCCGCTCCCCCGACTCCAGTTCGAACCACACGGTGAGGGCGGGGTCCTGGCGGTCGCGGTACACGTCGTCCATGCGCGTCTCGGTGTTCGAGAGCGGCGTCTCGCACCTCCAGCAATAGGCGAGCACGCGGAAGCCCTCGTACACCAGCCCCTTGTCGTGGAGCGTCTTGAACGCCCACATCACGCTCTCCATGTACGGGGCGTCGAGCGTCTTGTAGTCGTTGTCGAAGTCCACCCAGCGCGCCTGCCTGGTCACGTACCGGCGCCACTCGTCGGTGTAGCGCAGCACACTCGTGCGGCACGCGTCGTTGAACTTGTCGATGCCGAACGCTGTGATGCCGGGGTGCCCGGAGACGCCCAGTTCCTTCTCGGCCTCAACCTCGGCCGGCAGGCCGTGGCAGTCCCAGCCGAAACGGCGCTCGACCCGGCGGCCCTTCATGGTCTGGTAGCGGGGCACGGCATCCTTCACGAAGCCGGTCAGCAGGTGCCCGTAGTGGGGAAGACCGTTCGCGAACGGCGGGCCGTCGTAAAACACGAACTCGTTGGCCCCGCCCTCGCCCGCTGCGCGCGCCGCCACCGACCTCTCGAACGTGCCGTCAGCCGCCCACCGGGCAAGGACCTGCTCCTCGATGGCCGGGAAGCTCGGCTGCGGGTCAACCTGGGGGTAGGGCACGCGACAAGGCTAGGGGCTGGTGCTCGCTCAGCACCCGAGCAGGAGCGGCACGAGGATCTGCAGCGCCAGCAGCACCACGAGCGGCGTGAAGTCGAACGGCCCCGTGGCGGGCATGACGCGCCGGACGGGCGCGAACACGGGCTCCGTGACCCTGTAGAGGAAGCTCACCACGGGCGCAAAGGGGCTGCCCGGCGAGATCGGGAAGAACGACGAGATCGCGCGGAGGATGATGACGATCGAGTAGAGGTACGCGATCTGGCAGAGGATGTCCATGCGGTCCTCAGTAGCGGTCGTTGTCCGCGCCGTGCTGCTTCAGCAGGAACACGCCGGTGCCGACCTTCTCCACGGTGCCGCCGAGGCCGTAGCAGAGGCCGCTCGCGAAGTCGATGATGCGGCGCGACATGCCGGGCTCGCAGTCCTCGAGGTTGATGATCACGGGGTATCCGTCACGGAAGGAGTCGGCGATCTCCTTCACGCCGTTGAAGTTGCGCGGCCGCACCGTCACAGTCTCCACGGCTCCGCCGACCGGGCGCACGGTGGGGGTGGAACGAGGCGCACCGATCGGGCGCACCTGCAGGCCGGAGTCGTCCGGTCGGCGGGTCGCGCCGGTGTCGTCGATGCGCGGCCGCGGGGCCGGGCGCTGCACCTCGGCGGAGTACTCCTGCTCGACGGGCGGGACGCCGCGTGCCGGGCGCGGGCGCTCGTACTCCATCGACATGTCGTAGTCGTCGTACGCGTCCTCGCCGCTGAGTCCGAGGTAGTCCATGGCGCGGCGGAAGAACGACATGCCTGGAAGGCTAATCCAGCGCCCCGCCGCGATGTGGGACACCAGTGTCACCGCTTCGGGGGGCGCTCCCCGAAGATCGCCGTGCCGACCCGCACCATCGTGGACCCGCAGGACACCGCCAGCTCGAAGTCCCCCGACATCCCCATGGAACAGATACCGAGACCCTGGGCATCGCAGAGGCGCCTCAGGCGACGGAACGACGTCTCCGTCAGCGCCGGGTCCCCGTCGGTGGGGCCGATCGTCATCAGCCCGAGCACCCGCAGGCCGCCGGCCTCCGCCCGCCCGCGCAGGACGTCGATCTCGTCCTCCCCGCAGCCGGACTTCGCCGCCTCGGCCGTGGTGTTGACCTGCAGGAGGATGTCGGCGCACCCCCCGTCGGCGGCCCGCCGGGCGATCTCGTCGATGACCGACGGCCTGTCCACCGTCTGCCACAGGGACACGAGCCCGGCGATCCTGCGCACCTTGTTGGTCTGGACCGCCCCGATCATGTGCACGGGCCCGGCGGGGACGTGCCCGGCGAACTTCCCGGCCATCTCCTGCACGTAGTTCTCGCCGACCGCGTCACAGCCGGCGGCGAAGGCCTGCTCGACGGCGTCGTACCCGTGGGTCTTCGTCACGGCAACCAGGCTCACCCCGTCGCCACCGGCGGCACGGATGCGGGCGCGCACCCACGCCACGTTCTCTGCGACGTGCCCCGGAGTCCCGGCGGGGCCGGACACGGCCCCTACTTCAGGAACGAGGGGACGTCGAAGTCGTCGTCATCGTCGTCGTCGAACGGGTCGCGGTCGAGCACCGGCGGCGCGGCGGCCGGCCTCGTGTCTGCGGGGCGCGCGGTGCGTGAGGTGCCGAACGTGTTGTTCGTGGGGCCGCCGTCCCACCGGTCGAAACCGGCGGCGATGACGGTGACCTGGATCTCGTCACCGAGTTCGTCGTTGATGACGGTGCCGAAGATGATGTTCGCGTCCTGGTGGGCCACGCCGTGGACGATCTCCGCGGCGGCGTTGACCTCGTACAGGCCCATGCTGGATGGGCCGGTGATGTTCAGCAGCACGCCCCGCGCACCGTCGATGGCCGCCTCGAGCATGGGACTGGAGATCGCGGCCTTCGCGGCGGTGACGGCCCGGTTGTCACCCGAGGCCTGGCCTGTGCCCATGAGGGCGGACCCTGCGTTGGACAGGATCATCTTCACGTCGGCGAAGTCCGTGTTTATGAGACCGGGCGTGGTGATGAGGTTCGTGATGCCCGCGACGCCGGCGAGCAGGACCTCGTCGGCGATCTTGAAGGCGTTGACGAGCGACGTCTTCTCGTTCGTCACGGTGAGCAACCGGTCGTTCGGGATGACGATCAGGGTGTCCACCTTCTCGCGGAGGCGCTGGATGCCGTTGTCGGCCTGCACCGCGCGGCGGCGGCCCTCGAACTGGAACGGCCGGGTGACGACGCCGATGGTGAGCGCACCGACCGACTTGGCGATCTCGGCAATGACCGGCGCGGCGCCCGTGCCCGTGCCGCCGCCCTCGCCCGCGGTGATGAACACCATGTCGGCACCCTGCACCAG
>Ga0315904_10005974_pt1 | contig 16757 bp, 15 predicted proteins | sample LakEriMetagenome_6_FD_203529 | JGI IMG/M metagenome (GOLD analysis project Ga0315904, IMG submission 203529) | Freshwater fungal communities from buoy surface, Lake Erie, Ohio, United States - Buoy 12 MA120 | ecosystem: Environmental > Aquatic > Freshwater > Lake | place: USA: Lake Erie, Ohio...
ATTACTAGCTAAGGTAAAGCAGCTTTATCTAAATTTGGTAAAGTCATTTTATCTCCGGTAGATGGCATGGCCGCATCGGTAAGACTTGTGATTCCGACGATACGCCTGAGCCATAGCGGATGAAGTCAAAAAGGGCAAACGAGCAGAACAGCCCAGAGAGTAGGTAGAAAGTAGAGAGTAGAAAGTAGAGTTGCTTGCTGGTTATGTCATCGAGAATCGCTTTGATCTAGATTGTGCCCATGGCTTTTTCATGTCAGCTTGAAGATCATGCATGATCAACTCGATTGATACGATTCTCCATCAAAGTAAGTTTTTCAATGACCACATCGAAGTCCAGAGGTTCAACCAAGTACATGTCGCGCATCGCTTGATAATCTCGTCGCAAAGCTGATTTTCGCTCTGCCGATGGGACCAATCGAAATGATCCTGGTTTGGCCTGGTTGTAGTTGGCCCATGAACTACCAAAAAAATGACTCTTCCATTCCACGACTCGATCACGCAGTGAGTCGTTGCTCTGGGCCTCCCTGGCTTTCGGATGATCGGATAGCGCAGCAGTATCGGCGTAATGTCGAGAAAATCGATCCGGAGTCGCCTTGTTGGCCGGGCGATGGTACTCAGCATGCAGAATCGTTGCTTTCTCCCAAAAGGTTCTGTCTAGCTCTAAAGCAACAACATCGCATGCCCAATCTTCAAAGGCATTTGGTAGTTCATCGGCAATCCAAGGTCGTATTGGATGGTGTCCCGTGGGTTGCTGATCAGTGAGGGATCCGAATTCAAGTTTTACATAACGTTTGATGTAATCGAACCCAGACGGTTGAGTCGAAGGATAATGGAATAGGATTACGGGGGACTGGGTTGCAGGATCGATGATATATTCAAACCGAGTTGCGACAGGCGATCCGATAGACTCCGTCGCGACGGTTTCAAGGTACGGTAGAATTTGTGCTTCAACAGCGGTGCAGCATGCTTGCTCAGCCTTATTCATCCACTTGTTAGCTTGATTGCGAGTCGTTCCGGCATCCGGAAGCCCTAGGAATTCAGGCGATAGCGATAGGTCTATGTCTTCCGAGAATCGATCAATCACTCCAAATACCTTTGATAGCGACGTGCCTCCTTTAAAAACTAGGCTATCGGAAAACTTCGATTCAAATAGAAGTCCGAGCAACCAGCAGACCCAAAAGTCTTTCTCAAGAATCACAGGCGATAGGTTTCGACGAATCGCTGCTTGGGTGAAGTAAATCCGTCGCTCCTGAAGAGGCAATCCTAGAAAATCGATTTTCAATCGTTTACCTCAGCAATCTCTAGGAGTATTGGTCGAATCCAAGCCGGGGCAAACCCTAAATCATCCAATAGCGTTCGACGTTTCTCTAGAGGTAAGGATCGCTTAAGATGATCAACCCTTTGCTGGGTCAAATGCTCACGGCCCAGTGCCTTAAAGGCCTGGATCACAAGTCCACTGAGTCGCCCTGCGGTGGCCATGTTCTTGGGTGTTGTTTTACGCAGTTGAATCGTCATTGTTCCGATCCGAACAGTACGACTTGTTCCATCGGTCAGAAAGACAGCTTTTGCTGGTACTTGGTCAGACAACCCCAATGTGTTTGCGGCTTGAACTCCCGATGGCTGCAAGCGAGTCTTGTCTCTACCTGCCAATACTTTGGCAATCGTTTCCGCAGACGGCATCAGTAATCCCAGAACTGGGTGCTCTTTGGGGTAATCGTAAACGCCCCTGGCGAGTCGCCGAATCGCACCCGCACGCCAAAGGCGATGAAGCGCCAGATCCACAGCTTGGCGACTACCAATAGCACAAAAGTCCGCCGGTACAAAAACGCACCCTCGTCCACGCCCCTTAATGGTCGCAAGTATACGTGCATCAATCGCTTGTGGAGATCTTTTACCAGCCATGTTGTAAGAAATACTATGCGGTTTTTCTTACGGAATCAAGGAGGAATCCCTTCTGCACAAGAAGCTAGCACAGCTTCACTGCTGGACTACAAGAGCCAGGCAAGATGATCTCACTGGAAAAAATCCGATTCAGGTAGGCGATTGGATGAAAAAACCAGCCGTAAAGCTTTTCTGAGTAGAGACTTGTGTGATCGGCCCCGAAGACTCAGGCGGGTTGCGATGAATTGTTTGAACGGCGTTTTTGTGCTCAAACCCAATAAAAACATTGAGTTAGCCCTCATGCAAGGACTTGTCATGAAAAAAAGTCGGGGTGAGAGGATTCGAACCTCCGGCCTCTACGTCCCGAACGAAACCGCACAACGAGGAGGATGCTGTAAATCACTTGGTAAACCCAATGGATGCCGAGCGCTTGCACCAATGCTTGCACCAGATCGGCGAAATGATCGAAAACTACGGCTCTGACTCGCTAGCCGATGCGCTAGCTCAAGTTCTCGGGGAAGAACCTTTCGAGAGACTTGTAGAGGCACTATCTCGTAGGGTGGCAAAAGGGTAAGCGGTGGGTTCGATGGGTTGAATGGGTTGCCAATCATACGCTTACGATTTGGTGTCGTGTCCCAATCGACAACGTTCCTGGTCGTGGACGACACAACCGATCTTTTTCTAGTTGCGCCAAAACCAAACCCACCTAACCCACCAAACCAACTCGCTACTACCTCGATCGCATCGGTGGTGGCAGATCGATCAGCCGGCGACACAGTGTCGAAGAAGCAGTACGCTCCCCGTGGCGAGTATGACCCAAGGAGCTTGGATAGCGTCCTGCAATGGGTCAACGCTCGACGGGCAGCAAAAGGGGTATCCTTGATCGGAGCACCCCTCAAGAACGCTCCCGATGGAGTCACTACGGCGTTTGGGATGTGATCTCGCAGCATGGGAGACTGCGGGGGGCGTAGCGAAAGGCTGTCTCGGGTTGGTAGAATGATCGTCGCACGCACGCACCCGCGCGAGGGAACGGAGTCGGCTGCTGCGGGCAGATGGTTCGCAACGAATTGACTTCATCTCGTCCAACTAACGGTTTATAATGACCGTTAGTGCCTGGGAACACCAATGGAGGGGACAAGTCATGGACGAATCGAAGGTTGACGGAGTGGATCCACTGAGCATCACAAGGCGATTGCAACGCGATGGACGCTGGGCTGAGGCTGAACCGGTTCGGGATCGTCTTATCAAGCAATGCCGGCAACAGGGCATGAGTAAGCCCGATGCTCAGGCTTGGACGTATTCGGAACTCAACCGACTCTATCCACCCGTGACCGCTGAGTGGACGGATGACTCCGAATCGGTCGATTGTGGATTCGTTTCGGGTTTGAGCGACATCCCAGCGTCCTGGGGTCAACTCCCCCCAAATTCAACGCTCCAAGCCGAGATCGCTTGGTGTCAGGCAAACCGGTTGCAGGTTGTCGAGGAGAAGTCCAAGGGCGTGACCGTCGTCCACCTGGACCGTGCCAGAACTCCAGCTCCATCGTGGTCGGCACTTGGGTGGCTAGAGACGAGCATCAGGGCTTACGCCAAATTTGTGGACGTTGCAGCCAAAGTCACATCCACGCAACAGGACGAGCAGGATATGGTTCGTCGAGAACGCATGGCGATCGATGAAATTCGAGCACTGCTTGCCGAGATGCAAGCCGAAACGACTTGATGTCGCTGAACGAAACGACGCAGAGTCGCTCGGAAATTGATCCAGACCCCCACCCACCGCTGCCACGGTAGCGGTAATACCCATCTCCAGCGCAATTATGTTTGCAATTGCGTCATCGGGTCTATGCGGGGCATCATAGATACTTGGTCCTGTCTTCCCTGCCTTGTCCTTTGTCCGTTGTCTGTCTGCCGCTGCTTGTTGATGCGAAAGTACACAGTGGCATTGAGTCATGTCTGTGTGCTGGTGTGCAGTTTGGCGATACCACTATATGTGGGCGCTTTTTAGCCTCGGCAAATTGTAAAAATGCGTCAGTCATCGCCGCCGATGATTCACAAACTCTGGGTCGATGGTGCCATGGAACTGGCTAGCTTTCAGCGGCTGATTCCCGAATACAAAGCCTATGTCGTCGACGAAAAGGACACTGTGTCGCTTGGGATTGGATCAGTCTCCCGATGCCGTGTCGTCAGCGTGACATGGCTCGCAAGATTTACCACAGCACGCCAGAGAAAGAGCGAGACGAAAAGAAGAAGCATCTTGCTGTGATCCTGTCGGTAAGCGAACGCACTGTCCGTGATTGGTTGAGTCGCGTCGACAAGGACGCCAAGGAAGCACGCGATAAGCGTATCTTCGACCTTTGGTTGGCGTGTTACCCAACCGATGAAATTGCAGAAGTGACCGGAGCGAGCAAAGCCGATGTTAGCGGAGTTTGTTCAAAAATGGCAGGGTTGCCGAATCTGAACAAAGTCGATCAATCCGCAGCCGAGCACGCAACCGACTTTACGCCACCGATCTACAACATCTGGAAGCAGCAAGAGAAGACGAACGGATCGTCGCACTTCGGAAACAGTGAGGTTCGCTGGGTGGATAACCTACTGTACCTCTACACCAAGCCGTTCGATATCGTGCTCGATCCATTTGCTGGCGGTGGCTCAACCATTGAGGTTTGCAAGAAACGGTTTCGTCGCAAAATGTTCAGCGATCACAAGCCAATCGTGGAGCGAGAGACGGAAATTCGTCAGTACGACTTGATTGGTACTGGATCCAGACGCAAGGTCAGTTCAGCAACGACACAACCGTTCCTACCAGTGACTTGCCGAGTCGACAGCGAACCTGCCTAGGATTGCGTAGTGCGAGTCGGCACTGACATGGTGTCAGACGTCTGAGGGATCTGATTTTGGCATCTCTGCTTGCCTGTCCTGGTGATGTCGTGGCTGTCTATCTGCCGGCTATCATTATATGTTGGCGCTTTTTCTGACGCCAAAGTGGAAACGTTACCACCCATGTTTCATCGGCTTAGTCTTGCGACATCGTGTCGCTGGTCTAAGTGCCGCAGCGTAGGATTTGGTGAGCGGGACTCGGATCCAGACACTGTCAGGTCGTGATGACGAACGATTGCTCATCTTCGTGGAACCATCTAGTGCGGATCCGCCTGCTAGGTGGTGTGGGGAGGGTGGTCGGCAACAAGCACCCTAACCGATTTCTTTTAGGTGTTTTTGCGCTTTCTGCGCCCCTTACTCTTCAATATTTCGGATGTAATCTGTTCTGTCGTTATGTGATTCGGATCGAATAAACGAGCCAACAAGCTTTCGGAAACGTCCAATGCATCGAACAAGTCATCAAGATTTGCGGAAGTGTCGTGCGTACCATCATTGCCAAGGTATTTCACAGCAAGAAGTGCAGGAATAACATCTGCGACATATTTTTTCGTTTGGGCGAGGCGTTCAATCCTACGGTGCAAATTCAGTCTAACAAGCTTGCGACCACCTTTTTTGTCCGGGGATACGCCTTTCCTAGGAACACCAAAGTGGTCAAGTAGCAATTCAAGGGCGGTTCGCACCCTGTTTAATGCCGCGTTCGCGTCTTGCCACATTATGGCAAATGCGGAGATAAACTGATCTTTAACATTATCAGGGCATTGCGGTGGGAATTTGATTGGCTGAATTGGTGGTGTAATAGCCACAGGGTCGCATACGGTTAGCGACACTTCAAAATTTCGGTCGTCAACTCCCATCTCGGTGTAATACCGTCCACTTACCGCGAACGCTTCTTTACACTCTTTGTATGAGCATTCCGCAATCAAACTGAAAACGCCATAGTCTTGCTCGATTTCCACGTAGTTTTCTAATGGCAATTTGCGGAACGAGGCAGAAGGACGCATTAATGGAAGGGTGTTGTCCAACAGAGCGAGATGGCCGCGACCGCAGGTTGGACAGGACCATGCAGGAATATCGTAGACATAAAAACGTTCGGTAAGGAGTTTACGATCTACGGGCATGTGAAAGCGACACAACTTGTTTTTACACGGATCAACCTAAACTCTGCAGACTGCACCAACGCAGCCTAGCACGCAAGCTAGCCTCTAGCCGGGGCACGATGATATCAGGGACCAGTGAACCGAGCAAGAATTTTGTGGAGTGATAGGCTGTTTGCGTCTAATCCCGGGTTGGCCACGGTTGTTCCATTCGATGCGTGCCCGCAGGCAAACCGAACTCCAATGTGAGTTCCCACCGCACGTGGTCTGCTCCTAAGTTGGTAACTCACTGCGCGTTGCACAGCAGAGTTATCTGCTAGTGACCGGGGATGATTTTGCCAAGGCGTCCGGCGTGGCGAATATGACGGTGTGAGACTGGTGGTGCGCGAAGGGTGCCCGGCAACGGGCATGCCTACCCGATTTCCCATTCATTTCATGGCTGCAAGAACGACTTTGGAACCACGGAGTTAGCAACCACTTTTGCGTCGTATTCATTAACCAGGGCGACAATAGTGGTTCGAGCCCCGTTTAGTATTTCATAGTCCAGACTAAGCCGCTCCCCTACAGTAGCACCAAAGCTGCTGAATTGGTTGCAGAACCTATCGTCTGCCAAGCCGTCATTATGGACCAGCAAGTGTCGGATTTCGAGATATGGAAGCGCCGCATCAATTTTGGCGCGGTCGACGCGGAGATTCAGCTTGTCGTTAATCTTTTCGATCAAAGTTTTCGTGTTTTGAAGGTTTTCGAGTTTACGAAACAAATCATCCGCAACCAATTGCACAACCGATTGCCATGTGCCAGCTCGAAGAAGGTCATTGCCTTCAAGTGTCAGCTTGTGCTCACCAATTAGGCGATTTGGGTCCAACCCATTTTCAGCCGCTGCCGTGAGTATTTCGCGGAGATACGAATACAAATCTTCGTAAATGTCTTTGATAAATGATGCGCAGAGAGTTGCCTTCAAGTGAGTAATCGCAAGTAGCCGCGAGTGATCGGAAGTTGCTCGATTGGCAAGGCGAGGGTGCTTATCCGGACGGACGTACTTGAAGAGGTATTGTACGGACGATGAATGTAACGCGCCATCGAGATTCGCGTAGTGCAGCACATCGACCAACTCGATGTCAGCATCGAAGTGTGCCGCACGGTTGAGAAAACGAACGAGTGCTTTAGTTTTCATTGAGGCCATCTCTCTTAGTGCGAACTATGTTAAACCTGCGGAATAGCACGATGCCATGTCCTCCTCGCTGGAAAGCTTTTCGGCTCACGCGATAATGGCAATCGCGTTCGAACAAAAAACGAGAGCGTACCAAACCTCATTACGCTCATGAAGTATGCCGAAGCTTGCGTTCGATGCGTTGCAGCGACTCGAGCGTAATTAGCATGTCGAATCCGTCGATCTCCGTCAAATTACCGAACGCAGAATGTCATCCAGCCAGTATACGTCCGATGAACTTGTTTTTATACGGATCAGCCTAAGCTCTGTAGACCGCTCTAATGCAGCCTATCACGCAAGCTAGCCTCGCCCCCAAGTTGAATATATCAGGCACTTGCGAACGGATCAAGATTTTTGTGGCGTGATGGGATCGTTTGGTCTAATCGCCCCGAAATCACCGCTGGGCTGCCACCGACCATATCCGAGTTGGCGGTCGTCGACTGCTGACTCGACTGCGGACAAGGGTAAACGACATCGTGTCGCTGGTCTAAGTGCCGCAGAGGTGGACAAGGTCGACGGACCCGGATACCGGCGATGTGGGGGCGTTCTCGACGGAATCCACAGCGTCAAACTGGTGGTTTCTCGCAGTTGGTCTCCGCTCACTTTCCGAATGTTGTGGGGAATCGTCCCAGCGTCCACCCACGTTTCGCCTGGAAATTCGCAATAACTCAAACTCGATCAGCCGACTATCCCGATGATTTTCGAGCTGGTGACCAAAATTGGGCAGGAGTGGTGCGGCTGTGTTCAAATCTTGGAGCCTTTGTTAAGCTGGTGGCTTGGTGAACATCACCTCTAACCTAGCGAGGACAGAAACCATGACCAAATTGTCGGAATACTTGCACACCGCCGAAGCTGCCGAGTACCTCGGTGTCCACCACAACACGATCCGTAATTGGGCGACCCGTGGTGAGCTCCCGATGCATCGCAATCCCGTCAACGGCTACCGACTGTTCAAACGAACCGACTTGGACAAGCTACTCAAGACGGCGGCTAAGCCTGTTAAACCCAAGGCGTAGCAAGCGCTGATGCAAGTCTTGCTGTCACACCCCGACTATCACTCCATGAAGGAACAACCATCGTATGACTGGATCCCAACAACGCGCCGCACTGCAAAAGAAAATCTGGGACATCGCCAACGATGTTCGCGGTGCAGTGGATGGATGGGACTTCAAGCAGTACGTCCTGGGAACGCTGTTCTACCGATTCATCAGCGAAAACTTTGCTCTCTACATCGAGGCTGGTGACGAAAGCATCCGCTATGCAGAGCTGGACGACAGCGTTATCACACCCGAGATCAAAGACGATGCGATCAAAACCAAAGGCTACTTTGTCTATCCAAGCCAGCTATTTGCCAACGTCGCTAAAAACGCCAATACCAACGAGAACCTGAACACCGATCTGGCAGCGATTTTCTCTGCCATCGAGTCATCAGCCAATGGCTACCCATCGGAAGATGACATCAAAGGTCTGTTCGCCGACTTCGATACTACGAGCAATCGACTGGGTAACACGGTCGGAGACAAGAGTGAACGTTTGGCAAAAGTACTCAAACGTGTAGCGGAATTGGATTTCGATGACTTCGAAGGGAGCCAAATCGATCTGTTCGGTGACGCGTATGAGTTTCTGATCTCCAACTATGCGGCTAACGCTGGCAAGTCGGGAGGCGAGTTCTTTACGCCTCAACAGGTCTCCAAGCTGATTGCGATGCTGGCGATGCACAAGCAAGCCAAGATCAACAAGATCCTTGACCCTGCGTGTGGTTCGGGTTCTTTGTTGCTTCGAGCCAAAAGGCAGTTCGACGAGCACATCATCGAAGACGGCTTCTTTGGTCAGGAAGTCAACCATACGACCTACAACCTTGCTCGTATGAACATGTTCCTGCACAACATCAACTACGACAAGTTTGATATTCGGCTCGGGGACACACTTACTGAACCTCAGTTTGGTGACGAGAAACCGTTTGATGCCATCGTCTCCAACTTCCCTTACTCGCTGAATTGGATCGGAAACGACGACCCCACGTTGATCAACGACGAGCGGTTCGCTCCCGCGGGAGTGTTGGCACCCAAATCGAAAGCCGACTTTGCGTTCGTACTGCACGCGCTGTACAACCTGTCCAGTAAGGGACGAGCGGCAATCGTTTGCTTCCCTGGCATTTTCTATCGAAGCGGGGCTGAGCAGAAGATCCGCAAGTATCTGGTGGACAACAACTATGTCGAGACGGTGATTGCGCTCGCTCCGAATTTGTTCTTCGGCACACCAATCTCTGTCACCATTCTTGTGCTCTCCAAGCACAAAACTGACACGACGACACAGTTCATCGATGCTAGCGCACTGTACAAGAAGGAGACCAACACCAACACGCTGACGGACGAACACATCGAAACCATCATGCAGGTTTTCGACACCAAAGAAAACGTCGATTACTTTGCTCGCAACGTGCCGTTCGAAGCCATTGCCGCCAACGATTACAACTTGTCGGTCAGCAGCTATGTCGAAGCCGAAGATACTCGTGAGCGAGTGGACATTGCCAAGCTCAATGCCGAATTGAAAACGACCGTCGCAAGGATCGATCAGTTGCGTTCGGAGATCGATGCGATTGTCGCAGAGATCGAAGGCGAGGAGGTGGAGGCGTGAGTAAGGTTAGTGGCTTAGACAAGTTGTTCGACCGTGGCGATGTCGAATGGAAAAGGTTGGGTGAGTTGGGTGAGCTAGTGCGAGGCAATGGACTACAGAAAAAGGATTTTACCGAGAGCGGGGTGCCAGCCATCCACTACGGCCAACTCTATACTTATTACGGACTTTTTACAGAAACCACTAAATCTTTTGTTTCGCCTGATTTAGCAAAGAAGCTTCGAAAAGTAGACAAAGGGGATGTTGTATTAACAAACACCAGTGAAGACTATGAAGGCGTTTGTAGAGCATTGGTTTACCTTGGAGATCGTCAAGCGGTGACAGGTGGTCATGCATCAGTGTTTAAGCCGAAATCATTTGTGTTGGGAAAGTATTTTGCGTACTTCACTCAAACAGAAGAGTTCTCCCAAGATAAAAGGAAGCATACAAGAGGGACAAAGGTTCTTGATGTTTCGGCAACGGACATGGCTAAGCTCTGGATCCCCATCCCCTGTCCATCCGACCCGAAGAAGTCGCTTGAGATCCAGGGGGAGATTGTCCGAATCCTGGACGCCTTTACCGAGCTGACCGCCGAGCTGACCGCCGAGCTGACCGCACGCAAAAAACAATACAACTACTATCGTGACCAGTTGCTCCGTTTTGACGATGGCGATGTGGAGTGGAAGACGCTGGGGGATGTAGCAGCGATTACAATTGGCGAGTTTGTTCGTAAGGACAAGCAGAACCCGGACGCACCTTACCCGGTTTACAACGGTGGTCGAACACCGACAGGTTACTACGAGGAGTACAACAATGATGGTGATAAAATCATCGTTAGCGCTCGTGGAGCTAACGCAGGATTTGTAAACAAAAGTTCAACGCCTTATTGGGCGGGGAATAGTTGCTATTCCATTTCGGTACAGAATGTCCAAACGCTGAATTGGATGTTCGTTTACTATTACTTAAAACAATCCGAGTCCAAATTGACTGGGATTCAACAGAAAGGGGGAATCCCTGCTGTTTCCAAAAAGCAAATGGAAGACTTTGTGATCCCTGTCCCATCGATGATTGAACAAGTTCGAATCGTCTCTATCCTCGACAAGTTCGATGCGATCACCACCTCAATCACCGAAGGCTTGCCGCGAGAAATTGAACTACGTCAAAAGCAGTACGAGTACTATCGCGACTTGCTGCTGAGTTTCCCGAAGCCTGAGGAAGTGGGAGTATAAGATGACACCGTGTCACGCCACTATCCAGCCGCAGGTTCAGCGATGCCAACAACAATTTGTCGGTTTCAGACCTAATCAATGGAGTCTGACGACAATCTGCTCTGCAACGGACGGCAACCTCGATTCCTAACTGCGACTGACGCCATGACAGAATACAAACCCATCGCCGAATCCAACAACTTCATCATCCTGGAGAAATACATTCGGGAGTGGAATGTTGCCGAAAGCTACCAGAGCGAAAGCGACCTGGAGCGAGAGCTAATCGCCGACTTACAGAACCAAGGCTACGAGTATCGACCTGACCTAAACTCACAGCAGACCCTGCTAGCCAACGTCCGTGTGCAGCTACAAACCCTGAACAACGTGCAGTTTTCCAATGGAGAGTGGCTGCGCTTCGTGGAGACCTTTCTCGACAAACCAAGCGAAGGGATCGTCGATAAGACCAGGAAGATTCACGACGACTACATCCACGACTTCGTATTCGATGACGGTCGGATCCAGAACATCTACCTGCTCGACAAGAGGAACCTTGCTCGCAACAAGGTGCAGGTGATCAAGCAGTTTGAGCAAACGGGTAGCCATGCCAACCGCTACGATGTCACGATCCTGGTCAACGGCTTGCCACTGGTTCAAGTGGAACTCAAGAAGCGTGGCGTGGCGATCCGCGAAGCCTTCAACCAAGTACACCGCTACAGCAAAGAGAGCTTCAACAGCGAATACTCGCTTTTCAAATTCCTGCAACTGTTCGTGATCTCCAACGGCACCGACACCCGTTACTTCGCCAACACGACGCAGCGAGACAAGAACAGCTTTGATTTCACCATGAACTGGGCCAAGGCGGACAACAGCCTAATCAAAGACCTGAAGGACTTCACGGCAACCTTCTTCCAGAAAAGCACGTTGCTGGAAGTGCTCCTGAGGTACTCGGTGTTCGATGTTAGCAACACGCTGCTTGTGATGCGTCCATACCAGATTGCTGCCACCGAGCGGATCCTATGGAAGATCAACGGCTCCTACACTGCCAAGACCTGGAGCAAACCCGAAAGTGGTGGGTTCGTCTGGCACACCACTGGCTCTGGAAAAACTCTCACCAGTTTCAAAGCGGCACGCTTGGCGACCGAGTTGGATTTCATCGACAAGGTGTTCTTTGTGGTCGACCGCAAAGACCTCGACTACCAAACGATGAAGGAGTACCAGCGTTTCTCTCCCGACAGCGTCAACGGCTCGAACAGCACCGCAGGACTCAAAAGCAACCTGGAGAAGGACGACAACAAGATCATCGTCACTACGATCCAGAAGCTCAACAACCTGATGAAAGGCGAAGGTGACTTGCCGATTTACAGCAAACACGTCGTTTTCATCTTTGACGAGTGCCATCGCAGCCAGTTCGGAGAGGCGCAAAAGAACATCAGGAAGAAGTTCAAGCGGTACTACCAATTCGGTTTTACAGGCACACCGATCTTCCCACAAAACGCCTTGGGTGCCGAAACGACCGCAAGTGTCTTTGGTCGAGAGTTGCACTCCTACGTCATCACCGACGCCATACGAGACGAGAAGGTCTTGAAGTTCAAGGTGGACTACAACGATGTCCGTCCTCAGTTCAAAGCCATCGAAATGGAGCAGGACGAGAAGAAACTCACAGCATCCGAGAATAGACAGGCTCTACTGCACCCTGAGCGTATTCGAGAGATTTCGCAGTACATCCTTACCCATTACCGACAAAAAACCCACCGCTTGCGAGCCAGTTCCGCAGGCTTCAATGCCATGTTCGCAGTCTCCAGCGTGGATGCCGCAAAGCTGTACTACGAGTCGCTTCGGAATCTCCAAGCCGACAGCGACAAGCCCCTGCGAGTCGCCACCATCTTTTCCTTTGCAGCCAATGAGGAGCAGGATGCCGTAGGGGATATTCTTGACGAGAGCTTTGACGTATCGGCGATGAATACTAGCGCTAAGGAGTTTCTGAGCGCTGCGATTGGCGACTACAACGGCTACTTCAAGACCAGCTACAGCGTCGACAGCGATGGTTTTCAGAACTACTACCGAGACTTGGCGAAACGAGTCAAATCACGGGAAATCGATTTGCTCATCGTCGTTGGGATGTTCCTCACGGGCTTCGATGCTCCAACGCTCAACACGCTCTTTGTGGACAAGAACCTGCGTTTCCACGGTCTGATCCAAGCGTACTCACGGACAAACCGCATTTATGACGCGACCAAGACGTTTGGGAACATCGTCACGTTCCGCGATTTACAACAGGCAACGATTGATGCGATCACTCTTTTCGGGGACAGCAACACCAAGAACGTGGTGCTAGAGAAGAGCTACAGGGAGTACATGGAGGGATTCACTGACATCGTGACAGGAGAAGCCTGTCGTGGCTTCAAGGAGGTGGTTGCCGAGTTGGATCATCGATTCCCTAACCCCGAGCAAATCCTCACGGAGAAGGACAAGAAGGAGTTTGTGAAGCTGTTTGGGGAGTACTTGAGGGTCGAGAACATCCTGCAAAACTTCGACGAGTTCGTCAGTCTGAAGGCGCTGCAGACGCTCGATACCCAGGAACCTGAGCGAGTTGCAGAGTTCCAGGTTGAATATCACTTGAGCGATGAGGATTTGTCTGCATTGCAAAGCATCGACTTGCCAGCGGATCGGAAGATTCAGGACTATCGTTCGACTTACAACGACATACGGGACTGGCTCAGGCGAGAAAAGACAGGGAAAGAAAAGGAAGCGTCAAGCATCGACTGGAACGATGTGGTCTTTGAGGTCGATTTGCTGAAATCCCAGGAGATCAACCTGGACTACATTTTGGAGCTGATTTTCGAGCACACCAAGAAGACCAAGAGCAAGGTGAATTTGGTCGACGAGGTACGTCGGCTGATTCGTGCCAGTGTTGGCAACCGCGCCAAGGAGAGCTTGGTCGTGGACTTCATCAACCAAGCAGACCTCGACGACCTTCCCGACAAGGCTAGTGTCATTGAAGCGTTCTTTGGGTATGCACGTGCCGAGCAGCAGCGAGAGGCTGGGGAGCTGATAGCCGAGGAAAAACTCAATTCGGAGGCTGCCAAGCGGTACATCAGCACATCGCTTAAGCGAGAGTATGCCAGCGAGAACGGAACCGAACTCAACGCCATTTTGCCGAAAATGAGTCCGCTCAATCCCCAATACCTGACCAAGAAGCAGACCGTTTTCCAGAGGATTGCAGCGTTTGTGGAGAAGTTCAAGGGGGTTGGTGGGGATGTTTAGGACACTCGAACAAGCAAATTGCAAGACTTCGGAAACGACAGTGTGTCGCAAGCACGTAGGCAACTCGATTTGGTCACGGGTTTTTTGGGAAAAGTGTGACTAGCATGTCGGATCCAGATGCTATCGCTATGCCGTGGACATGGATCTCTCCAAGCTTTGTTCGTCCACAATTGTAGCTAACAGAATCCAAGTTCTCAATCAGTTGCCATAATGCCAGCAACACCCAATGACGCCAAGGCGATCTACAACGCTGACCTGAAGGAATCGCTGAAACGCGATTTTCGCGGGCAGTACGTTGCGATCGTAAGTGAAACTCGCCATTACTACGTTAAATCTGCTTTTTTAGACGCCGCGTTAGCGGCTCGCGAAGCAGAACCAAACTACCTTCCTTTTGTTATTAAGATTGGTCATGAAGCGCCATTCCATAGCGGGTCTGCGTCAACGTGAAAGCGTGGATTGATACTGCTTTCGATGGCCATCTTGTGATGCCGAAGTCAGAAATCGAAAGACTGGAACTAAGCGTCCTTGCCGACACGGATGCCATTCTTGCAGATGGATCAACCGCGCGTCTGCGGTGCTACTATTGCGTTGTCGACTGGATGGGACAGACCGTTCCAGTGCAAGTTGTGGAGAATGTTGCCAATACACCCCTGATCGGCACAGCATTACTAAAAATGACCGACCTGCGAATCAACTTTCGCGAGAGAATCTGCTCCATCTCGAGAGGGCGAACGATCAAGCTCTGGCACGGGAGGGGCGGCGCAGAGGATGACCGAAGCGGGTGATATTCAAATTACGGTTGGCTTTGATACGACGACAATCGCCCCTCCCGTTGTCCAGCAGCTCCCTTGTTAGCCGCCGTTTGTTACCTCCATCTGCGTCGTCTGTATTCATTGTAGGTATAATCAAGATCAAAGTATCTCGGGTCTGTGAAGGAGTTCCAAAGTGCCCGCGATGGGCGCTCCTGAAACGTGAGTTCAATTCTTGCCTCGTCCGGTAATCGCCTCACCGGAAAGGTCGCTGCAACACGAAATCCGAGATCGGAATGTTTAGTTCGAATTCCGTCATCAAGCATCGAAGCACGGAGGAACGGTTTAACTTTGCTTAAGTTATCAAGAAAGCCGCCACCTCTCACCTCTACTTCACTCCACACATCATGTCGGCGCGGCGCGAGGATCGAAGCAACGTCCTGCTCAAAATACTCACCTAAACACCATTCCCAGACATTCCCGTGGAGGTCGCTAATGCCGAGAGCATTGTCGCGTGCGCCAGTTTGATCAATTGAGACGGGGGCATCGCTTGAATGATGAATTCGTGTAACGTCGACACCTACAGGATCCAGGGTGCCCCCAGCAATAGTCCACAAACCAGTGTTTGGTAAAAACGCCCACCCTTCTTGGTGTTTGTTGGTGCCGATAGTCATCGATTTGGTGAGCCAGAGCGCAAAGGCGGCTGCGTCTCGCAGGTCCACCGCAACCACCGGTTGGTCATCGTGATTAAAGCGGTCGTTCTCCAACGGCACGAAGGGCCCCCGCCACTCACCATTTACGAGGTGTTCACCAAGAGGGGGTTGATGATCGGTGGCCTCAAGGAATTGCCGGTATTGTTTGTTCGTGACAGGATAGCGACCGAGAGCAACCGCAAGCCCGTGGACTGGTCTCAGCGGCAATATGACGAATTCCAAATCATGGTTTGGAATGGGATAGACCGAACGGTGGCGCCACCCCCGCGCCTCGCTTCTGTCTCGATATACCGCACGAACGATCTTTTCGCAGACGCTGTCGATATCGCCGCTGGATAGCACTGAAAGCTTGTCTGCGAGCGGCGGCGAAAAGCGTTGGACGTCACTATGGGAGACGTTGTGCCAAATCGGAATTATTACCTTGGACTTGCCGTCTTCACGAGCGACCAAGCCGTCAAGTTCCTTTCCGGGCCATTCTTTAGCGAAAAAATTCGGACTTAGAATTACGACTCCGTATTGTGAATTGGCAAGCCCGTGGTCGATTGAGCGACGCAAGCTGTCCCCCGGATTGAGAATATGCTCGTCAAACCAGACGCGCAGGCCCCAACTTTCCAAACCGTCGGCTACAATTCGGGCAAAATCTTTGTCCTCACTAGCGTGCGATAGAAAGACATCCCATTGAGGTGGTGTATTTTTCATAGCAAGAGAGGCAGATAGGCGGCGAACTCTAGTATGCGGAATTTACCATCACCCCGCAAAACCACAGTTTACCATAAAACAAGCAAGGCCGCAGCAATTCGTGGACGCTAAATCCACTGGAGGAATGATCTTAGCTCATATGCCGCCGCTTGGAGCTGGGCAGGATATCTTGAATTTGTGGTTTCTGGGTTATAGGGAATTGTGTTTTTTCAGGACATTCAAGGGGTCCTCAGGGAGTCCTCGGGGTCTGTCCCCGATTCTCATGGAATGATTTGCTGGCATTGATGACTGCGCTGCTCAGAGGTACCAGGCACCCTGCGTTCCCTTGATTCGAGTGCTCGTAAAAATAGTTGTTGATTTTTCCCCTGGGGAATTTGTCGTATCCAGGCTAGTTGTGTCTTGGCTAGGCGTCACCGGGGATAGTCTCCGCTGCGTTTTGCCTCATGTGCGGA
>Ga0315904_10005979_pt1 | contig 16749 bp, 7 predicted proteins | sample LakEriMetagenome_6_FD_203529 | JGI IMG/M metagenome (GOLD analysis project Ga0315904, IMG submission 203529) | Freshwater fungal communities from buoy surface, Lake Erie, Ohio, United States - Buoy 12 MA120 | ecosystem: Environmental > Aquatic > Freshwater > Lake | place: USA: Lake Erie, Ohio...
ATGCGCCGTATTCGACCTGCGCGCAGACCCAGGCCGCGAGCTTCCGCGTGTGCCCGGTCTTCACCTGGACGCCTGCGACGCTTCCCGATGCCGTGGTGGGCCAGAATTACAACGCCATCGGCGGCACCTTGATCACGGCGACCGGCAGCGGCCCGATCGTGAGCTACGCGCTCACGGGTGCGCCTTCGTGGCTCACGATCACCAGCGCAGGTCAGCTCCAAGGCACGCCGAATGCCAGCGCCACCATCGTCAATTTCACCATCACGGCGACAGATGCGAATGGCTGCTCCGGCAGTGTCACGCGCAGCATCGTGGTGAACTGCCCCGCGATCACCATTCAGGATGGATCGAGCCTGCTGAGCACCACCGGTGCCGCCTTCACGCAGACCACCGGCTTCAGCGCCAGCAGCAACACCGCGCTGAATGCCGCGGGCTACACCTGGAGCCTCGTTTCGCCTCCTGCGGGCTTCACCATCGGCGGAGCGGATGGACGCATCAATGTCGCGGGCAGCGTCGGCGCCGGCACTTACAATCTGACGCTGCGTGCCACCGCGGCCGCACCTTACACCACCTGCTCGCAGACACGCGTGGTCACCTGGCGTGTGTGCCCGGTCTTCACGTGGTCGCCTGCGTCTCTGCCGAATGCCGTCGTCGGCCAGAATTACAACACCATTCTCGGCACGCAGATGACCGCGACCGGCAGCGGTGGCATCGTCACCTACACGCTCAGTGGCGCGCCGGCCTGGCTCAGCATCACCAGCAGCGGCCAGCTCCAGGGCACACCGACCGCTGCTGCCTCCGCCGTCACCTTCACGATCCATGCGACCGATGTGAATGGCTGCACCGGCAGCACCACGCGCAGCATCACCACCGTTTGTCCGGCCATCACCATCACGGATGGCATCGCGCTGCTCAGCACCACCGGCACGAATTACACGCAGACCACTGGATTCACCGCCAGCAGCATTACCGCGCTGAACACTGCGGGTTACTCCTGGAGCCTCGTCACGCCGCCGTCCGGCTTCAGCATCGGCGCGATCGATGGCAAAATCACCATCACGAGCAGCACCGCCGCAGGCCTCTACAGCCTGAATGTGCGCTCCACCGCGAACACCCCTTTCACGAGCTGTGCGCAGACCAAGGCGGTCGATTACCGCGTGTGCCCGGTCTTCACGTGGACTCCGGCCTCGCTCCCGGATGCGGTGGCCACGCTGAACTACAACACCTTCGCCGGCACGCGCATGACGGCCACCGGCAGCGCCGCCATCGTCAGCTACTCGCTCACCGGAGCGCCCGCGTGGCTCTCCATCGACTCCAGCGGCCAGCTTTCCGGCATTCCGCCTGCCTCCGCGCCGGATGTCACGTTCAACATTCATGCCACGGATGCGAATGGCTGCACCGGTAGCACCTCGCGCACGCTGCGCATCAGCGGGCACATGATCGGCAATCTCATCTTCAACGATCTGAATGGCGACGGCTCCTGGCAGTCGGGTGAGCCCGGCGTGGAAGGCGCGGTGGCGGAATTGTTCTCCACCGGCGCGGACAATCAAATCGGCGGCAGCGGCGCGAATGCGGACACCCGCATCGGTGCGGCCGTCACCACCACCTCGACCGGTCTTTACAACTTCAGCGGCTTCACCAGCGGCAATTATTACGTGAAGGTCACGCCGCCGCCTACCTTCGCCGTCACCAGCGGCACGCCGTCCACTGCGGACGACAACGTCGATGGCAACAACGATGGCAATCAGCCCGGCGGACCGGGAACGCCGCTCTTCAGCCCCGTGGTGGCCATTTCTCCCGGTGCGGAGTCGGTGACCGATGGCGACAGCGACCCGAACACCAACAACACGATCGACTTCGCGCTCGCGACCTCCGTTTGCGTCGGAAACCTCGTCTTCAACGACGTGGATCACAATGGCTTCTACAATGCGGGCGATGTCGTGCTCGACGGCGTGAATGTGCGTCTCTTCGCGGCAGGCAGCGATCCGCTCGTCGATGCTCCGGTCGCCACCACCACCTCGGCGAATGGTGGCATCTATCGCTTCTGCGTGCTTCCCGGCACCTACTTCATCTTCCTCGCGCCGGAAGAGTTCACCACCGGCCAGCTCGTCAGCATGGTGCCCACGCTCGCGCCGGACACCGGCCCGGTGAATCATTTCGATGACAATGCGGACCAGAATCTCATTCCCAGCACGAAGGTGTTTGTGTTTGGTGCACGCACCGCGGACTTCACCCTCGCCGTGGGCACCGCACCGGTCGCCGCAGATGGCGAAACCGGTGTGCAATCCGCTGGCGATGATCTTTACGACGTGAATTCGAACCTCACGATCGATCTGGGCCTCTTCACGCTGCCTCCAGCCTCTGCGCCGCTCGCTGGCACCGTCAGCCGTGTGCTCGGCGAGGACACGGAAGGCACCGCTGCCAATGCAGCCCCGCTCCCAGATGTCGAAGTCACGCTGTACCTCGATGCGGATGGCGATGGATCGCTCGACGCCAGCGAGATGAATGCTGCTGGCATCACCACCACCAGCTCGGACGGTGCTTACGAGTTCGATCGCGTCGCTCCGGGTGACTACTTCGTCATTCAGACCGTGCTGCCGGGCGCGCAGGCCGTTTCCGACACCGATGGCGGCGATCCTTTCTGCACCAGCATCAGCATGGAGGGCCGCTCGGTCGATGGCATCGACTTCACCCAGGCCCTCACGCCAGATTCGTATGCTGAATGGCTCGCTGATCATCCGAATGGCGCGGATGACGATGGAGACGCCTATTCTTCGCTCGTCGAATACGCGCTCGGCACCTCGCCAGATCGCGCGGACGCGCCCGCTTTCTGGTTGGAGATCAATCCGGTGAACGGCATCCCCGCAGCGCTGCTGCGCCGCTCCACCGCCGGTCACCGCGACATCGCCTATCGTCTGGAGGGCAGCCACGATCTGCGCACCTGGTCGCGCCTCGCGCTCGCTGCTGCGGTCACGCCACACAGCGATGGCACCGAAACGGTGCGCTACTCCGGCCTCACCGCCCCGTTTGTCCGCCTCGCCATCGTGCTGGATGCCGATCTGAACGGCCAGCCGGAGCAAACCGCGCTCACGCCCGTGCTCGGATGGACGCAGCGCCAGTTCGCCGCCGCTTCGCAGACTTTCTCCATGCCGCTGCTGCGAGATTCCGTGTATGTCGGCACTGCTTCATCCGCTACCGCAGCTGTGTTGCCGGCTGGATGCGTCTGCTACGCCGAAGTGATCAGCGGAGCCGATGAAGGCCGACGCTACGAGATCACTTCGGTCTCCGGTGCCACCGGCGTGCTCACTTATGCTGGTGGCATCGCTCCTGCGCCGTCTGCACGCATTGCCATTCGTCCGCACTGGTCGCTCGCCGAGCTGCTGCCCGTCACCGCCTTCCGCGCCAGCGCCTCGCAGGAAAGCGCGGATCGCGTGCTCTTCTATGACAACGGCGCTTACCGCATCGTGTGGCTCTACGCCGCGCCGCAGGGACCGCGCTGGGTGCGTCGCGGCGATGCCACGCTCGCCGATGCCGGCTCCACCATCCTGCCGCCGGATGAGGGCATCCTCGTGCATCCGCGCTCCACACCGATCACATTGCCGCTGCGCGGTGAGGTCCGCACCTGGGCTTTCCTCAGCAAACTGCACGCAGGCTCGCAACTCGTCGCCAGCGGTCATCCGCTGCCGCAAACGCCCGTGCAGCGTCTCATGAACGTGCTGTCCGGCTTCACCGCTGGAGCCGATGAGTCCACCGCAGACCGCATTCTCTTCTGGGACGGCGATACGCAGCCCGGAGCCAGCTCCTTCACGACGCTGCACCTCCGCCTCGGAGCCACCTCCGCCGTTTGGAGCGATTCATCGGCCCGCGCGGCCACCAGCGCTCTTTTCCAGCCCTACGGTGCTGCGATGATTCACGCGCGCCGTGAGATTCCGCTCTGGAAACAGCCCAGACCGTGATCACACCTCGTCAAAACACGCGAAGTGCTCGCACTTGATCATCGGCCGTCTGTCGCTCTGCTAAGCCCATGAGCACCGCGATCCCCCACGTGTATGATTCGCCCGTTTTTCGCATGGCCTGCCAGCAATTCGACTCGGTGGCCGATTTCCTCGAAATCCCCGATTCCTCGCGCGACCGCCTGAAGTATCCGAAACGCGCCCTCACCGTCGCCATGCCCATCCGGCGTGAAAACGGCACCACCGAGGTCTTCATGGGCTACCGCGTGCAGCACCACCTCACGCTCGGGCCCACCAAAGGCGGCATTCGCTTTCATCCGGATGTCACGCTCGGCGAGGTCGCCGCGCTCGCCATGTGGATGAGCTGGAAATGTGCCCTCACCGGCCTGCCATACGGTGGAGCCAAAGGCGGCGTTTGCGTCAATCCACGCGATCTCACCACCACCGAGCTCGAGCGCCTCACGCGCCGCTACACGCAGGAGCTCATTCCCTTCATCGGCCCGCAGGTGGACATCCCCGCGCCTGACATGGGCACCAATGAGCAGACCATGGCCTGGATCATGGACACCTACTCGCTGCAAAGCGGCCACTGCGTCCCCGCCGTCGTCACCGGCAAGCCCGTCAGCCTCGGCGGCTCGCTCGGTCGTCGTGAGGCCACCGGTCGCGGCGTCGCGTATCTCGTTTCACGTGCCATGGACACGCTCGGCATCACCGCCAGCACCTCCACTGCCGTCGTGCAGGGCTATGGCAACGTCGGCAGCATCGCCGCCTCCACCATGGCACGTCAGGGTATCAAAATCATCGCCGTCAGCGACGCCTTCGGCGGCCTGCACAACGCGAACGGCATCGACCTCGCCAAGCTCGACGCTCACGTCGCGAAAAACCGCACCATCACCGGCTTCGACGGAGCCGACGCCATCACCAACGAGCAACTCCTGCTCATTCCCTGCGACGTACTCGCCCCCTGCGCCCTCGAGCGTCAAATCACCGCCGCGAATGCCGCGCAGATCCAATGCAAAATCCTCGCCGAAGGTGCCAACGGCCCCACCACACCCGAAGCCGATGCCATTCTCGAACAGCGCGGCATTTTCATCATCCCGGACATCCTCTGCAATGCCGGAGGCGTCGTCGTCAGCTACTTTGAATGGGTGCAGGACCTGCAAAGCTTCTTCTGGGACGAAGGCGAGGTCATGAGCAAGCTCTACCGCATCCTCGAGCAGTCCTTTGTCCAAACGCTCAACTTCAGCCGCAAACGCAAAGCCAGCATGCGCCTCGCCGCCCTCAGCCTGGGCATCCAGCGCGTCCACGAAGCCAAGCAGATGCGCGGCTTGTTTCCGTGATCGGCACAAACACCTTCGCCATCCTCCCTTCAGTCCTTTGCGTCCTTTCAGTCCCTTTTCTCCACCTCACCCCAAAATCTCCGTCGGACACTTCGGTAGCGATGCGAGAAACGCGCGGCCATACGGCTTGCTGAGGATGCGATTGTCCAGGATGGCGCAGATGCCGGTGTCGCTCGCGTTGCGGATGAGGCGGCCGACGCCTTGGCGGAGTTTGAGGATGGCTTCGGGCACGCTGTAGTCGGTGAAGGCGTTGCGGCCTTCGGCTTCGAGGTGTTCGAGGCGGCTCGCCGTCAGCGGATGATCCGGCACGGCAAAGGGCAGTCGCGTGATGATCACGTTGCTGAGTGATTCGCCCGGCACATCGACGCCGGTCCAGAAACTGTCCGTGCCGCACAGCACGCTGTGCGTGTCCTTCTTGAATTCGGCCAGCATTTGATGCCGCGGCATGCCACGGCCCTGCACCAGCAGACGCCAGCCGTTTTTCTGGCAGTGCGTCTCCAAATCATCCGCCAGCGAGCTCATCTGGCTGTAACTGGTGAAGAGCACAAACGCGCGTCCCCGGCTGAGATCGAGAAAATGGCAGATCCAGTGCAGCAGCTTCTCCAAATAGCCCGGATCGGCCGGCTGCGGCATCTTCTTGAGCAGATACAGCTTCATCTGCCGCTGAAAATCGAACGGACTCTGGATACACGTCGCCAGCGCATCTTCCGCGCCGACGCGATTGCGGAAGTAATGCAGCTCCTCGTCGTTTCCGACGCCTAAAGTCGCGCTGGTGAACACGCAGGCCTTGCCGCTCGCGAAGAAAATCTCGCGCAGCTTCGGTGAGACATCGACGGGCGCGGTGTGCAGCGAGATGATGTTCTTTTCCGGCCCGCCGCGCTCCACCCAGTGCACGTGATCTTCCTGTTCTTGGTCCAAAAACATCTTCAAGCCCGCGCGCACGGCCTTGAGCCGTTTCGCGAGGTCATGCAGCTCCAGCTTCGTGTGCTCCTTGTGCGCGGCATCGCCGGCCTTTTCCGCTTTTTTGGCCAGACGCTCCAAAGGCAGCGCCAAAGTGTCTGCAACGAGCCCCGCCTCGCGCACTCGGAACTCGCGGCCCATCGCGTTGAATTTGCACGCGCCCTCCACGCTGCGGAAAAAGTCACTCACCGCGTCAATCGTCTGCAAAACCTCGCGAATGCCGTCCTTGTCGCCCACGAGCTGGAAAAAGCCCTTTCGCGTCTTCGGGTTGTGCAGGCGTCCGAGATCGAATTTCAGGTTCGATTCGCTGATGTGCAGCCCGAAGGCCTTCGCGGCCACATTTTCGATCGTGTGAGCCTCATCGAGGATCACGAAGTCACGCGGGAACAGGAAATTGCAGTCCTCCGTGGCCGTTTCGTCGCTGGAGGCCAGTAGCGTGAAAAACAGCGTGTGATTCAGCACCACGACATCCGCGGATTCCATGCGCCGCCGCGTGTCTTGATACCAGCAGCGGCTCCCCGGCGGGCAACGACGCGGCGTGCAGGCATGCGGCTCGCTGCACACCAGCGACCACACGCGTGCGCTCGGTGTGAAGTCCAGATCGCTCAGCGTGCCGTCCTCCGTCTCCGCCGCCCAGTCGGTGATCAGGCTGAGTTCGGAGGCCTCCGAGGTCGAAAACAGGTCGCCGCTTTCGCTCATCGCGCGCTGGAGCCGTGTCGGGCACAAATAATTGCCGCGGCCCTTCAAAATCTCCGCGTGAAACTTCCCCACAATCTTTTGCACGATCGGGATGTCCTTCGAGATGAGCTGCTCCTGCAAATTGATCGTGTGCGTGCAGATGATGGCCTTGCGCTTCTGCTCCAGCGCAAAAGTCACCGCCGGCACGAGATACGCGAGCGATTTGCCGACGCCCGTGGCGGCCTCGCACACCAGCGCATGGCTGCCATCCAGCGCCTCGCCCACGAGCTGCGCCATGCGCTGCTGCTGCGGCCGGTATTCGAACTGCGGCGACTCCGAGAGCTTCCCATCCTCCGAAAACGCGATGTGCATGCGCGGCCCCAGCGGTGGAAACCGCGGCTGCGCAAAGACGCGCCCCTCCTCTTGATCTTCGACAACGTGAAACATGAACTGTGGTCGATAGCAGAGAGCGCAGGGCTGAGGGCAACGGACTTTTTCCGGAAAAGCGCTCCCAGGCCTTCCTCCGGGGATGGTTCAGCTACTTTTTCGGCAAGGGACTGATGATCTGTGCGGTGATGAACAATGCGGGCGTGCTTTGAAGCTGGGGTGCTGACAAGACCACGGTCTGGCCGTCCCAAATCGTGGCGGAAGTGGTGATGGATGGCTTGGCGCTGATGTTGAGTTCGATGGTGTAACCATCCGCACCGAGGCTGGGGGTGATGACGAGCTTTTCAAAACCAAACTCGGCAGGCATGTCGATGCTGCTTTCCACTCCGGGTTTGACGCTCGCTCCGTGCAGGCGCTGGAGAGGTGCTTTTTCTTTTTGAGTGAGCTCTCGGACGACGATTTGGAATTGAGGATCGGTGAGCACGCCGCTGAGGAGAAAGGCACCCGGAGGAATATTCTGTGAGGCCGGCTTGGTGTCGGGTGCTTTGGGTGCTTCCTTCGGCACCAAGAGACTCGTAAATGCATCCCAGGGCTTGTTCACGTTCACGGCGATTACTGTGATGTAGATCTGCTTGTTAGCGCGTTCTTGAGCGCCGTGAAGGGTTTCGAGCCACACCTTGATGAGTTCGAGCGTGGCTTTGGTGGCTTTCACGGTGAGTTTGCCTTCCTTGATGCTCGCATCGCCGGGTCCGACGGCGAATTTTTGTTCGCGGAGCATCGCGACGGGGTTCGTGGATTCTTGAAGAAGCGCCGGCAGCGGGTAAGTGCGTTCCTCGACTTCCAGGGCGGGTTTATCCGGCAAATCGACTCCTGCACTTGGGCTCGGGCCTCTCTGATCGAAGCTGGTTTCCTTGCCTGCGGGATTGATCGCCGTGGTGGTGATGAAAACGGTGACGGGCGTCTTCGGCGTGGTGAGATGAAGCACGAGCGTTTCACCAGAGGCGAGTTCATCGTTTCCGCTGGTGGTGTGAATCTGCACCCGGTCCCATTCAGTTTTGGTGATGCTCCAATCCTCGGTGGTATCGAGTCCCAGAGAAACTTTTGCCTCCACGCGGCTCTTCGCCGTTTCGGTGGCGGCGGCGGTGAGTTCGATGGAGGGGCCGAGTTTCTTCATTTCGCCTTTGTCCTGCGGGTGATTGAGGATTTCGCGGATGACTTCGACGGTGGCGCGCTGGCCGGGTTTGGTGGTGACGCTCGGAGCGCTGAGAATGTTGATGCCTTTTTGCTGGGAAGAGTCGCGAACGATTTTTTCGAACACGTCCTTTGGAAGGATGGCACCGTGCTGGCTGAGAAGCGATCCGCCTTGTATCAATTTCACGCGGAAGAGCACTTGCGGGTGAGTCTGGCTAGCGCGCGCGACGATTTCCTCGATCGAATTCAGGTTCGCAGGCCAGTTCCGAACCAGAAGTGTGCTCGTGGCTTTTTGATGCACGACAGACGAGCCTTCGGGAAACGCGACGCCTTTCTTTTCGAGAAACTCCTGCGCTGAAACGCCTCCGCCGAAGTCTGGCGGCACCTGATAGAGCCGCGTGTACATTTTTTCCGGTTTCGTGGGCTCAGCCTGCGCGGTGGTGATGCCGAATGAGGCTGCGACGAAGGGCGCGAGCATCGAAAAAGCCAGGCAACCGAGCAGAAACAGCGCTCCGACTTTTTTCCGAACACCACGGGCCTGAATCAACGCAGTGAGGCGTGCCTGCAAGAGACGCGCGGGGCGCGAGCGGACGATGGGCGTGACCAAAGCGGGCCGTGCAGCCGGTAGCGCGGCCCATTCGAGCAAAAAGCTCGCGTAGCCCTCGGCTTCTTGTGCTTCACCGAGCGCGGCTGCATCACACACCTCTTCGCGGGCACGGTCATGTTGATCGATGAGGGCATGAACGAATGGATTCCACCAGTGGAAGGTGCGGAAGGCTTTTTGGAGCAGGTGTGTGAGCGTGTCTCCATGATCGAAGTGGGCGGCTTCATGACGCAAAAGCCAAAGCCACTCGTTTCGAGTGCGTTTTTCGAAAGCGGAGGCTGGAATGGCGATCACGGGCCAAAACCAGCCCGCGACGCACGGTGTGCCTTCGCCTTCAAAGACGCGGATGCGGCTCAGATAAGGGTTTGCGGGGATTTTTTGTGTTTCCGCTTCGGTTGGCCGTCGCAGGCTCCAGGCCCAGAACTGCGTGCGTGCGGTCAGGAACAACAATCGGAGCAACAGCAGGCAGGTGATGCCGAAGCAGAGCTGGCGGATCACGGTGAGAGCGTCTTCGAAGCTCCAAACGGCTGCGCTGGGCGCTTGCTCTGTTTTCGCCACCGGCAGTGGATCAATCTGGACGCGCCATGGGCTGTCGATGGTTTGTTGCAACGTCTCGATGACTTCGACGTGCATGGCTTCCCCGGCGCTCCAGCGAAAGCTGAGCTTCATCTGCGCGAGGAGCATGACGAGCAGGACGATGTTCACGGCCGTGCTGCGCTGGCGTGCGTCGCGCAGGGCGAAACGAACGATGAGCCATCCTGCGGCACCGATGATGAGGCTGTGGAGGATGAAATTGAGGAAGGTGATGCTTTCGGTGCTCATGATGAGGTGCCTCCTTTTTTGCTGCTGATGAGTTTTTTGAGCTCGGCGAGCTCCTCGGTGGTGATGTCGCCGTTTTCGACGAGGCAGCGCACGAGGGCGAGGCTGCTGCCGCCGAAGAAGCGCTTTTTGAGTTCGGCGAGCACGCTGGTGCGGCCATGCTGCTCCTTCACGGCGGGTTCGTAGGCATGGCTGCGGCTGCTGTCGTCGCGCTTGATCCAGCCCTTGGCCTCCAGACGTGTGAGCTGGGTTTGCAGCGTGTTGCGCGTGACGGGTTCACGGCGGTTTTCGTTCACGGCGTCCAGCAGCTCCAAAACGGAGGCGGGATGCTTTTTCCAAAGGACGTCCATGAGCGCCTGTTCGGCTGCGGAAAGGGCTGGGAGGGCTTTTTTGGCCATATTTCACGAGTTTGCCGACAAATGTCGGATTTGTCGATGAAAATGTCCGACAAGTGTCGGATGACGATTTACGGCAGTGTGACCTTCAGGCGCATGAAGCGACTGGTTTCGCTGCTGAGAGGCGCATTGACGCGTGTGGTGAAAACTTGGAAGCCACCGGTGATGGTGGCGGCAGGGCTGTGAAGCACGGTGTGGCCTGCGCCTTCACCCCAAGTGCCGCTTTGAAGCGAAGTGGATGTTTCGACGGTGAGCACGGCTCCGCTGGCGGCGGGATTGACTCGGCAGGTGAGCGCGAGGTGCTGCTGGCCGCTGATTTCGACGAGGGAGGCCTGCGGAAGCACGCTGGGCAGATCGGTGATTTTGGGACTGGTGCCGAGGGCGTATTCGAGCGCGTTTTGAAGGCCATCGGCATCAGGATCGTCATCGGGGTCTTTGATGGTGGCGGCGTCGTTGGTGCGGTGAAAGCTGAGGTCTCGCCACGCAGCCCAAGTGAGAGCGTGCGGTGCGCCGCCGGGCTGGCCGCCGGCGCTGACACTGGCGGTCCAGTTGGCGAGGTTGCTGTGATCAGGTGCGGCGGTGGGATTGATGAGCAGGAGGCTGGGGCCGAAGCCATCTGCCTCGCGTGGCCAAGGCGTGGTGTCGCTGTAGGTGATGCTGTGGAGCAGGATGCCGTTGTTGCGGAGCTCGATGGTTTCACCGCTGTTGCTGATGCCGCCGCTGAAGGCTCCGGCGGCGATGAGGCTGTCATAGGCGCTGCCGTAGCGTTTGCGGAAGGCGACGAGGCTTTTGACGACGAGGAGGCTCTGTCCGGGCTCCAAGGTGCTGCGTCCGGCGCTGCTGAAGGCGTAGCTGATGCCGTTGGCGAGCGTGAGTTGCGCGAGGAGCACGGGTGCGGTGCCGATGTTTTGGATGCGGACGAACTCGAAGTCGTCGCCATTGGTGATGGGATCAGGCGCGAGTGTTTCCGCGACGGTGGCGCTGGGCGGATTGTACATGATTTCGGCGATGACGAGATTCGTGGGTGAAGGCGGCACCGGATCGACGGTGAAGGTGGCCTCGGTGAGCGGTGACCATTCACCACCGGCGCTGAGCGCGCGTGCGCGGATGGTGGTGCTGGCATTGAGCGTGAGGGCGCTGCTGTAAACCAATGCAGAGCCGGACACGGCGCCGCCTTCGAGCCGGGGATCGCTGCCGTTCGTGGTGTAATAAAGGGTGCCGGTGCCGGACATCGTGAGTGTGGTGCCGAGTGCAACGTTTCCGGTCATGCGGCTGAAGGCGGGCGCGGTGGTGGCGGGCCAGAGGCCGTAGGTGGCGAGTTGGGAGCCATTGGGGCCGAGGAGATAGGTGCGTCGGCCGGTGGTGGGTGCGGTCCAGGTATTGAACCAAGCTTCGTTGAAGGCCTGACCGCTGGTGTAGGTGAGAATGGGCTGAACCTGGGCCTTGAGGGCATCTTTTTCCGTCTTGAGCCAAAAAGTGCTGCCGCGGTCATCGAGCACGCCGCCATTTAAGAAGTGTTTCTGCACTCGATCGGCGAATTTGAGCCGGAATTCGGCGCTGGTGCGCAGGCGGTTGAAAAGGATGCGCATGTGTGAGTCGCTGGTGGCAAACAAATTGCCGATGACGTCGAAGTTCACGTTTTGATTGGTGTAGCCGATGGCGTTGAAGCCTCCCTCGCTGTCCCAGTCGATGAAGCGCCAGACGGAGTTTGGACCGGTGCTTTGCTCGCGGGCCATGATCCAGTTGTTGCCGGGCCAGTCCCACATGGCGGCGTAGATTTTCATGAGGAACCAGTCGCAGATGTTGTCGAGATCGAGACGACTCTTCGCGGCGGCCCAGTTGGCCGGCTGCGTGAGATCAGCGGCGAGCGTGGTGTTGAAGAGATCGTCGAAGGCGATGCGATCGCCGTCTTCGACCTCGTTGTTGTCGATCACGTCCCATACGGCGCTGCCGCCGTAGTGTTCGCGGAGCATGTCCTCGCGGACGCGTTCGACGAGGTTGTAGTAGCCTTTGTACTGGCCGTTGACGTAAAGGGAGGTCCAGCGGCCGATGACGCCTTCGTGGCCCATGGCCATGTGGATGCGGCGGCAGAGCTCATCGACGATGTGGGGGTTGAAATTGTCGTTCTTGCCGGAGCGGAGGCGGAGTTTGTCAAAGCGGGTGATGTCGTAGCCGGGGAAGATGGCGTGATTCAGCCTGCCGAGGCCGTAAGCGCCGCGGAAGAAGAGATTGAAGCTGGGTTTCTCCTCCCATTGATTGTAGATCCATGGAGTGAAGCTCGTGTAGAGCAGCCGCAGGCGCGGGCGGGTGAAATTGCTGGCCGAAAGGCGCATGCCGGCCGGAACGGAGAAACCGGGAGTGCTGTCCGGGTAGTGATACTCGAGATTGATCTCACGTTCCGAGGTATCGCCTTCGAGCATGGCGATGCTGTAGCTTTCAGTGCCGGAGGGAATCCACTTGGCGCTGGTGTCGTAGCTGCCGCCTTCGATGCTGAGCACGCCTTGAGGCTTGTAAAAGACACGCCCGGCATTCGCTGTCATCAACATGGCTGGCACGGACTTCAGCGCGGCATTTTGCGCGATGAGATACGTGTGGGTGGTGATGGAGCCGGGCAGCAGGCCGCTGGCGAAGGCGCGCGCGCGAAGAGTGCGGCCCATGTTTTCCGCGAGGAAGGTGATGCTCAACGGCGTGGTGTAAACGGTGCTGGTCTCGACGGGGTCACTGCCATCGAGCGTGTAACGAATGACCGCGCCGGGCGTGGGGCAGGTGAGTGAGACGGTCTGCGCGGTGTCATAAAAATCTCCCGGCACACTGGCGGTGACGGCAGCGGCACGCGCGGTGAGCTCCGGGCCACTGTTGGCGCTGCCGGGCGTGGCGTTTTCAAAAAAGACGGGCGTGATGCCATCGCTGACGCTGCGGCCGAAGGTGCTGTGGGCGTTTTGCCCGGCGGGATAGGTCAGCGTGTCGATGAGCGTGCCGTTTTGATAAAGGGAGACGCTGCCGCCGGTGGTTTCGAGCTCGAAATTCGTGTGCAGGTAATTCGCCGTGGCACTGCCATTGGCCTCGAAGCGGTTGTCGCACATCACGATGAGAAATGCACCGGGCGCGAGGGTGGTGCCGGTCGGGAAAGTCCACTTCGCAGGCTGCGTAGGCGAGTCCGTGAGCGTCCAGCCGGTGAGATCGATGGTGGAGGCGGAGGTGTTGCGCAACTCGACCCAATCGCGCGCCTCGTGCGGGTCTTCGTAGTCTTCGTGTTTGCCCGCAGGTTCGGGGAAGGGCGTGGTGACGAGCTGGGTATCCACTACGATGCCGGAGGGCTCATGGTGGCCGACGAAGTAACTCCACGCGCCGCCTGCAGCACCGCTGCTGATGAAGCTGGCACCGCCGAACAGGCTCAGCGCGGCATCGAGGCGCAGGCTGGTGGCAAGGTCGTAGTTGTGCACCTGAATGGCGAGCACGTTGGTGCCGGTGACGAGGACTGAATTAGCTGGGACAGTGAGGAGATCACTGAACGCGGTGGTGGTGGCCGGATTGTAGGAGCGCTGCGTGGCATAGATGAGGTGCCTCGCGGGCCCGAGGTTCTTGCGCGTGATTTCGATGCCGTTCACGTAGGCCACAAAGCCGTCGTTGTAGTCGATGAGCAGCCGCAGCAGCGAGGTGGAGGCGGCCTGAGTCGAGCTGACGGTGAATTCTTTGCGCAGGTAAAGCGAGTAAGCTTTGCCGCTCATCGGCGTGGTAAGATCCGTGCCGAGTCCGGCACTGCCGTGGCCGAAAGGAGCGTTTCCGGTGCTCCAGGCACTCGAATTGAAGCCTGGCGCATTCCAAGGCGTGCCGCTGCCGATGGAGGGCACGCCAGTCGCAGACCATTTCACGATGCGCTCGCTGGGATTAGCCGCGAGTTCGCTCAAAACCACCTGGGCAGGCAGTTCTGAGGCGGCAAGAGCCAAAACCAGAATCAGGGCGCGAGACAGCATGTGCCGCCATCATGCCAGAAAAGGGCCAAAACACAAAAAAGCCCTCTCTGCATCGCAGAGAGGGCTTTGAGAGCTGAAACGGCTTATTTCTTCTTTTTGCCGCTGGCGATCGCGATCAGCAGGACGAGCACGACGACGCCACCAGCGATCATGAGGATGGTGTTGAGGTCAAAGGCGCTTTCTTCTTCGAGGGGATCGACGGCGGGCGCAGCCGGAGTCGTAACGGGGGCGACTGGCGGTGGAACAGCGCCCGGAACGGGAGTCACAGCCGGGGGAACGCCGGGCTGTGGGTAAGCGCCCGTCGCAGGCATGCCGGGTTGCTGGGGCTGTTGAGCCTGGGGATAGCCGGCAGCTGGGGCGACGCCGGGCTGCTGTGGATAGCCGGCAGCTGGAGCGACGCCGGGTTGTTGTGGATAGCCAGCAACTGGAGCGACACCGGGTTGCTGTTGCTGCTGCTGGGCCATGGCGAGGGCCTGGGCCATGGCAGCATCCGCGCCAGGAGCAGCACCCGGAGTTCCAGGGGCGGCGCCAGGAGCGAGGTTGGTGCCCTGGGGCGTCTGCTGCTTGGCGAGGTTTTCGTAGTTCTTCTTCTGGAAGGCCTGACCGTAGCTCTGGGCTACCGTGCCGAATTCCGGGATGCCGGCGCCGACCTGCTGCAGCTGCACAATGAGCCCATAGCCTTCCTGCAGCTTGTCATTGTAGTAGCAGAGCGTGGCTTGATGGAGCACCTCAGCGGCCTTGGCATATTGATCCACATTGATCTTCTCGAGCTTGGTTTTTTCCGTGATCACGAGGCGGGACTGCTCTTTGATCTGCGTGCTGTCATACTTGTAGGGCATGGCCCAGCGGTATTCCTTTTTCTCGGCGTCGTATTTGCTTTTGGCGTCGGTGGATTCCTTTTCGATGGCGTTTTTGGCGCGGGAGAGGTCCGGCTCGATGAGGCGCTTCATGTTGTCATCGCGGGACTTTTGCAGCGTCGGCTGGTCACGATCCATCTGGGAGAGACGCGCCTCATAGTTGGTGAGGATGGCGATGGCCTCCTCGACAGCTTTTGGATAATGGATGCTGATCTTGTGGTTGGAGCCACGGGCGTTGAACTGCTCAAACTCACGCATGGCACCGGCGAAGTCATTCGCGGCGGCGAGCTCGTTCATCTTGTTGCGGATGGCGTAGGCGTCGATGTTGTACTTCTCTGCACGCGCGTCCTGGGAGCTGAGCCATTTGCCGTCCATCTTGATGCCGCCTGCGACGACTTTTTCCTTCTCCTCCTGGAGTTCGTCGATCATTTTCTGAATCTCCGAGGACTGCGGCGTGCCGGGATAGCGGTTCACGAAGGGGCGAAGGCGGTCCTGGATGATCTGCTCATACTTCTCCGCGGTGAGGAGATCGGGCGTGGGCACGAGCTTGCGGAGGTCTTTGATCTCGACCTCCTCGGGCTTTTCCTTGAGCACGCTGGCGATGTCTGCGGCGGGGACGAATTTTTCGTCGTAGATCTTGGCGGTGACCTTGTATTTGATCTTCACGCCAGCATCGGTCTGCTCAAGGATGGTGCCCTCGAGCTTGGTGCCGTCCTTGAGTGTGACGAAGTCGGCGTGGAGCAGGCCGGTGGAAGCGGTGGCGATGGCCAAGGAGAGCAGAAAACGGCTCAATTTCATGATGGATGCGGGTTTGGGTAAAAAAGACGGGAAAAAGAAAATAATCGAAAAGCGTGCCGCTCGTAAAGAGCGATTCCGTGCGGCCGGGGGATAATTTTCACAAGATCGATCTCGATTTATCGGCGCTTGAGCGTCACCCGTTTGAAGCGTGCATCGCCGCCCGCGCTGACGCTGGCGACCTGTGGATCGTCCACAAAGACCTGATGGATGAGGCGGCGGTAGTAGCTGTTCATCGGCGGCAGGTCGGCGTCCTGACCGGTGCTGCGCACGCGCTCGGCAAGATCCTTGGCACGCGCGATCATGCGGTCCTCGCGCATGGAGCGGTAAAACTCTACGTCCACGCGGATGCGCGGGGCATCGGCTAGGTGGCGCTGGAGCACGCGATTCACCAGGTACTGGATGTCCTCCAGCACCTCGCCGCGGCGGCCGATGAGGCGGTCGCTGTCATCGGTAAGGACTTGGAGGGTGGGGCCGTCCGGGCCGTCCTCCGCCTCGATCTGCGCGGCAAACCCGAGGTAGCCGAGCATCGTGTCGAGGATGTGCTGAGCGTGTTCGAGGGCGGTGGCATTCATGATGGAAATGGAGCGGCAGGGCCAGTTTCGGAGGTCAAAGCCCGACGGAACTTTGAAATGACGAATGACAAAACCAGAATGACGAATGAATGGCGAAGCACAAATGCCGAATGACGCGAAGTGCGGCCATTCGGCATTCAGATCTTGGCATTCGTCCGTGAATGACTAGCCCCCGAGGCGTGGCGGGCGGTTGGAGGGCTTCTTTTTGTCCTCCTGGTGGC
>Ga0315904_10005981_pt1 | contig 16746 bp, 14 predicted proteins | sample LakEriMetagenome_6_FD_203529 | JGI IMG/M metagenome (GOLD analysis project Ga0315904, IMG submission 203529) | Freshwater fungal communities from buoy surface, Lake Erie, Ohio, United States - Buoy 12 MA120 | ecosystem: Environmental > Aquatic > Freshwater > Lake | place: USA: Lake Erie, Ohio...
TGTATTGATTCCGCGCAATTCTAAGATTCCTACCAAAGCTGGCCGACAATACACTACTCAACAAGACGGACAAAGCGGTATGCGCATCTCTGTATATCAGGGAGAGCGTGATTTGGTGAAAGACAACCGTAAACTAGCTGAGTTCAATTTAACCGGTATTCCCGGTATGCCGGCGGGCTTACCCAAAGTGGAAGTAAGTTTCCTAATCAACGCCGATGGTATTCTGGTGGTAAAAGCAAAAGAGTTGCGGAGTGGTGTGGAACAAAGCATTGAAGTAAAACCACAATATGGTTTAACAGATGAAGAAGTGGAGCGCATGTTGCTGGAAAGCATTACGCATGCGAAAGACGATATTCAAACGCGTGCATTAGTAGAAGCAAGAACAGAGGGCGAGCAGATTCTGAGTACAACCGAGAAATTCATTGCAAAGAATAGCAACTTGTTAACCAAGCAGGAAATGATCGATACAGCAAATGCTATGCAAGCTTTGCAATTGGCGTTAACGATGGACAATAAAGATTTGATTCATCAAAAGATAGAAGCGCTGAATGAGGTAAGCAGACCTTATGCAGAGCGCGCCATGGATCAGGCGGTTGCCGGCGCATTGAAGGGTAAGACTGTGTAAAGTCTTTATAGGGCTTTTGTTCTTGCTATCCGCGTAATCGGTGTAATCTGTGCAATCCGTGTTATCGGAGCTCCATCCATCTTTGCACATACTTACCCAGAATATCAAATTCAAGGTTTACTGTATCGCCGGCTTGTAGGCGATGAAAGTTGGTGTGTTCATACGTGTATGGAATAATCGCAACCGAAAAATGGTCCTTACCCACATTGAAACAGGTAAGGCTGGTGCCATTGATGGCGATAGAGCCTTTTTCAATAATGAGGTGACCAAAGTTTCCGGTAAAAGAGAAATCAAACAACCAGCTGCCGTCCATTTCCGTCACCTTGGTGCAAGTGGCAGTTGTGTCTACATGTCCTTGCACAATATGTCCGTCTAAGCGACCATGCATGGTCATACATCTCTCCAGATTCACCACGGCACCTACCAGCAAGCTGCCCAAATTTGATTTTTGTAGGGTTTCTGCAATGGCGGTTACCTGATGGGTATTGCCGTTAACGGCTTCTACGGTAAGGCATACACCATTGTGGCTAATGCTTTGATCTACAGCCAACTCTGCTGAAATGGGAGAGTGGATATAGAAGGTTTTATTGGTTCCCTGAGTGGTAATGGCCTCTATCGTGCCAAGGGTCTCGATGATTCCGGTAAACATGCTGCAAATTACGGTGCAAAGAGAAAATCCGACAGAATTTGGAATTTTCATGCAGGTAAGTATCTTTGCAGCCCATTTAATCACCCAAATTACCTGAGGAGGTATATTAGTTATGCTGATCATTGATTCTAAAGACTGCGAGAATATCGACAAAGCGCTCAAGAAGTACAAGAAGAAGTATGAGAAGAGCAAAGTGTTGTTGCAGCTGAGATCACGTCAGGCTTTCGTGAAGCCTTCTGTGAAGCGTAGAGGCGAGGTTTTGAAAGCTATCTACAAGCAGCAGATCGCCAGCGGAAAGATTGAGGCATAATTTCTGCCTTTATCACAATAAAATTCAGCAGTCCGAGGTTTTACCTTAGACTGCTTTTTTTATGTCGGAATATCAGCAAAGTCAGATACAGCCTTTTTTGGATTATCTGCGTTTTGAACGCCGGTATTCTCGTCATACCATTATCTCTTACGAAAACGATCTCACCCAGTTTTTTGATTACCTCATTACGGACTTTGGTGGGGTAGAACCTGCCCGTATCAATGCAGCGATGATTCGCAGCTGGCTGGCTTCCTTGAAAGGGGATAGTATGACAGCCAAAACCATCAATCGCAAGATATCGGCACTCAAATCCTTTTTCAAGTTTCAATTGCGTGAGGGTAAGATTCAGCAATCGCCCATGACCACCATCGTCTCTCCTAAAGTGAGTAAGCGCCTGCCTATGTATGTGGAAGCGAAGGACATGGACACTTTGCTACAGCATGTAACTTTTCCGGATGATTGGGCCGGTAAAACAGACCGTTTAATGATCCAGCTTTTTTATGCAACGGGCATGCGTTTGAGTGAGTTAGTAGGGTTGAAGCTGGATTATGTTGACGTTGCGCAAAGGCAGTTGAAAGTGTTGGGTAAGGGAAATAAAGAGCGATTGATACCTGTAGCGCCGGTATTGCTGGAAGAAATTAAATCCTATATCCAAAGCAGGCCGGAAACTGTAGCAGATCAACCCTTTGTTTTTGTGAATGAGAAGGGTAAACAGTTGAATAGTCGTACTGTGTATGCTAGCATTCGTAAGTACTTGTCATTGGTAACTACGATTGAGAAAAAGAGTCCGCACGTGTTGCGCCACAGCTTTGCTACGCATTTGATGAATAACGGGGCAGATCTGAATGCGGTAAAGTCGTTGTTGGGGCATAGTAGTCTGGCCGCCACCCAGGTGTATACCCATAATTCCGTGGAAAAGCTCAAAGAAATCTTTCGTAAAGCACATCCCAAAGCCTGATTGTCTGCCGCTTGTAAAAATCTGCCAAAATTATTCGGCATTTCTTTCAGAACAGCACAAATTGTGTTAACTTAATTGTCCCAAGCAAATCAAGCTGAAATAAGTTCTTTCACATATTTTCATCACTTCCTAAAACGTGAGTTGCTATGAACGTAAACATTCAATCTGTGCGCTTTGATGCCGATGTTAAATTGGTTGAGTATGTAACCCGGAAACTTCAAAAACTGGATACTTTTCATGACAAAATTTTGAAAGTGGATGTCTACCTGAAGTTGGATAACGTGGTACATAACATCAAGGATAAGATCGTGGAAATCAGGGTGCACGTGCCGAGGCATGATTTCTTTGTGAAAGCATCCTCAAAATCCTTTGAAGAATCCTTTGATAGCGCATTTGATTCTCTGGTAAACCAGATTAAAAGAAAAAAAGAAAAGCTTGCCGCATAAGCGTAGAAACCCTGCCTCAACCAAACTGTTGGGGCAGGGTTTTTTTATGCACTTTGGTGTTGGCTGAAATGCTTTCATGGCGCGGATTTGCGCAACTTGCCTACAGGTGTGAAAAACTAGCAGAAAATTTTCTTTTCAAAATTTTGCTGATTGACATTTTCCATTACCTTTGCCATCCCAAATTTTTGGGGAGAGTTCTTTTTTGCACGCTGAAAATCAAAGTTGTGCAGAGCTTGGACAGGCCACTTTAGCTCAGCTGGTAGAGCAGCTGATTTGTAATCAGCAGGTCGTTGGTTCGAGTCCGACAAGTGGCTCTGAGGGCAGTTTCCAGAGCGGCCAAATGGGGCGGACTGTAAATCCGCTGTCTTTCGACTTCGGTGGTTCGAATCCACCACTGCCCACAGTTCTTTGTTTGAAAATCAGGGAAACCTGATTTTTCGCGGGAGTAGCTCATTTGGTAGAGCGATAGCCTTCCAAGCTATAGGTGGCGAGTTCGAGCCTCGTCTCCCGCTCTATAAGTTCTTGGAAAAGGAGTTGTGGCGAGTCCTGACGCTTTGGTCAGGATGCTGACAGGAGAACCTCGTCAGCATTCGAGCCTCGTCTCCCGCTCTATAAGTTCTTGGAAAAGGAGTTGTGGCGAGTCCTGACGCTTCGGTCAGGATGCTGACAGGGAAACCTCGTCAGCATTCGAGCCTCGTCTCCCGCTCGGTATATGACAGGTGAGGGAGGCGGTGCAGAAGTGCTGAGGCCACTAGGTCAGCTGTCACGGATCAAACGCCGTTGTAGCTCAGTGGTAGAGCACTTCCTTGGTAAGGAAGAGGTCGTGAGTTCAATTCTCATCAACGGCTCAATTAAGGCGTAAGCCTTCGAAGAAAAAAGCTATGGTCAATGGGCAAATGCTTGTTGACAGCAATTATAAACAACAATAAAACCGATAAAGATGTCTAAAGAGACCTTTAAGAGGGAGAAACCTCACGTAAACGTTGGTACCATTGGCCACGTTGACCATGGTAAAACAACCTTAACTGCAGCCATCACAGACGTACTGTCTAGAAAAGGTCTGGCTCAGAAGAAGAATTATGATGAAATCGATGGCGCTCCTGAAGAAAAAGAGCGTGGTATCACCATCAACACTGCACACGTTGAGTATCAGACAGACAACCGCCACTATGCGCACGTTGACTGTCCTGGTCACGCCGACTATGTGAAGAACATGATTACTGGTGCTGCTCAGATGGACGGTGCTATCCTGGTAGTTGCTGCTACTGATGGTCCTATGCCTCAGACAAAAGAGCACATCCTGCTTGCTCGTCAGGTAGGTGTACCTCGTATCGTTGTATTCATGAACAAAGTTGACCTGGTTGACGATCCTGAATTGCTTGACCTGGTTGAAATGGAAATCCGTGAACTGTTGAGCTCTTATGGCTTCGACGGTGACAATACACCAATCATCAAGGGTTCTGCTACCGGCGCTCTGGCTGGTGACGAAAAGTGGGTTCCTTGCATCACTGAACTGATGGATGCTGTTGATAGCTACATTCCTCTGCCTCCACGTCCTATCGATCAGGCCTTCCTGATGTCTGTTGAAGACGTATTCTCTATCACTGGTCGTGGTACAGTTGCTACAGGTCGTATCGAGCGCGGTATCATCAAAGTAGGTGATCCTGTTGAAATCGTAGGTCTGATGGAAACTCCATTGAACTCTACTGTAACAGGTGTTGAAATGTTCAAGAAACTGTTGGATCGTGGTGAAGCTGGTGATAACGCTGGTTTGCTGCTCCGCGGTATTGAAAAGAAAGATATCCGTCGTGGTATGGTTATCTGTGCTCCTAAGTCTATCACTCCACACACAGAATTCAAGTGTGAAGTATACGTACTGAGCAAAGAAGAAGGTGGACGTCACACTCCATTCTTCAACAAGTATCGTCCTCAGTTCTATTTCCGTACTACAGACGTAACCGGTGAGGTTGAACTGCCTGCTGGTACTGAGATGGTAATGCCTGGCGATAACGTATCTCTGACTGTAAAGCTGATCTCTCCTATCGCTATGGAAAAAGGTCTGAAGTTCGCTATCCGTGAGGGTGGTAGAACAGTAGGCGCCGGTCAGGTTACTGAGATCATCAAATAAGCTTAAGCTGAAAAGCTTTTGCTTTAAGCAAATGAAAACCATACATTTGCAACATACTCTAAAAGCTGTCCCGGTCAATCGGGGTAGCTTTTAGCTTTCTACGGGTATAGTTCAATGGTAGAATAGCGGTCTCCAAAACCGTTGATCAGGGTTCGAATCCTTGTACCCGTGCCAACAAAAATTGTCTGATTTTTCAGGCACAAAAAGCGAACATGAACAAAATCGCCACTTATTTCAAAGAGAGCTATCGCGAACTGCTCGAAAAAGTGAGCTGGCCTACATGGGCACAGCTGCAACAGAGTACAGTTATTGTACTGGTAGCTACTGTTATCATCACAGCCATGGTATGGCTCATGGACTTTGGCAGTAACCAATTGCTGAAGCTCGTTTATTCATTATTCAAGTAAGCGGATCATGGAAGCTGTAGTTCAACAACAAGAAACAAAATGGTATGTACTCCGCGTGGTTAGTGGTAAGGAGCGTAGCGTGAAGGAGTACCTGGATAAGGATATCAGCCGTAGCGGTTGGACAGAAATTATCAAGCAGGTTTTCCTGCCAATGGAAAAAGTATACAAAGTGCAGAACGGTAAGAAAGTGATGCGCGAAAAAAACTATTTTCCTGGTTATGTGATGCTGGAAGTGACTGATGGCAAGTTGACAGATGATATTGTACAGCACATCAGCAATATCACCAATGTGATGCACTTTCTAACAGATGGTAAAGGTTCTAAAGGCAATATTATCTCATTGCGTAAGAGCGAAGTGAACAAGATGCTGGGCCGTGTGGATGAGATGAATGACCAGGGCGCTACCATGAGCGAACCATTCATCGTGGGCGAAACCATCAAGATTATTGAAGGTCCGTTCAATGACTTCAATGGTGTAATTGAAGAAGTAAACGATGAGAAGAAGAAACTGAAAGTAACAGTGAAAATCTTTGGTCGTTCTACTCCAGTAGAATTGAATTATATGCAGGTGGAAAAATTGAGTTAATATTTCTACCGTTAATAAAATTGAAGCCGCAACATCGTTTGCGGCTTTTATTTTTGCGTAACAAACAAAACGTATGAAACAATTATTGAGTCTGATGGCTGCATTGCTGCTCACTTCTGTAGTGATGGCACAGCCGCCGCAAGGTCCTGCTGACAGTGGTATGCACTTCGGTGAGAAAGTGAGTAAGGATGGTGCATTCTCTGTAAACGAACTGGCAGATAAGATGGGTGCGAAAACATCTATGGAAGTGAAGATTACTGGTAAAGTATCTGAGGTTTGCACGAAAGAGGGTTGCTGGATTCGTGTGGGTACCAGCAATGGTAATATGATGGTAAAGATGAAAGACCACAAGTTTCTGGTACCTGTATCCCTGAATGGCAAGGAAGTAGTGATTGCCGGTATGGCTGAGCAAAAAGTAACAACGGTGGAGCAGTTGCGCCATTATGCAGAAGATGCGGGTAAGTCAAAGGCAGAAATTGAAGCCATTAAAGCGCCCAAGAAGGAGATTGTGGTGCAGGCAAAAGGTCTTTTGGTACTGTAAATCAAGTGGTTGAGTGATATTGCTGCCCCGACTTTGTTCGGGGCAGATTTTTTTTGATAAGTCTTTGTCAATCTGTGGAAAGCAACTACCTTTGCCGTCCCAAAAAGTTCTTTCGAAGAAGAATGATTACAACTGTCAGCAATGACGGTTTGGGAGTTGTTGGATAATCCGGCAACGTTAACACCAAAAATTGTATTCAAAATGGCAAAAGAAATCTCCGGCTTCGTGAAGCTGCAGGTGAAAGGCGGTCAAGCCAATCCTGCACCTCCCGTAGGTCCAGCGCTCGGTTCTAAGGGCGTAAACATTATGGAGTTCTGTAAGCAGTTTAATGCCAGAACTCAGGACAAGATGGGTAAAGTTGTACCCGTATTAATCACTGTTTACTCAGACAAGTCTTTCGACTTCATCATCAAGACTGCTCCTGCAGCCGTTCAGTTGATGGAAGCAGCTAAGCTTCAAAAGGGTTCTAAGGAAAGCAACCGTGCCAAAGTTGGTAAGGTTACCTGGGCTCAGATTGAAGTGATTGCTAAAGACAAATTACCAGACATGAATTGCTTCACTGTAGAAAGCGCTATGAAAATGGTTGCTGGTACTGCACGTAGCATGGGTCTGAACGTTGAGGGTAAAGCACCTTGGGAAAACTAATTATTCACCTTAAATCATAACAACAATGTCTCTGACTAAAAAAAGAAAAGTTGCTGAAGCAAAGGTGGATAAGAACAAGCATTATTCCCTGAAAGATGCAGCTACACTCGTTAAAGAAATTAACTGTACAAAATTTGATAGCTCTGTTGACCTGCACATTCGTTTAGGTGTTGATCCTAAGAAAGCAGACCAGCAGGTGCGTGGTACGGTAACCCTGCCACATGGTACTGGTAAAACCAAGCGTGTATTGGTGCTTTGTACGCCTGACAAGGAAACAGAAGCTAAGAACGCCGGTGCAGATCATGTTGGTTTGGATGAATTCATTACCAAAATTGAAGGCGGTTGGGTAGATATCGATGTGATCATCGCTACACCATCTGTAATGCCTAAGATTGGTAAGCTGGGTAAAGTACTCGGTCCCCGTAACCTGATGCCTAACCCTAAGACAGGTACTGTTACCAATGATGTAGCAGCAGCTGTAAATGAGGTGAAGGGCGGTAAGATTGCGTTCAAGGTTGATAAAGCTGGTATCGTGCATGCTTCTATCGGTCGCGTTTCCTTCGCACCTGAGAAGATTGCCGAGAACAGTACAGAACTGATCAACGCGATCATCAAGCTGAAGCCTTCTTCTGCAAAAGGTACCTACCTGAAAGCAGTAAGCATGGCCAGCTCTATGAGCCCCGGTATCGCTTTAGACACCAAAGCATTATCTAACTAATCCTGGTGATCCCTGCTTGCAGGGAAATGACCCGGGTGCTATAAAAATTTAGTTATGACTAAAGAACAAAAGAATGAAGTGATTGAGCTGCTGAAAGAAAAGTTTGCTCAGTACAACAACTTCTATATCACAGACACAGAATCACTGAGCGTAGAGCAGGTGGGTAAACTGCGTCGCGCCTGCTTCGATAAGCAGGTAGAAATGAAGGTGGCAAAGAACACCCTCATCAAAAAAGCACTGGAATCTCTGGATGCAGAAAAATATGCCGGCGTTTACGATGCACTGCATAATGTAACAGCCCTGATGTTCTCTGAGAATCCAAAAGAGCCTGCATTGATCATCTCTTCTTTCCGTAAGGAAAGCAATGGTGACAAGCCCCTGTTGAAAGCGGCTTTCATCAATGGTGATGTGTATGCTGGTGACAACAACCTGAAGACACTGACACAGATCAAGACGAAGAACGAATTGATCGGCGAAGTGATTGGCTTGTTGCAATCTCCTGCTAAGCGTGTACTGGCTGCTTTGTTGCACCACCACGAGAAGCAGGCTGAAGGCGCAGCAGCTGAGTAATTAAGTAATCCCAAGCTTCCGAGGATAAGAGGAAGCATATTCCATAACCTTCCGCCGGAGTTGTAAAAGACCATGAAGGCGGTTTCTAAAAACAAAACATATGGCAGACATTAAAGCATTAGCCGAACAACTGGTTGGCTTAACAGTAAAAGAAGTACAGGAATTAGCAGACGTGCTGAAAGCAGATTACGGTATTGAGCCTGCTGCTGCTGCAGTAGTAGTAGCTGCTGGTGATGGCGGTGGCGCTGCTGCTGCTGCTGAGAAGACAGCTTTCGATGTAATCCTCGTTAGCGGTGGTGCTTCTAAGCTGAACGTAGTTAAAATCGTGAAAGAACTGACTGGTCTTGGTCTGAAAGAAGCCAAGGATCTGGTTGACGGCGCACCTAAGCCTGTTAAAGAAGGCGTAAGCAAGGCTGAAGCCGATGAACTGGTTGCTAAGCTGAAAGAAGCTGGCGCTGAAGTTGAAGTCAAGTAATTCCTTGATGATACGATTAAAAAACCCTGACTGCAAAGTCGGGGTTTTTTATTTTCAGTCTGTCCTTATCTGCCTGTGTCACTCATCACTCAAAAACAGCCGTTCAAATACAGGCTGATTGCTTTTTTGTAAATGACGAGGTGATAAGGACTGAAATGGCTAATTTTCTGCTCTAAATCGTTTACATGAAAAAAGTCCTGCCTTTTTTGTTTGCAGCTGCTATGATCGGTTGCAAAAACAACGCAGAAAAATCTATCACGTTTGATGTGGCCGGTATGGATACCAGCGTACACCCCGGTGATGATTTCTTCCGCTATGCCAACGGTGGTTGGATGAAGCAAACCAAGATACCTGATGACCAAAGTGGATGGGGTAGCTTCTATACACTCTATGAGGAGAACCTGAAAAAGATGCATGAGATACTGGAAGACCTTTCCAAAAAGAAAGACCATCCAAAGGGTAGTGCAGAACAGAAAGTGGGTGATTTCTATGCAAGTGGTATGGATACTGCAGCCATCGAAAAAGCTGGGTATACACCTTTGCAACCTATGCTTGCTAAGATTGATGCAGTTAAGGATTACAAAGAACTCTTGCAGCTACTTGCGAGCAGCGCCAAAGAAGGTGATGGCGATTTGCTAGGTATGTATGTGGGTGCAGATGAGCGCAACAGTACAAAGAATATTCTCGTGTTGTATCAAACAGGATTGTCGCTGCCTGAAAAAGATTACTACACAAAAACAGATTCCATTACTGTGATGCAACGCAGTAAACTTGTGCAACACATCGCTGCATATTTCAAACTCACCGGCATGGATGCAGCTAAAGCGGATGCAGCAGCTGCTTCAGTATTGAAGTTGGAAACTGCTATTGCTGCTTCGCATTTAACACCTGTTGAGCAGCGCGATCCTGTGAAGAACTACAACAAAATGTCCGTTGCAGATCTGGATAAGCTTGCTCCCAATTTGTCTATTGCACAGAGCTTAAGCCTGATGGGCATCCAGACAGACAGCATCAATGTGTCTCAGCCTAAGTACTATCAAACTTTAAGTAAACTACTCGCATCAGAGTCGATTGATGCATGGAAAGCCAAAGTGCGTTACGATTATATTTCATCCAATGCATCTCTGCTGAGCAAAGCATTCCGTGATGAACGTTTCGAATTCAATAAAATCTTCTCCGGTGCATCGAAGCAGCCTGAGCGCTGGAAGCGTATGGTGGATATGACGGACGGCAGTCTGCGCGATCTGCTCGGCGAAGTATTTGTAAAGAAGTATTTCCCGCCTGCGGCCAAACAAAGAATGGATGAACTGGTAAGCAATCTGCAAAAAGCATTCAGCAAGCGTATTAATGCTTTAGACTGGATGAGCGATTCCACCAAGCAGCGTGCCCAGGAAAAACTGAATGCTTTTATCCGCAAGATTGGCTATCCTGATAAATGGAAATCTTTTGATGATGTGGAGATCAGTCGCGATAATTTCTACGGCAATATGCGCAGCGTAGCCAAACACGACTGGAAGGAAATGATCGGTAAGATTGGTAAGCCCGTTGACAAAACAGAGTGGGGTATGACCGCACCAACCGTAAACGCTTATTACAATCCAACCTTCAATGAGATTGTCTTCCCAGCTGGCATCCTTCAATTCCCCTTCTTCAACATGAATGCTGATGATGCGGTGAACTATGGCGCCATTGGCTTAGTGATTGGCCATGAAATGACCCATGGCTTCGATGACCAGGGCCGTCAGTACGATGCTCAAGGCAACCTGAAAGACTGGTGGACACCCAAAGATGCCGATCTGTTTAAGGTGAAGGCTAGTAAAGTAGTAGATCAGTATAACAAATTTGTAGTATTGGACAGCCTTCATGTGAATGGCGAACTCACTTTGGGTGAGAATCTGGCCGATTTTGGCGGTCTGGCCATTGCCTGGGATGCTTTCCAGCTGACCGAACAGGCTAAATCCACCGAAAAAGTTGATGGATTTACCCCTGCTCAGCGCTTTTTCCTAGGTTATGCCCAGGTTTGGCGCCTGATTAACCGCCCGGAAACCATGCGTACCCGCATTACCACAGATCCGCATTCACCGGAAGAAGCCCGCGTGAATATACCCCTGAGCAATTTTGAGCCTTTCTATCAGGCTTTTGGGGTGACAGAAAAGCATAAAATGTTCCGACCTGCGGCTGATAGGGCCAGGGTTTGGTAAAAACATGATTTTTCAAGTGTACGTCCACCCCAAACCACCGGGGTGGACGTTTTATTTTTGCACAATGGGTAGTTTGGTCCAAAATTTGTTTTTGCCGTTTTGTCTCATTCATTACCTTTGCAGTCCTTTAAATTTCAGCTAATTAGCTCGTGTCGGTTCGCTCATGGCCATGAGATGCGTAACTGACTGTTAATCAGGACGTGCGAAACCTGTAAGTTTCAGCGCCCCGGCTAGTTGGCTAAAAAACCGGTTACCTAAATACTATGTCTACAACTACTCTGAACAACAGGATCAGCTTTGGTAAGACAAAACACCTGGCTGATGCCCCTGATCTTTTGGACATCCAGTTAGAATCCTTTAAAGAGTTTTTCCAGTTAGAGACCACACCCGACAAGCGTAACAACGAAGGTTTGTTCCGTGTATTCAAGGAGAATTTTCCTATCACGGATACCCGTAATATCTTCGTACTGGAATTCCTCGACTACTTCATTGACCCTCCCCGTTACACCATTGAAGAGTGTATGGAGCGTGGTCTTACTTACGCTGTTCCCCTCAAGGCGAAACTGCGTTTGAGTTGTAATGATGAGGAGCACGTAGATTTCCAGACCATTGTACAGGATGTATTCCTCGGAAACATTCCTTACATGACCCCACGCGGTACATTCGTGATCAACGGTGCTGAGCGTGTAGTGGTAAGCCAGTTACACCGTTCTCCTGGTGTATTCTTTGGTCAGTCTATTCACCCCAACGGTACCAAGATTTATTCTGCCCGTGTGATTCCTTTCAAAGGCGCATGGATGGAATTTGCCACAGATATCAATAACGTGATGTATGCGTACATCGACCGTAAGAAGAAATTCCCGGTAACTACGCTGCTCCGTTCTATCGGTTTTGAAACCGATAAAGACATCCTGGAACTTTTCGGCATGGCCGACGAAGTGAAGGCTGATAAGAAAACGCTCGCCAATCATGTTGGTCAGAAACTCGCTGCCCGCGTATTGAGAACATGGGTAGAAGATTTCGTTGATGAAGATACCGGTGAAGTAGTGAGCATTGAGCGTAACGAAATCGTGATGGAGCGTGATACCATTCTTGATGAAGAAGCCATCGATACCATCGTTGAGCTCGGCGTGAAGAGTGTATTCATCCAGAAAGAAAATGTTGGTGGTGATTATGCAATCATCTACAACACTTTGAATAAGGATACTTCTAACAGTGAACTGGAAGCGGTTCAGCACATCTATCGCCAATTGCGTGGTGCTGATGCTCCGGATAATGAAACTGCACGTGGTATCATCGACAAGCTCTTCTTCTCAGACAAGCGTTATGATCTGGGTGAAGTTGGTCGTTATAAGATCAACAAGAAGCTCAACCTGACCTTCCCATTAGAGAAGAAAGTATTGACTAAAGATGATATCATTGAAATCATCAAATATCTGGTTCGTTTGACCAATGCTAAGGCTGAAATCGATGATATCGATCACCTGAGCAACCGTCGTGTACGTACCGTAGGTGAGCAGTTGTATGCGCAGTTCGGTGTTGGTCTGGCTCGTATGGCCCGTACTATCCGTGAGCGTATGAACGTGCGCGATAATGAAGTGTTTACGCCGGTTGATCTGATCAATGCTAGAACACTGTCTTCTGTAATCAACTCATTCTTTGGTACTTCACAGTTGTCTCAGTTCCTGGATCAAACCAACCCGCTGAGTGAGATCACGCACAAGCGTCGTATCTCCGCACTGGGCCCCGGTGGTCTGAGTCGTGAGCGTGCCGGTTTCGAAGTTCGTGACGTACACTATAGCCACTACGGTCGTCTGTGTACCATCGAAACACCAGAAGGTCCAAACATCGGTTTGATCTCTACACTTTGCGTACACGCGAAGATTAATGATATGGGCTTCATCGAAACACCTTACCGTAAAGTAAACGACGGTAAAGTGGATATGAAGCAGCTCACTTTCCTGAGTGCAGAAGAAGAAGATACTGCGAAGATTGCCCAGGCCAGCTCTAAGTTGGATGAGAAGGGTAACTTAACTGATGAGCGTGTTGTTTCTCGTCAGACAGGTGACTTCCCCATTCTGGAAAAGCAGGAAGTAGAATATATGGACGTAGCGCCTAACCAGATTGTGGGTTTAAGTGCTTCGCTGATTCCATTCCTGGAGCATGATGATGCCAACCGTGCGTTGATGGGATCAAACATGCAACGTCAGGCTGTACCATTGATCCGTCCTCAGAACCCAATCGTGGGTACAGGTCTGGAAGGTAAGGCTGCACGTGATGCAAGAATCCAGATTCACGCAGAAGGTGATGGTGTGGTTGAGTTCGTTGATGCAAATGAAATCCACATCCGTTACGAAAGAAATGATCTGGATCGTCTGGTAAGTTTCGAAGACGATCTGAAAGTATACCGACTCACCAAGTTCATCAAAACCAACCAGAGCACTTGTATCAACCTGCGCCCTGCGGTGAAGAAAGGACAGAAGGTGAAGAAAGGTGATTTCCTTACGGAAGGTTACGCAACCAAGGATGGTGAACTGGCATTGGGTAGAAACCTGCTGGTATCCTTCATGCCTTGGAAGGGTTACAACTTCGAGGATGCCATCGTAATCAGTGAGAAAGTGGTTCGTGAAGACCTGTTCACTTCAGTACACATTGAAGAGTATGAACTGGAAGTACGCGATACCAAGCTGGGTGAAGAAGAACTGACGCCAGATATTCCAAACGTTTCTGAAGAAGCAACAAAGGATCTGGACGAGAACGGTATCATCCGTATTGGTGCTACTATCAAAGAAGGTGATATCCTGATCGGTAAGATTACACCTAAAGGTGAATCTGATCCTACACCGGAAGAAAAACTGCTGCGTGCCATCTTCGGCGACAAAGCAGGTGATGCCAAAGATGCTTCATTGAAAGCACCTAACGGTACTGAAGGTGTGGTGATTGATAAGAAACTGTTCCAGCGCGCGAAGAAGGATAAGAATGCGAAAGTGCGTGAGAAAGCGATGTTGGAAAAAGTGGAGAAGATTCACCAGCAGAATGAAGAAGAACTGCGCGAGCAACTGTATAGCAAACTGAGCCAGCTGCTGAAGGATAAAGCTTCTGCAGGTGTTAGCAACAACTTTGGTGAAGTGCTGATTGGTAAGGGTGCTAAGTTCAATGCCAAGAATCTGGCTGGTATCGATTACCAGAACGTGAATCCTTTGGGTTGGACTGGCGATGCAGTTGTTGACGAGCAGATCAATACTTTGTTGCACAATTTCAACATCAAGTATAACGAAGAACTCGGACGTTACAAGCGTGAGAAGTTCAATATCTCAATCGGTGATGAACTGCCTGCCGGTGTATTGAAACTGGCAAAAGTTTACCTGGCTGTGAAGCGTAAGCTGAAAGTAGGTGATAAGATGGCGGGTCGTCACGGTAACAAGGGTATCGTTGCGAAGATTGTACGTGCAGAAGACATGCCATTCCTGGAAGATGGTACACCGGTTGATATTGTACTGAACCCATTGGGCGTACCAAGCCGTATGAACCTGGGACAGATTTACGAAACCATCCTCGGCTGGACTGGTATGAAACTGGGCGTGAAGTTTGCAACACCAATCTTTGATGGTGCAACTACTACAGAAATTGAAGAACTGTGTCAGAAAGCAAGCATCCCAATGAACGGTCATACTTACCTGTATGATGGTGAAACGGGAGAGCGCTTCCACCAGAAAGCCACTGTGGGTGTGATCTACATGATCAAACTGCACCACATGGTTGATGATAAGATGCACGCACGTTCTATCGGACCATACAGCTTGATTACCCAGCAGCCGCTCGGTGGTAAAGCTCAGTTCGGTGGTCAGCGTTTCGGTGAAATGGAAGTGTGGGCATTGGAAGCTTATGGTGCTGCCAATATCCTGCAGGAACTGCTCACCATCAAGTCTGATGATATCATCGGCCGTGCCAAGACTTATGAAGCTATCGTGAAGGGTGATAACATTCCTCGCGCTGGTATTCCTGAATCATTCAATGTATTGGTTCATGAATTGAGAGGTCTGGGTCTGGATCTGAAGTTCGATTAATAACAGTAAAGCCTGGTACTACGAGTACCGGGCTTTCACCATATTCTGTTCAATCATTTGCTGCCAGCTCGTAGCGGCGGCCTTAAGCTAAAAGCTTAAACATCTATGGCAATCAGAAAAGAGCAACGTGCAAAATCCACGTTTTCAAAGATCACCATCAGTCTGGCTTCTCCCGATACCATTCTGGAGCGCAGCTTTGGTGAAGTATTGAAGCCTGAAACCATCAACTACCGTACGTACAAGCCGGAGCGTGATGGTCTCTTCTGTGAAAGAATTTTCGGTCCTGTAAAGGACTATGAATGTGCCTGCGGTAAGTACAAGCGCATTCGTTATAAGGGTATTGTCTGCGACCGTTGTGGTGTAGAAGTAACGGAGAAGAAAGTACGTCGTGAGCGTATGGGCCACATCAAATTGGTCGTGCCTGTAGTACATATCTGGTATTTCAAGAGTCTGCCTAACAAGATTGGCTACCTGCTCGGTATGAGCTCTAAGAAATTAGAGAGCATTGTGTATTACGAGCGCTATGTAGTAATTCAAGGTGGTATCAAGGAAAACCTGAAAACAGGTGATTTGTTGACAGAAGAAGAGTATCTGGATTTGCTGGATACTTTACCAAAAGACAACCAATACCTGCCTGATGAAGATCCTCAGAAATTCATCGCAAAGATGGGTGCTGAAGCTGTGCATGATTTGCTGGCGCGCATCGATCTGGATGAATTAAGTTATAACCTGCGTAATGCTGCTGCTACTGAAACATCTCAGCAGCGTAAAGCAGATGCGTTGAAGCGTTTGAGTGTTGTGGAAGCTTTCCGCGATGCATCATCTCGTATCACCAACCGTCCTGAGTGGATGGTGATGCAGTACATTCCGGTGATTCCACCAGAACTGCGTCCGTTAGTGCCTTTGGATGGTGGTCGTTTCGCTTCTTCTGATTTGAACGATTTGTATCGTCGTGTGATCATCCGTAACAACCGCTTGAAGCGTCTGTTGGAGATCAAAGCACCAGAAGTGATCCTGCGTAACGAAAAGCGTATGCTGCAGGAAGCCATCGATTCATTGTTCGATAACAGCCGTAAATCAAATGCGGTGAAGGCAGAAGGTGGTCGTGCGTTGAAATCACTCTCTGATATCCTGAAAGGTAAGCAGGGCCGTTTCCGTCAGAACTTGTTGGGTAAGCGTGTTGATTATTCTGGTCGTTCTGTAATCGTGGTAGGTCCTGAACTGAAAATGCATGAGTGTGGTCTGCCAAAAGATATGGCAGCTGAATTGTTCAAGCCATTCATCATTCGTAAGCTGATTGAAAGAGGTATCGTAAAAACAGTGAAGTCTGCCAAGAAACTGGTTGATAGAAAAGAAGCTGTTGTTTGGGATATCCTGGAAAATATTCTGAAAGGTCACCCTGTATTGTTAAACCGTGCCC
>Ga0315904_10005983_pt1 | contig 16740 bp, 11 predicted proteins | sample LakEriMetagenome_6_FD_203529 | JGI IMG/M metagenome (GOLD analysis project Ga0315904, IMG submission 203529) | Freshwater fungal communities from buoy surface, Lake Erie, Ohio, United States - Buoy 12 MA120 | ecosystem: Environmental > Aquatic > Freshwater > Lake | place: USA: Lake Erie, Ohio...
GGTCGCGCCCATCACGCCCGTGCCGTGCGAGTCGTCGACCACGAGGTACGCGCCGAACTCGTCGCAGAGTTTGCGCATCGCGGGGAGATCGGCGATGTCGCCTTCCATCGAGAAGACGCCGTCGGTGACGACCCAGATCGTGCCGGTCATCTCGGGGTTCGCGCGCGCCTCGGCGAGCTTCGCGCGCAGCGACGAAAGGTCGTTGTGGCGGTAGACGGTCTTGAGGAGGCCCTTCTTGATGACCGCGGCGAGGCGGATGCCGTCGATGATCGACGCGTGGTTGAGCTCGTCCGAGATGATGATGTCGCCCGGCTCGCACAGCGTCGGGAAGATCGCCTCGTTCGCGTTCCAGCAGCTCGTGAAGGTGTACGACGCCTCGACGCCGTAGAACTCGGCGATGCGCGCCTCGAGCGAGTGGTGGCAGTCGAAGGTACCGCAGATAAAGCGCACGCTCGCGGTGCCGGCGCCGTACTTGCGGATGCCGGCGATCGCCGCGTCGACCACCGCGGGGTGGTTCGCGAGGCCGAGGTAGTTGTTCGAGCAGAAGCACGCAACCTCGCCGTAGCCCTGCAGCCGCACGGTCGCGTCCATCGGACCTTCGATCGTCTGCAGGTGCTTCAGCTGCCCGTTCTGGCGGAGCGTGTCGAGGATCTGCTGGGTGCGCGAAGGGAAGGTCGGGGCGGCGAGCGTGGTCATGGCGCGAAGTCTATCCAAGGCGGGCGCTTCTGCGAGCGCGCAGGATTCGGCGCCGGACGCGGGGCCGCCGCGGGACGCCCATCGGAGCGCGCTAGTTCCGTCCGCCCTTCTCCACACGCTCCTGCTCGGTGATCTCCTCCTCCAGCAGCAGCGCATCCTCACGGAACCCCTCGACTTCTTCCGTGGGAAAGAAGAACGCCACTCCGATGCTCTCGTAGTCGGTGACGCGCTTCTTCTTCATCAGGAAGGTCTGCTTGATCGCGACGCTCGCCGGCCGGAAGCGGACGAGCGACATCTCGCCAGGTGTGCGGGATGGGTGCAGGAAGATATCGAGCCATTCGTCGACCGAGTCGGGCGCGGGCTTCGCGAGGCTCTCGCGGAGGATTGCGACATCGGAGAGTTGGGTCGAAGGGATGAGCAGCAGCCGCGGCAGCTGTTCCGGCCGCGTGCGAGCGATCAGGGTCGCCCCTCCGAACCAGTCGCCGTTCGCCTCGTCGAAGAGAAATCCATGCGTGAACTTGGCGCAAAAGAGGTTCGCGCCAACGGAGATGACGACGGCGGAGACCGCGGCGATCCCGAACAGCACCCAGAGCTGCCAGCCCGCCGGAAACGCGGCCTGCAGGTTGGTCCACAGCACCGAGACATCGCAGACCATTCCCCACCAGCCCGAGATGAACCCCGTGGATCCCGCAGCCGGAACCAAGGCGAAGCACTGCGCGGCGCCACAGACGCCGCCGTACGCGAACGCGAGGCCAGCACCGAGACCGAGCAGGTAGACGAATCCATCCGACCGCACCTTCGCGAGCTTCGCGAGAAACGCGGTCGCAAAGATCGCTATCGCGGCGCCGACGCAGAGCGCAAGGCCGATGCCCTTGATGACCACCGACCCGCGCGCGACGCCGCCCACCATTGGCGCCGCGAGAAGGCTTGAGCCGAAGCCCGCGACCATGCCGATCGCGATGGCGCCGATCGACGCGATCCACCACGCTCCGAGCTGCCCTGAAGGCACATAGCGCGCGCCGTACTGCGCCACGCGCGAGTCCGACGCGGTCCGCGACGGATCGATCTGCTTGTCGGCGTCCTCGTGCTCAGGAGCTGCTTGCATCGCCGCAGTCTACATCACGATTCGAAGTTGACCACCACCGCGTCGCGCTCGAGGCCCTTCGCCTCGAAGAACGCGAACGGCTTGAGGCCGCCGAACCGCGCGAGGACGCTGTCGGGAACCGTCGCGATGCGCCCGTTGAAGGAGGTCACCAACCCGTTGTAGTAGGTCCGTGCCAGCGCGATGCGGGACTCGGTGCGCACGAGCTCTTCCTGCAGCGAAAGGAAGTTCTCGCTCGCCTTGAGCGCGGGATAGCTCTCCGCCAGCGCGAAGACATGCGGCGCGACCCCCTCCACCGTCGCCGCGCCGTCGCGCACGGCGCTCGGCGGAATCGCGGCCTGCGCGCGAAGAAGCGCCACGAGCCGCTGGGTCTCGGCCTCGTGGCCGCGCACACCCTTGACGGCGGCCGCGAGGTTCGGAAACAGGTCCGACCGCCGCTTGAGCTCGACATCGATGTTCGCCCAGCCGCGGCGCACCCGCTGCCGATGCGCGAGGAGCGTGTTGAAGGTCATCACCATCCAGAGCGAGGAGAGCGCGACGAGGTACGCGGCGATCGACGCGACGCCCGCAAGCACGAGCCCGCCGTCGCGGATGTCGCGCGCCGACGCGAAGAGCAGCCCTCCGGCAAGGGCCGCCAGCGCACCGAACACGCCCGCCACCCAGATGCCGACCGTGTAGCCCTGCGCCACGGAGTCCTCGGACGCGGTCGTGATCAGCGAGAAGCGCGCGTCGCTGCTGTGGGCGATCTCCGCGGCGACGATGTCCGTCCGCTCGCGTGCGGCGCCCATCACGAAGATCGGCGTGTGGATCGGAATCGCGGTCTCGGTGAACATCCGCCTCTCGGTCGACCCGCTCACGCTTCCGCGCGGCCCCTTCCCGTAGTAGAGCGGGTGCGACGGCGAGCATTCGTGGCCAAAGACCTCGACGCCCTCGACCCGCATGCCTTCGGGCCGGATGAGGAGGTACCCGGAGTCGTCGAGCAGGTAGAACGGGATCTGGGCTCCGCCCGACGCCACGGTGTCCCAGCCGGTCTCGACGACCGTGCGGGTCCGGCGGTTCCCCTTAGAATCGGTGTAGCTCTCGATGCGCGTGCGGCGCCAGTGCTCCGCGACACTCCACGCGTAGTGCACGCATTGCCGCTCGGCGAGGTAGCTGACCAAGGGCTCCGAGCTCTCCGCCGTGCCCTTCACCTCGACATCGCCGATGAAGACGCCCGCGGCCTTCGAGATGGGCGTGTCGCGGATATGACGGCGCTTGCGCGCCTGACGCATCGACACGAAGCCGAGCAGGAACGCGACGAGCCCGCCGCCGATCAGGAAGAAGATGGCCCCGTCTTGCATCGAAGGTTCCGGCCTGCCCGCCCGCGAACGGGAGATCTCCTGCGGATCTCAGCAGCCGTAGCGGGCCTTGATCTTCGGCACGAGATACTTCGCGAACGCGTCGTGGAAGCCGTGCTCGGGCTTCCAGCCCCAGTCGCGGCGCGCGGCGCTGTCGTCGCAGTCCTCGGGCCAGCTGTCGACGATCTTCTGGCGCTCGATCGTCGGCGCGTAGGTGATCTCAGCCTTCGGGAAGAACTCGCGCACCTTGTCGGCGATCTCGGCGGCGCTCGGCGCGAACGCCGACACGTTGTAGACGAGCCGCGAGAGCTTCTCGCGCGGAGCTTCCGCGAGCTCCATGAGCGAGCGCACGGCGTCGGGCATCGTCATGAACGGAATGCGCGCGTCGGGACGCACGAAGCACGCGTAGGGCTTGCCCTGCGCGGCCGAGTGGAGCATCTCGGGGCCGTAGTCGCTGGTGCCGCCGGTCGGCACGGTGTCGGCCGAGATGATGCCGGGGAAGCGGATCGAGCGGAAGTCGACCGCGCAGTCCATGCGGTCGGCCGCGAGCAGGCGGTAGTGGCGCGCGTAGTAGCGGCCCATCTCCTCGACCGCGCGCTTGTTGACGCCGTACATCGTGATCGGCTCGAGGCACTGCTCCTCGGTCACGCGGCCGGCGGCGCGCTTCGCTTCGAGCGTCGGCGCGCCGTAGATCGCGATCGTCGAGGGGAACATGAACTTGACGCTCGACCCGCGGCGCGCCGCGCTGTCGGCCGCAAGCTTGAGGAGGTTCGCGCTCCCCATCACATTCACCTTGAGCGCGAGTTCGGGGCTCTTCTCGCCGCGCGTCGAGAGCAGCGCCGCGAGGTGCCACACCTCTGCGACCTCGTGCTTCAGGCCGATCGACTCGATCAGGCCCGCGTCGCTGACATCGCCTGCGTACGACTGCGACACATGCGCGGCGCTCTCCTTGGGGAGGTCGCGGAGGTCCATCGCGATGATCTCGCGCGTGCCGTGATGGACGGCGGCCAGCATGGCGAGGAGCGTGTGTCCCATCTCGCCACCGGCGCCGGTGACGAGGATGGCGCCCGTCTCGGGCGTGCGCGTTCGGGGCGACTTCGGTTCGGTCATCGTGGCCTGGCTCATCTTGGTACTGCTTCCAAGGATCGATTCACGGTGCGGGAAACGGGCCGCGAGTATAGGGTGCGCACATGCCCGAACGCGCCATCCCACTGCCCGAGCGCCCCGAAACCGCGGAGGAGATCATCCGCCACCTCGAGCTGCGGCCGCACCCGGAGGGCGGCTTCTACCGAGAAACATGGCGAGAACAGCGCGCCGACGGCGGCCGCGCCTCGGGGACGGCGATCTACTTCCTGCTCCCCGGCGGTGTCGAGAACCGTTGGCACCGCGTCGACGCGGCCGAGATCTGGCACTTCTACGCGGGCGCGCCGCTCGAGCTGTCGATCGAGCGCGCGGACGGGTCGGTCGAGAAGCGCGTGCTCGGCACCGCGCTCTTCGACGGCGAGGAACCGCAGCTCGAGGTCCCCGCCGGCGCATGGCAGCGCGCGCGGAGCCTCGGCCCATGGACCCTCGTCGGCTGCACGGTGAGCCCGGGGTTCCTGTTCGAGAAGTTCGAGATCCGGGCGTGATACGGTCGCCGCCGAGGCCGCCGATTCAACACGAACGCGCACGCTGACCGCGGCAGCTCAAATCAGCCGCTCGAGCAGCGCCTTCGTCGCTCGGATGCCCTCGGCCTCGCTCAACTTCTTCCCCTCGTACTCGATGCCGATCGCGCCGGTGTAGCCGGCCTTCTTCACGACCTCGATCAGCTTCGGGTAGTCGAGCAGCGTCTCGTTTCCGTCCTTGTCGAAGTCGTAGCTCTTCGCAGAGACGCCCTTCGCAAACGGCATCACGAGGCCGACATTCCGCACCGGGTCGACGAGCGTCCCGCCGCCGTCGCGCCAGTTGCCGAAGTCGGGCAGCGTTCCGCACGCCGGGTCGTTCACAGCCTTGATGACGCCGACGAGCCAATTGCCGTCCGACGAAAGCCCGCCGTGGTTCTCGACGATGACGCTGAGCCCGAAGGGCTTGGCCGCCGCGACGAGCTTCGCGAGCCCATCGGCGCAGCGCTTCGCCTGTTCGTCCGCCGTTCCCTCGCCGATCGCGTTCACCCGGATCGAGTGGCAGCCGAGCGTCCTGGCGAGCTCCATCCACTTCGCATGGTTCGCCGCGAACTCGCGCCGCGCGGATTCATCGGCGGCGCCGCAGAGGCCCTCGCCGTCGCACATGATGAGGAGCGACTCGACGCCGTCGCCGTCGAAGCGCTTTCGCAGCGTCTCCGCGAAGCCCTTCTCGGCGATCTTCGGCCGGTAGAACGAGTTCACGAGCTCGAGCTTGGCGATCCCGAACTCCTCGCGGGCGATCTTGCCGAAGTCGAGCGGATCGGCGATCACGCTCGGCCGCTCGTCGGGCCTGCAGAGCCCGAAGCGCCGATGCAGCGACCACTGCGCGAGCGAGATCGGGTTCTTCGCGGGCGCGGGCGTCGCCGTGACCGATCCTGCGGCGGGCGCCGCCTGCCGGCCGAGCGCCTGGGAGACCAAGCCTCCAAGCGAGGCGAGTCCGAGGATTCCTAGCGCACTGCGACGGTCCATGAGGCCTCCGAGAGATTCGGGCGTTCGGTCGATCCGCGCACGCTACCCCAAACGATGCCGCCCGCCAAGAGCGCGTCGAAACCTACACTCTCCGCCATGCCCACCTGCCGCCGCGGTTCGGTCGTGTTCCTCGCGCTTGTCGCCTCGCTTGCGCCGTGTGCACACGCTCGCACGACGGAGATCGAGACGATCCGCGCGGCGCTCCCCGCGCTCGCGGCGCCCGCCGAGATCGACCTCGACTCGGTCGAGATTCCGACGATCCGCGCCAAGACGCTCGCCGACGCCGTGTGCGCGCAGGGCTGGATCCACGCGCGCGAACGCTTCCTGCAGATGGACCTCGCGCGCCGCGAGCCCGCGGGCGAAGTCGGGCAGATCGTGCCCCAGGGCGTCGCGCTCGACCGCGAGGCGGTCAATCTCGGCCTGCGCGCGATCGCCGAGCGCGCGGTCGCGCGTCTCCCCGAGAAGCACCGCGCGCTCCTCGAGGCGTACGCCGCCGGCGTGAACGCGCAGCTCGCGCTTGCGAAACCGTTCGAGTACCAGCTGCTGAAGGCCCCGTGCGCGCCGTGGACGCCCGCCGACTCGATGCTCGTGCAGCTGAGCATGGCGCGCTATCTCGACGGCTCCGACGACCTCGACCGCGCGCGCACGCCGCTCCATCAGGCGCTCGGCGCAGAGATCGCCGCGTACTTCACCTCGAGCCGCGGCGTACTCGACATGACGGTCGACGGCAGTCCGTCGCCCGCGGCGATTCCGATTCCCGATGCAGCGGCGCTCGACCTGCGCGCGACGGCGCCGCAGCCCACCGAGAGGCCCACCGAGAGTCCCGCCGCGAGTCCCGCCGCGAGTCCCGCCGCGAGTCCCGCCGCGACGAAGCCCCTCGAGACTCCGGGCTCGAACGCCTTCGCCGTCGCAGCCTCGCGCACGCGCGACGGACGCGCGATGGTGGGCAACGACATGCACCTCGCCCACATGGCGCCGAACTTCTGGTACCGCGTCGATATCCAGTGGGACGACGGGCGCCTCGTCGGGCTCTCGCTGCCGGGCGTTCCTGCGATCGTGCAGGGCACCAACGGCCATGTCGCGTGGGGGTTCACCAACCTGACGGCCGATCTTTCCGACCTGATCGCAGTCGAGCGCGATCCCGCGAATCCCGACGCCTACCTCACGAACGATGGACCGAAGCCGCTCGCGCGGCGCTCCGTCGCGATCGGACGCGGAGCGGCTGCAGCGGAGGTCGAGTGCTTCTCGACCGACTTCGGCCCCATCGTCGGCGCGCTGCCCGATGGGCGGCTCGTCGCGCTCCGTTCGCCGATCCTGATCGACGGCGCGATCGACTTCGGCCTCTTCGACATGGCCGACGCACGGACGCTCGAGGCGGCGCTCGCGTGCGCCCGCCTCTGGAAGGGTCCGCCGCAGAATGTGCTCGTGGCGGCCAACGACGGCCGCATCGGATGGACGATCTCGGGCGCGCTGCCGCTCCGCACGCGCGCCACGCCTCGCATCGTCGATTGGCGCGAAGCCGAGCCGTGGCGCGGATCGGTCCCGATGGAGAAGAAGCCCACGATCATCGACCCGCCATCGGGCATCCTGACGAGCGGCAACCAGCTTGCGATCAATCCGACCGCCGAACTGGCCGCCGTGCTCGGTGCCGACGAGGCGCATGGCGACCGTGCGTTCCGGCTTCGCGAACTCCTCGAGAGCCGCTCGGACTGGGATGAGGCCGCGCTGCATCAGGCACAGCTCGACGTGCGCTCCCCGCGGCTCCTCCGCTGGCGCGACGCGATCGTCGCCTCGCTCGGAAGCGCGGCGCTTCCCGAGTTGTCGGAGAAGGCGCGCGCGGAGCTCGCGGGATGGGACGGCGAAGTGACCGTGACGAGTTCGGCGCCGGTCCTCGTCGACGCGTTCCGACGGGAGATGGCGCTCGACTTCGGCGGGTGGCTCGCGGCCACGCCCTCCGGCAAGAGCCGCGCCCTGACGGCGGAGGCGGCGCGATCCGCGCTCGACGATGAGGCGCTCCTTCGCATCCTTGAGACGCGGCCCGCGCACCTCGTGGCAGATACGGGCGACGATGCATGGCGCGCGAAGGCGACCGGCTGGCTGGCGCGCGCCGCGGAGGGATCGCGCGCCGCGACCACCAAGGAACCCGCGGTCGTGTTCGCGACGCGCGGCGATCGCAACCGTCTCTCGATGCGGCACCCGGCGGCAGACGCCCTCGGCGCGGCCGCGCGCCTCGCGGAGATGCCCAAGGCTCCGCTTCCCGGTCATCCGACCTGCGTGCGTGTCCAGACGCCCCGTTTCGGCGCAAGCCAGCGTTCGGTGGTCAGCCCCGCCAAGCTCGACGCCGCCGTGCTCGTGACGCCCGGCGGACAGTCGGGCCTCCCGACCTCGCCGCACTTCCGAAACCTGCACCCATGGTGGCAGGACGGCAAGCCCTACCCGCTGCTGCCCGGCGACACGAAGAAGCGGATCGCGCTCAGCGACGAGGAACAGCCGCCCGCAGCGGCTCAGCCAGGCGAACCCAAGCCGGTCAGCCCGTCCAGTTGAAGAGCAGGACCGACAGATCGGGGGCGGTCACGCGGTCGTCGCCCGTAAGGTCGTAGGGCGAAGTCGGAAGGCCCCAGTCCGCGAGCAAGAGCCCGAGATCGATGGCGTCGACGGTGCCCGAGCTGTTGAAGTCGGCCGGATTGGTGCCGCCGCCGTGGGTCAGCGCCGACGCGGGAATCACGGCCTTCGCGACGCCCGGCCCCTGCCACGACGCGACCAGCCCGGCGGATCCGGTCGCCTCGAAGTACTCGACCTTGAAGGCGTGACGCCCAGCGGCGAGGCCGATGGTTCCCGACTTCTCGGTGAACGGATGCAGGCCGTCGTGCGACACGACGACGGTGCTGCCCATCGTCAGCCGCGAGCCCTCGTCGGACGAGAGCGAAAAAGTCCATCCGCCCGACGCGGGCACATCGATCCAGCCGACGAACACCGCGCCGACCTCGTCGCTGCGGCCGCTGGTCGCGAACGATCCGCTGCTCGGACCAAAGTCGAGCGCGGGAACGGTTCCCGTCGCGTAGGGCGTCAAAGCCGTGAAGAACGGCAGGCCGGTCGCGCCGCTCAGTTCGTAGTAGGAGACGCTCAGCTGCGCCAGGCTGCCCACTGGATTGTCGGGCTCGCGCAGCGGCGAGACGGTCACGACCGCGACTCCCGACGCGGTCTGTCCCGACGCGTCGCGAAGCGTGTACGAGAACGCGTCGAGTCCGATGAACTCGCTCGCTGCAGGAAGCGAGTAGACGAGCACATCCCACACATTCGGCCCGCCGCCCGAGGTGCGGGTGATGGTCGCTCCCGCGCCCGTGACCGCCGTGAAGCTCTCGATGACGACGCTCTCGCAGTTGAACGGGAAGTCGTTCGCGAGGACATCGACGACCTTCGCGACGCCCGGGTACGCGGTGGCGGCGTCGCTGACGGCGACAGGTGGCCGCGCGGGACCGGTGTAGTTGCACGGGCGGCCGGCGATGTAGGCCGCCATGTTCGTGACATTCTGCGGATGGAATTCGAGCGCGATGTTGGCGATGCCGCCCGCGCAGAATCCGCAGTAGCTCATGAGCGTTCCCTGCGACGCGTTGCTGCAGTCGGCGGGGATCGAGCCGCATCCGTCGACGGGTGGCACGATCGAGTGCGTGTGCACGCCGCCGAAGTTGTGACCGACCTCATGCGCGATGAGGTAGATGTCCCAGTTCTGATCGGAGTTGTCGACGAGCGGCGTCGGGAACGACCCGTTGATTCCGGTCGAGAGACCGTAGCCGAACGATGCGCCCGAACAGAGTCCGGGGAGATCGGCCACGCCGCCGCCGAGATTGCGGCCGGAGAGGAAGTGCACGATGTCCCGCTGCACGCCTCCCATGGTGTTGACCCAGACGCTGCGGAACTCGTTGAGCTGGCCCGTGAGCGTCGACTGGCTCCAGGGGTCGCTCGGCGTGTTCCACAGGCGCACATAGCTCGTGGCAAGACGCGCGTTGAGGTCGCGCTCGAAGATCGTGGTGAGCGCACCCGCCACCGTCGCGATGTAGCCGGAGGCGGCGTTCGCATTGCCGCCGAACTTCTGCATGTACTCGTGGTCGGTCTCGAAGGCGACGCGGAACTGCCGGCACGGCTCGGCCCCGGCAACGCCGCCTTCTGCGGGCAAGTCGCTCGGCGCCTCGGCCGTTTCGCACATCCACTGCGGAGGATCGATCCAGCCGTCGGGCAGATCGGTCGCGTTGTAGGCCACCGTTGGGAGACCGCCACCGTACGGACCGCTCGAGATGATCCAAGTGGTGCCGCCCTGCTGGACGAAGCCGAAGGTGCCTGCGGCGCTCGCGGCGAGGAAGGCGACGCTGTGCTCGTCGCCTGCGACCTTTCCGCTCAGGAATGCGCCGCGCGGAGGCGTCGGAATCGAGGCGAGTTCGCCGTGGGCGCCGAGGACGATCTGGTCGACCGAGGGCACGCTGGCGAGCGCAGCATTCGGCTGCAGGACGAGGTCGACTTCGGAGAGCGGATCAAGCGGAAAGGCGCGCAGCACGCCGCCGCCAGCCGCAGCGAAGGCCTCGAGCGCCGTCTGGTCGATCTCGAGCAGCGTCACATGGCGGCGGAGTTCACGCGGAACCACCTGCACCGGCGCACGGCGAACGGAGGACTGATCGATCCGAGGCCTCGATGCGACGGCCCTCGCCGGCGCGCGTTCAGGCGCGAGGACCGGGGCCGGCACGGCACGGCCGAACACACCCTCGGAACCCGAGGGGACCATCGCCATCAACGCAAACGACAGACACTGGACGGCCAGCATGTTGCACTCCAAATGGGCCGCCACGCGCGCCAAAGGCAGCGCGCGGACGGGACTCCGCGCCCTTCTCTTCGGCAACTCAACCCCATCCCTCGCCAAATCTCTCCAAACGCGGACCTGACGGAACAATTCGGGCAACCGCACCGCGCGAAAAGTGCCCATCCCGAGGATTCCTCGACCACCCTGCCGATTTGGTGTATGCTTTCCGCCCTTCGCCACCCTAGCTCAGCGGTAGAGCAGCGCTTTCGTAAAGCGCAGGTCGTGGGTTCAAATCCCATGGGTGGCTTTCGTGCCTGAACGGCAAGATTGAGCGGCGGCTGCTGCGGCAGCCGCCTTTGGCGTGACGAACGCCAACGCGTCCCGAACGCGAAACGCGTCCCAAATGCGAAACGGCCTCCGCAAAGCGGAGGCCGTTATTCGTTCTAGCACCAAAGGGAGCCGCCGCAGCGGCGACCGCTCAATCACGCGTGATGAGCTTCACCGCTTCCGCCGGGCCTGCGTCGAGCGCGCCGTAGAGGCGACCGGCGGCATCGGCCGCAGCGCCTTCCGACGAACCGATCAGCTGACGCAGCGCCGCGAGCTGACGCTCGTCCGCCTTGCCACCGCTTGCGCGGGCCGCGGCCGCAGCGAGGTCGCACAGCACGATCTGCTCTTCGCCCGAAGCACCGATCGCGGCATCGACCAGCGCATTCTGCGCCGAAGGCGATGCGATCAGCGCCAGCACCTCGGCCACCATCACGCGGAGACCGCCCTGCTTCGTGTCCAGCGCGCGCAGGAGCGCGCCCTCGGCATCGGAGACGGACAGGATCTTGGAGCCGCTCATGGCGACGCCGCGCAGGGTCTCGGCGCAACGGATCGCGTACTCGGTCGCCTCGGCCTCGTCCATCACGCCGCCCGACATGTTGGACATGACGGCCATCGCCGCGCCGCGGAAGCTCTCAGAGGTGGAGCCTTCGGTCCACACCGTCACCGAACGATCGCCGGCGAAGGCGTTGCGGACCGCGTTCTCCTCGAGCGCGTTCGCGATCGCGAGGACCGGGCTCGCGCTGGTCGCGCCGCTCGCGCGGACGCGCTCGACGGCGGCCTGGATGTCGGCGACCGCGCCACGCACGACGACGAGGTCAACGCCGTTGGCCTTGATCACATCGACTTCAAGCGCATCGAAGTTGTCGGCGCCGGCGAGCACGGCAAACCCGGCGGAGCCGAGCTGCTGCTGGATGGACTGACGGTCCTCGAGCGAGCCGCCGAGCACGGTGGCGCGGCTGACGCCCGAATCCGAGATCGCCGACGCGAGGGTCGGCACGACGCCGAAGTCGCCCGGGAAGCTCTGCTTCGGGAGGCTCTGCGCGATGGCGATCGCGGCGTCGAGACGCACGCGGCGGTCGGCGTAGCGAAGCGCCTCGAGCATCGGGGTGCGGCCCGCGTTCGCGACGAGCAGGTTGCTCGCGGCGGTCTGCGAGAGCGCGCCGATCGCGTCGCGGATGAGCGCGGTGTCCTTCGCGTCGATCGCCATGCCGAGCACCTCGTTCGAGACGCTCGGGCCCGAGGCCGTGGCGAAGAACTGCGGCGAGTAGCGGCCGGGCTGCGCATCGGATCCGAGGGTGTTCTCGCGGCGGAGGTCGGATGCGACATAGATCGCGAGCGCGGCGTTGTTCGCGGCGTCAGCGGCGAGCGCGCGGCGCGAAAGCACCATCGCCATCTCGTCGCAGAAGATCGGGGTCGCGACCGGGGTGGCCTGCAGGCCGCCGTAGCCGCCCGGCGTGCCGTCGAAGGCCCACATGTTGTTGACCGCATCGGCCGGGTTCGGGATCAGAGACGCGTCGCGGTCGAAGAACTTGCGCGCGAGCGCGGTGAACTGCGCCGAGACATCCTTTGCGGTGCCGTTCAGCTGCGAGAAGGCGACCTCGGCGGCGGCCTTCACGGTGTCGGGCGCATTCGCCGACGCGCCGACCTCGAGGATGAACGGGATCGCGTGCGGGTAGCCGATCTCGCCGAGCATGGCGATGACCTTGCGCTGCGAGTTCGAGTCGAGGTTCGCAAGCGACATCGAGAGCGGAAGCACGGCGTGACGCTTGAGGGCGACGAGATGCTTGGTGGCCTCGAGTTCGAGCGCGGTGTCCTTCGAATCGACGACGACCTTCAGGAGCTGCGGCACGGCGTACTCGCCGGCGGCTGCGATGCGCTCCTCGGCGATCATGCGCTCGCGGAGGGTTCCGCGCAGCATGCCGATCGCGTCCGCGATGCGGTTCGGGTCGCGGGCGAGCGCCTTGCGGCCGTCCTCGACGCGGTCTTCGATCTTGGTCGCGAGATCAGACACGCCGCCCATGGCGCGGCTGCGCGAGATCGCCTTGTCGAGGCGCTCGCCGAGGTTGGCCGCGTCGACCGCGGCCGCGAGATCCTGGTCGGTCGCGTCGGCGGACAGCGCGGCCTCGCCCGCCGCCTGCGCGAGCTCGGGCTTGCCGATCAGCACATAGTGGACGAAGTCCTCGAGGTTCTTCTGGACGCGCGAAAGGTCCTTGGCGGCCGGAGCCGAGGCGGCGGCGCCGTCCTGCGCGAAGGTGGTCGGGGCGGACGCGAGCAGCGCGGTCGCCACAAGCACCGCCGACAGCGGGAGGCGGGCGCAGGTGCGGAGGGACGCGAACGAGGACGCGGAAAACGGCATCGAGATCTCCTGAGGGTGGACGGGCCAAGAACGGCCCGACACGGATCGCGGAATGTACCGCCTGCTTATGGAACCCGTCAACTTCCAAACCCCGTATACTCGCCCCCGCTTGGGCGTCCGAAGGCAACTTCGGCGTCGTGACGGAACACACCGTCACGGCGAGGGAAGGCGGTGCAAATCCGCCGCGGTCGCGCCGCCGTGACAGGAAGATGCCTGCATCCCGCAGGACGCAGCCGCTTTGCGGCAGCCACTGGCCAACCGGCGCACCAAGCGCCTTCGGCTGGGAAGGCGCGTCCTGCGCCGCCCAAAGCGGTCCTGAAGTCGGAAGACCTACCCAAGCACGACGGTGGCCATCCGGTCACCGCCGAGCGCTCCCGGTCGGAGCGCAACCGTCCCGGGCGCGGACTCCCGGAAGGAGTGTCGTTTGCGCATGATGCGCGTTGTTTCCTTCGATCTTGCTGCGTGCGTGGGCGCATGCGTGGCGATCTCCGCGTGCCTCGAGGCGCGCGCGGAAGTTCCGTTCGCGACCTCGGTGATCTCATACGCACCCGGCACGGGCGCCGTCGCCGGATTCACCAACCCCGCCGTCGCGCTCGGCCCGCCGGAGCGCTTCACCGGCGAAGGTCTCTTTCCGCAGGCCGTCACGCCGTTCCAGCCCGCGTATCGACCGAACGAGGTGGTGTCGATCGGCGTGGGCGGACAACTGACGCTTGCGTTCGACCACGATGTGCTCGACGACCCCCGCAATCCGTTCGGCGTCGATCTCATCGTCTTCGGCAACGCGTTCTTCACCGACAGTTCGTTCGGACTCGGCGTGGTCGCCGGACTCGCGTCCGAAGGCGGCACCATCGCGCTGAGCGACGACGGCGTCCACTGGGTGACCGCGAAGGGACGCGCCGCAGACGGCCTCTTCCCCACGCTTGGCTACCTCGATGCGTCGCCGTTCTCCACGGTCGCGGGCTTCGTCGAGAGCGACTTCCTGCGGCCCGTCGATCCGTCGATCACGCTCGAAGCGTGCGTCGGACTTCCATACGAGGAACTCGTCGCGATGTACGACGGCTCGGGCGGTGGCACCGGGATCGATCTCGGTGCGCTCGGGCTCGCGCGCGCGCGGTTCGTTCGGATCACAGGCCCGGCGTCGATCGGCACCTCGCCGGAGATCGACGCCATCGCCGATGTGGCGCCGCTCGCGGCACCCGGTGATCTCGACGGCGATGGAACCATTGGCGCGGCGGACCTTGCCGCGCTGCTTGCGGCGTGGGGTTCTTCCGACGCGACCGCCGATCTCGATGGCGACGGCTTCGTGGGCGCGGCCGATCTCGCGGCGTTGCTCGCGGCGTGGTCGATCGGAGGCGCACCATGACGCGCCGCGCGCACGCTTCGTCCCCGCGCGCCTTCACGGTGGTCGAACTCGCCGTCGTGATGGGCATGATCGCCGTCCTCCTCGCGCTCGTGGTGCCGACCACCGCGCGCATCCGGGCAAGCGCGCGCGCCGGCAAGTGCCAGTCGAACCTCCGGCAGATGGGCCTGGCGGCATCCGCATACGCCGCCCAGAACAAGGACCGCTACCCCGCCGCGATCCTCTACGAGATGACCCCTGCCGGTCTTGTCACCAAGGCGTGGGACTTCGTGCAGGAACCTGGCGGCGTGGTGAAGCCGGGCGCGCTCTGGAGTTTCCTCTCGTCGCCGACTCCCGTGCAGCAGTGCCCCGACTTCGTCGGCAACTCGACCTTTGGCGCCGATCCGTACACGGGTTACAACTACAACACCACCTATATCGGTGCCGAAGGACGGCTTCCCGAGATCGGCCCGAACGGCGAATGGCTCGATGGCTGGCGCGTCGCGCGCAGAGGGCTTCCTCCGGCAAGTTTCCGCAAGACCTCGACCACGGCGCTCTTCGGCGACGGAGGTTGGCTCGGCGGCGCGAACAAGTTCATGCGCGCCCCTTCCGCGGCGGTCGAGGGAGATCTCCCCACCATCTACGCGGGCGCGCAGGCCTTCAGGCACGGAGGATGCACGCATGTGTGCTACCTCGACGGGCATGTGGCGGGCGTGTGCGAGGCATGCGACGGCGCCCATGCGGCCCCATCGCTCCTTGACCAGGTGATGGGCTTCCCCAAGAATGGATTTCTTGCGGACCACGATGGGCCGTACGATCCACGATGACGGGAAACGCGTGTCCGAAGCAGCTTGCCTCGAACGCCTTGCAGTGACTGTTCCATGAGCAACGACTTCGAGATCGACCGCTGCGTGTGCTTCGACCTCCGCTTCGAGGATCTGAAGCGGAAGCTGGACGAGCGCCCTGCGACCATCGACCAGATCGCGAAGCGGTTCGGCTGCGGCAGCTGCTGCGGACTCTGCCGGCCGTACATCGAGCGGATGCTCGAAACGGGCGAGACCGTGTTCACCGAGATCCTCCACAACGGCGACGCGGAACCGAGTTCCGACGGCGCGACCCGCCGCGGCTGAGCCGGCGGCGCGAGCGGATCAAACCCGAGCGGATCAAACCCGGGCGGATCAAACCCGAGCTTCTCAACTGCGGCCGAATCGTCGCTCGAGTTCGCCGCGCGCGATGCGGATCGAGGTCGGCCGCCCGTGCGGGCACGCGGTCGAACGCTCGATCGACTCGCGCATGGCGAGGAGGCTGCGGATCTCCGTGGGCGAGAGCGAGTCGCCCGCCTTCACCGCGGCCTTGCAGGCCATCATGTCGACGATCTCGTGGAGCGCGGCCTCGAGGGACACGAGCGAACCGTGCTCGACGGCCTTCTCGAGGAGGTCGCCCATGAACGCGCCCGCGTCGGCGTTGCGCGAATGAAGCAGTGTCGGCACGGCCTCGACGGCGACCGAGCGCGGCCCGAACGGGCGCGCCTCGACGCCAAGCCGCGCGAGCAGCGGCGCGATCTCGCCGAGGATCTCGACCTCGCGCGCGCTCCGCTCGAGCACGATGGGAACGAGGAGGCGCTGCGACTCGAGCGGCCCGCGGTCCATCCGCTCGAGGAACGCCGCGAACATCGCGCGCTCGTGCAGCGCGTGCTGGTCGACGATGACGATGCCGTCGGCGTCTTCGGTCACCACGAAGCCGTTGAGGAGCTGGATGTACGGGAACTCGCCCGCGAGAACCGGCTCGTCGGTCGCGCCATCCGGCTTTGGTTCCGCGAGGCCGGTCGCCAGCGCTGCGAACGCGCTGAAGTCGACGCCTCCCCGTGCGTCCTCGTCGCTGCGCTGCGCTGCGAATCCGCTGCCGAAGAGCGGCGCGCGAGGGCCCGCATACGGCTCGGCGGGCGCGCGCAGCGCATCGGGCACAAAGCTCGGCACAAGGTTCGCCGCACGCAGCGTGCGCTCGATCGCCTTGCGCACGGCCGAGTGGACGGCCGACTGCGATCGGAAGCGCACCTCGCTCTTCGCGGGGTGGACATTCACATCGACCTCGCGCGGGTCGAGCTCGAGGATGAGCGCCACCGTCGGCGTGCGCGCGGGGTCGACAAGCCCGCGGTACGCCTCGC
>Ga0315904_10005987_pt1 | contig 16735 bp, 5 predicted proteins | sample LakEriMetagenome_6_FD_203529 | JGI IMG/M metagenome (GOLD analysis project Ga0315904, IMG submission 203529) | Freshwater fungal communities from buoy surface, Lake Erie, Ohio, United States - Buoy 12 MA120 | ecosystem: Environmental > Aquatic > Freshwater > Lake | place: USA: Lake Erie, Ohio...
TCAAACTTGGGGACGAGATAGGTCATCAGCCAGACGACCACCCCGATGCAGGCAATCATCAGGAAGGCGGGATAAACCATCGCCCCGGTGACCCGAGACTTCATCTCCTCGGAGTGCTCGGTGAACTGTGCAACCCGCTTGAGACAGTCTTCGAGGAACCCCCCTTCCTCACCGGCGCGGACCATGCTGACCGACAACTCGTTGAAGGCCCGGGGGTGGCGCCGCATGGCATCGGCGAGACGACTCCCCTCCCCCACCTGCTGACGCACATCCGACAGAACGTCCTTGAGCGCTGGGATGGAGGACTGCTCTTCGAGCACCTCCAGCGACCGCATCAGTGGGACGCCGGAGTGCAGCAGGTCGGCCAATTGGGCGTACAGGGTGGCCAGCTTCCGTCCCGAGATGCGCTTGCCGACCTTTTTGCCGGCCCGCTCCACTCCTCCCTGGAGGGTCACCCGGGTGGGAAACAGCGACTTGGCGGCGAGAGACGACAAGACTTCCTGCTCGCTGGCGGCAGTCATCGTTCCGGTCAATTCCCGACCGGACAGCTCGCGGGCGACATAGGCGAATTCGGGCATGGGACCACCAGGCTCAGGTCAGGAAATCGGGCTTGGTGATGCGGGTGACGTCATCGACGCTGGTGATGCCCAGCTTCGCCTTCCGCCACCCGTCCGTCCGCAGCGTGGACATGCCATTCCGCAGGCCATAAGACAGAACCTGAACGGCACTGGCCCGCTCGATGCACAACTGTCGAACCCCCTCGTCGGTCCGCAGCAGTTCGAAGATCCCTTCCCGTCCCTTGTACCCGGCCATCTGGCACTGGCGACATCCGACCGCCTTCCAGAGTTTCTCGGGAAGGGGTCTCGGAAAATCGCGGGGGAGATCGTCTTCGGTCGGGATGTACTGCTCCTTGCAGTACTTGCAGAGCCGGCGGACCAGTCGCTGGGCCATCACCCCTTCAACGGTGCTGGCAACCAGGTATGGCTCCACCCCCATGTCGACCAGGCGGGTGAACGCACCGGCAGCATCATTGGTGTGCAGCGTGCTGAACACCAGGTGCCCTGTGAGCGATGCCTGGATGGCGGCATTCGCCGTCTCGCCATCCCGGATTTCGCCGATCAGGATCACGTCGGGGTCATGACGCAGGATACTGCGGAGCCCCGCTGCAAACGTCAACCCGATCTTCGAGTGGACCTGGATCTGGCTGATCCCGGGCGTCTGGTATTCGACCGGGTCTTCGACCGTGATCATCTTGATCGCGGGATCCTTGATTTCATTCAGCGCACTGTAGAGGGTCGTTGTCTTCCCGCTACCGGTCGGCCCCGTCACCAGGATGATCCCGTGGGGCAGGTTGATCAGCTCATGGAAGGCCCGCCCCATTTCGTCGGCAAGTCCGACGTTCTTGAGGTCGAAGACCATTCGCCCCTTGTCGAGCAGACGGAGGACAACCCCCTCGCCATGCATCATCGGGATGATCGACACACGAACGTCAACCTCGCGTCCCTGCACCCGCAGCTTGATCCGGCCGTCCTGGGGGAGGCGTTTCTCGGCGATGTTCAGCTTCGCCATGATCTTCAGGCGGCTGATGATCGCCGCCTGGAAGAAGTTGATTTCCTGGGAAATCGGCTGCACCCGCAACAGGCCGTCCACGCGGAACCGGATCACCAGGCTGTTTTCCTGCGGCTCCAGGTGAACGTCACTGGTGTTCTGGGCGAGCGCCTCCACCAGCAGTTCGTTCACCAGACGAACGACCGAGGCAGCCTGCGCCTGTTCGGCAAGTTCTCCCTCGGCCTCGCCCAGCCCCTCCAGCAGTTCAACATCCTCTTCGGCCCGCTGCGCGACCAGTTCGGTGAGCGTATCGCCACCAACCCCCAACTGTTCGCGAATCAGCCGGGCAATGTCACCCTTGCGGGCCAGCACCGGTTCCAGGCGGAAACCGCTGAGTGAACTGACCTCATCGAGGGCATCAAGATCGAAGGGATCCGACGTGGCAACCACGACACTGCCATTCCGCCGCGAGACGGGGAACAGCGTGTGCTTGAAGATCTCGCGTGCCGGAAATTTCGAAAGCAGTTCGCGGTCGATCTGGATTTCGTCGACCTCGACGAAACGCATACCGAGTTCTTCCGCGAGGGCTTTCAGGACCCGGTCCTCGGTGACAACCCCGGTGTCGACCAGGGCCTGGTCAACCCGCTTGCCCGGCGCAGCGGACTGCTGAGCGTGACTCAACTGCTCACGCGTCACCACTCCCTGAGCCAGCAGAATGTCGCCGATGTCCATCGTGTCAGCACTTCCCGAAAAACGTCACATCACGAATCGCCCCTCGAACCGCTCACGGGGATTCCGAGACCGGCGGGTGCGTCGAGGCCACACCGAATTGTGAAAATCGGGGCTGGGGTGAGTCAACGGACTGCACGAAAAGAAGACTGCAGCAACCAGGCGTTGAATCGCACAGAGGGGAAACCCGAGTGCCGGAGACGGCCTCGCATTGACCGGTCTCACCGCCCCCGGCCACCACCACCGCCGCGATTTCCCCCTCCCATGCCGCCACCACCGCCACCAAATCCACCGAAGCCCCCCCCACCCATTCCTCCCCGGTTGCCTCCACCAAAGCCGCCGCCCCCGAAATTTCCTCCCGGGGCACCACGCCCCATTCCGCCGGGGAGCCCCATTCCCATCCCCATTCCCATGGCTGCCGGGTTCATTCCCATCATGCCCGGGATCGCCTGACCATTGCCAAACGGACCACCACCGCGCCCAAATCCGCCCGGGGCTTCCGGTCCGGGGGCACGGCGCCCGGAATTGGCCTGATTCTGATTGACCTTCACCTTGCCCAGCAGCGACGAGAGTGCCTGGCCGGCAACCGCGGTGTTGGAATTCGAAAGCGTGACCACCCGGACGGTGTTGTTGGCCTCCCGTGCTGACTGATCGATCGCCTTCACCAGTTGCTCGACCTGCCTGAACAACTGCTCGGAGGAGGAAACGATCAGCGTGTTGGTCCGCTCGTCAACTCCCAGAGTCAGCTGCAGACCACGCTGCTGTCGTCCCTGGGGTTGCCCCCCTCCTCCCAACATCATCGCGAGAGGGTTGAATCCACCACCGCCTCCCCCGCGTGCGAGGGCCGCCAGGGGATTCCCGCCGTTCGCATCCATCTGCTCGCGGAACACCTCGCGAATGATCGAGGCGACCTCGGTCGCGTCGGCCACTTCGACCGGAATCATGCGTGGAACACGGTCCTTCGCCGACTCGGGAAGCTCATTGGTGTCGAGCACTTCCAGCGCGGCCATGATGTCATTGACCTGCTCGGTCGGACCGCTGATGAAGAGGGCGTTGGAACGGAGTTCGGGAATGATCCGCAGGGGCTGCGACTTCCCCATGCCGCTCATGTCGACGAGACTGCCCCCCAGCGATGACAACCCACCGGTCAGATTGCCAAACAATCCGGAATTCTGGGTGGCCGTCTGGGTCACTGAACCCTGGGGAAACAGGGCCCCCAGCATGGTCGCCGCTTCCGTCGCATCAGCCGCCCGCAGGTAGTAGACCGTCCACCGGGTCTTGTTGTCGGGGACCCGTTCGATCATCTGCTGCAGAAAACCCTCCAGCCGATCCAGGGCCTCCAGGTCGTCGCCACTGAGGATCAACTTGCCCCCCTCGGAGGTGATCTGGATGGGCGATCCCCCTCCCTGCTCGACGTTCCGCTGACGGGCGGGAGCCGGACGCTCGTCCTCGCGATCATCAACGGCGTCTTGTGCAGTGAGCAGAATCGGCGTTGCAACACGCGCGTTCCGGGTGGCCCGGCGATCGGAACGTGGGGCAGGACGCTCTTCCTTGTCGTCCAGCAGTTCGTCGAGTTCGCGAGCCAGGTCGTCGATCGACTCGCCCGACTTGCCAGCCGCATTGCCCGGGCCGGTCCCACTGCGGGCCGGAGCATTGGCTCCCCCCTCGGACGGAGCCGACTTCGGCGGAACCCGGCGGTCGAAGATTTCATTCTCGGGACGCCCCGGACGATTGTTCCCGGAACCCCGGAACAGCGGATTTCCCCCGTCGCCGGGCCGCACGATGCGGATCGCGTTTCGCTCGCCCGGAGGAAGCACCTTTTCGATCAGCGACAGGATATCGTCCGCCGACCGTCCCCCCATGTCGAGGGTGCGGATCGGGCCTCCCGATGACTCACGCCGCCCAGTCCCTTCCCCATCCTCACCCAGCTGGGTCAGCACCTTGCGGATCTCAGCGACCTGCTCGGGAGATCCACGAACCATCAGTCGGCGTCCCACAGCATCGGCTTCGATGCTGGGACCATCGGCGGAATTGGCACCAAAGAGGGATCGCAGGCTGGTTGCCGCAGCCACGGGATCAATCTTCCGCAGGTTGACCACCGTCACCGACTCGCCGGCGCCTCCATCGAGTTGCTTGATGATCGCCCGAACCTGCTGCTGGTCGGAGGGGGAGCCGTAGACATTGATTCGACGGGTCTTGAGATCTTCATAGATCACGAGTCCCGGGACCGTGACATTGAGCATGTCGACCACCATTCGGGGGTCGGCGGCATTCAGCGGATAGACTTCGAGTTGGGGCTGCTTGGCTCCCTGGCGAGCGACCTGGTCGGGCGATTCCTCGACATCGATCGATTCGATCGTCTTCTCGATGAGGGCCAGGTCTTCCGGGCTGGCCGTCACCAGGAGACTGTTGGTCCGCATGTCGGCGGTCAGCTGGATTTTGGCCGACGCGAGAGCGGCGGCGTTCTGGGCCTGCTGCTGTTGCTGTTGCTGCTGGTTATTGTTGTTGTCGCCACCGCGGTCTCCCCCGCGGTCGCCACCACGCCCCTCTTCGCGACGACGCCACCACTCTCCACCGCCACCACCTCCCCCACCCCAGCCCTGGCCTCCCCAACCTCCTCCACCGAAGGGACCGCCCCAACCCCCCTGCCCAAACTGGAATTGGGGCTGCTGAGGCTGCGGTTGTTGGGGCTGCGCAGGGGCCGCCCCACGTGCCGCAGGGGCGGCGGAGGTCATGCGGGTCGACGTCATGCGGGAAGGCAGCGCGAACAAGTCACGCAGGGTCCGCTCGGCCTCCAGCGCCGTGATGTACTTGAACTGGAATTGCCGGAAACTGTTCTTGGAATCTTCGACATTCCCGAGGCCTTCGAGCAGTTCGAAGATCTTGCGGAGATTCGACCCCACATCGGTGACAAACAGGCGGTTGATCTTCGGCAGGGGAATCACTTTGCCCTGCGGGCCGATCAGTTCGCGAATGTCTTCGGCTGCCGTCTTGGCATCGGTTCCCTTGAGGGGAATGACGACCGACATCAGTTCGTTTTTCCCGCGCTTCGCCAGTTCTTCCGGCGTGACCTGGGGCACGAGATTGGGAGGGGGGGGATCATCGAGATTCCAGACGACCAAAAATCGGTCGCGGAAGATGAGCACAAAGCCCTTGCGAAGCAGATAGCCATTGAGGATGTCGAGCGCTTCGGAGACGGTGTATTCCCGGTCATCGAAGTAATTGAAGGTTCCGGTCGGCACTTCGTTCATGTCGAGCGAGAGTTTCGCCGTCTCGGCGAACAGCTTGAGCACCTGGTCCCAGGGAGCGAATTGGAACTTGAACGAAATCCGCACCTCACCGTCATCCGGCTTGGCATCGCCAACCGGGGGCTGATCGGTGGAGAGTTCTTCCCGAGGCTTGCCTGGCGTGGCACGTGACGAGAAATCCGCGACGGCAGGGCCCCCCGCTTCCGTTTCGACCTGACGGCGATCCCGGCGCCGTGGTGCCGGTTCTTCGGTACGCCCAGACGTCCCCCGTCCCGCGGTCTGGGGTGCGCCGGAACTTCCTTCCCCCTCGAACTTGGTCCCCAGTTTCGCGTCCCAGTCTTTCTGCTGATCGGCAGTGAGCACCGCCTTGAGGGCCGCGTCGCGCTCTTCGTTCAACTTCTGCCGTTCTTCCGGCGCACCAAAGAAACCCATCTGCTGCATCTTGGCGCGGAAGTCATCCTGCACCTTCTTCATCTGGGCCTTCTGGTCGTCGGTGAGCTTGAGATCTTCGGCCACATCATCGCGGGAGAGGGCGGAAGTGCCGAGCGACTGGAGGAAGATCTGGCGATAGCGGGCAAACTGCGTGCTGGTCAGCACCTCATTGACCTGCTCGTCGGCCTTTTTCCGCAATTCCTCCTGCTTCTTCCGCATTTCCTCCATGCGGGTCTGAAACTCTTCCGGGTTGCGCATACCCTGGAAAAGATTCCGCAGCCCGCGCCGCTCTTCCTCAATCGGCTTGGCGACTTCTTCGAGCTTGGACTTCTGCGATTCGGTCAGGTTGAGCTCTGTCCGAACTGCGTCCCGACCCAGCAGGTCGAAAACCCAGACTTCGCCAAAACCACCGCGTCCTCCACGCCCCCCGCCCGGGAATCCTCCGCCAGGAAAGCCACCACCCGGCCCTCCCCCACCCGGGAAGCCGCCACCGGGAAAGCCGCCGCCCGGACCACCCCCAGGGGGCCCCCCCTGCCCCTGAGGGGCGCTGGCCGCAGGTGAATCCCCCTGGAAAAACGCCCAACAGGGCCGAGACAATGTCTGCTGCACTGTGGCAGCGAGACAACAGGCCAGACCTGTGGCAAGGAGACTGGAAGAACGGGCGTTTCGAGGCATGGCGATCTCAATGACCCCAGGGGAACAACTCACACGTGTCTGAAACCCCGGCGGGTCTGTGCGGGTTTCACGAATTCTGCCATGATCTGCCCGGAAGGCTCTGTTACGCTGTGGCAGCGGAACTTTGCGCTCGAAGCGGGGTTTGGAAGAAAACAGTGATGGAACGCGGTCTCTCGCCGAGAATGTTGATTGGCTCTGTTGTTCCAGTCTCCAAAACACGCTGGAAACCGCCAAACTGCTTCACTCTTCTGGTTCAGCCTTCTCGTTCAATCTCCTGGTCCCCCCGGTCCGGGAATGCACCGTCTCTGCACGTAGTAACACCAGTTGCGACTCAAAGTGTCGGAAGGACAGTCCGTGAGAGTTTATAGACTTCCCATCTGCGCGGCACTGCTCAGTTGTAGCATCTTTGCCGGTTCCACCGCCTGGTCTCAGGGTCCGGGTGGTCCGCCCGGTGGCGGGCCTGGCGGAGGTTTTGGGGGACGGGGTGGCGGGGGATTCAACCCCGAGGACTTCTTCAACCGTCTGGACCGCAACGGGAACGGTCAACTCGATCCGGATGAGTTGCAGAACTCGCCGATGCGACGGATGTTTGAAGCCGGCGGCCGCGATCTTTCCAAGCCGATCACGAAACAGGAGTTCACCGAACTGCAGAACCAGATGATGCAACGGTTCCGCGGCGGCATGTCAGGACGCGGGGGGGGCCCTGGCGGTCCCGGTGGCCCGGGGATGGGACCACCCGCGGAGGGTGCCAACCCGTCAGCTCCTGCGAGCCCGGGAGGAAATGCCGAAACCAACACGGAAGAGCGTGGGCGCCGCGGTCGCGGCCGGCGCGGCGAGCGTGGCGGCGACGAACGATCGGGGGGGGAGGGTGATGCCACACGAGGAGGAGCGCCGGCAAGCCCCGCCCCCGCGACCAATGCCCCACCTGCCAAGCCGTCTGGAAAGCCCGGGACGAGCAGTGGGACGAATCGTGCCCGCACTCGATTCACCGTTGATCTTCCCGAGCAGTATGCCACCCGGGATGCCAACAAAGATGGCCAGCTGGGTCTTTACGAATGGCCCAAGACCGATCTGGCGACCTTCAAACGGCTCGATCTGAACGGGGATGGATTCATCACCCCCCAGGAACTGGAGCGGGGCAATCGCCGTGCCGGCACGGCATCCCCGCCGGCAACGGCGGCCACACCTGTCGCTGCGGGCACGGCCCCCACAACTGCCCCCACCACGTCGACTCCAGCCAACCCGGCCGAGCCTGCCAAGGCAGCCTCAACTCCGAAACCTGGTCCCCCGGCCAATCCTGCCGAAACCGCGTTCAATCTCCTGGACCGCGACAAGGATGGCAGTCTGACTGAGGAGGAGTGGCAGCGCAGCCTGACCACGAAATCGAGATTCGAGCGGGCGGGGGTGACGGTCAGTTTTCCGCTGTCTAAGGCCGATTTTGTTCGTCAGTATCCGGCTGATTCGCCTTGATGCGTTCCTGGTTTGAGACTGTCAGGTTGGCTGTAAGCTTGGCGAATTCCTCTCCCCAGGCATCGTCTTCCAGACGCACCCAGTGGTGTCCGCGAAAACCCATTCGCAGGGCCTTCAACGCGTGCTTTTCGGCCAATTCGCCTTCCTTCTGGCGTGCGAGGCAGAGGGCCAGGTGGGCCGAATAGATCCCCCGGTTTCCCTGGAAGACCGCCTGCTCAAAATCTCGTCGGGCCTGGTCGAGATCTCCCTGCAGCAGGCAGATGGATCCGCGTGTGTCGAGCAATTCCGGAAGATCGCCATGGGTACTGACGAGTTCCTCCGCCAGTTGACGAGCTTCGGGAAGGTTCTGTCCGGAGAACCCCAGAAACCAGGCCAGGTTGTTCATGAGCACCAGATGACGCGGTTCGTTCCGAAGCAATTGGCGGTATTCGTCAATGGCTTCATCTTCCTGGCCGTTCATTCCCCGCAAGAGCGCCAGGCTGAAACGGACGTCCCGCGTCTGGGCTTCTGACAGCAAATCCTTTCGCAGCGTATTGAGGCGCCGAAAAGGGACATTCCAGTTTTCGATCGTCACGGTCGTCGATTCGAAGAGGTGCGCCATGCAGAGGGCCAGATCGGCCTCCGTCAAACGAGGTCCTGCCGACATTTGATTGACCAGTTGTTGCGCCTCGGAGAACTCTCCCTGACGCGCCAGGAACAGCGGCAACTCGAATCGATCCTGGGGGACCGGGCTCCGCTTGCCAAACCCCTCCAGGACATCCCGGGCCCCTTCGACATCGCGAATCGATTCGACTCCCAGGGCCACCAGCAGGGTCACTTCATTCCGCAGGCAATCCAGTGCCACGGTCTCTTGCCACAGTGGAGCCAGTCGCGGGCATTCGCCGAGGCTCACAATCACCTCCCGCTCGGAGGGAAATTGATCGAGGATCCCCCAGGCACCGGCGTTCAGCAAATTGGCAGGTTCTACGTCGGCCAATCTCGATTTCAGTCGATTCAAGCGCCCGGCACGGGCCAGGTCCAGCAGCATTTCCGCCGGTGTGCGCCGAGCCAACCGCTTCCGGAAGATGTCGTACGCAGCCGAGGCATCGAGGGGAAACTGCCGGGCTGTGAAAATCGCCGCTTCGGCTGCGGCGGTCCTCAAGCTGCCTGGTTCACGCCGACGCAGAATTTCGAAGGCCTGATCGAGCGTGGCGAGCAGTTTCAGATCGTTGTAAACCTCGGGATTCGAAAGCCCCTTTCCCAGAATCACACTGGCCGACTCCGGATCCAGCCGGGACTGCTGCAAATCTTCTGTGACCTGCGACAGAAGCCCGTCATCCCCAAGCTCCACACCCACGCGAATGCGACTGCGCATACGCGACGATGACAACCCGACCAGATCGCGACGCTGCCCGAGCCATTCCAACAACTTCCGGCGATGACGGGGCGACTTGCTGCGTGACAGGCAATCAAACCAGACCTCATGCCGGGACTCCATCGGGTTGAGGCCCTCGAGACTGTCATCGAGCGGTTGGAGATGCGTTTCAAAATCGGCCAGGGAGGTCGCGACAGACGCGCCCGAGGCCAATCGGACCACGTTGCCCCATTCCCGGAAGCCCTCCGAGAGGGGATCTTTGGCCAGATCGGGGGACAGATCCAGAACCGCCGAAATGTCGCCGTAACGTCCCTCTCGCAGGCACCACCCCAGGTACTCCCGGACCGACTCAAACCCTCCGGTTTCGGCCTGGCAGGCCTTGCGAAAACCAGCCTCGGCTTCCGACTGCCGTCCGAGAACCTCGGCACCAAGGGCTTCCACGAGCGGAGCCAGGTGGGGTGGCGACACCGGAAGCGCCCCAACCAACTTTGTCAGTCGCTTCCAGGCCTCCTCCTCTCCTTCGATCTGCAAGAGGGTGTTGATCCGCAATCGCCAGGCCTGCCATTGCGAGGGGAACTTCGTGGTCAAAGCTTCCAGTTGCGGCAGAAGGACCTTCGGTTCTTCACCACGGCCAATCGCCAACTGCATCTCCATCAACTGCCGTCGGGGGGCCTGTGTTTCTTCCGTCCCCAGCCTCAACGTCACAATCCTGTCGTCCTCGAAGAGGTTCAGGAGTGCGAATGCGGATCCCACCTGACGTCTGGCGGACCACGCCTGAAGTTCCTGATCGCGCTGCTGGCGGAACAGGTTGTCCACCAGGCTGACCCGTGTTTCCAGGCTGTCATCACCCAATTGAGAGGCGATCTGAAAGGCTGCGACAGATTCATCGGCATCGCCCCACAAGCCCCTGGCAACGCCCCGCAGGCGATGGAGATGCGCCCAGGCCGGTCGCAACTCGGTGGCCTGGTCCAGTTTCCGCAGGACCTCCTGCAACTGCTTCCACCGATCCCGCTGGTCGGCCACTGCCGGCTCGGCCGAGGCGGTCGTCCAGGGCCACAACACCTGATAGGACTCCAGCAGATTTCCCCAGGGCCCTCCCTCCCCCTCGAGTCGCCGGATCGCCTGAAGTGACTGCACAGTCAGTCTGTCATTTCCCAGCCGAATCGCAGCCGCGGCCGATCCAGCCAACAGACGCACATCACGCACGCCCGAATCCAGTCCACGACGCCCGGCCTCAACCGTGAGCGCATCGTCGCGCGATCGGAGCGTCAATGTCAGCAACCGTCCCGCCATATCGCGGAGCTGGCCCTTCGACCATCCGTCCGTCCCTGCCCACAATTCCTGGAACTTGTCCTCCGGAAGCTTTGTGTCGGGAGTTCCCAACCCCCACGCAAGGGCACGCAGTTGTCGGGTTTCCGGACCATCTCCGCGTTGCTCCAGGAACCCGGCCAACACGCGCTCCCTTGCGGACTCACCCACCGATTTCTCGAGGTCCGGTTGCAGGCGCGTCAGGCGAATCAGCGCTTCGGCGAGCGCTCCATCGCCCGGAAACTTTGCCCGAGCCTCCTCCAGAAGCACCTGGGCCTGATTCCACTCGTTCACCGCGATCCAGCGCTCCGCCTGCAGTAAAAACACAGCAGGATCGTCCTTTCGCAGCGCCAGCAGTGACTTCAAGATGGCATCCACCTTTGTCCAGACGCGCTGTGCGGGGGGCAGATGCAACTGGTTCGCCAACAGTTGTTCGACATCGAACGGAGTTGGATCCCGCTCCGGGATCGGATCGTTCGGCGTGAACAGATTCCTCTCCAATCCATCGCGAATGGCCAACCGCTGCAACTCGTGCCGAGCTGGCCCCCGATCTGTCCCATCGGCGACCGCCCGTTCGAGCGAACGCTGCAGTTGCTCACGCCGCGCCAAGGTCCGATTGCATTCGCACAGCCACCAGTCGATATGAGCCAGCAGAAATGATTTCTGTTGTCTGGTCGGTTGGCGCATCCGCGCGAGGCCGGTCACCGCCTTTCCCAGATGTCCGTCAGCGATGTCCCGAAGAAGATCGACAAATCTCAGAACCCGCCCCGGCACCCCCAAGCCGGTCAGGGCCTCGCGATTCTCCTGCCATTCCCCAATCAACTCTGCCGCCTCAAGATCGGTCGATTCCGAAATCACTCCGACCATTGACTCCGCCAGGGTCAGTCGCAACAGCGATTCCCGCACCTTCCTCTCGGAGGGATTGATGTGCGCGGACTGTGACGCGAGCGCCCGCAACCCTGACCGGCAACTTTCGCGGGCCTGGCGATGTTCCTGACGATGGAACAGCAGCCGTGCCTGAACTTCGAACAGGTCGAGCCGGGGGATCTCCCGTTGCAACCCTGGTGCGAGCAACTGCAAGGCATCGTCGACAGTTTGTCGTGCGCGCCAGGCATCTCCCTCGGCCAGTTGCTTCTGCCACGTTTTCTCAAGGATTTCGAGGCCCAGGGAAATCACCAGATCCTCGCGAGGCTCGACCTTGCGAGCTTCCTGCCATTGGGCAAGCGCCGTCTCGATGTTCTCGAAATCTGCATAGTGCTGGGCCATGGCCAGCGAATAGGCCCAGAAGGGATCCACCTCACCCCCCATCCGATTCAGAACGGTGGCGGCCTGATTTTCGAGGATCCTGAGCCGGGCCTGTTCGGTCGCAGAAACGGATTCGCGTGGCTCAATCTCCGGGATCTCACGGTTCTCGGGGTATCGAACCCGCCACGCATCGAGATCCTTGATCAACCCATTCAGATCGGAGGCGGGCTCAGTGGTCGAATCGATCAGCTTCAGGACCCGACGGTAGCTGTCCGCGGCTGAAGGTTTCGAATCGATCAGTTTGAGGAGCACCCGGGCCGCCTCGGAATTCTCTCCCAATTCCGTGTGGCACTGAATCGCAATTTCCCGAAACTCGGGATCGGTCGCAATGGAATCACGAACCGGCGCCAGCGCATCCGTCAGGATCCAGCGCCACTGGCCTCTCTTCTTCGCCGCCTCGATCAGCTCCAGGCGATTCTGCCGGTCACCTGGTTCGTCGCCCAGGTGCCCCAGCATCCGTTCAACACCCTCCTCGTACTCCTCAGCGGAAGAGGCGGTATGCAACAGACCCCGGGCCAACAGAAGACGCATCTCAGCATCATCCGGGTCGAGCCGCAGGACAGATCGGGCCCGGGAAACGACGGTTCGCTCGTCGCCGACTGCGGTGGCCTCGATCGCTGCCTGCCGCCATTCGCCCTGCCATTTCTCACGAAAGTGCCGCCTGGAATAAAATCCTGCGACGACCAACGCCATAAGCAGCAGTGGCCCACCAAGGATCAGCTTGAGATTCCAACGAACCGAAATCTTGTCAAGGTACTCGAGTTGCTCAACCGCCTGCTGGTCAACAAACGGCATGTTGACCGGTTCGAATGGTGACTCAAACTGGGTCTGCAGCGACACCGGCAGCGGCAGCGCATCGAAAGAGGCTGCCTGGGGAGGCAACGGAAGCAAATCGGGCAGCAGATCATCGTCCCGATCATCAAACTGCTGCGGAGGCAGTGAGTACGATGGGTCAATCGGTGGAATGAACGGATCGGGCACTGCCTCACCACGCGTTGAAGAATGATTCGGTTGAGACACACTCCATCAAGACTGACAGGCTTGCGAAAAGAAGCCACCGCGTGTCAGACTTTCGACGGGTGATCGGACCCCAACCGCCGCAAGACCTCGCAACCTCTGATTCTATCTCGCCCCCGGGACCCGGGCGAGTCACTGAAACCCCTCACAATCACACCAGGCGACGCTCTCACCCCATGACAAAAAAGTTTCCCGAGATCATTTTTCGAATGCTGATCGTCGGAATGGCATCGCTGACAACACTGCTCCAGGCGGCAGAGACGCCAGAAAAATCGCGGCAATTTCTTTTCGAAACTGCCCCCTTTCCCGCCTGTCATGCCGCCACGATTTGTGAACTTGGCGAAAAAATGCTGTGTGCCTTTTTTGCGGGAACTGACGAAGGCAAGGATGACGTTGGGATCTGGTTGTGCACGCTCGAGGGCCAGACGTGGGGACCGCCGGTCCGGGTCGCCGAAGGTCGCCAGCCCACCAGCCGGCAACTCCCGTGCTGGAATCCGGTTCTCTGGCCGATTTCCGAGACTCACGTTCTGCTGTTCTACAAGGTGGGTCCCAGCCCCCAGAGCTGGTGGGGAGTGGTGAAGGAAAGCCACGACGCCGGTCGGACCTGGTCCGCCCCCCGCAACCTGCCCGAGGGGATTCTTGGACCGGTGCGCAACAAACCCGTTCTCATCGACCACCGACTGTGGTGTGGTTCCAGCACGGAACACGACGGTTGGCGGGTGCACATGGAATGGACCGCAGACCAGGGCCGGTCGTGGAAACGGACTCCTCCCCTCAATTCGTCTTCCGAATGGGGATTGATCCAACCCACACTCTTCACGCATCCCGGCAACCGACTGCAGATCCTCTGCCGCAGTCAACAGGGTCGGGTTGTGGAGCTCTGGTCCAATGACCTGGGAGAGACCTGGTCAGCCCCTCAACGGCTCGACTTGCCCAACCCCAACAGCGGTATTGACGGCGTGACCCTCGCGGATGGCCGGCACCTGCTGGTTTACAACCACACCGACCGGGGTCGCAGTCCCCTCAACGTCGCACTGTCGACCGACGGACGAAGCTGGAGCAACCAGTTCACCCTGGAAAACGAACCGGGTGAGTTTTCCTATCCCGCTGTCATCCAGTCCCGTGGGGGGAGCATCGAGATTGTCTATACGTGGAATCGCCGCCGCATTCGACATGTGACACTCGATCCCGCCCAATTGAAGCCGTGATCGGCGTCCGCACGTCGATGACACGAATCCGCGTCGCTCGCCGGGACGCGCGGCCCGACATCCGCTCCACCACCTCGCAGCCGCACCTCCAGCCGACTGGTCAACAGTCGCTGCCCAGCGCGGGCGCGACGGCCAACGGGAGGGATGGGAGGGGCTGGCCAACGGCTTGCGAACCCGACTTCAACGACCTAAAACGGCGATTGATCGGCGATTTCCGCCGGGCAATTCGTCAGGAGCACACGTCACATGGTTCGCTGGGCAGCATCCGCGCTCATGGTTCTCGCTCTGGGATTGGTCACCTGGGGATTGCTGTCCCCCGGTTCCCGTCCAGCGACTGGCTGGGGAGGGAGTCCCGGCACCGCGTCTTCAGCGGCCGCTGAAGACGCCACCTGCCTGCCGGCCGGGGTGATTGGCAATTACTCGCCGCAACTGGTCCGCGATGCGGTCGCCGACGCCCAATTGCGGGGAAGCGCCCGGCGGGGTGCGATGGTTTTTGGCTCGGCCCACTTCGCCTGCCTCTCTTGCCATCGTGTCGGAGACCAGGGGGGAGATGCCGGCCCCAATCTCTCCAGCGTCGGCCAGAGACTCAGCCCGCAGAAAATCGTCGAGTCCCTCTACTGGCCCCGAAGAGACGTGCGGCCCGAGTATCGCGCCTGGGTGGCCCAGACGAATGCCGGCAAGAGTCTGCAGGGCTACCTGCATCAACAGGGCCCCCAGTCGGTCACCCTGCGTGATCCCGCCCGGGGGACCCTGGTCGAACTTCCGCGCGACGAGATTCACGAATTGCGCGAAGTGGGAACACTCATGCCCGAGGGACTCGCAGCGGCGATGTCTCCCACGCAGCGTGCCGATGTCGTCCGGTTCCTGATGGAACTGGGGCGCGACAGCCAACTTCCCGCCCTGGTTCAGCCCAGTTCCCATGAACCTGCCCCCTGGGAGTACACCAAGGGGCCGCTCGATCCCCAGCGCTGGCCCTTCCAGGGACAGTTTGTCAATCGCGACCGACTGTATGACTTCTACACCAAGGAGGCCCGTCACTTCCTGTCGGTTCCCGCTCTCCCCGTTCTGCTCCCCGCCTATCCGGGAATCGACGGCGGCACGTTCGGACACTGGGGCAACCAGAATGAACAGACCTGGGCCAGCGATCGCTGGAACCTCACCGACCTCGGGTCACTTCACGCCGCGATCTTTCGTGGTGCCGGAGTCACAGTCCCCAAGGGGGTCTGTGTGCGATTGGGCGAACAGGGAGAGTTGTCGACCTGCTTCAATCCCCAGACGCTGCAGTACGAGGCACTGTGGAAAGAGGGATTTCTCAAGTTTTCCTCCGTCCGCCACGGCTTTATGGATGGGGGATTGCTGACGGGAACCCCATTGACGGCCCCAGCCCCCCGGGAGATTCCCGAAGGAGCCATCTACCGGGGCTTCTATCGACATGGTCGGCAAGTGGCGTTTCTCTATCGGGTGAACGACACCGATTGGCTCGACGTTCCCTCCGTCGAACAGGGGCAGTTTGCCCGAACGGCAGCCCCCCTGGCGGACCATCCCCTGCGGACACTCTCCACAGGGGGGCCGCCCCAGTGGCCGCAGGTGTTTGAAATCCCGGGAGTGCCGGGGACCGCGGCCCCCTACGCCGTCGATCGGATCCCCGGTCCGGTCGACAACCCCTGGAAGGCCCAGCTGTTTTTCTCGGGGCACGATTTCCTCGCCGATGGAACGGCCTATGCCTGCACGATGCAGGGAGATGTCTGGCAGATTCGGGGCCTCGACGAGAGCCTCCGGCGGGTGACCTGGAAGCGGTTTGCCTCGGGGCTCAACCAGCCACTGGGGCTGAAAGTGGTCGATGGCGTGGTGCACGTGCTGGGCCGCGACCAGTTGACTCGACTGCACGACCTCAACAGCGACGGTGAGGCCGATTTCTACGAGTGCGCCAGCAACGCCTACACAACCTCTCCCGCCGGGCACGATTTCATCTGTGGCCTCGAGCGGGACACCCGGGGGAATTTCTACACAGCGTCCGGCAATGAGGGTCTGCTGCGGATTTCTGCCGATGGCCGACGCGTCGATGTGATCGCCACCGGGTTCCGCAACCCGGACGGCCTCGGGATGATGGCGGATGGGGCGATCACCATTCCCTGCTCGGAAGGGGAATGGACCCCGGCTTCGACCCTGTGCCTCGTTCGCCCGCAGTCGGGCGATGGCAGTTTTGAACCCCCGCACTTCGGTTATCCTGGTCCGCGTGACGGCCAGCGACCGACACTGCCGCTGATGTATCTTCCCCGGGGACTCGACAACTCGGCGGGGGGCCAGGTGGCGATCGACAGTGACCGCTGGGGGCCTCTGCAGGGGCTTGCCGTTCACCTCTCGTTTGGAACGGCAACACATTTCCTGCTGCTCCGCGACGAGGTCGACGGACAACCGCAGGGAGGCCTGGTTCCGCTTCC
>Ga0315904_10005988_pt1 | contig 16732 bp, 14 predicted proteins | sample LakEriMetagenome_6_FD_203529 | JGI IMG/M metagenome (GOLD analysis project Ga0315904, IMG submission 203529) | Freshwater fungal communities from buoy surface, Lake Erie, Ohio, United States - Buoy 12 MA120 | ecosystem: Environmental > Aquatic > Freshwater > Lake | place: USA: Lake Erie, Ohio...
CCGATGGCCAGCGGCGGCCCGTTCGCGTCGGGCGGCAGGGCGAGACGTTCTCGGGCGTGATCGCCGACTGCTCCGAGCCCGGCGATTGGAGGCTCGAGGTGAAGGCGACGAAGCCGGGCGAGGGGATGCCGCGGGAACGAGCGGCTCGATTCACGGTGTTTCGCCAGGATCTCGAGCTTGCGAACCCGCGGGCCAATCCGCTGCTCATGCGGCAACTCGCCGAGGCGACCACGGGCGGCGTGCGGCTGCCCGAGGAACTGCCGGCCGTGTTCGAGGAGATCGCCGCGCGTCCGCCGACGTTCGAGTCGAAGGAGCAGTGGTCGTTCGCGCCGTGGGACACCTGGCCGATGTTCCTGGTGATGGCGGCATGCATGGGTACGGAGTGGTTCCTGCGGAAGCGCTGGGGACTCGTGTAGCCGCGGCGATTCCGCCTTTTGCGAAGGAGCGGGCTTTGCTACCCTCCCCAGCCCGCGCAGCGTGACTCGCCTGCGCGGCCGTGTGTCCCGCGTCGACAGGGAGGTCGGACGTGGCCCGTCGCCGTGCCATCCGTGAGAAGCTGCTGCTCGGCGCCCTGCTCCTGGGCGTGATGGTGACCGTCCTCTGGGCGAGCGGCTTCCTCGGCATCTATTCCTATCGGTGGCTCGTCCGCGACCTCTCGTGCCGGGCCGCGGAACTGCCGCTGGCCAGCGAACTGGGCGAGTGCGTGGGCATGCTCCGCCTCGCCCACGCCCGGGCCCTCGCCGCCGACGAGGCCGAGGAGGAGTCGTTTCTGTCGGGCCTCCGGGCGACCGAGGCGGCGCTCGAGGCCTATCGTCAGGAACTGGCGGCCTTCGAACTCGACGACACGCGGCTCGCCGACCGCACCCGCGAGGCGGGAACCGCCCAGCGGATCTCCGACTGCCTGGCGACGATCGACTCGATCGCCCGGCAGCACGCCGCCGATCCGGCCGAGGCGGATCTGCCCTCGGCCAGTCGCGGCATGCTCCTCGCGGTCGGCCCGCATCTCGAGGCGCTGGCCGCGCTCTCGGCCGAACTGCCTTCGTTCCTGCAGCAGCGGCTTCACGAGCTCTCGAGCGACGTGCGCACCCGCTACCGGACGCTGATCATCACCACTTGGGCGGCGGCCCTCACGGCCATCGGCCTGCTCACGGCGATCGGCGTGCTCACCTACCGCTGGGTCTTCCGTCCGCTGCGGCTGCTCGGGCACGGCTCCCGCCGCGTGGCGTCGGGCGACTTCGCCTACCGCATCCAGCTCGACACCCGCGACGAGATGGCGGAGCTCGCCGACGCGTTCAACGACATGACGGAACGCTTTCAGGAGATTCGCGACGACCTCGATCGCCAGGTGCAGGAGCGGACCCGCGAGGTCATCCGGGGCGAACAGCTCGCCAGCGTCGGCTTCCTGGCCGCTGGCGTCGCCCACGAGATCAACAACCCGCTGGCATCGATCGCGATGTGCGCCGAATCGCTCGAAAGCCGGATCGAGGAGCTGGCTCCGGGGGCGGCCGACGCCGAGGTCGCCCGCCGCTACCTGTCGCTCATCCAGAGCGAGGCCTTTCGCTGCAAGGGGATCACCGAGAAGCTCCTCGACTTCTCGCGGCTCGGCGAGGTGCGGCGTCAGGCCACCGCGCTGATGGGCCTCGTGTCCGACGTGGCCGAAATGCTGCGACACGTCGGCCGGTTTGCCGGGCGGTCGATCGAGATCGAGGAGGGGGCCGACGTGCTCGTGATGGTCAACCCTCAGGAGATCAAGCAGGTGGTGCTCAACCTGCTCGTCAACGCCCTCGACTCGATCGACGAGTCGGGAAAGGTGCGCGTCGCGGCGAAGCGTTCCGGCGGCGAGGCGGTGCTCACGTTCATCGACGATGGCTGCGGCATGACCGACGAGGTGCAGGAACACCTCTTCGAGCCGTTCTTCACCAGGCGGAAGACGGGGCAGGGCACCGGCCTCGGGCTCTCGATCGTGCATCGGATCGTCACCGACCACGGCGGTCGCATCCAGGCCGCGAGCGACGGGCCCGGCTCCGGTTCGACCTTTCGCGTCACGCTTCCGCTCGCCCTGGTCGGAGCCGATGCGGCGACCATCCGGCCCGGCACTGACGCGACCGGCCGCGCCGCCTGATCATCCACGCCCCGACGCACCCGAAGGAGTCACCGTTGAAGACCCCCGTCCGACCGATGCGGATCCTGTTCGCCGACGACGAGCCCTCGTTGCAGGAGTTGATGCGGATCGAACTCCCCAGGCTCGGGCACGAGGCGACGGTCTGCCCGGACGGCCGGACGGCGGTCGCGGCCCTCGACCGCACGGCCTACGACTGCGTGATCGTCGATCTCGACATGCCCGGAGTCGGCGGCCTCGAGGTGATCGCCCGCGTGCGGGAGACCTCGCCCGACACGGAGACGGTGATCATCACCGGCAAGTCGTCGGTGGAGAGTGCCGTCGCCGCGGTGCGGCACGGGGTGTTCGACTACCTCACGAAGCCGTGCAAGCTTGCCGACATCCAGGCGGTGCTGGAGCGGGTCCGGAGGAAGCGGGAGATCACCACGCGGCTGCGGGCCCTGGAGCGACGGGTCCGGCGGGCGGAGGGGGCCACGCAGCTTGTCGGCACGTCGGCCGCGCTCGAGAAGGTGCGCCGGCTCGTCGCCCGGGTGGCGGCGAGCGAGGCCGCGGTGCTCGTGCGGGGCGAGACTGGCACGGGCAAGGAACTCGTGGCCCGGGCGATTCACGAGGGCAGCGGCCGGGCGGCCGGGCCGCTCGTGGCCGTCAACTGCGGGGCGCTCCCGGAGCACCTCGTCGAGAGCGAACTCTTCGGCCATCGCAAGGGAGCCTTCACGGGAGCCGACGAGCACCGGGCGGGGCTCTTCGAGGTCGCGGACGGCGGCACGCTGTTTCTCGATGAGATCGGCGAGCTCTCCAAGTCGCTGCAGTCGCGACTCCTGCGGGCGCTCGAGAGCGGCGAGATCCGCCGCGTGGGAGACAACCAGGCGATCATGGTCGATGTCCGCGTGGTCTGCGCCACTCACCGGTCGCTCGAGGAGATGGTGAAGGCGGGCGATTTCCGCGAGGACCTGCTCTTCCGCATCAACACGTTCGAGATCACGGTGCCGCCGCTGCGCGACCGCCGCGAGGACATTCCCGGGCTCGTAGAGCACTTCGTCCGCCGGGCGCGACCGCAGACGCCTCCCGACGCCGTCGTGGCCGATGCCGCCGCATTCGCCGCCATGGCGGCGCACCATTGGCCCGGAAACATCCGCGAACTTGCGAATGCGGTCGAGCACGCCCTCGTGCTCTGCGACGACCTGCCGCTGTCGCTCGCCCACCTGCCGGCACGGTTTGCGGCCCTGCAGCCCGACGAGGCGGATCTCGCCTCGCTCGCGATTCAGCCTGTGTCGGCGTCCCCCGTCGCATCCCCGGGGCCCGGCCGGCCCGAGAGCCTTCGCGAGTTGGAGATGCGGGCCATTCTCGAGGGGCTCGAGCGGAACAAGGGCAACAAGGCGCGAACCGCCGAGGAACTCGGGATCAGCCTGAAGACGCTCTACAACAAACTCCATCAACTCAGCGACGGCCCGCTCGACAAAACCGGGTAAGCGGCTCACGCGGGTTCAGGAAGCCCAATCGCGTGAGCGATGGGGGCGGAGGCCACGACCGGCGATGGGCTGTCGTACCGCTCACGCGGTTACGCTTCCTGACCGGCGGCCGTACGCCTTGCGGTGTTACGCTTTCTGCAGGCACAGGAAGCCCAATCGCGTGAGCGATGGGGGCCGGCCGTCATGTTTTGCGAACGACGCCGACCAAGACGCCGAGCACGCGGGCGTTTTTGACGTAGATCGGCTTCATCGATGCATTTGCGGGCTGCAGTCGGATTCGATCCCGTTCGGGAAACCACTGCTTGAGCGTCGCTTCGCCGTCTTCCGTCTGTGCGACAACGATGTCGCCGGAATGGGCCGTCTGCTTCTTCTGAATCACGACCCAGTCGCCGTCGGCGATCTGCGCGTCGATCATCGACTCACCCATCACTTTAAGCACGAAGTGGTTGTCCCGATTGAAGAGCGATTCGAAGTCGATCCGCTCCGCCTGCTCCTCGGCCGGCCGCAGCGAGCCGGCTGCCACCCAGCCGGCCATCGGCAGACCGCGGAGGTGTGCCGGCTCGTTGACCAGTTCGATGGCCCGCGACATGTTCTTCCCGCGGGTGATCAGCCCCTTCCGCTCGAGGGCTTTGAGATGGCAGACGACGCCGTTGGGGGAGCGAATCTTGAAGGCCTGCCCGATCTCGCGAACCGTCGGCCCGTAGCCGCGGGAATGAATCTTGTCGCGGATGAAGGCGTAGATCTCCATCTGCCGTTCAGTCGGCGTGTCGCTGGCGTCGTCGGCTTCCGTCTTGGTCGGAAGATTCAGTGGATTCCCCCGAACAGCAGCGACGGCGGCCGCCACGCGGCGGGGCTTTGGACGCGCGTTGGTGGAGGCTCGTGAGGACGACGCTTTGCGCTTGGCCATGGCGAACGAGCGGCAGGACCGCTTCCTGTGCGGGAGATGAGGAAACTATCGGCATACGCCGATATGGACGCCAGTATCTTACTATACGGCCGTTCATTTTCAAGTGGGGTGGCCGGGGGTCGCCGCGGGCCGTTCCGGGCCGGTAGGATGCATGGAGAAGTTCCGATTTCCGATGGATCCCTATGAAGAGGATGGCATGAACGCGACAGGCGGCCGGTGGGTGCGGGCTGGCGGATGGGGCATCGCAATGACCGTGGCGGCGATCCTCGGCAGGCCGTGCTGGGCTGAGGAGCCGCCAACGGCGGTGGCCGAAGGAGGAAAGGCGGAGGCCCGTGACGGCGTTCGCGAAGCGGTTCGTGAGGGTGTCGCCAAGAAGGCGGCCGCAACGATCGCCCACATCCGGATCGCAGGCAGTCTGCCCGACGGGGTGGGGCAGGCCGGTCTTCTCGCCGACGTGGCCCCGCATCTGCATCGGCTCGTCGAGCGGCTCGACAAGGCCGCCGCGGATAACCGGGTGAAGGGCGTCGTGGTGGCGATCGACTCACCCGATCTCGGGCGTGGTCGGGCGGAGGAGGTGCGTGCCGCGATCGAGCGGCTCAAGAAGGCGGGCAAGCCGGTGGCCGCCCATCTCGTCAGCGGTGCTGCGGCCCACTACTCCGTGGCCTCGGCCTGCGACACGATCACCATGCCTCCCGCGGCTACGCTGGAACTGACCGGGGTACGGACCGAGATGATGTTCTTCAAGTCGATGCTCGACCGGCTGGGCGTGGCCGCCGAGATCCTCCAGGTGGGCGAGTTCAAGGGGGCCGGTGAACCGCTCACCCGGGACAGCATGAGCCCGGCCCTGCGGGCCCAGTACGAGAGTTTCGTCGGCGACCTTTACGAGCAACTCGTCGAGCGGGTCGCGGCAGACCGTGGGCTGGCCGGCGACCGCGTGCGAGAGTTGATCGACACCGGGGTCTTCACCCCCGCGGCGGCGGTCGAGGCGAAGCTGATCGACGCGGTTGGCTACGAGGACGAGGCGATCGCCACGCTCGCGAAGCAGTTCGGCGAAGAGTCGCCGAAGCTGGCCCGCGACTATGCCCAGCGGAAACTCGACCAGGACTTCTCGGGCATGGCTGGGCTCGTGAAGCTGATGGAGTTGTTCTCGGGACAAAAGCAGGCGGCCCCGCTCGGAAAGAACAAGCGGATCGCCGTGGTCCACGTGACGGGCGAGATTCGCGAGGGCAAGAGCGCCGATGACGTCCTGATGGGAGGCGCGGCCGGCTCCGAGACCGTGATGAAGGCGATCCGTGACGCCGCCAAGGACGAGCACATCGCGGCGATCGTGCTGCGGATCGACTCGCCCGGCGGCTCGGCGCTCGCGAGCGACCTGATCTGGCGGGAGGCCGAGCGGGCGAAGAAACCGGTGGTTGCCAGCCTCTCCGACATCGCCGCCAGCGGCGGCTACTACATCGCCGCCGCCGCCGATCGCATCGTGGCGGCACCGGGCACGCTCACCGGCTCGATCGGGGTGGTCGGCGGCAAGGTGGCCATCGGCGACGCGCTCGGCAAGGTCGGTGTGCACACCGACGTCGTCAGTAAGGGCAAGAATGCCGGCTGGCTGTCGATGCAGGAACCATTCACGCCGGGTGAGCGGGAGGCGTTTCTGGGTACGATGAAGGAGGTGTATCGGCTGTTCACCTCCAAGGTGGCGGCCGGCCGCAAGCTCGATCAGTCCGTGGTCGAGAAACTCGCCGAGGGCCGTGTATTCACCGGCCGGCAGGCGAAGGAAAACGGCCTCGTCGACCGGCTCGGCACGCTGGAGGACGCGATTGACGAGGCGAAGAAACTTGCCGGTATCGATGCTGCCGATGAGGTCGATCGGCTGCTGCTTCCCGAGCCCCGCGGTCTGTTCGACGAGCTGCTTGGATCGGCGGCCGTCGGGGGCGATCCCGTCGCCCGGATAGCCGCCATCGCGGGCGGACAGACAGGGACGAGCGGCCTCCAAAGCCTGCTTATGGCCCGGATCGCCGGGCTGCCGGGGCTCGAATGGTTGAGCGCTGAAGCCAGCACGCTCTCGCTCGTGCTCTCAGGGCGGCCGCAGTTGCTGATGCCGGTGAGGGTTCGCGTGCGGTGAACTTCAGTCCAGGGCTCGCTGGCGCCGGCTGAAGAGGATGATCGTTGCCACGCCGAGGCCCGCGAGTACTGACGACACGGGTTCGGGCACCACGACGAGCGTCAGCGCGGAGGTGCTGTTGGGGAGGAAGTAGGCAGAGACTCCGCCGCCGAGATCAAACGCCGCCGTCGGGCCGATGTTGGCCAGGCCGTTGGTGCCCGTGAAGGTCGGGCCACCGATCAGGTCGTAGCTGCCGGCCGGGGTGGAACTGTCGAGGCCAGCGATGTTGGAAACTGTGAAGTTGACGAAACTGACGGAGGGGCCATTGACCGTCAGCATGGGATTTGTGGTGTCGAGGAGCAGCTTGGAGCCGGTCGTGAACGACAGGTTACCTGCAACGAGGCCGCCGCCGCCGTCGAGAATCGAGCTACCGGCCATCGCCAGCCCGCCACCGATCGATCCACTGAGCGTGAACAGCAGGGTGTCGGTGATCGTGATCGTGTCGAGAAGCCCCGACGCATTGCCGCTCATGATCAGCTGGCCGTTGCCGCCGATCGTGACGCCCGTGGCGGTGCCACCACCCGAGGTCGGCCCGAAGACTCCAGAAAGCGTCGTGACGTTGTTGACGTCGAGCCGAAGCTCGCCGGAGGTCGCCGTGCCGCGGAAGAAACTCGACGAACCGGAGAAGGTCATCGCATTCGTGCCGCCGAGGACGGCAGCGGCGCCCGTCCGGCCACCGACTGACAGACCGTTGGCGAACGTGAGCGGAGCCGAAGCCTGGAGCGTGCCGTAGTTGAGTTGCAGTTGGTTTGTGCCGGAACTCGCCGCCTGCGCGAGGATCACGGTGCCGCCGTTGGTGGGCGATGCCCCTGCCGCACCCACGCGGTAGCCGCTGGTCGTGTTCGAGCCGGACACCACAAGCGTGCCGGCGCCGGTTTTGGCGATGCGGCCGGTGGTGCCGGCGATGTCGCCATTGAGCACGAGTGTGCCGCCGGAGCCGACGTCGACCGACTTGTCGCCGTTGCTCGTGAACGTGATCGCGGGATTCACGATCGCCGAGCCGCTCGTCACGGCCGTGGCCGTGAGGCCAGCCAGCGAGACCGCTCCCGAGGCGTTGACCGTCGCCGCTGTGCCGAACGTGAGCACGCCGACCGACCTCGTTGCCCCCTGGAGGCTCAGCGTGCCCGAGTTGGCGAGCGTGGTGGCCGTGAGGTTGAACGAGCCGCTCGACGTGAGCGTGGTCCCGGGGGCGATGTCGAGCGTGGCACCTCCCGACACGGTTCGACCGCTCCCGAGCGACACGCTGCTCGTCGTCTTGAGCGTGCCGTTGAGCGTGACCGAGCCGGCCGCGTCGCCCAGATTGCCGTCGGACGAGATCTGCAGCGTGCCCGAGGACAGCGTGAGGCCGCCGGTGAACGTGTTGTCCCCGCCCAGGACGAGCGTGCCCTGGCCCAGCTTCTGAATGCCGGCCGAGCCCGCGAGGGCGGAGTTGATGGTGGTGGTCACCGTGCCATCCGTGCCGGTGGTGATCGCATTCAGGCCGCTCGACGCGCCGGCGAGGGTGATCGTGCCGCCGGTCAGGGTGTAGCCGGTGGTCGTGAAGCTCAGGCCGTTGGATGCCGTGACGGCGGCGGCGGTCACCGTGCCCGCCGTGCCGCCGAAGTTGGCCTTCTTCGACGCGTCCCACGACCCCGACCCGTCGGCCCAGCTGCCGCTGCCGCCGGCACCGGGGGCGGTGGCATTCCAGCCCGAGCCGCCATCCCAATAGAGATCGGTGCTCACGCCGCTGCCGGACGTTGTGAGGTTCATCGTGAAGTCGTCGATGCCGAGGCCCTGCGAATTGGTCCAGCTACCCGTGGTCACAAAACTCCAGCGGAGGTAGTAGTTCGCGCCGTTCGAAATGCTGAGGCTGGGGATGGAGACGGCCTTCGCGCTCGACTCTGGCGGGTTGTAGACAATCGACGTGCTGGTGCCCGAGTACGTGGCGTTTCCCAGGGAGTTGGCCGACCACGTTGACCCGTCGGCGGACGTGTAGAACTCCCAGCCTTGGGTCCGACTGCCCATGCGATACCGCTCGTAGTTCCACGCGAGATCGAGCGTCGTGATCGTGGCCCCGCTGGTGTTCGTGAATCCGAAGAGGATCGCGAGCTGCTGGCCGGGGGCACTGGAGGTCGTGCCGGGATAGCTTCCGGTCGAGAGGTAGCCAATCGACTTGTCGGTGCCGGAGGCGAGCGTGCCGGACACCCAGAGATACGCCCCGCCGCTGCTCGCGTTGGTCACCACGCCCGTGCCGACAGTGCCGGCGTTTTGCGTGACGGCGGTGGTGTTCGAGCCGGACGTGTAGGTCAGCGGGGCACTGGAGGTGCCGCTCCGGAAGAACGACCAGCCGGGGGCTGCGGATGTGATGGAAGACGTCTGGCCGGTCGTGATGCCATCGAAGTTCTGGGTGTACGTCGTGCCGCTGAAGGTCACCGCCGTCGCCTGGGCCGACGCATCGGCGACGAGAACGAACATGGACAGAAGCATGCTGCCCACCACCACAGCTGGATTCTGGGCAGCGCACAGGCGGGCGAGACGCATGGGAAGTCCTTCCGCGAAAGAGGTTGTACCGAGCGGCCGCGGTCAGGCTATACAAGCCAGAAGGTGCGTCAACGATCGCCGGCCGAAATGTGACGAATCGGGCATGGGTAGGGACGAATCGGGCGCGCGGCTCACAGAAGGCTCACAAATGATCCTTCTCCGGAGGGGTTAGTGCATTTGTGGTGAGGGGTGGCATGGACCGGTGATCGTCCGCCGTGAAACCCCTCGCTTCCGCTCGGGGCTTTTTGGAAACCGCATTGTGCGAGACCGGAGACCGTCGCCTGTCCGTCAGGAAGCCCCGCCGTCAGGAAGCCCCGAGCGCCAGCGAGGGGATGGGGCGTGGCGGCACGAGAAGGTGCTGCAGTGATCCGGCTTTGCGATCACGAAAAGAGCGTGGTGGTCGCGCCACGCTGGAACCCCTCGCTTCCGCTCGGGGCTTTTTGGAAACCGCATTGTGCGAAACCGGAGACCGTCGCCTGTCCGTCAGGAAGCCCCGCCGTCAGGAAGCCCCGCCGTCAGGAAGCCCCGCCGTCAGGAAGCCCCGAGCGCGAGCGAGGGGATGGGGCGTGGCGGCACGAGAAGGTGCTGCAGTGATCGCGAGTTGGGATCACGACAGGAGCGTGGTGGTTGCGCCACGCTGGAACCCCTCGCTTCCGCTCGGGGCTTTTTGGAAGCGGGGCGTCAGGCATTTCGCCCATTACGCAGCCTGCACGAGCCATGGATGGTCGTGCAGGCGTGAAATGGTCTTACCAGGCGAAATGCGCGAAGGCCTTGTTCGCGTCGGCCATGCGATGCACGTTGTCGCGCTTCGTCACCGCGGCACCCTCGCGCTTGTAGGCGGCGATGATCTCCTCGGCGAGTTTCTCGAACGTGGCGCGGCCTTTCTTCTCGCGGACCGCCAGCAGGAGCCAGCGGATCGCCAGCGACTGCTGCCGGTTGCGATTGACCTGCATCGGCACCTGATAGGCGGCACCACCGACACGCTTCGAGCGGACCTCGACGGCAGGCTTCACGTTCTCGACGGCCCGATTGAAGATCTCGATCGGCTCGGCGTCGGTGATCTTCTTCGCGACGATGTCCATCGCCTTATAGAAGACGTTTTGGGCGACGCTCTTCTTGCCGTCCTCCATCAGGCAGTTGATGAACTTGCTGGCAAGGAGCGACCCGTAACGCGGGTCGGGACGAAGTTGTTCGCGGCTGGCTGTGATATTTCCCATGGTCGTGTTCTTTCGAGATTAGCCCTTCTTGGCGCCGTAGAGGCTGCGGGACTGCTTGCGGCCCTGCACGCCCAGCGTGTCGAGCGCACCGCGGATGATGTGATAGCGGACACCGGGAAGGTCGCGGACACGGCCGCCGCGGATGAGCACGATCGAGTGCTCCTGGAGGTTGTGGCCTTCACCCGGGATGTAGACGGTGACTTCCTTTTGATTGGAAAGCCGCACACGAGCAATCTTGCGAAGCGCCGAGTTCGGCTTCTTCGGCGTCATCGTGCGGACCTGGAGGCAGACGCCCCGCTTCTGCGGGCAGCGGTCGAGCACGGGCGACTTGGAAAACTTCCGCTTTGGACGGCGGCGGCTACGGACAAGTTGGCTGATCGTGGGCATGGAATGATTCGTGGGGGGCCAGAACTCGAGGAACCCCAAAAGATAGCCGAGGATCCGCGGCGATCAAAGGCTCCTGCGTGCCGCCCGCAAAATCATGCGGGATGCAGGATTTCCCCCCGGCCGCCGGCCAGGCTGTCGCCGTGCCATTGCCGCCAGTTTCCCGCTGAAATCCTGCCAGCCGGGGCGAATCCCGCCGCCGCGAGCGAGCGGAGCAGAACATGGAGAAATGGCGGGCGCCAGGCGGTTCCAGGCCGAAAGGTCGCCGGCGGACGCGGCCGATCGGTCAGGGCGATCACCGAGCCCCGCTTCATCCCCAGGCCCGCCTGGCCGCCAACCTCCCCGCCGATCACCACCGTGCCCGCCCGCATCTCGAAGCCGGGGGCCTCGCCGCAACTGCCGCCGACGGCCACCACGCCGCGGCGGAGTCGCGATGCCAGCAGGTGGCCGACGTGCCCGGCCACGATCACGCGTCCACCTCGCATGCCCGTCGTGCTGCCGGGCAGGGCCGCGGCAACGTTGTCACCAGCGTTGCCCGCCACGAACACGTCGCCGCCGGCGAGGTCGCAGGCCAGCCAGTCGCCGGCATCGCCGTCGATCTCGAGCCTGCCGCCGCCCATCGCCTCGCCGGCATGGCGGCCCACGCCGCCGGCGAGGCGCACGACGCCGGAGGTCATGCCCGCAGCAACGCGATGCACGCGGGAGAAGTCGCCCCGGCACTCGATCACGAGGTCGGCTGGATCGCCCCCGGCGGTGAACACTTCGCCGAGGTCGCAGCGACGGCCGTCGGCCCGCACCTGAAGCCGGGTGATCTCGGCGAGTGACAGTGGCGCCACCCGCTGCGGCACGATGCCGGCGAGGTCGATCGCGAGCGGTGCGGTCGCGACGGCGCGAGGCGTGAGGATGAGCGGCATGAAGGGCAGACGCGAACGAGGCCGCGGGAGATCTCGCTCCCGCGGCCTCGCAGCATACCGTTCGGCCCCGTGGGGGTGTCGTCAGCCTCCGCCGGCGACCGGCACCTTCCGCGGCTGGGCCGCCGCGACCCGCGGCACGCGGATCGTGAGCACGCCCCTGCGGTAGTCGGCGGAGATCGCCGCGGCGTCGAAGCCGTCACCGAGACGGAACGATCGCCGGTAGCCGCCGATGCCGTACTCCTGCCGCACCGTGCGGCCGGGCAGGCCGCGAGACGCGACCTCGGCACGAACGGTGAGCACACCGCCATCGAACGTGACGTCGATGCCTTCGGCGCGAGCACCGGGGACATCGGCGACGAACACCACCTCCTGCCCGAGGTCGCGGATGTCGACGTGGGGCTGGTAGGTGAGGGAACGCTCCGGCCGCACGGCGGCCGATTCGGACTGGGTGACCATGGATCGATCCTCCTTCTGCGTAGGTGTTGGAGTTTGGAAACGGAACGCGATCGGCTCAGGACGAGCGAACCGCAACTTTCTGCGGTTGGCTCGCCGCCGTCTTCGGGCAGGTGACGGTGAGGACGCCCTGAACGAGCCGCGCCTCGACTCGCGAGGCGTCGACCGCCACGGGAAGCGTCAGCCGCCGTTCGAACGCTCCGCAGCCGCGCTCGCGACGGTGCCAGGTGACGCGTTCCTCAGCCGGCGTCGACGCAGCCGGCGTCGACGCAGCGCCCGTCTCGCCGCGGGGCTCCGCCGCCGCGGGCCGCGAGCCCTTCAGCACGAGTTCATCGCCGTGCACGGTGATGTCGATATCGGCCGTGTCGAGGCCGGGCAGTTCCGCCTCGATCATGACCGCGTCGTCGCTCTCGCTGACGTTGACCGCCGGGAAGACGCCTTCACCGGGTCTCGTGCCCCAGCCGTGCAGCGGCGGGGCCGCGGTGAGCGTCGTCCAGAAGCGGTCGAGTTCCTCGCGCAGTTCGTCGAACGGGAGCGCGAATCCCGGGCGGAATGTCGGCATGGTGATGCTCCTCTCCTTCACGGTGATACAGGCACGGTGATGCAGGCCCTGGTGACATGCCGGACGCTCCGGTGGACCTCGGCATTCGAAAATGCAAACAGCGTGCCAGTCGTCATGAACGCCCGAACACTTCGATCAGGGCGGCTCTTTCGGCCGAAAACGAGGGCGTGGCCGGCGGCTGTGTGAAAGGTTGGCAGTCGCGCGGGTCGTACCGGCTGTCAGCGTGGCAGCCGGGCGGAAAGGCAGGCTGCCGAGGTTGTGGCGCAACCCCCGACCCCTATACTCTCGCTCGTCCGGAGAAGGAGGTCATCATGCGGTTCACGCTGCTCGATCGGGTGCTCGAGGTCGAGCCCGGCAAGTCGATCACGGCCATCAAGACGGTGTCGCTCGCAGAAGAATATCTGGGAGATCACTTTCCACGGTTTCCCGTCCTGCCGGGCGTGCTCATGCTCGAGGCTTTGACCCAGGCGGCCGCATGGACGATTCGTCTCGGCGAAGACTTCGCCCACAGCATGGTGGTGCTGCGGGTGGCCAAAAACGTGAAATACGGGGATTTCGTCGAGCCGGGGCGGGTGCTCACGGTCAACGTGCAGGTGACGGCCCAGGACGAGAAGACGACTTCCGTGAAGGCCAGCGGTTCCGTCGGCGACCGGACGAGTCTCACGGCGCGGCTTGTCCTCGAGCGGTACAACATGGCCGACCGTCTCGCCCACGGGGCTGCCCTCGACGCCCGTGTCCGCTCCGAGATGCGAAAGCTCTGGGCGATCCTCCATCCCGCCCGCGGCGGCGGCCAGCAAAAGCCCGTCGCCTACGTGGGCCAGGGAGCGGCCCCCGCGGCCAGCTTCGCGAACGTCGCCGGCTGACGCCTGCGGGCCGAATTTCGCGGGAAATGCCGGCCGATTGTTCCGTTTGGCCCCGTTCCGCGGGCGGAGAGTGGGTATCTTCGGGTTTCCATGGCCGCTGGCCGACATTACAACACACGGCACCAGTCCCGACCGCTCCATCCCCCTTTCCAAGGTGAATCGTCGATGCCCTCCCGCGAAGAAATCTTTGACAAGGTGAAGTCTGCCCTCGTGGATGCCCTGGGAGTCGACGAGGACGACGTCAATCCTTCCGCAACCATGGTTGGCGACCTCGGGGCCGAGTCGATCGACTTCCTCGACATCGTGTTCCGTCTGGAGAAGGCCTTCAACATCAAGATCTCCCGCGGCGAACTGTTCCCCGAGGACGTGCTGTCGAGTTCCGAGTTCGTGACCGATGGCAAGGTGACGCCGGCCGGCATCGCGGCCCTCAAGGCCCGGATGCCGTTCGCGGATCTTTCCAAGTTCGAGTCGAACCCGAGCGTCCAGAACTTCGCGAACACCCTCACCGTGGAAGACATGGTGCGGTACGTGCAGAGCAAACTGGCCGCCTGAGTGGCGGGCCGGGCCACAGCCGTTGCCCGCTCGCGTTTCCCCGGAGGAGGCGGTAGACCGCCGGAAACGGATTCATGCGCTGGTTCTGGATCGATCGCTACGAGGAGTTTGTCCGCGGCCGCCACGCGACGGCCGTGAAGAACGTGTCGCTGGCCGAGGAGCATCTCCACGACCACTTCCCGGGCGTGGCGATCATGCCCAACTCGCTGATCGTCGAGGGCATGGCGCAGGCGGCCGGCCTGCTCGTGGCCGACGCGATCGATTTCAACCGGCGCGTGGTGCTTGCCAAGGTGGCGGCGGCGGAGTTTTTCTTCGACGCCGTGCCGGGCGATACCATCCGCTTCAAGGCCGAGATTCTCGACCTCAAGCCCGCCGGATCGCTCACGAAGGTGATCAGCACGGTCGGCGATCGTGTGCAGGGCCAGGCTGAACTCTTCTTCGCCCATCTCGAGCCGGGCGAGGGAGTGCCGAAGCTCTTCGAAAACGACGAGCTGCTGCGGTGGCTCGACCAGATGCACATCTACGAGATCGGCCGTGACGAGGCGGGAAACCCGCTGTCGCGACCCGATTGGTGAGGCGACGCGGAGGCGGGCGATGTCCAGCGGCAGGCGGCGGGTGGTGATCACGGGCATCGGCTGCATCACGCCCTTGGGCGTGACCGTGGAGCAGCTCTGGAAGAACCTCGTCGCCGGCGCCTCCGGCGTGGGGCGGACGACGATCTTCGACGCCGCGAAGTTTCCGACGAAGATCGCCGCAGAAGTGAGGGGCTGGGAAATCGCCGCCGAGGGGCAGGACCCGAAGGCCTGGGAGTTCTGCGGCCGGCACACGCGATTCGCGGCCGGCGCGGCGCTGCAGGCGATGCGCGACGCGGGGTTGCCCGAGGGGTTGCCCGCCGATCCCACGCGGCTCGGCATCTACCTGGGCAGCGGCGAGGGGCAGCAGGACTTCGACGCCTTCACCCGGATGATGATGGCCTCGATCGAGGGCGACACGCTCGACGTGGCGAAGTTCACCAAGCTCGGACTGGAGACCCTGCATCCGCTCTCCGAGGTGGAGCAGGAGCCGAACATGCCCGCCGGCCACCTCGCCGGACTGTTCAACGCCCAAGGGCCGAATCTCAACTGCCTCACGGCCTGCGCCGCTTCCAGCCAGGCGATCGGCGAGGCCTGTGAGATCGTCCGCCGCGGCGAGGCCGACGTGATGCTCTCCGGCGGCACGCACAGCATGATCCACCCCTTCGGCGTGACGGGCTTCAACCTGCTGACGGCGCTCTCCACGCGGAACGACGAGCCGCACCGTGCCAGCCGGCCGTTCGACAACGACCGCGATGGTTTCGTGCTCGGCGAGGGGGCTGCGATGGTGGTGCTCGAAGAACTCGAGCACGCGAAGCGCCGCGGCGCGAAGATCCACGGCGAGATCCTCGGCTACGGCTCCACGGCCGATGCCTACCGGATCACCGACACCCATCCCGAGGGCCGCGGGGCGGCCGCCTGCATCACAATGGCCCTGCAGGACGCCGGGCTCGGCCTGAACGACATCCACTACATCAACGCCCACGGCACGAGTACGGACGTCAACGACAAGGTGGAGACGCTGGCCATCAAGAAGGTGTTCGGTGAAGGGGCCTACAAGATCCCCGTGTCGAGCACGAAGAGCATGATGGGCCACCTGATTGCGGCCGCCGGGGCGACGGAGTTGATCGTCTGCCTGCTGTCGATCCGCGACGGCCTGCTGCCACCGACGATCAACTACGAGACGCCCGACCCGAACTGCGACCTCGACTACGTGCCCAACAAGGTCCGCGAGGGCAGGGTGGAGCAGGCCCTCTCCAACTCGTTCGGCTTCGGCGGCCAGAACATCTCGTTGATCGCCGGCCGGTTTCGCGGCTGAAGCCCCGCCGTCAGGAAGCCCCGAGCGCGAGCGAGGGGATGGCGGGTGGCGTCAGGCACGGGCGTAATGGTTTGCGACGCCGAAACCCCTCGCTTGCGCTCGGGGCTTTTTGGAGACCGGAGATTCGGCCCTGGTCGTTTTTGGAAACCGGAACGCGTAGCCCCACCGTCAGGAAGCCCCGAGCGCGGGCGAGGGGATGGCGGGTGGCGTCAGGCACGGGCGTGATCCTTGGGCCTGCCTCAGTAGCGTTCGACGGGTGAGCGGCTGCCGTCCTCCGTGCTCCGCAGCCGGGCCCGCTCTTCGCCGAGAACGGCCACGCGGAGATCCCAAATCTCCGCGTTGATCGCGTCGAACTCCACCCGCGAGTAGGGCGTGGCCGGTTGCATCCGCGACTTGAACTCCCGCACCCGCTCGAGCGCCGCATCGAGCAGCGGGCGGGGCTGGCCGGCGAGCACCGTCCGGGCCTGCTCGAGGAGCTCCACCCGGTGGCAGATCATCAGCAGGTCGTTGCCGGCGGCCAGCGCGAGCCCGAGCACGTCGTCGAACGAACCGGTGTTGAGAATCGCCCCCATGTCGAGATCGTCGGTCATCACGAGACCGCGAAACCCCATGGCCCCGCGGAGCAGGTCGGTGATCAGCGCCGGCGAGAGCGACGCGGGCCGGACCTGGTCGTCGAGCGACGAATAGTGCACGTGGCCGATCATCATGCTGTCGACGAGCGGCG
>Ga0315904_10005990_pt1 | contig 16729 bp, 16 predicted proteins | sample LakEriMetagenome_6_FD_203529 | JGI IMG/M metagenome (GOLD analysis project Ga0315904, IMG submission 203529) | Freshwater fungal communities from buoy surface, Lake Erie, Ohio, United States - Buoy 12 MA120 | ecosystem: Environmental > Aquatic > Freshwater > Lake | place: USA: Lake Erie, Ohio...
GGAGTCGGCCCAGCGATTGCGGCGGCCACGCACCGGGTGCTGCGGCCGGGCGGGGCTTTCCTGGTCTATCAGTTCAGCGCCCGGGCGCGCGACTATATGGCCCGGCACTTCACCCGGATCGACCAGGATTTCGAACCGCTCAACGTCCTGCCCTGCAAGCTGTTCTGGGGCTGGAAAGATTGAGCGCGGGGCGGCGCGCGGCCGCCCCGGCGCCTCATCAGGCGAAAGTGGCTTCGACCTCGGCCACCGATTCCCCGCTGAGCTGGCGATGGATCGCGCCAATCAGGGCCATCAGGAAGATGCCCAGGGTCAGCCCGAACAGCACCATCGCCACGAAGAGCGAACCCATCGCCGCCATGCTTGGCACCGCGCCCGGTGCGCCGCCGCCGGCCGCCATGCTGGCCATCATCCCGCCTGCGGTTGCAGACAGGACAGTGAAGCCAACCAGGCCCATCACCACGCCAACGATCACGAACAGGGCCAGCAGGCGCAGCACGTGGCCGCGGGTCATGTCCCATGACCGGCGCAGTGCGGTAATCGGGTTGCGGTGATCCTCGATCGCGATGGCCGGCAGGGTCATCGACAGGCGCAGGGCCAGGTAGATCACGCCCGCCAGCATCGCCAAGCCGGCGATCACGCCTACAGCCGATGATTGGGTGCCCATCGCCGCTCCGCCAATGGCGATGCCGAACACCAGCGCGACGACGAAGCCCGCCACCAGTACCAGCACCAGCACCCCGAACAGCGGCAGGATCGCTCCGAGCCCGGCGGTCATCGCCGCCCCGACCGACGGTTCGTGGCGATCGGAGGTGAGGCGGCACATCGCCGCCTGCTGCCAGAAATTGATCGCGTAGATCGCCAGGTAAAGCAGGATCATCCCGCCCAGCGCGCCCGCGCCCGAGGAGATTGGGTCTCCGCCGCCCATCGCCATCGACCCGATCATGGCCATGCCGACCGTGCCCATGATCGCGAACAGGATCGCGTAATAGATCACGGTCAGGATCGCCATCGGCACGAATCGCGCCTTGAAGATCTCGAACGCGGTGGACAGGGCCTGTCCGACGCTGAACTTCTGCATGTGCTTGTCCTCCCCCCGGTGTTGCGGGGCCGGAGGTTCCGACCCCGACCTTGAAGCCTATTCGAAAGTGCTTGCCTCGGTGCTGGCCGATGGACCGGCCAGCTGGCGATGGGTCGCGGCGTAGACCGCAGTGAAATAGATCGTCATCACCGCCTGTAGCGCCGCGGCCACGAAGGCCCCTAGCGGGGCGCCGACCTGTTCGCCCAGGATGAGCCGCAGCCCCAGGTCGGCCAGCCCGCCCAGCAGCAGGACCGTGATCCAGAAACCCACGAACAGCAGGGCATAGAAGAGCAGCAGCCGACCGGCGTTGCCTTCGGTCAGCCGCCAGGACCGGGTCAGGGCGGCCAGCGGGTTGCGCTGTCCCTCGACCATCACCACCGGTGCCACCATCGAGATCCGCGTGACCCCATAGGCAAAGCCCATCATCGCCAGCACCACGGCCACCACCGTTGCCGCCGGTCCGGCCAGGCTGGCCGGGCCAATCAGGAGCATCGCCGCCAGGAAGAAGGCAAACCCGGCCAGGATCTGCGCCAGGATCGTGGGCAAAAGCCCCTTCACGCCCCGCTGCAACGCTTCGGCCACGGTCGGCCGGGTGCGATCGGTGAACAGCGCCAGCATGGTCAGGGTGCCGATCAGCTGGCACACCGCCATGGCGAGGAACCAGGGCGCGGCCTGGGTGTAATAGGCCCCCATCAGGTCCATCAGCGCGCGCGGATCGGCGCCCTCCGGCACTTCGGGCGGGGGTGCGAGCAGGGTGATTGCAAAGACCGGCAGGGCCAGGAACACCCCGGCCACAGCCCACAGGACCGCGCGATTGGCCCGCACGATCTCGGTGGCTTCGGTCCAGGCACGATTGCTGTCGAACCGCATCGGCAAGTCTCCCCTGTGTCAGGTGGCTGCCGAACCGGTCACGCCCCTGTGCAAGCCCCTTGATAACCACAGCAATTGCCGCCACGCAACGTGCCATGATTCCCGGTCTTGATCCAGCCATCGAATGGCGGCGCGATGAAGCGCAGGTGCCCTATCGCGCGGCGCTCGATTTCATGACCGAGCGCAATGCCGCGATCGCCGCCGGCACCGCGCCCGAGCTGGTCTGGCTGCTGGAGCATCCGCCGGTCTACACCGCCGGAACCAGCGCGGCGGCGGACGAACTGCTCGATCCGCGCTTCGAAGTGGTCGAGGCCGGGCGCGGCGGGCGCTATACCTATCACGGGCCGGGCCAGCGGGTCGGCTATGTCCTGCTCGACCTGAAGCGCCGGGCGCGCGACGTGCGCGGCTTCGTTCACGCGATGGAGGGCTGGGTGATCGCCACGCTGGCCGATTTCGGGGTCGAATCCTGGCGCAGCGAAGGCCGGATCGGCATCTGGACCCGCGACATCGACGGGCGCGAGGCCAAGATTGGCGCGATCGGTGTCCGCATCCGCCGCTGGGTGACGATGCACGGCTTTTCGGTCAACCTGAACCCGGACCTGTCGCACTTTGGCGGGATCGTCCCCTGCGGGATCGACGAATTCGGCGTCACCAGCCTTGCGCGGCTGGGCCATGCGGTGGATATGCCGACCTGGGACGAGGCCCTGCTGAAGCGCGCGGGCGAATTCCTCGCCGCGTTGGAGCGGCCCTGTCCGCCGCAGGAGACCATGTGATGCGTCACGCCTTTCCGCTGCTTTCCCTGGCCCTGATGCTCGCCGCCTGCGGGGGCGCCAAGAAGGACGAAGGCGCGGGGACCGCCGCGGGCGAAATCCTGCCGGGTTCGGTCAGCGATGCCATGCTGCCGCTCGATACGGTCCGCAGCCAGGCCCCGCTGGCGCCGAAGGTGGAAAGCACCGGTGCGGCTGATGCGACCGAAGCCAGCGCTGCGGCGAGTGATGCCGCACCCACAGCCGAGGCGCCCGCAGCCGAGGCGCCGGCCACCACCCCGACTGAATGAGCGCTCCGGGCCGTTCAGGTAACGGACGGGTTTGCTGCACGAGTGGACACAGTGGACAGGGTACTGTGCGAAAACTCCACCCCCGGTGACATGGCTGTGAATCCGGATCTCGCCTGCGCCTGCCAACGATGAGAAAGACCGGGCGCGGGGCCCGGGCCTGCCCATCTCATATGCGCGGCAAGTAGGACAGCCGCTTCAGCCCGCGGCGCGCGGCGCGGGTGGTTCGCTGCTGCGGGCCAGCACCAGCCCGGCGGCGACCAGCGCCATGCCGATCAGGTCGGGCAGGGCGAGGACTTCGCCAAACCATAGCCAGCCCACCACGACGGCAATCGTCGGCTGGGTCAGCAGCGCCAGGCCGATCACCAGCGGCGGGAAATGGCGCAGGGCATAGACGAGCAGCCCCTGCCCGATCAGCTGGCTGGTGAAGGCCAGGGCAATGACCGGCGTCCAGTCGGTCGGCCAGAACGGCTCGCCCAGCGCCAGGGCAAAGCCTGCCATTACCGGGAGGCCAATGAGGCTGGACCAGAACAGCAATGCCCAGCCGCCCAGCACGGCCCGCCCGCGCTGGGCGAGCAGGATGTAGAAGGTGTAGAGGAACCCGGCCAGCAGGCAGAGCAGATCGCCGATCAGCGTGGTCCGGTCGATCTCCAGGCTGCGGCCCAGCAGGATGGCAGAACCGGCGATGGCAGCGGCAAAGGCCAGCCATTCAGGCATGCGCGGCGCGCGGCGCAGCGCGATCAGGCCCCAGGCGGCAATCAGGATCGAGCCCGAATTGCCGAACAGCGTGGCATTGCCCAGCCGGGTCAGCTCGATCCCCAGGTGCCAGCTCGACAGGTCCAGCGCGAAGAACAAGCCGCCGGCCAGCACCGCCAGCAGCACGCCGCGCGACATCCCGGTCAGCGGCTGGCGGTTCATCCGGGCCAGCAGGACGAAGAACGGGATGGCCAGCGCCAGCCGCCAGAACCCGGCTGAAACCGGCCCCGTATCGGCCAGCCGCACCCACAGCGGCCCCAGCGCCAGGGCGGCATTGCCGCCCAGCAGCGCGGCGAAATGGATCGGGCGTGCGCCACCGGTACCATTGCTGGCCATTGCGTTCGTCATGCCGATGCCTTAGCCGCTCGGTTAAGAAAGCAAAGACAATTGCTGCCAGTTCACTGTGGAGGATCCCTTGCACGAAGCCCTGTTCCAGCCGGTCAGCCTTGGCGCGATCGAATGCCCCAATCGCGTGCTGATGGCTCCGCTGACCCGTGGTCGGTCCGATCCGGGTTCGATCCCCAACGCGATGATGGCCGAATATTACCGCCAGCGCGCCGGGGCTGGGCTGATCATTTCCGAAGCGACCGGGATCAGCGTCGAAGGCCTCGGCTGGCCCGCCGCGCCCGGCATCTGGAGCGAGGCGCAGACCGAAGGCTGGAAGCTGACGACCGAGGCCGTGCACAAGGCTGGCGGCCGCATCATCCTGCAGCTGTGGCACATGGGCCGGCTGGTCCACCCCGATTTCCTGGGCGGCAATCCGCCGGTCTCGGCCTCGGCCACCACGGCCCCGGACCATGCCCACACCCCCACCGGGCGCAAGCCGCATGAGCAGGCCCGCGCCGCAACGAAGGACGATATCGCGCGGATCGTCGACGATTATGGCCGGGCCGCCGCCAATGCCAAGGCCGCCGGGTTCGATGGCGTGCAGCTGCACGGCGCCAACGGCTACCTGATTGACCAGTTCATCCGCAGTTCCTCCAACCTGCGCGACGATGACTATGGCGGCCCGGCGGAAAACCGGGTGCGGCTGATGCGCGAAGTGCTGGAACGGCTGATCGACGTGTGGGGCGCCGGCCGTGTCTCGATCCGGCTTTCGCCCAATGGCGAAACGCAGGGCTGTGACGATGCCACCCCGGCCGAAACCTTCGGCGCGGCGGCCCGGGTGCTGCAGGACCTCGGCGTCGGCTTCCTCGAACTGCGCCAGCCGGGGCCGGACGGCACCTTTGGCGCAACCGAGGTGCCCAAGCAGGGCGCGCACCTGCGCACGATCTTCAAGGGTCCGCTGGTGCTCAACAGCGACTATACCGCTGAACAGGCCGCGGACGATGTGGCCAGCAGGGCCTGCGAGGCGATCAGCTTTGGCCGCCCCTATATCTCCAACCCGGACCTCGCCTGGCGAATCCGCAATGGGGTGGAATGGGCGCCCAACGTCCGGGTTCCGCAAAGCTGGTACCTGCCGGGACCGGAAGGCTACATCGATTACCCGGCGCTTGAGCCGGCGGCATAAGGAAAGGCGATCCCGGCATGGCGATGCGTTCGTGGCTGTTCGTACCCGGTGACAGCGAAAAGAAGCTGGGCAAGGCCGCCGCGACCGGGGCCGACGTGATCATAGTCGACCTGGAGGATTCGGTTGCCCCGGCCAACAAGCCGCGCGCCCGCGAACTGGCGCGGGAATGGCTGGGTGCGCACCGTCATCAGGTCGCCGAGCGCAAGTTCGGCCGCTGGGTGCGGATCAACGCGCTCGACAGCCGGATGTGGCGCGACGACCTTGTCGCCGTGCTGCCCGGTGCGCCGGACGGGATCATGCTGCCCAAGTCGGCCGGGCCGGAATCGGTCCAGGCGCTGGGGGCCGAGCTTTACGAACTGGAACAGCGCAGCGGCCTCGCCACCGGATCGGTCAAGATCCTGCCGCTGGTCAGCGAAACGGCGGCCGCGGCCATCTCGATCCCGGCCTATGCCTCCGCGCCGCTGCCGCGCCTCGCTGGATTGACCTGGGGCGGGGAAGACCTGTCCGCCGCGATCGGCGCCAGCCGCAAGTATGACAAGGATGGCCGCTGGACCGATGCCTTCCGCCTTGTCCGCGCCCAGACCCTGCTGACGGCCCATGCCCGCGGGGTGATCGCGATCGACACGCTCCACGCCGATTTCGCCGATACCAAGGGACTGAAGCGGATCGCCGAGGAAGCCCGCGCCGATGGCTTTACCGGGATGCTGGCAATCCACCCGGCGCAGGTGCCGGTGATCAACGAAGCCTTCACCCCGACCAAGGCCGAACTGGAGGAAGCCCGCGCGATCGTCGCCGCCTTTGCCGGCAGCCCGGACGCCGGAACGCTCCAGATCGACCGCCGGATGATCGACCGCCCGCACCTTACGCTGGCGCGGCGGATGCTGGGGATCGAAGGGTAGCGAGACCGGGCGCTAGGCCCGGCCCAGGTCGCCCTTGCCCACGGTGCCGCCGGCCATGGCCAGCATGGCATCGAGGCTCTTCTTTGCCCTCAGCCGCAAGCCTTCCTCGATCTCGATCCGCGGCTGCAGGTCGCGCAGGGCAACGTAGAGCTTTTCGAGCGTGTTGAGCGCCATGTAGGGGCAGATGTTGCAGTTGCAGTTGCCGTCCGCCCCCGGCGCGCCGATGAAGGTCTTGTTCGGCAGGGCCAGCTGCATCTGGTGGATGATGTGCGGCTCGGTCGCGACGATCAGGGTATCGCCGGGGAAGGTCTTGGCAAAGTTCAGGATGCCGCTGGTGCTGCCGACATAGTCGGCATGGTCGACGATGGTCGGCGGGCATTCCGGGTGCGCGGCGATCGGCGCCCCGGGGTGCTGGGCCTTGAGCTTCAGGAGCTCGGTCTCGCTGAAGGCCTCGTGAACGATGCAGACCCCCGGCCAGAGCAGCATGTCGCGCCCGAACTTGCGGTTGAGATAGCCGCCGAGGTGCCGGTCAGGCCCGAAGATGATCTTCTGTTCGGGCGGGATCTGGGCGAGGATCGTCTCGGCGCTGGAGCTGGTGACGATCACGTCCGACAGCGCCTTCACCTCGGTCGAACAGTTGATGTAGGTCAGCGCGATGTGATCGGGGTGCGCCTCGCGGAAAGCCCTGAACTTTTCCGGCGGGCAGGAGTCCTCAAGGCTGCACCCGGCGTCCAGGTCGGGCAGGATCACGATCTTGTCGGGGGAGAGGATCTTGGCCGTGTCGGCCATGAACTTCACCCCGCAGAAGGCGATCACATCGGCATCGGTGGCTGCCGCCTTTTTCGACAGCTCCAGCGAATCGCCCACGAAATCGGCCAGGTCCTGGATTTCCGGCTTCTGGTAGTAATGCGCCAGGATCACCGCGTTGCGCTCCTTGCGCAGGCGTTCGATCTCGGCGCGGACGTCGATTCCGGAAAGGTTGGTCGGCTGGGCGGTCATCTGGGGGTCCCTTTGCGAAGCGGGTCCCAGATGGCCCTTTAGGCCGGGCTAATCAAGCCGCGCAATTACGGGACATAGGCCTGCATCGGCCGCGCCGCGCCGGGGTGCCCGGCCATGATCTGCTCGGTCAGCGCGATGCCCCAGTCGGTATAGGCCAGGAACTCACCCAGGGCGAGCGAGCCGACCCCTGCCAACAGCGCCACGAACCAGGCCGGGTGGGCATGACCCAGGTGCTTTCTGTCGCGCAGTATTCCAGCCACGACGAAGACCAGGCCGACAAGGTTGGTGATCTCCCAGGCCCAGGCTCCGAACAGCGGTGCGGGCAGGATCCGCCCGAAGCCGGGGCCCAGGATCGTCGCCATCCCACCCAGCATCAGGCGCCGGTGCCAGTCAGTCCGCTTGCGCATCGCCACAGCGCCCAGCGAAAGCGCGGCAAAGGTGATCATGCTGATCGGATTGCTGATCATGAATTCATTGGCATCGAAGAAGAATGGGCCGCCGGTGCGCCGCAGCGAAGTGACCGTAATGGCCACGCCCAGCGCTACCATCAGCGGAATCCACAGCACCGAGATCCAGCCGAGCCGCCGGTGCAGCGCCACATTGCCGCCCGCGACCAATGCCGATTGCGTGACCAGCAGGGCGACCCAGCCAAAGAACACCACGCCGTGGACATGATAGATCAGCGGCACGGCGAAGGTGCTACGCCCCATGGCCAGGTGCAGGCTGAACCCGGCCACGATCACCGCCCCCATCAGGCAGGCCATCTTGAAGAAAAAGCGCTCTTCGGCGCGCGCGGCCATGCCGCCCTGGTCGAATGTCGTGGCCATTGGCTCTCCCCATCCCATGGCGCGACCCACTGGGCCGACTCTTGCCATGGTTTCGATTGGGACGAAAGCGGTGATTGCTGGCGCGGCTAGGCGCTGACTGCCCAGATTTCGTCGCGGCAGGCCACCCGCCCCTGGCGCTCCAGGTCAACCAGATGCGCCAGCACCGATCGGCCCGCCGCGCCGGTGAGCCGGGGGTCGAGCCCCTTGTACATCACGGCAACCATGTCCGGGATCTGCTGCGGCCCGGTGGCCAGCAGCTTGAGGATCTGCGCCTCGCGGCTGCGGCGGTGGCCCAGCATGCCGCGCACCAGCTGGCGCGGCTTGTCCACCGCAGGGCCATGGGCCGGGTAAAGCCGCTTGTCGTCGCGGTCATAAAGCTTTTGCAGGCTCGCCATATAGGCGCTCATGTCACCATCGGGGGGCGAGACGACGCTGGTCGACCAGGCCATCACGTGATCGCCGGTGAACAATGCCCCGCTTTCAACCAGGCCATAGCACAGGTGGTTGCTGGTATGGCCCGGCGTGGCGACAGCCTCGATCGTCCAGTCGGGGCCGGAAATGCGCTCGCCATCGCTCAGCACCCGGTCGGGCGCATAGCTGTGGTCAAAGGCGCTGTCGGCGCGCGGGCCATCGTCGCTCAGCACCAAGGGCGCGCAGCCGATGATGGCCGCGCCGGTCAGCGCCTTCAAAGGGGCGGCGGCGGGAGAGTGGTCGCGGTGGGTGTGGGTGCACAGGATCGCGGTGATCCGGGCCGTGCCGACCGCCGCCAGGATCGCCTCGACATGGCCGACGCCATTGGTATCCGCGCCCTTGAACGGGCTGGGCTCGCTGCCGATGCTGCCGTCCGCCGGGCCGGGATCGATCACCGCCACTTCATCCCCCGCGCCGACGATATAGGTCTGCGTGCCGGTGAAGGTATAGGGCGAGGGATTGGGGGCCAGCACGCGCCGCACCAGCGGTTCGCATTGCTCGCTCAGGCCAGTGGGCCAGGGTTTGGGCGGGGCATCCATGCCTACCCATATGGTAACTACAGGCGTTTGTGTCGAGCAAAGTCGAGATACGGGTGCGCATGGTGTCTCGACTTCGCTCGATGTGAACGGCAAGAAGGCAAGCATGACTGACCTGATCCTCGTTCTCGATGCGGGCACCACGTCCACCCGCGCCATGCTGTTCACGCCCGAAGGCGCGCTAAAGGGCGTGGCCCAGCAGGAACTGACCCAGCACTATCCCCAGCCCGGCTGGGTCGAGCACGACGCGGGCGAGATCTGGGACAAGACCCTGGCCTGCGCCCGCGAAGTGGTGAGCGCCGCCGGCGGGGCCAGCCGGGTGGCGGCAATCGGGATCACCAACCAGCGCGAAACCGTCGTGGCCTGGGACAAGGCCACCGGCCAGCCCTTGCACCACGCGCTGGTCTGGCAGGATCGCCGCACCGCCGAATTCTGCGCAGCCCTGCGCGATGCCGGGCAGGAGCCGGTGGTCCAGGCGGCAACCGGCCTGCTGCTCGATCCCTATTTCTCCGGCACCAAGATGCGCTGGCTGATCGACCATGTGCCCGCCGTGGCCGAAGCGGCGGCCGCCGGGCGCCTGGCGCTGGGAACGGTCGAAGCCTGGCTCACGTGGAAACTGTCGGGCGGGGCGCATGTCACCGATGCCAGCAATGCCAGCCGCACCCTGCTGCTGCCGCTGGCCGGGGCGAGCTGGGATGAAGGCCTGTGCGACCTCCTCGGCGTGCCGCGCGGCGCCTTGCCCGAAGTGGTCGACAACGCGGGGCGGTTCGCCGCCACCACGCCCGACCTGTTCGGCGGGGCAATCCCGATTGCCGGGCTGGTGGGTGACCAGCAGAGCGCCACGATCGGCCAGGGTTGCCTTTCCCCTGGCGAGACCAAGGCGACTTACGGCACCGGGGCCTTCGTGCTGGCCAACATGGGCGGCGAAGTGCCGCGATCGGGCCACCGCCTGCTCGGCACGGTGCTGTGCCAGATCGGCGGACAGCGGTCCTATGCGCTGGAAGGCTCGGTCTTTGTCGCGGGCAGCCTGGTCAAGTGGCTGCGCGACAGTCTGGGAATCATTGCCTCCGCGCCCGAGACCGAGGAACTGGCCCGCTCGGTGCCGGACAGCGGCGGGGTGACGATCGTGCCCGCGCTATCGGGCCTTGGCGCGCCGCACTGGCAGCCGGATGCGCGCGCGGTGATCACCGGCATGAGCTTTTCGACCAGCCGCGCGCACCTGGCCCGGGCGGCGCTGGAAGCCATGGCGATGCAGACGGCCGACCTTGCCGCTGCCTTTGCCGCCGATGGCGCGGCCTGGACTTCGCTCCGCATCGACGGCGGGATGAGCGCGAACGACTGGATGGCGCAGGATCTGGCCGACGTGCTGCGGGTCCCGGTCGAGCGGCCGCACTTCGTGGAAACCACTGCGCTCGGCGCAGCGATGCTGGCGGCGGTCGGCGTTGGGCTGCACAGCTCGCTGGGCGATGCGGCAGCGGCGATGCGCGGCGAGATCCAGCGGTTCCTGCCCGGTGCCGAACCCGGCGCGGCGCGGCGCAGCGGCTGGGACGCGGCGCTGCGGGCGGCGATGCCCTAGGCTTTTCGCGCTGGCGCCTTCGTGAAGGTCCAGCCTTCGGGCATGGCCCGGGCGACAAGATTGCCGACCGACATCGGCTGGCGTGCGACCAGGCTGTCGAACAGCCGCGCCACGGCGCTGCCGCGCGGCTCTGCCCCGTCCAGTTCCTGCACGATCCGGGCAAGGACGCGCATGGCAATCGCGCGCGGGGCCTGCGGGCGATAGGTCAGCCCCATCGGCCCGCGCGTCACCGCCTCGTCCCATTCGCGCCGGGCCGCCCAGTCCAGCGCGGTATCGGCATCGGCGAGGTGCGCGGCGCTGGCGGCCAACGCAGGGACATCGATCCAGTCGGCCTGGGCCAGCGCCTTGCGCAGCCGCGCGCGGTCGAAGCGATCGTCGGTGTTGGAGGGATCCTCGGCGGCGGTCAGCCCGGCGGCGCGGACTACTTCGGCCAGCTCGGCCCGCCGCCAGTCGAGCAGCGGGCGCAGCAGCGGCAGGCGCGTGCCCGGCACCGGGCCCAGCGCGCGCACCCCGGCCAGGCCCGCAACGCCGCTCGCCCGGTTCAATCGCAGCAACAGGGTTTCGGCCTGATCGTCGGCATGGTGCGCGGTGGCAAGGGCGGCAAGATCCTCTTCCGCCATCCACCCGGCCAGCGCCGCATAGCGCGCGGCGCGAGCCTCGGCCTGAACGTTGCCCGGATCGAGCTGAACCTTCAGCGTGCGGTGCGGTACGCCCAGCGCGGCGCAGATTGCCGCCACCATCTCTGCCTCGGCCGCGCTTTCCGCGCGCAGGCCGTGATCGACCGTCGCCGCCGCGATCCGGCCGGGCAGGGCGGCCTGGGCCAGCAGCAGCAGGGCCAGGCTGTCGGGCCCGCCCGATACGGCGAGCGCAAGGCGTGCGGCGGGATCGGCATGAGCCGACCAGAGCCGCGCCAGAGCGGCGGCGAAGCTTTCGATCAAAGCGGGCGAAAGCGCCCTATCAATCGCACTTGAGCCCGGCGCGGGTGGCATCGTACTGGGTCTTCAGGCGGCCGGCGGCTTCGCGTGGAAACTCGTCGACGAACTGGGCCAGCGCGATGCAAGCACGGTTGGTGTCCTTCTGGCGCTTGGTCGCTTCGGCCAGGAACAAGACCGAATCCGCCGCGCGATCGCGGAACTGGCGATCCTTGTAGTTTTCCAGGAACCACTTCTGCGCCTCGACCGGCTTGCCATCGTCGAGATAGGCGCGGCCGAGCAGGTTGCGCGCAAACGAGCGGCGCGCGTGGCGCGGATACTTGTCGAGGAACAGGATCAGCTGCTGCTGTGCCTCGGGATAGAACTTGGCCTCCCACAGGCGGAAGCCATAGCTGTACTCGTCGTCACCCGCGTCGTCGGTCTTGGGCTTCTCGATCGCGCGGACCGCGGCGAGGCGCTGGGCGGAAGGCGCGGCCGGGCGAGCAGCCGGACGCCCGCTGGCCGCAGTCGGCGTCGCAGTCGGGCGCGGGGCCGGTGCGGTTGCGGTGGGGCGCGGCGCGGGGCCAGTCATCGCGGTCAGGTTGGAGCCGGTGGCCGCACCGGTGGTCGGCGCGGATGCAGGCGTGGTGGCTGCCGTAGTGGCCGCTGCCGCGGGCGTTGTCGCCGCCACGCTCGCAGCCGGAGCCGGGGCCGGGGCCGGAGCAGGGCTGGGGGTGGCAAGCGCGGTCAGCCGCGCTTCCAGCTGCGCCAGCTTGTTGCTGTTCTCTTCCTGCTGGGCGGTCAGCCGCGCCAGCTGGGCCTCGATCGCATCGACCCGGGTCAGCAGGTCGGACACGGGATTGCTGGCCGGCGTGCCGCTGGGGCTGGCGGTCGGGGTGCCGGGCTGGGCCAGCGGGGGGAAGAACTTGCCATCACCGCCGGGGAAGACCTGCCGCTGCAAGGCGCGGACTTCGGCTTCCAGCTTGCGGATCCGTGTTTCGGCGCCCTGGTCGGTCGCGTTGCTTTGCGCGATTACCGGCGCGGCCAGCGCCACGGCCAGGGCTGCCAGCAGGGGGCGGCGCAGGGCGGCAAATCGGTTCATCGGGTCAGTCCCATCCAGTCAGTCAGCCCGCCGGGCATGGCTGGCAGGCATGTGAAACATAGTATCGCGGGTGTTAACCTGTCGAGCGGCCAGGGCTAACTATCCGCAGTTCCGGCATTTGTGGTCGTGGCAGGCGCTGTAGTCGGCTCCGTTGCCGGGGCCGCGGTCGGCACGGCCTCGGTCGGGGCGGCCAGTGGCGTCGCCGCGCGCTGCGCCGCCGGGCGGGCGGCAGGGCGGGCCGGGAGGAGGGCAGTGGCGGCCGCAGCGGCGGCATCGCTCGCCGCCGGGCTGGCATTGCCCCGTGCCAGCAGGGCGGCGCCGGTTACCGGGACATCGCGCATCAGCTGCTGGCTGGCCGAAAGCGGCGCCACGGCGCGCCCGCCCACCGTGATTGCCAGGCCATCGGGCCGCGCGGTGGTCAGCGTCACGCCGGGCAGTCCGGTCGGCAGGGTCCAGCTTTCGCCCAGTGCCAGTTCCTTTTGCAGCAATTGCTGGCCCTGGGCATCGGCGAAGCGCACCCAGACCTTGTCGCGCGTGGCGGTAAACACCACCGGGCCATCGGCGGGCATTGCGACCGGTGCGGGCGCGGGGCTGGCCTTGGCGACCGCGACCGGGGTTTCCCGCGGCAGCAACGAGGGCAGCGATCCGCCCGGTGCAAACAGGTTGGGCCAGATGGCAAAACCGGCCAGCAGCACCAGCGCCAGGCCGCCAGCAGCAAACCAGGCCACGCGGCTGCCGGGCAGCCGGGCCGGATCGCCAGGCTCGAAAGCCTGGGTCGGGCGGCTGACATATTCCGGTTGCTGGCGGCCCAGCTCGTCGCGGACCATCGCGGTGATGGCATTGCCATCCAGGCCAACGGCCTTGGCGTAAGTGCGCGAGAAGCCGATCGCATAGGTTCGCGAGGGCAGGTCGGCAAAGCGATCCTGCTCGATCGCCTCGATCTGGCGTTCGGAAATCCGGGTTTGCGCGGCGATCTGGGCGCGGGTCTTGCCCGCAGCTTCGCGCGCGCGGGCCAGCAGCACGCCGGGGCTTTCGAGCGGGAGCTCGGCTTCGTGTTCTTCGTCAGTTACCATCGCGACCTCGGAAGCGGCCCTTTTCGTTCTGAACCTGCCCCTCGGGCCGCGACCATCCCGTTTTGCGCCGCGCTGTCAACGACAAAAGCCGCTGGCGGGGTGCGTCATGCGACAGGTTGGCAATGCCCTGCGCCGAATGGCCGCACGGTCAATCGCAATCGATCCCGCGTTCCTGGGCCCAGGCCAGCAAGGCCTCGCGCAGGCTGGGCGGCGGGGAGTGCAGCCAGCCGGTCATTGCCTTGCCGATTTCGCCGAGGTCGACCTTGCGGACCAGCTCCTTGATCGGGCCGACCGAGGCCGGGGTGATCGACAGGCGGTGGATGCCGATGCCCAGCAGGGCCAGGGCCTCAAGCCGTCGCCCACCCATTTCGCCGCAGACGGTCACGTCCACATCATGCCCGGCCACGCCCTGCATCACGCGCTTGAGGAAGCGCAGGATCGCCGGGCTGAGCCAGTCATAGCGCTCCGCCAGCTTGGGATTGGCGCGATCGGCCGCGAACAGGAACTGGGTCAGGTCATTCGTGCCGATCGACAGGAACGACAGCTTGGGGGCCAGCACGTCGAGCTGTTCGGCCAGTGCCGGGACTTCCAGCATCGCGCCATAGCGGATCGCATCGGGCAGCAGTTTCTTCTGGCCCTTGAGATAGGCCCGCTGGTTTTCGAACACCTGGCGTGCGGCATCGAATTCCCACGGTTCGGTGACCATCGGGAACATGACATTGAGCGTCCGCCCCGCGGCTGCCTCAAGCAGGGCGCGGGCCTGGACCTTGAGCAGCCCGTCGCGCTCCAGCGCCACGCGCAGCGCGCGCCAGCCCATCGCCGGGTTCTCCTCCTGCTCGCCATCGTTGTGGCGTAGGTAGGGCAGCACCTTGTCGCCGCCGATATCGACCGTGCGGAACACCACCGGCTTGTCGCCAGCGGCCTCCAGCACGTCGCGATAGAGCCGGGTCTGGCGTTCGCGCGCGGGCAGGGTGGCGGAAACCAGGAACTGGAATTCGGTGCGGAACAGGCCCACCCCGTCGGCCCCGGTCAGCGCCAGGCTTGGCATGTCATCGCGCAGGCCCGCGTTCATCATCACCGTGATGCGCGTGCCGCAGCGGGTAAAGGGTTCGACATCGCGCAGCTTGGCATAGGCGGCCTGGCGCTCGCGACTCTTGGCGAAGCGGGCGTCGAAGGCCTCCAGCATCGGCTGGTTGGGCCGCACCGTGACCTTGCCCTGATCGCCATCGAGCAGCAGCTGGTCGCCCTCGCGCACCGCCCCGCGCAGCGAGCGCAGCCGGCCCAGCACCGGAATGCCCATGGCCCGCGCCACGATCACCACGTGGGCGGTCAGCGAGCCTTCTTCCAGCAGCACGCCCTTGAGGCGGCGCTTGTCATATTCCAGCAGCTCGGCCGGGCCGAGGTTGCGGGCAATCAGGATCGCATCCTGCTTCAGCCCCATCGAGGCCGCCGTGCCCATCTGGCCGGAAACGATCCGCAGCAGCCGGTTGGAGAGGTCCTCCAAGTCGTGCATCCGGTCGGCCAGCAATGGGTCATCGATCTGGCGCATCCGCATCCGGGTGCGCTGCTGGACGCGTTCGATCGCCGCTTCGGCGGTCAGCCCGGAATCGATCGCCTCGATGATCCGGCGGCTCCAGCCTTCGTCATAAGCGAACATCTTGTAGGTCTGGAGCACTTCCTCGTGCTCGCCGCCAACGCCGAATTCGGCCTGGCTGGCCATCCGGTCGATCTGTTCGCGCATCTTGTCAAAGGCCAGGTAGACGCGCTGCAGTTCGGCATCGCGATCCTCAGCCATGGTGTGTTCGATGGTGATGCGTGGCTGGTGGAACACCGCCACCCCGCTGGCCAGCCCCTTGACCAGGCTGAGCCCGGTCAGGTGCTGCGGCCCGGTCTGCGCGGGGCCGAGTAGGGCCTGCTCCTCGTCCACCAGATCGGCATTGGCGATCAGTTCGGACAGGACCATCGCCACGGTCTGCAGCGCCTCGATCTCCACTTCCTCGTAGCGGCGGGGCTCGGCATGCTGGACGCAGAGTACGCCCACCGCCCGTTCGCGCCGCACGATCGGCACCCCGGCAAAGGAATGGAATTTTTCCTCACCCGTTTCCGGGCGATAGGAAAAGTCCGGATGGGCCGTCGCTTCGGCCAGGTTCAGCATGTCGATGTTCTGGGCGATCGTGCCGACCAGCCCTTCGCCCACGGCCATGCGGGTCACGTGGACCGCCTCCTGCGCGAGGCCGCGGGTGGCGAACAGTTCCAGCATGCCTTCGCGCAGCAGGTAGATCGAGCAGACCTCGCTATCGAGGCCTTCACCGATGATCTCGACCACGTTGTTGAGCTTGGCCTGGGCATGGCTGCGCGAAGCCATGACATCGTGCAGGCGGGTCAGGATCGTGCGGGCGGCCGAAGCGGCAGAGCTGGGCATAGGCAAGGTGCTAGCCCAAAGCGCGGCGCTTGGGAACGCGCCTGTGCTGTTGCGCAATCGCATTCAGTCCGACGCCGGGAACTGCCGGTCGTGGCGATTGGTTGATAGCGAGGTGTTCGGTGCCGTTCGCCCGGGCCGGGGGGAATGATCCCCCGCCCGGGGCGGCGTTGGGGCTGGCTAGATGTGCGCCAGCTCTTCCTTGATGCGCAGCTTGCGGCGCTTCAGGGCCTGGATCGTCGCCAGGTCAGGCAGGGGACGGTTCAGTTCGTCCTGGATCTGGCGTTCCAGACCCGCGTGCTTGAGTTGCAAAGCGCTGACATGCGGTTGGTCCATCGGGGATACTCCTTTCGTTTGCCCCCAGGGGCGCAGGAGCCACCGCGCGGCACCGGATCGAAAGGACCGACTCGCTATCCGGCGGGGTCGCTGCAATTGTCATGGAAGCATATTCCGCCTATCTTGCGAAGCACCTGTTTCGATGGCTGCGACGATCGGTGCGACAGGGCGATTTTGTCGCGCGACGGGCGGGGCAGCGGGAGGACCGGGTGACTGAGGACGAGCTGAAGAAACGGCTGGAAATCCTGCGGATCGAGCATCGCGATCTCGACGCGGCCATCGATGCCCTGTCGGGTGCGGGCAGCACCGACC
>Ga0315904_10005994_pt1 | contig 16724 bp, 15 predicted proteins | sample LakEriMetagenome_6_FD_203529 | JGI IMG/M metagenome (GOLD analysis project Ga0315904, IMG submission 203529) | Freshwater fungal communities from buoy surface, Lake Erie, Ohio, United States - Buoy 12 MA120 | ecosystem: Environmental > Aquatic > Freshwater > Lake | place: USA: Lake Erie, Ohio...
CAAAAGTATAAATTCTTTTCTTTATAACAAGCTTTTTTAAATATTTTTTTGAACTTTATTTCTAAATCACTTACTGTCAATATTATTATGAACTCTTAACCCTTTTGCGGGTTGCAAAGTTAATCCCTTTTTATGCTTTTCAAAATTTAAAGCGACCCTTTTTTTTTACTTTTTGTTCAATTACTTTACCCCTATTTGAAAAAGATAAAACTACTAACAAATGGATAAATGAAAATAATTTAATTACTTCTTTATATATTGTAAGTGTTTTTGTAATCCTTATATTTGCGCCTGATAAATTTACAATTCAATGATTAAGATTACTTTACCCGATGGGTCAGTTAAGGAGTTATCGAAAGGAACAACTCCTATGGATGTTGCTAAAAACATTAGCGAGGGATTAGCCAGAAACGTAATTTCTGCTTCTTTCAATGGTTCAACTATTGAAACCTCAACTCCATTGACGACAGATGGTGCTCTGATCTTATTTACATGGAACGATGCCGAGGGGAAAAAAGCTTTTTGGCATTCCACTTCACACGTAATGGCACAAGCCTTGGAAGAATTCTACCCAGGAATAAAGCTAACGCTAGGACCAGCAATTGCAAATGGTTTTTATTACGATGTTGATTTTGAAAATCATAGAATTACCGATGCAGATTTTAAAAAAATTGAAGACCGCGTTTTAGAAATATCTAGAGAGAAACACGAATTTAAACTTAGACCAGTTTCGAAAGCGGAAGCACTCGAGATATATAAAGACAACGTTTACAAGACAGAATTAATTACAAATCTTGAAGACGGAACAATTACTTTCTGCGACCACTCCACATTTAGCGATTTATGTCGAGGCGGACATATTCCTAACACTGGAATTATTAAGACAATGAAAATAATGAGTGTTGCCGGCGCTTACTGGAGAGGTGATGAAAAAAACAAACAACTGACACGTGTATATGGTATTTCATTTCCAAAGCAAAAAGATTTAACAGATTATCTTGAATTGCTTGAAGAAGCTAAACGTCGTGATCATAGAAAACTAGGGAAAGAGCTAGAATTATTTGCATTTTCTCAAAAAGTTGGACAAGGATTGCCTTTATGGCTTCCTAAAGGTGCTGCATTAAGAGATCGGTTAGAGCAATTTTTGAAAAAAGCACAAAAGAAAGCAGGATATGAACAAGTGGTTACACCTCACATTGGTCAAAAAGAATTGTATGTAACATCTGGTCATTATGCTAAATATGGTGCCGATAGCTTCCAACCCATCCACACCCCTGCTGAAGGCGAAGAGTTTTTACTTAAACCGATGAATTGTCCGCATCACTGCGAAATTTACAATAACAAGCCTTGGTCATACAAAGATTTACCAAAACGCTACGCAGAATTTGGAACTGTCTACAGATATGAACAAAGTGGCGAATTACATGGTCTTACTCGAGTTCGTGGATTTACTCAAGATGACGCGCATATTTTCTGTACTCCAGAACAATTAGACGATGAATTCAAAAAAGTAATTGATTTAGTACTGTACGTTTTTAGCTCCTTAGGATTCGAAAACTTTACTGCTCAAATCTCTTTGAGAGATCAGGAAAATAGAGAAAAATACATCGGATCTGATGAAAATTGGGAGAAAGCAGAAAATGCAATTATCAATGCCGCACGAGACAAGGGATTAAATACCGTTGTTGAATATGGAGAAGCCGCTTTCTATGGTCCAAAATTGGATTTCATGGTAAAAGATGCTTTAGGAAGACAATGGCAATTAGGAACCATTCAAGTAGATTATAATTTACCTGAGCGTTTTGAATTAACTTATAAAGGCTCTGATAATGAATTGCATAGACCTGTTATGATTCACCGAGCACCCTTTGGTTCGATGGAACGATTTATAGCTATTTTACTAGAACATACCGCAGGAAATTTCCCACTTTGGCTCATGCCAGAACAAGCTATTATCTTGTCTTTGAGCGAGAAATATGAAAATTATGCAAAAAAAGTTTTAAATCTGCTAGAAAATCACGAAATTCGCGCCCTAATTGACAACCGAAATGAAACTATCGGTAAGAAAATTAGAGATGCTGAAGTTCAAAAGATGCCATTTATGTTGATTGTTGGTGAAGAAGAAGAAAAAAACGGCACCATTTCTGTACGTAAACATGGACAAGAAGGCAAAGGCAATATAACTGTTACAATTGAAGAATTTGTAAGAATTATAAACGCGGAAGTTGAAAAAACATTAAAAGTATTTGAAGTTTAACTAAAATAATATAGCCATAGCAATTAGAAACAACAGAGGTTACCAACCTCGAGTAGAAAAAAAAGATGAACACCGAATTAATAATTTTATTCGTGTTCCAGAAGTTCGCCTTGTAGGAGATAACGTTGAGCCTGGAGTCGTGAAAACCTCAGAGGCTTTACGATTAGCAGATCAACTAGAACTCGATTTGGTTGAAATTTCTCCAAATGCAGAACCGCCTGTTTGTAAAATAATGGACTACAAAAAGTTCGTTTACATGCAAAAAAAGCGTGAAAAAGAACTTAAAGCTAAGTCTACTCAAATTGTGGTTAAAGAAATTCGTTTTGGACCGCAAACTGATGAACATGATTATGAATTTAAACGAAAAAATGCTGAAAAATTCCTAAAAGACGGAGCCAAATTAAAAGCCTTTGTTTTCTTTAAAGGACGTTCAATTATATATAAAGATCAAGGACAAATCTTGTTACTACGATTAGCAACAGATCTTGAAGAATATGGAAAAGTTGAAGCAATGCCCGTTCTGGAGGGAAAAAGAATGATTATGTTCATTGCTCCGAAGAAGAAAAAGTAAACATTTTGCAAAAAAAATGCAAAAAATAGAGAGAGATTTGCTTTGCTCCGTTCGGCTTTCGCCCAAGTTGCTTCTGCAAGTTCGCAAAAACTAATAAGTAAGTTAAATATAAATAAATTAGGGAAATTATGCCTAAAATGAAAACCAAATCTAGCGCCAAGAAACGTTTTAAAGTTACTGGTTCTGGAAAAATTAAAAGAAAGCATGCTTTCAAAAGTCATATTTTGACTAAAAAATCTAAAAAACGTAAATTAGCTTTGACTCATTCAGCGCTAGTTCACAAAACAGATGAGAAAAGCATCAAACAACAATTAAGAATTATCTAATCGACAATATAAATTGTCAATTGCAAAGAATAATTCTTTAGGTTAACAAAATTATTTAATAACCTTGGAGCATGGCCTTAAGTTCCCTTGATTCAATTCGGGACGCCTACTACAAAAAACAGAAAAATTATGCCAAGATCAGTAAATTCAGTTGCTAAAAGAGCAAGAAGAAAAAAGATAATGAAGCAAGCCAAAGGTTTCTTTGGTCGCCGTAAAAACGTTTGGACTGTAGCTAAAAACGCAGTTGAAAAAGCGATGGTTTATGCTTATCGCGATAGAAAACAAAATAAGAGAAACTTCCGTTCATTGTGGATTCAACGTATTAACGCTGGAGCTAGACTGGAAGGTATGTCTTATTCACAATTCATGGGATTAGTTAAGAAAAACGGTATTGAATTGAACCGTAAAGTATTGGCTGATTTAGCGATGAATCACCCAGAAGCTTTTAAAGCTGTTGTGAAAAAAGTGAAATAAAAAACGTTTGTACAATCAATTTAACTTACTTATTTATAGAAAATCCCATTTGCCGCGGCGAATGGGATTTTTTTATTCTAAAAACCATTCTTATTTTATATTCTAAAACAGATTGAATATCAGAAGATTATTCCTATTTTTGATTTAACATTCTATTGAAAGTTCATCATTCTAAGCAAAAACCATTTACTTACATGATGATTCTCCATATAAATTCTAATCACAGAATTAAACTAAAAATCAAAATTTAGACAATGGAACAGACTATCCAAAAAAGAATTCAATCTATCGATATCCTTCGAGGAATTGTAATGGTTATTATGGCACTCGACCACGTTAGAGATTATTTCCATATTCATGCTTGAACAGACGATCCATTGAACTTAGAAACCACGACTCCAGCACTTTATTTTACTAGATACATTACTCATTTTTGTGCACCAACATTTGTTTTTCTCTCGGGGATTTCTATCTATTTACAAAGCTTGCGTAAAACCAAACCTGAACTGAGTGTTTTCTTGATGAAACGCGGCTTATGGTTAATCTTTGTTGAATTAGTTATCATTTCATTTGCTTGGTCGTTTAATCCCGCATACGAACGCTTTCCTCTTGGTGTAATATGGTCTATAGGAATTAGTATGTTTATACTTGGTTTACTCATCAAGTTGCCTTACAGGTTAATTTTGGGAATAGGTTTGATAATCGTTTTTGGACACAATTTGTTAGATTTCCCAGAAGCAACAACAGCTTTCAATAGTGGTTTTTGGTTGGACTTATTACACAGCAGCAAATGGACTTCCTATCAAATCATTGGAAACCGCAACTTAATTATTGCATACCCTTTCCTGCCATGGCTTGGATTAATGATAACGGGGTATTGTACTGGTCAACTTTTTTCGCCTCAATTTGAATCCACAAGAAGAAAAAAACTTTTAACCCAAACTGGAATTGCATTACTAGTATTATTTGTGGTTTTGCGAAGCATAAACATTTATGGAGATCCTATAACCTGGTCACAACAACGAAACGGTTTGTACACTTTATTTTCATTTATGAATATTCACAAATACCCTCCGTCATTATTATATATTTGTGTTACAATTGGTTGTATGCTACTACTCTTACCTCATTTAGAAAAATTAGAAAATCGATTTACTAAAATTATGTTGGTCTTTGGACGAACTGCTTTCTTCTATTATATTCTGCATATCTATTTGATTCATATTCTAGCAATGATTAATTTTTATATACATGGACATACTTTAGCAAAAATAGCTGAAGGAGAAAGTATCTTTAAATGGAAGTTTGTGGTTCCCGGCGAAGGCTATGGTTTAGTTGGAGTTTATGCTATTTGGATTTTAGTCATTTTATGTTTGTATCCAATTTGCAAATGGTATGATAACTACAAAACCAATCATAAAGAGAAATGGTGGTTGAGTTATCTATAAATAACAATCGATACAATTAAAAAAACATCCAATGAAAAAAATAGTGTTACTTTTCTTTGTTCCATTTTTTCAACTAAGCTCTCAAACTTTCCTGCCACCAATCATAGAATGGCATGGTAAAAGTGAATCCTTAATTGCAAATCCTAATAATCCATGGATAACATCTGCTGAAAAATCAAATTTTGAAACGACACCTAGTTATGATGAAACTTTTGATTGGTGTAAAAAATTATGTAATTCATCTCCATTATTGACACTAGTTGCTATTGGTAAAAGTCTCGAAGGAAGAACTATTTACATGATTATTGCCTCAGAAGAAAAAAATATAACAGCTTCAGCATTAAAGAATTCTAATAAACCTCTTTTCTTGGCCCAAGCCGGAATTCACTCTGGCGAAATTGATGGTAAAGATGCTGGGATGATGTTGCTGCGCGATATTGCTTTTGGTGCTAAAAAAGAATTAGTAAATAAAGTAAATTTCTTATTTATCCCCATTTTGAGTGTCGACGCTCATGAGCGTTCTTCTGTCTTCAATAGACCCAATCAACGTGGTCCAAAAAACATGGGATGGAGAACAAATGCTCAGAATCTAAACCTCAACAGAGACTATACAAAACTTGATACAAAAGAAATTAGAGCTGTTATCAAAGTAATAAATGATTATAATCCATGGCTTTATATGGATATCCATGTTACCGATGGCGCTGACTATCAATATGATATTACTTATGATTTTGGTAGTGAAAAAAGTTATTCACCTATGATTACCAAATGGTTCTCGGATACATTTAAACCTGCTATTGATACTGATTTAAAAATTAATGGACATATTCCTGGTTTCTATCTCAACACGGCTAATGAAATGGATTTTTCAAAAGGAAATATTTCTTTTAAAGGAAGCCCAAGATTTTCTAACGAATATGGTGAACTCCGACATCTTCCTTCTATATTGATAGAAAATCATTCTTTGAAACCATACAAACAAAGAGTTTTAGGAACTTATATTCTGCTTGAGAGTACTTTAAAAATTTTAGCTAAAGAAGGTAATCTACTAAAGCAAAGGATAGAAACCGACAAAGCAGCTAGACCCTACCAAGTACCCATGTCATGGAATTCAGAGGAAAATTCAACAAATGTTGACAGTATGCAATTTTTGGCAATTGAATCAAAAATTCTTAAATCCTCAGTAACTAATGCTGATTATGTACAATGGACTGGAAAACCTATCACAACAAGAATTGCTAATTACAGTCACAATATTCCTGCCGATTTGATTGCCCGACCAAAAGGCTATTGGATTCCTGCCTCATGCGAGGATGTTATTGAACGTTTGAAACTTCATGGTATTGAAACTAAAACCATTCCATTTGAACAAGAAGTAGAGGTTGAAATGTATCGTATTACCGATTATAAATTTGAAAATGAAAGTCATAAATTGCAACCTTTTGAAGGACACATTCAAGTAACTGCAAAAACTAATTTAGAAGTCCATAAACAAGTATTTGCTGCTGGTTCTGTTTATATTTCCACAGACCAACCCTTAGGAGACTTGGCTATGTTACTACTTGAACCAAGTTCAAAAGATTCATTCTTTAGTTGGGGATTTTTTTACTCTATCTTTCAACGAACTGAATATATTGAAGCCTATGTAATGGAACCTATGGCCAAAAAAATGCTTGAAGATTCTCCAGAATTAAAAATAGAATTTGAGAGAAAAAAGGAATCAGACAAAACTTTTGCTAATGACCAAAATGCCATATTAACTTGGTTTTACAGTAAAACAAAATATTATGATGAGCGCTACTTGCTTTACCCTATTGGAAGAGAAATGTAATTAAAACCATGTTTTTTACTCGTCACCAGAAGTATGATGACTAAAATGGGTTAAATTTTTAAAACTATTATTGTAGTAAAAGAATAACCTAAGAGTATGGTTAGAGTCATATTGATAGCCTGAATATTTTTGTTGGTAAACATTCATATAGCCAAAATCAAAACTTAATTTAGGACTAACACTTTGTTTTATTCCGATAAAAAATCGGTTTTGATCAAAAGTATTATAAACTACCTCTCTACCAAAATGAATCAAAATTTCATCAGCCACAACTAATGACGGCATCGAACTTTTCTTAAAAATAGGAATATTAAAACTTAACAAGTAACGAACTCGATTTGTAAATCGATTTTCTTTTATGGATTCATCATTGACAATTTTTTCTTGCCATCGTTGTTCATTACGAACTCTTTGCAAAATACTTACTTTACCAAGTTTTGAACTAAGTTGGACTTGCTGATACAACCTATTTTCATCCGAAAAAGTATTCCAATCAGATTTTGTTGGAGCAAGCCACATATGAGCATAACCCAATGCTAGTAAAACTTTGGAATTTGGAACATAAGCCACACCGCTTCTAGTAAAATAAAAACTATCTTGATTTAGAAAATCGTTTCTTCTAACATGAAAATCAGTTAATAATAACCAATGTTCGTTGAATTTTAAATTTGTATTTAAACTAAACCAAGTTTGCGTTTGATTGTTCACCTCTTTCTCAGTACGAACTTGACCAAAAAAAATTATAGGGAAAAGAATAAAAAACATCCTTACTACATTCTTCAACATCTTTTTAAATTTTTACGTTTTATTTCAACAAATTAAAAGCATAAAAATGATTTGAAAAATGATAATAATCATTTTGAAAGTGATTATATAAAATAACTCTAGAACAGATGCTTTAGGAGATTTAGACTTAAAAAATCTTGACTAAAATCGTCTTACAGCGCGAACATAAAGACCATTTCCTTTACTTATGTTATTGGAATAACCCTGATAAAAATACTTCATCCAAACTAAACTACCATCAATTTCGGTTGAACTCCAATACGTTTCAGTTGCAATTCCATCTGCTGCTCCCAAAACAGTATTGATAATAAATGCATTATTATAGATTTGATCTAATTCCCAAATTGCGGGAAGATACCAATCATTAAACCCTCCATCTGTCCATGCTTTACAGACAGTTGCCGCAGTATTTGCTGCATTACCATTTTGAGCTACTATAGCGTTTGAATTAGCTAATCCGTCAACCAGACTTCTTGCCCCAGAACCAATAGCAGTACTTTGCTTAGCAACAGTTGTCCAAGGAATATTATATGGAAATGCTGTTGTTATACTCATATTTTTCAACGAAGCAATTAGACCTTTCTCCACTCCACTTTCTTTCCAAACTGCTACAACTATTCCACCTCCATACAACTCTCCAATATAATGTGTAAAAGAACTAGAACTTGAACTACCGCTTCCAATCGCAACCCATTTTGGAGAAGGAATCGCAGTATTATCCCAATAATAAAAACCTGGTGAATTTAAACCATTTGTAGTTGTTAAATATACCATCATTCCTTGTTGAGCCGAAGTAGGATTGGTAGATGGAAAGGTATCAATTTTAGGAATAATCAAACCATCACTATTTGTTGGATTTGCTTGATTACTGGATTTAATTTCTAATTGCGCATTTGGTGTAGTAGTGTTTATTCCTACTTGAGCATTTGAAACAAATACTGCAAATAAAAAAAATAAAACAATAATGTTTAGATTTGGTTTCTTCATCATTATTAATTAAATACTAACAAATTCTACAAAAATGTAAAAAAATGGAAGGATTTGATATCATTAACTTCTAATCGCAAAAATAATATTTTTTTTTTAACTCCTTAAGATTAAGAACAATACTAGATAAAAAGATACTTTTTAACGTTTATATAATATTATTCTTACTAGGTTTTTAATTTTTTCTTTCTGGCTGCAGGAAATAAAACATTGTTTAAAATTAAACGGAAACCGGGTGAATTTGGATGGAAATCCAGTAACGTGGGTTCATCTCCAACCCTATGCTGATAATCCTCAGGATCGTGACCTCCGTAAAAAGTAAACATTCCCTTTCCTTTTTGGCCGTGAATATACCGAACTTCTCCATTTAACTCACAACTCCCCATTACTAAAACACTAGATTTTACTAACTCCTGATCAAAGGAAGTAGTCTGCCCCATGAAACCCTTAATTAATTGTGTATGATTTTGACATAGCATACTCGGTATGGGATCCCATTTTGCCGAAAAATCCATTAGAGTAAAATAATCTTTTTCAAATGGGACCTTTCTTTTTTCAGTCATATCAATATCCGAAAACTCATAATGATCAGGTTTTCTATCAAGGATAAAATTTTTAAATGCAAAAGTCTTATTGTAATCAATTCTTGATTGATAATCAGCTTGACTTGCGTCTCCATCAAACATTGCCTCACATATATCAACTCCTTCTGAAGATAAAGCGATGTCAAAACTATCAGTTGCAGAACACATAGCAAACATGAATCCTCCTCCAATAACAAAATCTCTAATTTTTTTAGCTACAGCTAATTTCTCTTCAGAAACTTTTTTGTACCCCAATTTTAAAGCAAGAGCCTCAGCCTCTTTTTTCTGATCAATGTACCAAGGTGCATTTCTATACATCCCATAAAATTTACCATATTGCCCTGTAAAATCTTCGTGATGCAGATGCAACCAATCGTACAGCAATAATTGATCGCTCAATACTTCTTCATCATAAATAGAAGTGAATGGAATTTCTGCATAAGTTAAAACCATTGTAACGGCGTCATCCCATGGCTGTTTGCCTTTTGGTGTATAGACTGCTATTTTTGGAGCTTTTTCTAAAATTACTGCATCCATATTTTGAGAAGGACTTGAAATCTCTTGTAAAATAGATTCTTGTTCTCCATCAGACAGAATTTCAAAACTAACTCCTCGTATTTGGCATTCTTTCCTAATCTCTACAACATCTGGAAGTAAAAAAGAACCTCCTCTATAATTTAATAACCAGCTCGCTTTGTATTGTTTATCTAAACACCAATACGTAATTCCATAGGCCTTCAAATGATTTTTTTGTGAAGCATCATCCATAGGTAAAAGAATGTAGGATGCTTTTACAGAAAGACTATAAAAAATAAACAGGGAATAAAATAAACTTTTAAAGCGCATCTTCACATTTTAATATTGCTGTGCAAATTCATTACACTTTTTCAAAGGTAACGGTTTAAATGTAAAAATAATCATAAAAAAACCACTTCAATACAGTGGTTATGAATTTAAAATGGAACATCACTTTCATCATCTTCGGCATTCAAATTACTTCCAAAAGCTTCATTTGGAGAAGGAAGATGTTTAGTTACAAAAGGGTTGTCATCATGATTCATTTTTGAAGGTAAATCATCGTAACTACCACCATATTCGTCCAGGTTGTCAAATTTACCAAGACTTCCGATAAACTTTAACCGAATGTTTTCAAGAGAACCATTTCTATGTTTAGCAATAATAAACTCTGCTTGACCTTGTGTTGGAGATTGTTCTTCGTCATCCCATTCATCAATTTTATAGTACTCCGGTCTGTAGATGAACGAAACAATATCAGCATCTTGTTCAATGGCTCCAGATTCACGAAGATCTGAAAGTAATGGTCTTTTGCTTGAACCACGAGTCTCCACCGCACGAGATAATTGCGACAAAGCAATGACAGGAACTCCTAATTCTTTAGCTAAAGCTTTTAAATTTCTAGAAATAGTAGAAATTTCTTGTTCTCGATTCCCGCCTCCTTTTCCATTTCCTCCTGCAGTCATTAGTTGTAAATAATCAACTATAATTAATTTAATTCCGTGTTGTGAGGCTAAACGTCTCGATTTGGCTCTCAAATCAAAGATGGAAAGTGAAGGTGTATCATCTATAAAAAGTGGTGCTTTTTCTAAGTTTTTAACTTTAATACTCAACTGTTCCCATTCGTGTTTCTCTAATTTCCCTGTTCTTAATTTCTCTGAGGACAATCCCGTTTCAGACGAAATCAAACGCGTAATTAATTGAACTGAAGACATTTCTAAAGAAAATAATGCTACAGGATGTCCAAAGTCAATAGCTATATTTCTTGCCATTGAAAGTACAAAAGCGGTTTTACCCATACCTGGACGGGCAGCAATAATGATTAAATCGGATGGTTGCCATCCCGAAGTTATTTTATCTAACTTTTCAAAACCTGTGGCTACTCCGCTTAGCCCTTCTTTCCCGGCAATTTCTTCTATGCGCTTTTTTGCCTGAATAACTAAACTTTGTGCAGTTTCTGAACTTCTCTTAATATTTCCTTGAGTTACTTCATACAACTTTGACTCTGCTTTGTCTAATAAATCAAAAACATCCGTAGTTTCATCATAAGACTCTTCGATGATTTCTGAAGAAATACGAATTAAACTTCGTTGAATGTATTTTTGAAGAATAATTCTAGAGTGAAACTCAATATGGGCAGAAGAAGAAATCTTTTGTGTAAGTTGAATTAAATAAAAATCACCACCTGCTAATTCTAATTTTCCATTCTTTTTTAATTGAGCCGAAACCGTTAATAAGTCAATGGGTTGCGTATCTGTGAATAACTGAACAATGGCGTCAAAAATATGCTTGTGAGACTCTTTATAGAAAGCATCAGCCTGCAGAATATCAATAACTTCATCTACCCCTTTTTTATCAATCATCATGGCTCCAAGCACCGCTTCCTCAAGTTCTATGACTTGTGGTGGTAACTTTCCTTTTTCGAGGTTTATAATTGTAGTTTTATCTACTTTTATTGGGCTTATATTTCTGAAATTTTCCATACTGCGAATGTATATAAAAAATAAAAAAAACTCATTTAGAGTTATTAGAAATCCATGTTAATAAATCTCTATTTTTTGTTTATATGTAAAAAAAAATCCGAAATCATAGGACTTCGGATTTACAATTGTTTTGTAAGAATTTACTCTTTGAATTCGCCCATTTTACTGTATTTATCCATCCTTTGAGCTACTAATTCTTCTGTTGATAAATCTTTTAATTCGTCAAATGCTTTTAGTATATACTGCTCAACCGTTTTGAAAGTTGTTTCTTTATCATAATGAGCACCTCCTAGAGGTTCTGGAATGATATCATCCACTAATTTTTGTTTTTTCATATCTGCAGAAGTCAATTTCAATGCTTCGGCAGCTTGCTCTTTATACTCCCAGCTTTTCCAAAGAATGGAAGAACATGATTCTGGTGAAATAACAGAATACCATGTATTTTCCATCATTAACACCCTATCTCCAACACCAATCCCTAAGGCTCCTCCAGAAGCTCCTTCTCCAACAATTACGGAAATAATTGGTGTTTTTAGTCTGCACATCTCAAAGATATTTCTAGCGATTGCTTCACCCTGACCTCTTTCTTCAGCTTCCAATCCTGGATAAGCACCCGGTGTGTCGATTAAAGTAACAACTGGGATGCCAAATTTTTCTGCCATCTTCATTAATCGTAAAGCTTTACGATACCCTTCAGGGTTTGCCATACCAAAATTACGAAGTTGACGCATCTTAGTATTAATCCCTTTTTGTTGACCAATAAACATGAAAGATTGACCTTGGATTTTACCCAATCCACCAATCATGGCTTTATCATCTTTGAAATTTCTATCTCCAAAAAGTTCTAAGAATGTACCCTTTGTCAAATTAGTAATATGCTCTAATGTATAAGGTCTATTAGGATGTCGTGACAATTGAACTCGTTGCCAAGCGGTTAGATTTTTGTATATTTTCCTTTTAGTTTCCTCTAACTTTTTCTCAATTTGCTTACAAGTTGTAGTTACATCCACATTAGATTCCTGCCCAATGATTTGACATTTATCTAATTGATCTATTAATTCCTTAATAGGGAGTTCAAAATCTAAATATTCCATAGGATGTTCGATTTTATTTTGTTTGGAAGGCAAAGATAAAATATAATATTATGAACAAAAGAAAAAATTTAATTTTAGTTGTAAACATTTTACTGAATATATAATTTTCATATATCAAAAAAGTGAAAGCCATAATGATTATAAAATCTCGTGATACTACTTTTTATAGTATTTAATAATCCCGTTCATGATAACAGTTGAAAGTATAATCAATACACCTATGTAAAATTCAATGCTCATCTTTTCCTTATCATCAAATACAATAACGGCTAGAATAATACCATAAATAGGTTCTAAATTAATGGTCAGCATTACTGTATATGGACTTAAAAATTTCATCACTTTTACTGATGCAATAAAGGCATAGGCCGTGCATATAGAACTCAATAGTGCCAAATACATCCAATCGTTGAAACTTAATTGAAAAAAAGCAGAATCGAAACTTCCAATAAAAAGGAAATAGGACGATAAAAAAACTACTCCACTCAAAATTTCATAAAAAGAAACTACCGAAGGATTATACAGCTTAGCATATTTGCTATTAATAACAGAAAAAAGTGCCGACAAAAATGCTGAAGATAAAGCGAAAAGAATACCTTCAATATAGTTGCTTTCCACTTTAAAAATGATTCCCAAACCAATGATGACAAGGACTCCAAAAAAAACTTCATACAAAATAATTTTTCTTCCATGTAATAAGGGCTCCAACAAAGATGTAAAAAATGCTCCTGTTGAAAGGCATGCTAAGGTTACAGAAATATTAGAAACCTTGATTGCTTTGAAAAAAGTGAGCCAATGCAATGTGATAATTAATCCAGCAAAAATAAATCCAATTAGGATTTTTAGCGGAACCTTAAAAGGAATTCTTTTTATCCAAATAAAAAGCAGAATGAAAACCGAAGCCATTGACATTCTGTACCAAACTAACGGAACAGCATCAAGAGAAATTAGAGCTCCCAGCACAGCTGTGAAACCCCAAATAAAAACTATGAGGTGAAGATGAAGATAACTTTTAACATTATCGTTTGGCATTTCGCAAAAGATAAACAGCTAAACTCCCGAAAACAATATTTGGAATCCAAACAGCAATAATTGGAGGTATTGTAGATTTCTCTGCCATAACACCAAAAATTTTATCAAAAAAAACAAAGGCAAAAGCCAACAGAATTCCTATTGCTAAATTCATTCCCATTCCTCCTCTTCGTTTCATAGAAGAAACTGCTACCGCTATTACAGTTAATATAAATGCTGAAACTGGAACACTATATTTTTTATATAAGACTGTCAAATAAACATTAATATTGGCATTACCTCTTTTTCTTTCTCTTTCAATAAAATGAATTAAATCAATATAACTTAACGTCTCTGCTACATATACTGTTGGGGTCAAATCGTCCAAATCAAAAGTGAAAATAGCGTCTTTTTGCTCTGCCTTTTCTATTATATCTCCTAAGATCCCTACTGTACGCTTCGTGTACCCAAACATTGTATAAGTGCTATCCTCAGGATTCCATTTAATTCTATTAGCTGTAATTTTATAATCTAACTGGTCTCCTTTAAACTTTTCTAATGAGAAATTAAATGCCGTCTTGGAAATAGTATTGAAGTTGCTAACATATATGTATTCGTCATCACTAATTTGTCTAAAAACATCGGAATCCTCACGCATTTTCTCTTGACCATTCCCAATCAAATAGGTATATCTAAAATTATTATACACCTCATTAGCTTTTGGAGCAAGGAAAAACCCCATGATTAAAGCACTTACTGATACAATCGTTGCACCAATAATATAAGGTCTTAAAAAACGTGTAAAAGAAATCCCAGAACTCAAAATAGCTATAATCTCAGTATTATTAGCTAGTTTTGAAGTAAACCAAATAATAGAAAGAAACAAAAAAATAGGAAACAAGAAATTGGCAAAATGAATGGTGAAATGAAAATAATAGTTCGCAATCTCAATGAACGGAACTTTATTCTCAAGCATTTTATTTATTTTCTCAGATACATCTATGATAATCCCTATTGGAATAAACAATAACAACATCACCGAAAAAGTGGCTAAATATCTTTTAAGAATGTATCTGTCTATTATTTTAAGCATGCTGTTTTATATAATCATCTGTTGAGGAACAAACAAATTCACTATTTTTTTTTACACTATAACCTTTGACTCATTTGTTTCACCATCATCTCTTTCCAAACTCTGAAATCTCCTGCTAATATATGCACTCTTGCCTCACGAACCAACCACATATAAAAGCCGAGATTATGAATGGTAGCAATCTGTTTCCCTAAATATTCATTAGCGGCAAACAAATGTCTTAAATAGGCTTTGGTATATTCTCTATCAACAAATGTAGTTCCCATTTCGTCCAAAGGGGAGAAATCGTCTTCCCATTTTTTATTTTTAATATTTATGGTTCCATGAGCTGTAAATAACATTCCGTTTCGAGCATTTCGGGTTGGCATTACACAATCAAACATATCTACGCCTAACGCAATATTTTCTAAAATATTGATTGGAGTTCCTACTCCCATCAAATACCGTGGTTTATCCTGTGGTAAAATGTCGCAAACCACTTCGGTCATGGCATACATTTCTTCAGCTGGTTCTCCAACAGATAATCCACCAATAGCATTTCCTTGTTGACCCGCATTTGCAATATATTCTGCTGACTGAATTCTCAAATCCTTGTAGGTGCTGCCTTGAACAATTGGAAAAAAAGTTTGTTCGTATCCATATTTTACTGGCACTTTTTCTAAATGATTGATACATCGATTCAGCCAACGATGCGTCATGTGCATGGAACGTTGCGCATATTTGTAATCACAAGGATAAGGAGTACATTCATCAAAGGCCATAATAATATCTGCTCCGATAGTTCGCTGAATTTCCATCACATTTTCTGGAGTAAAAACATGATACGAGCCATCAATATGTGATTTAAACTTAACTCCTTCTTCCTTAATCTTCCTATTGGCTGACAATGAATACACTTGATACCCTCCAGAATCTGTTAAAATATTTCGATCCCAATTCATGAATTTATGCAATCCTCCTGCTTTCTCCAAGATTTCAGTTTGTGGACGCAAATACAAATGATAAGTGTTTCCTAGAATAATATCTGGATTTATTTCTTCTTTCAATTCACGCTGATGTACTCCTTTTACAGAAGCAACTGTGCCTACAGGCATAAAAATAGGGGTTTCAATTTGTCCATGATCAGTGGTTATAACTCCTGCTCTGGCTTTTGTATGCGGATCTTTTTGTAATAAATCAAACTTCATAAATGCTTTTTTCAGTGGGCAAAGATAAAAGATTTAGAATTTAGGATTTAGAATTTAGGATTTTATTTAACAGACAATAGTTACTCTTATGATAACTATTATAAAAATCATTTGTCTCACGGCAAAATAAAAATTACTTTTGCTTCCGTATAATTTTAATTTTCAAAATGAAGCCTAACATTCAACAATTAAACGATTTAACTATCCAAGTCAGAAGAGATATTCTTCGTATGGTTCATGCTGTAAATTCAGGCCATCCTGGGGGGTCTCTTGGTTGCACCGAGTTTCTTGTAACCTTGTATCAAAATATTATGAATCGCAAAGAAGGCTTTGATATGGACGGCATTGGCGAGGATTTATTTTTCCTTTCTAACGGCCATATTTCTCCTGTTTTCTATAGCGTTTTAGCACGAAGTGGTTATTTTCCTGTTTCAGAATTAGCAACTTTCCGTTTACTAAACTCTCGCTTGCAAGGACATCCTACCACACATGAAGGATTACCTGGTGTGAGAATTGCTTCTGGTTCACTTGGACAAGGTTTATCTGTTGGTATTGGTGCTGCTCAAGCAAAAAA
>Ga0315904_10005995_pt1 | contig 16723 bp, 24 predicted proteins | sample LakEriMetagenome_6_FD_203529 | JGI IMG/M metagenome (GOLD analysis project Ga0315904, IMG submission 203529) | Freshwater fungal communities from buoy surface, Lake Erie, Ohio, United States - Buoy 12 MA120 | ecosystem: Environmental > Aquatic > Freshwater > Lake | place: USA: Lake Erie, Ohio...
TAAAATATGTCGGCATATAATTTTTATTTAAATATAATATATTTTACCCTAAAAGCCAAATTTCTTCTTTTAAAAAAGATCTAAGAACCTTCCTGAGGTTGGTTTGGTTTTTAATTTTTGGTTTTTCTCATCTTGGTCCAACATTTTTGAAGCTAATTTTTCTAAATGCTTAGCTTTTTGATTGTCATAGTCTTCAATTAACGTTTGGTGTTTTTTAGATTTTTTCATATTCTAGAAATATAATTAAACTCTTCCTCATCATCCTCTAAACCTAATTCTTTTAGACGTTGAAGATGATATTCATCAATCTCCCAATCTACTTTACCTTCATTTACTGGTTTGAAATCTTCTATTTGTTGTATCTGTTTATTGGTAAATATATCACCAATTGTTAAAAAGTAACAGTTGTAACAAAGAAGTTCTATATTATCTAATTTATAGTTCTTTTTGTTATCATCTTTAAAATGCATAAGTAAGGGTACTTTGTAATCAAGTACCCTTCTTTCATTAAAACCACAATGGCAACATTTATCCTCTATTAACCCATCATGGATTAGTTTGTTTTTTATTTTATCAGGTGTGAAGTGTGAGGCGTCTACTCTTCCTTCAATTACCTCCAAGATACCCGGAGATTTTTTACCGAAAGTTGAGAACTTAGGTATGCCCACACCTGCTTGATTGAGATGGGATTCAAACAGACTTTGCCCGGTATTTTCATCCATATAAAACTTAACCCATCTTTTATAGTGAATATAAGAAACACCTAAGTAACGAGCAGCCGCCTTATTAGACTTTGTTTTAGCCATAGCGGCCAAAACCATATCTTTAGACAGTGGTCTCGCTTTCGGCATCTCCTTCCTCTTCTAAATCAAGATATTCATCAGTTTGACCTGTTTGTTGAAGATATTTTTTATATTGGTCTTCTTCTAAAATAACTAGATCATTATAAGTATCTTCACCCTCACCTCCTGTTATAATTACTCCTCTTTTAGCCCCAGTACTTGAACAATTAACACAAGTTTTTGTTCCGGGGAGAGCTTTAAGACGGAGGGGGTTTATTTCTTCATCACATGCTATACATTTCATATCTCATCATCTATATTTTTTTCAGCCACAAATAACATATATTCCCATAGATCATCTACACTTTCAAATTTGTAATGTTTTCCCTCAGAATCAGTAAATGATAGCATCTCACCACTATCTGTGGTACGAGCGTAAATATAAAACATTATAGCCTCAGCTGCTTCAGGATCAAAACAAAAATGAATAAGATCTTCAGCTAATCTAAAAAACTTATCATCATAAGTTGATAAATCAACTTCATATTTTTCTAATTCAAGTTGTCTCTTCCAGACAAACTCAAAGTTACTTATAATCCTAGAAAAATTTTCTTTTAATTTTTCTTCATCTGGGTGGGGAAGTATTTTGAAATCTAAGGGGGCGCCTAAGATTTTCTCAAGCACCTCCTGGATTTCCTTCTTCTGATTCAATAACATTATATATTTCTAATAGTTGTTCAGGAAACAAATTCTTTTTTTGGGAAAAAAATGATATAGCAGCTGATAGATCTTCAGTTGTTATAGTGTTAATCACCTCTCCATCTTTGAGAGTTAGATGATATTTTTTCATATTTTATCTTTTAGTTTAACAATCTCACTACATTTAGTGTAGTCTTCTTTTTTTTCATAAAATTTAAGAACAGTATCTAAAACTTCCTTAAAATTATTCTTATGTACTAAAACTGAACTAGCTATGTTTGAGACATAGGCTATTTTAGCATCTCCCGATTCTTGCTCAATGGCTTCAGTTATTACTTTTAAAGCTTCATCTAAAATAAGTTGATGGAAATCTTCATCTTCAAGTAGCACATCTAACTCTTCTTTAGATTCATATAAAATTTCTAATGACAATATTTCTTTTTTCTTATCCATAATAATTAGGTTTTAAGAGTTAGTGATGATAATAAATATTAAATATATATAAGATCATTTTGATATTCCCTTAGTGAATTGATCTTAATATACAAATTACCTAATTGGAACTCACCTATTTCTCCACTTTCTTTTATAATATCATTTAATTGTTGAATATATTGAAAATCTTGTTGATTAAAAGTGTTTTCATCAATTGTAACTATAATATCTTTCCCTTCATTAAACCAAGGCTCTAAAGCTTGTTCTAATTGAGGGGTAGAATTATTTATTTTTATAGATTTTTTATAAACTGGGCTAATTATAGGGTGTCCCCATTCATCATTCTTTATCCAGCTACCCCATTTTTTCAGATAATATTTTCTAGCTTTTTCTTCAAAAACTTTGAATTCATCATCATTTTTGCCTATTTCTTTATTCCATCTGTGCCCTCGACAAGTTAAATGATATACTAAAGCGTCTCTAGATTGAATTAACTCATAACCCACTAATATCCATCTTTGGAAAATATCAGAGTCTTCATAAGGAAAAGGAGCGAATCCTGGGTCATGTCCCCCTATAGCTTGGAAATCTTTTTTATAAAGAATCCAAGGGGCAAACATACCTCTTGTAATAACATCTTTATCTTCTTTTTGAGTTTTTAAACAAAATTCTTCAAAAGCTGAGATGTTTAAACTATCAAAATCCATCCCAAAGTTTTGGATTATTTTTTCATTTCCAGCTGGGTGGAGGGGTGGTTCTACTCTAGTGGCGCACACTACTTTACCAGGTTTAAGGTATTTAATTAGGTTTTTAACATAATTAGGCCCTATAATCATGTCAGCATGTAAAATACCTACAATATCATTGGTAGATATTTCAATTCCTTTATCATAAAGAATAGTATGACCTACTCTTTCTTCACTTCTATATTTAATACAATCTTGTTGTTGTATCCATTCCCAAGTATTATCAGTTGAACCATCATCCAATAATATTATTTCAGCTTCAGGTTCATGTTTTTTAATAGAAGTATAAACATTTTTCAAATGTTGTAAATTATTATAACTAGGTATTATAAAGGATATCATAATTTTTTAGTGAAATTTAAAGCGGATTCAATTACTTGATGCATGTCATAATATTTATATTCTGCTAATCTACCCCCAAATGTAATATTTTTTTCTTGATTAGCCAATTCTTTATATTGAAGATACTTAGAATTGTTTTTTAAATCATTAACAGGATACATAGGTTCAGTTTCTTTAACCTTATACTCAGTTGGATATTCCCAAGTTACCCAAGTTACATTAGAGTTTAAATTTTCAAAATGTTTATGTTCTATACATCTTGTATAAGGAATTTTCTCATCTGTGTAATTCATTATAGCTACTCCTTGAAAGTTGTCTGTCTCTAATTTTTCATGCTTAAATCTAGTTGTTTTATATTCTAACTCCCCAAATTGATAATTAAAATAGGCATCTATAGGCCCAGTATAAATTATTTTTTTAGCTTGAGAATTCCAATATTCTTTATCTTTTAAATAATCTACCCCTAATTTCACTTCAATATTAGTTAGTAATTTTTTAAATATCTGGGTGTATCCTCCAATTGGAGTACCTTGGTATTTGTCATTAAAATAATTATTATCATAAGTAAATCTAACTGGGAGGCGTTTGATAATTTCTTTGGGTAATTCTTTGGGGTTTTTTTTCCATTGTTTAGCTGTGTATCCTTTTATTAATTTTTCATACACATCTGTTCCTACTAATTTAATTGCCTGTTCCTCTAAATTTTGGGGGTCTTTAATATGTTTACTCTGTTTTTTAATTATTCTTTTAGCTTGATCAGGATGTGTTATACCCCATAATTTGGAAAAGGTCCACATATTAAAAGGTAATGAATATATTTCTCCTTTATAATTAGCTACAGGGGTATTAATAAAGTTATTAAATGATACAAATTGATTCACCCATTCCCATACTTCTTCATTTGAGGTGTGGAATATATGAGGTCCATAGTCATGGACTGGGATTCCATCTCTGTCAGAGGTATAACAGTTTCCTCCTATATGGTTTCGCTTCTCTAAAATAAGGCATTTATAGCCTTGTTTGTTAAGCTCATAAGCACATATAGATCCAAAAAAACCTGATCCTATTATTAAATAATCATACATAATTTATCAAACATATATTTTTTATAATATTCAGAATTAGTGTATTTTTCTAAAATGACTTGATATGCTTTATTATTTACTTCATTAAAAAAATCTTTATTATTTAATAATGAAATTGATTTTCTTATTGAATCAAAGTCTCCATAATCAAAAGACAAATCAGGATAACATTCTAAGGCAGTTGTGCTAGTATTCCATGATATACATGGGACTTTCATCATACCACATTGAATAGGAAAAGAACCTCCTAAAGGATACGGAATTAAATATAAAGCCATTTTATTTTCTCCTATAATCTTATTAAACTTTTTATAGTCAGCTTCATAGGGATGATGAATTATATTTTCTAATTGTGATTCTTCTTCTCTATAAGTATGCATTCTAATAACATTTATAGGTAAATTGATTTCTAATCCTATTAAATAATTATCAAAATTACCATATCTAGAATCTAAATTACCTGCTAGTATTATTTCTTCCTTTTTAGGATAAATAGATTCATCTAGGTCTATCAATTGAGGATGATGAAAGCAAGGTTTATTAAATAAAGAAGAAAAATATTTTGAGTCAATATGGTTGTGGGTTAATATAAAATCACAATTTTGATATAAAGAGACATAATATACTGAGTCTATTATTGATTTTTTGTCTAGAAAATTTCGATGGTGAGATTCTTGTTGGATACCTACTTTATTAGAAATTTGTCTTATTAAATCTAAATTTATAGATTTAACATCTATATTTTCATGTATAGACGCTATTATAGCCACATCAAATTTTTCTTTAATTTTATACACTTGAGTGTAATGGGTGTGGTAAGCTCCTAAATTATAAATCCAAGTTAAAGGGGGGCGGTTATATTTTTGGGGTGGTAAATAACCATCAAATCCCATATCAGAAATCCAGAGTATTTTTTTCATAGTTCAATTATAGGTTGGTTAGAATATTGAAAATGGCAAACTCCTTCTATCATTATGTTTTTATGACTACAGTCATGTATTTGATTATTTTTTATTAATTGAAGTAAAGATAAATATTTTTCTTTAGGTATCAAATGATATTTTAAAAGATTATTTCTTTTTATACATTCTGATAGCAATGTTTCACAACTCCTAAATCCATATTCCCAAGCTTTCCCATTATAGTTAGATATATTTTGAACTTTGTTATAAATTTCAGTTATATGATTTTTATCATTTAAATAATCTGTTTTATCAACATTTATAAAATAAAAATTAGTTTGTGGGTAAAAATCTTCACTAACTATTTGATCAAAATCAAAGTGATATTTAACCATTCCCCCATACCCAATACCATTCATATAATAAAAGTCTGCCTCAGAAATTTTTTTATTTAAAATGTTCCTATACATTAATATATCATTAGCAGATTTACAGAGCCATTTAACATTATTATCTTTACAATAATCAAATAACATATCATCTAAATCAGCTGTCCCAAAATTATGACCTCGATTTATTTTAGAGTCTATAATAATACAATCAGGAAAGAAAGTTTTCCATAATAAAGTATTTTCTTTTAATAAATTAGGGGGATTTTTATAATTTGTAGCAACAATTATTTGCTTAAATTCCTTCAAAACAGAAAAATTATAAGAAATATATTGTTCTAACAAATTAATATCATCCTGAGATGATATATAGCCAACAGTTCCATAGACTGATTGTTTAATTAATTTTTTCAATAACATATTTGGCTAACTGTTTTGTTGTTAAATTATTTCTAGTATGGTCAAATATTTCATTTAAAATACTAAAGTATTTTTGTTCATCAAAGTTATTAGCTAATTCTTTTCCTTCTAATAATAATTCTTTAGGAAAATTAACTAAAGTATTTTTAGGACAATCTTCTAATCCTATAAAATAGGGCACACAGTAATTACCTAAAATCTCATAATGTCTCATACAATCCCATCCTGCTTTTTTCATAGTTACACCATAATATGATTTTTGATAATCTTCATAATATGACTTTTCATCTTTAAAAATATATGTCTCAGGTTGACCTGGAATACAAGTAGCATATTCCTGGGTTTTGTTTTTGTTAAGGTTGGAGAGTTTACAAGTGGGAATGCTAAATGTTATAGGAAGAAGATTAGGGTGTTTATGTTGTAATTCTCTTTTAAAATATAAATGTTTTTCAAATAAAGGATCCAACTTAGGCTCATCATTTCCATCAATTAAAATAATTTTATTTGGTGGGTATATTTTAGAAACCAAATCATAATAATTTTTACAACGTTTAATAGATCCATAAATAATTAAATCATAATATTTATCTTTAATTTTTTCCTCAATATTAGACCGGTCAATGCTGTTTTCTCCTATTAACCAGAAAGTAGTCATTCCTCCCCAAAGATGTTGTGGATGTATTTTACTTTCATATTCTTTATATAAAGAAATAATTTGAGTACTATCAACTACACTATCTCCAAATAATTCTCTTAATCCATAAAATACTAAATCATTCTGGTAATCTGATATAAATCCACCACTTGCTTTAGCTATGTCAATATGATTAGTTATATATAATATTCTCATTTTTTATATTTTTGAATATAATCACTACACACCCCAATACATTGTGAAATGTCATCATTATAGACCTCAGGCATAACTGCTATACTATTTTTAATAATTTGTTTACCGGGGTGTGCCCATAGATATCTATAGCTTGTGATTGTCAAAGTATCATGTTCATGCCAAAAATAATTATAGTTTAATCTACCATCCATCCATTCTAATGACTCAACATTTTTACAATGAATCCATAATTTTGAATATCTTTCATTTAACCAATTGCTATCAATTTGGTATTGGGGATTATCATGCCCTAAAAAAATAAGCTCTTTATCAATCCACACATCAATCTCTACATTGTAACCTAAATTTAATGCTTCATCAACATATAAAGGGGAATTTTCTCTTTCTATAATTTTTCCATTGATATTTCCTCTATGTGATATCAAAATCATTTATTCATATTTTTATATTATTTTTTTACAAATAAAATATCACACTCATGGTTTGCATTACGTATTTCAGTTATAAAATCTCGTTCTTCTAACCATTGTAAGCATTCTGTATGTGTTGGTGAATTAATATATAATGGGGCGTGGTAAGCTGCTTCTATAACTCCTTGTTTCACAATACTAATATAATCACCTAATCCTTTTAATATATTTAAATCTGATCCTTGGGCATCAACATGCAAATAATCAATATGTGTTATGTCTGGGTTAGATTTTAGGAAGGTTTCTAAGGTTATTACTTCAGTTTTAATACTATCTGTAAAATTTAGGTCATGTCTATCTACAGGCCATGTTTTTTTTCTCTCTTCCCGAAATTCCATTAATGAACTACATCCCCAATCAGCTTGCCCCGCTATATTAAATGTACTTATTCCTATATAATTTGATACAGCTTTTTCTATTAATGTCCAATTCCTAAGATTAGAATATTTTTGTTTTATAATATTACATAAATAAGGTGTTGGTTCAAACATATATACGTAAGTGTTCTCTTGGTCATTTGATAATTCATTAAACCATTGTGAACCATTATTGGCTCCAACATCAAATAAAAATCTTTTCATATTATTATTTTTTATAATTTTCCAAAAAATACTTTAAATCTTCAGGGGTACCTAACCCCCACATCCCAGATGTATTAAATATTCTAATTTGCTTGTGATCTTTAATAGCTTGATTAAATACAGGGCAAACATAAAATTCGTTATTTACTCTTATATCTTTATCAATCATTTGCTCAGCATACTTAACAAAATCTGAGCCATGTTTCCAATAATAATATCCTACTGTGGCGATGTTTGATATTGGGTTTTTTTCAGCTACTTCAATTACTAATCCACTTTCATTCACTTTAGCAAATGACCATTTTGGGTGTGTGGCTGTGAATGTTACAATACCTCCATCAGCTTCTGTTTCATTCATTTTATACATGAATTCATTTGAATCCCATTCTACAAATTGGTCTGAGTTGGCAAAAAATAAAGGGTTATCATTATTTATAAATTCTTTAGCTAATAAAGCTGTACAAGCTGCTCCTTCAGTTAATCCATCTACTTCTACTATTTTACATCCAGGAGTTAATAAGTTTAATAATGTATTTAAATTATATTTTTCTCTATGGAACTTCTGTACAACATATATATAATTAGCTTCCAGGTTTAGGTTTTCAATTACAACCTGAATCATGGGTTTGTTTTTGACCTCAATAAGGGGTTTTGGGAATGTATATCCAGCTTGTTCAAATCTAGAACCAGCACCTGCCATTGGAATTAGGACATTTAATTTTTCATCTTTCCATTTAGGTATCATATTTATTTTTTCTTTGTTTAAATGTTTATATATATTAGTGTAAGTGACTTCTTTAGGAGAGCTAACTCTCATTACATTGGCTTTACTTCTATTAGCCGCTAATAACCCATAAGGTGAATCTTCAATAATTAATGTTTCTTCAGGTAAATAACCCATTCTGCTCATTGCTTTCCAATATATTTCAGGGTGAGGTTTGCTGTTATTAACATCCTCATTTGATAGTATTAAGTCAAAGCAATCAATAATATCAAATTTAGATAATACTGTTAAAACAGTCTTACGAATACTATTAGAACACACTGCTAATTTATAACCATCTCTAATTAATACATCCATACAAACTCGCAATTGAACATTAGATTGTAAATTAGATAATACTTCTAAAGTATATTTTTGTTTATCATCCCAAATCTGTTTATGGGTATTAATAGGCAAACCTTTTCTTTCAGTTAAAATATCTAATTTTTGATTTGTTTTTAAACCATCATAAATAGATAAATGTTCATCCCATGATATAGAATATTTTTCTCCTAATGCCTTATTTAAAGCTTCATAATGTATTTGTTTTGCTTCTACTAATACACCATCTAAATCAAATATAATTAATTTTATCATTTATCTTATAATTTGAACCCCAATACCCTTTTGTACATTTAGATTTAGGTGTCTAATTAACCAACTATTTAATATCCTTTCAGGGCCTGTGTTTTTGTATTTTTCAAATAACATGGTTAAATTATTATACACCTCAGAGTATTGGTCCATAATTTCTGAGCTACCATAAGCGAATCTATCATCAGTCATATAGCTCCAAGTTTGGTAATGAGGATTTTCCCACTGGTGTTGACTCACATAAGGTACATACAATATATTAGGTTGTATTTCATCTAGAGTTAAAGGTTCATCCATGTATATTTGAGCTCTGTATCTTACTACAACATCATATTTAAAATTATATTTTAATTCATGTTCTTTTTTTAGATTATTAGCTGATAATATTTTATAGAACATAGGTGTGCTGTATAAAATTCCTTCTTCTGATATTATAGGGAAGGGTTCTACTTTTACAGTAGGATGGATATTTTTTAAAACAAAATTATGTTTGATGTCATCATATTTTTCTATTAAATATGAAGTAGGGTTCATTTGTTTTAATAAATTTTCATCTATTATACTAGATTCAATCTCTGTTTGACGCCACGCTGTTGTAGAAGGTTCGTATGTATCCCACACACTAAAAAATAAATCTACTTCATGTCCTTGTTCTCGTAAATAAAGTAAATTTGTATTAAAATTATTTAAACCCCTATCAAAAAAGTTTCGAATATGTCCTGAAAAGCATATGGCTATTTTCATATTAAAAATACTTTATTAAATTTCTCCATTACTCTTTCTGGGGTATAATTTTGGTAGCAATTCCATTCTTTTCCTATAATGTCTGAGTGGTTAAGGTTGATTAATATATTATATAAGGAAAAATAATCATTGTAGTATAATCCTTTATCACCCAAAATATCAATATGACATCTTTCAGGTGAGTCATAATAGGTTATAATTGGTTTATTTTTAGATGAGAATTCAGCTATAGCTAATCCAAAAGTTTCTCCTCTTTCTCGGGCATGGATCATAACATCACATGTATTAATAAATGTTACTTTTTGTTCTTGATTTGTTGTACCTTCTATAAATAAGACATTATCTAATGTACAGAATGGAGTTTGATTCATAAACAAGAAAACTATATCTGGTCTTTTATTAGCTATATCTATCACAGCTTGTCTAGCAAATGGTATTTCAAAATTATTTCCCCCATACCATCCTATAATAAATTTATTTTTTATATTAAAAAATTCTTTAAAATTTTCTTGATTATTTGGTAAATCTACCATATATGGTACAAAAGGAGAATCTTTCCCTGAGGTAGAGGCTAACCATTCAGATATATAAGCATAAACATCTCCATGAGGATCATAAGAAGGAAATACAACATGAACTAAATTTTTGATATTATTTATATATTGGTGATCTTTATGTCCATATTTTTCAATATGTAAATATTCAGCATGAGTTTTATCTATTATAGGTTTAAGATCTTGAAATTGATCCACTAAATATATGTCAAACCTATCTTTAAATTTTTGGTAGCTTTTTTTTTCAGAATTGAAATATGAAGCAATAATAGACTTATTTCCAAGAATAACTTCATTGTAATGAGCGTAATCATACACAGATACACTGGTTCCCCTTTCATTTAAATTAGGGTCAAAAAATAGAATTGTTTTCATATTATTTTCTTATAAAAAAAATATCTTGTTGATGAATATCACTTTTGTGAATTTCATCTAATACTTCTACAGCTTTAAATCCAAAATTATCCATAAATTTTATTACCTCATTATATAATGGAGAATTTTCATTATATTGAGTTAATGATACTTCTAATAATATACCTTGAGCTTCACTACATAGATTTATCCCACCAGAAATAATATCTAGTTCAGATCCTTGGGTATCAATTTTGATTAAATCAAACTTAGACCCAGGTTCAAATAAATCATCTAATTTAATTCCTCTTTTTTTTATTATATTTAGTTGATCTTCAGAATAATGATGGGTTAACTCTCTATATATAGAGTTCCCAGTATTTATAGGATTAGATTTTAAACTATAAAAATCATATTCTAAATTATCTTTAGTCAATAAGCCTATAAAATATTGGTCTGTGATTTGTTTAAGATAAGATTCACACTCATCTGAAGCTTCAATAGAAAATATATAACTATTAGGGAAGGAATTTCTACACATTAAATGAAATTGTCCAACATTAGCTCCAATATCTAATATTGTATAGGGATAAAAGTAATCAGTTATTTTAGATAGATTCATAATAAGTATTTTGTTTTTCTTGTCTCTCTATTGTTTTAGAATGATATAAAGATAAATCCTCAAAAGCAGGTATCAAAGCTACTGTTTTATATCCTTCTAAGATTTCATGAACTTTATTTTTCCATTTTATCTCAGGAATATTTTTATAGATACGCCATTGATAGTCAGGAAAATTAACCCACCCATTTTCATTAACATACCATCTCCATCTATTAATATGTTCTTGGGTTAAGCCCTCAACAGTATTAACTCTGGGTACTTGGTATACTTCAACTTCAGGATTAGTCTCTAGTATCTCATGTAAAGATCCCATCAGATAATCATGAGGTATCTCATCAGCATCAATTTGAAAAATATAATCACCAGAACACATTCTGGTTAGTTCATTTTTCCAATCAGCAAAGTGTCCTTGAAAGACACTTTCTTTTAGAAGAATCCAATTAGCAGATGAGTATCTATATAATCTATCAAGTAGGATAGGAGATGCTTTTGGTTTATCTAATAAAACACAAATCTCATCTTCAGGATGTTTATGTTTATGAAGGAAATCAATTAACCGAACTATTTCTTCATATTCATCACATACAGTGATTCCATAACTAATTTTCATTATTATCTAAATATAATAAACTTAGGGTAAAAGGCCAATGTAACTTAAAGCATCCATAAAATCTTTTTCCTTAAATTCTTTAGCATTACCCATATCCATCTTATGGGTATTACCTTCAGGAAACTTAGATTTTTCTTCTTCAAGTATTTCAACAGCTTTAACAGCCATCCACTTCCAATTTTCAGTGGATTTACCATTAATAAACACCATTCCTTTATCAGATATATTGATGGTGGAGGGCATCCAATTTTTGCCCTCCCCATCAACATATATCAAGTCTTTATATAATTCAGGTAATACTTCAAGTTGTTCCTCCAAAAATTCACTCTCAGATTTCATTAAAGTATTAGTAGTGAAACCACATCCATAACACATATGAACAGTGTATTCTAATCCCATCACATGCTCATAACAAGCATCACTACCACATCGATCACAAATCACTAAATTATCCCTCGACATTTTCTACTTTTTTAAGTTTAGGTAACTCTATTTTCTTTAATTGTGGTAATTTAAGTTGAACTTGTTTTGGGAATTCAGGGATGTATTTAGTTAAATAATCATCTAATTGTTCAACCATTTTCTCAAAACTAAAGTTGGTTTTACTTCTAAAAGCCTGTCTATTAGCTTTTTCTTTATAGCCTTTATAATTGGTAAAGATATCTCTCAATGATACAAAGACAGCTCCATTATCAACTCCAAACCATTGAAATTCTTTCATTAACATATCTTGTACTACTGAGCTATCATCTAAATTATGAAGCTCTCCTGGGATTAGGGTTGTAAATTCTTCTGATAGGAAATCTTTATGTCCTGACCAGTTTGGGGCTATGATTGGTTTTTTAGTTAAGCTGAATTCGAGGAGTGGCCTACCAAATCCTTCACCTTTAGTTAAACTAACCATAGCTTTAACTTTAGAATGATTATATAATTCATTCATTTCTTCATCAGTTAATTCACCATGAATTAAATAAACATTAGGGGTAGACTTAGCATCAACTGATTTACGAATCATGTCAATTCGTTTAAGAATCTCATCTCGATCCATATAAGAAGCTCCCACACAAGTAGTTTTAAGGATAAGAGCTGGGGTGTTTTTCTTATTTTTAAAGGCTTCAAAAAATATTTTAATTAAAAGGCCAACATTTTTTCTATCATGACCTAAATTACCCTGCATCCAATGTCCTACAAACAAGTAAGCAAATTCTTCTTTAATTTGAGATAAATCAAAGTTTGATTTTTTAGCGCCATATTTTCCTGTATCAACTCCTTCTATTAATACTTCAATAGGTTTTTGTAATCCATATTGCCCTACTACTTGGTTAGTATTTCTATCACGTTGTTCAAACTTAATTTGTTTAAATACTTCAGCACTGTGAGTGGAAGAAGTTAAAACTAAATCCATTCTATTACATCCCTCCACCCAAGATGGGTGACAACCTGTTGTTTCAATACCTGCCGTCAATCCAATATTATATTTCCCAACTGGTTGAAACTCATTAGGTACTGTGATTTGACACCAAATTTCAGGTTGTTTTGGTAATTGATTGCCCATGGGCAACAAATGGGGTTTTAAAAATTGCCATTCAGGATGATCTTCAATAAATCCCCAAGGTGTGTTACCCCATCTTTGGGGTAATACTTTAACATCATATTTATCTAATTTGATAAGTGCTTTTACAAAATCACGAGCTCTAGCTCCATAACCGCTGTACGTGTCAATCGGACAGCTAACTATAAACATTGGTTTCATTAATATACTAAATTATGAGGTGCAACTTTTTTCTTAATAGGATCACATTTAATTATATGATAATTTTTTCTAGGTGTCCAGTTAGCAAACAATTCTTCTATGTTCTCAATAACACGTTCTGCTTGTTGGACTGAAGTGAATCCAGCTTCATCTCCTATAGCCCATTCTCTACCTAACAATCCTCTAGCCTTTCTTTCATCAGGGTTTAAACTATAGATTTCAAAAATCTTTTCAGCAGCATCACTTGGTTCACATCTATCATCAAAGATATAAGGTGTTGGAACTGAACCTACTATTGAAATGCTAGTTGGGAATACTGGGAATGCCCATGGGCCACACTTTTTGTATCTACCTCTATGGTTTGAAGGGAACTGATCATCAAAATCAATCCATAATCCTTTCTCATCCTCAAATCTCATCTGGTCTTGCATTCCACCAGTAACATTAGCTATAATTGGGTTTCCAACTAATAAAGCCTCAGTTAAACTCAAACCCCACCCTTCATTTGAAGTTAATAGTATTTGACAATCAGTACTATTATACAACAAATTCATACCATAAGGATCAAGTCTTTGTTCGGAGAATATAATATTATACCTCTCATCATCACCACACAACATATCAATAACAGCAGGTAAATCAGTTCCATTCTCATCAACACGTTGAGTATGTAAAACCAAAGCACACTTTTTAGCTTGTTCTAAGGGCAACTTATCAACAAACATCTTATAGGCCCAAATAGTGTCAGGTACTTGTTTACGTCTAATGTTTCTAGAATTAAACAAAACTGCAAACTCTATTTCCTTATCCTTATATAAGTTCTTCTTAAACTCAACTAACTGTTCATTTTCCTTATCTAAAGGTCTAAAAATTTCATGATTCAAACCATGAGGAACATATTTAATTAGTTTACCCTTAGCCCTATCCCCCAGTACTAACTTGTTAATATTTACAGTTTGTTTTGAAATACCCATCAACAAATCACACGATTCATAGAAAGCATCATTATACATTGGTGCTGGGTAATCATCCCAAATGTTCAAGTAAATAATAGGAATTTTTTTCCTAATTTCGTTTTCAATTTGGAACAACCATACCCAATATCTGGGATCTGTAATAATGAATATAGCGTCTGGTTTTTCTATATCCATTAATTGTCTAACTAAATCTGGGGAGCCATAACCATTACTTGGGTATAAAACAACTGAAGCATCATCAACACCTGCTAATTCACCTGTGTTTTGGCTTAAGTCAAATCTTTTACCTGCATCTGGGTGGTTAATAGCTGCTCCAACATTTACCCAATTAAGGTGATGAGCTGTATGGATTACAATTTCTTTAGCTACAGTTCCTATACCGGAATGTGTCCTAATGTCATCACACATTAGAAGAATTTTTTTACGTTTTTCTCTTGGAATATAACCTGGTTTCATATTTCTAAATTATTATGATTGTGAACTTTTTTTCTAAAATCTTCATCCGTAAGATATAAATGAATACATCGATCGGCAAGCTTTTGTAATGAGAATTTATGTCTCACACAAGCAACTTTAAACTCTTCAAAGAGTTCTGGTTGTATCTTAACACTTGTTAAAACTTTATCTGACATGACTTATTAATTTTTAGTATTTATGTATATAAATATATTAGGAGGTGTTAAGAGTGTAGCTTGTTGCAAAGCTCTTTTTTATCATTAAATGGGCAATATTGACAATTCTTAGATACTATTTTAGTATGTTCCTTAACTAAAGGTTTACCATTAGAATCAAAACAATCATCAATAAAATCCTCAATTATCTTTTTAGCTTTATTTAATTTATTACGGCCTGCTGCCGGTCTATATTGTTGTATACGACCTATATTATAGTCGGTATTTTCCCATATTTTACGGCGTAAGATAAAGAACTCTACTTCAATACTATCAAGAGGAACATTGTACAACTCACTAATAAATTTTTTATAAAAAACAAGTTGCATTTGTTTAATTTCATCTTTTTTCTCTTTATCACCCCATCCTTTAGTTGAGGTTTTTAGATCATAAACATAAAATTTATTGTTCTTCTCATCATATAAAACTAAGTCAATGTAACCTTTATATATTACATTTTTACCTAAATTTATAATAATAGGTAATTCTATACCTGCTAAATGCCACCCTTTCTTTTTAAAGTATAGGTTTCGTTTTTTCTTTAAGAAATCAAGTATTGCTACTCCATCCTCAAAAAATTCTCTTAGTTGTTCAGGTGAAGAATAATGAGTGTCAGAATTTTTCTTAAATCCTTCTTGATATAAATTTATAAACTTACTTTGAAAAAGTTCCTCTAAGTTCATAGAGTCAGCTTGAGTCGCAGATCCTTCATACATAACAGTAAGCCATTCTTGAATAGTTTCATGCATAGCTGTACCAAATCTAAAGTGGATAGAAGGAGATTCATCATAATGCCCATCTCTATATTGGAGTGCCCATTTATGAGGACAACTATGAAACATAGAGATCTGGGAATAGGAGATTACCTTATGGTAAGCATAATTTACCTCAGGTAATTGTTTTGTTTTTATCTCACTTAGTATTTGTGGCTTTGTCTTTTTCGCCATATAGTTTTTCTATTTTTTCTAAATAGATGATAGCATCCATTAGTTCTTGTTTCATGTGAGTAATCCATTCTTGAAATGATAAATCATTTCGGTCCATGTTTACACCATATTTAGTTTCACCTGCTTCTGCTCGGGTTGTAAATTGATTTATTATTGATTTTACTATACTATCCATTATTTAAACATTTTAACTATTTCTTTATCTTGATAACCTGCTTTGTAAAGTATATCTTCCAAATCAGAATTATCTAATACTATTACAGTGTTAGCAGCTTCACGGGTAGAACACTCATAAATTTTAGCTATAGCTTCTACAAGATCAGAGGTGGGTTGTTTCATACTTGATTTAACATATTTAAGCCAAACATTTTGTTTGGGAAGTAAACCACAATATACTTTATAATATTTTTCCTTATCAGTATAAGGTATA
>Ga0315904_10005997_pt1 | contig 16717 bp, 9 predicted proteins | sample LakEriMetagenome_6_FD_203529 | JGI IMG/M metagenome (GOLD analysis project Ga0315904, IMG submission 203529) | Freshwater fungal communities from buoy surface, Lake Erie, Ohio, United States - Buoy 12 MA120 | ecosystem: Environmental > Aquatic > Freshwater > Lake | place: USA: Lake Erie, Ohio...
GATGCGCGACTACCTGCACGGCCATGTCGTCATTTGGAACTCCGCGCTCAACAGTTGGGCACAGTGGAACCAGACCACCGGTGACTACACCACCACCGTTTCCAACAACGGCGTGCAGTTTCCCACCACTCGGGACACCCAGGTCATCAGTATCCTGGCATCCATGTCGGGCGCGAATCCAAGCGTCAACATGGTCTATCCGCCCATCGGCCCCTACACCGCCGGATTGATCCGCTTGTTCGATCCCTCCGTCGCGGCGGACCGCACTTCGGCGCAGTCGATCTTCGCGCCCACCAACGGCTGCGACTACTGCGTGCGCGTGGTGCAGGGCGGAGTCACCAAGACTTACATGCTACCCGCATCCGCCTTGACCTCCCCGGCACCAACAGACGCCTCCAGCTTGGAAACGGAAGCCATCAACCTGCCCGCCTCCGACGGCACCGTGACGAAAATCGAACTGCTGTCCACACCGAACGTGGAGGACGTCGGTCTGCCCGCCGATCCCGCCGTGCTCTACACTTGGGCGCCCTTGATGCCGGCAACGGCAGCCTTTGAAGAAGTGCCAGAGGCAAACAGCACCGACGCCATCACCATGACCGCGCTGCCCGGGGTGGTCGCATTCGGATACAGCGGCACCATCGAGTATCAGTTCACCGAGACCACGGGCAATCCCGGCGGCACCACCAGCGCCTGGCAGACATCCCGCTCCTATACAGATACCGGCCTGCTACCCGGCGCCACTTACAGCTACACAGTTTCCATGCGCGCGGGTGCGCTCACCACCAATGCTTCCGCTCCGGCCCCGGCCACGACCCGCGCGGTTTCCTCACCCTCCACCATCACGGTGGATGACACCCAGACATTCTCTCTGGCCAGCGGCAGCGGCTACAAGGCCGTCACCGGGCTTGGCACTTTCGATGCCGCCGGAGCGGACAAACTCGTTGTCACCATCGGCTCCGAAAACTCCAACAACGACCATTTCGCCATCGCGGGCGTACGCTACAACGGCAAACAGATGATCGAGGCCGTCCAGCAAACCGGCATCACCAACGACGGCGCGGTCGCCATCTACTATCTCGACAGCCCGGGAGCCGTCGGCTCCGGCATCACCGTCTCGGGATATAGCCCCAATGGTGGTCTCGGCGTGGCCTACTCGCTCTCCGGCACCAATCCCGGCTTCGGAGCCATGAACAGCCGCCGGGGCAACGCCGGCAACTCCCTGCCACTCACCACCTCGGCGAACAATTCCCTTGTCATCGCCGCCATGCAGAACTCCGGAAACTCTAACAGCGCGGGAACCCCCACCGCCAACCCGCCGCTCACGCAAAGCATCGGCGCGAATTGGGGCAGCCAGTGGGGCAGCCTCGCCTGCGGTCACCAATCGGTCGCCGCCATCGGATCGGTCACTCCCACTTTCACCACCAGCACCGGCGGCAATTACAGCATCAATATCGCCGCCGTCGAGATTCTCGGCTACACCCCGCCGGCAAACACCTGGATCCAAACCGCAGGCGGCTCCCAAGCATGGACCACCGCGCCCAACTGGGCGGATGGCTTCACTCCTAACCCCGCCTCCGGCAACACCATGGATTTCAGCACCGTCAACCTCGCCGCCAGCACCACCCTCAACCTCGGCGCGGACCGCACCGCCACCACATGGAAATTCAGCGACACATCCGGCAGTCAGAATTGGACCGTCGGCAGCGGCTTCACCATGACCCTCGCCGGAACCACTCCCGCCATCCAGGTGGTGAGAAACACCACACGGCTCGATTGCATCGTCGCTGGCACGTCCGGCCTCACCAAGACCGGCGCGGGCACGCTCTCGCTCTTCGGCGCGAACACCTACACCGGAGTCACCACTGTCAGCGCGGGCACGCTTCGCATGGGCGGCACATCCGCCGCCACCGATGTCACAGTCAATGACTCCACCACTCTCCAGATCGCCTCCTCCACCGGCCTCTCCTCCGCCAACGACATCTCTCTCGCCGCCGGAGCCACTCTCGATCTCTACGGCAACAGCGCCACCATCGGCGCGCTCGCCAATGACGCCACCTCCATCATCACCAACAGCGGCACCGCCACCACCGCATCCACCGCGACCACGCCCGGTTCCCCGGCTCTAACAGACGCGCTCGCGATCAACCCGCTCATCACCGCTTCCATCGCAGCCCAAATCACCGACGGAGCCACCCGCAACACCCAGATCATCGTCACCAACAGCAACGGCAACATCCAGAACACCGCCAACACAACCAACACCTACTCCGGCGGCCTGGTCCTCGCGAATCCCATGAGCGGCTCCGGCACCCGCCTCTCCGTCGGCACCCTCACCGGCACTCCCTTTGGCAGCGGCCCCATCATCATCGGTCAGACCGCAACCGACAAAGCCGGTATTTTCTTCTCCGCCGCCACCACCTTTCCCAACGATATCGTCTTCAACACCGCCGTCGGTTCCGACCGTGTCGGCGTCCGCTGCGATGCGGCCGTCACCTTCGCCGGAAAAATCACCGCCAATCTCGCACCCGCCACCTTCACCTCCAACTCGGCGACAAATGGCGCGGCCACCCTCACCGGACAGATCACCGGCGCGTCCGGACTCGTGCTGGACATCACCTCCAAATCCGCCGCCGCCACCAGCTTCAACGTCACTCTCAACAATACCGGCACGTCTAACAACTACCTCGGAAACACCGTCATCAACCTAAACGCCGCCGCAGGCAAGAGCGCGACGCTGCATCTCGGAGCCGCCAACCAGATCCCCAACGGCAGCGGCGCCGGAAACGTCACCATCAACAGCAACGGCAGCGGCGTCGGCATGCTCAACCTCGCCGGTTTCAGCGAAACCATCAACGGCCTCGGCGGCAACGGCGTCGTGGACGGCACCAGCGGCACGCCCACCCTCACGCTTGGCGACAACAACGCCACCAGCAGCTTCGGCGGCGTCATCCGCAACACCGGGGGACACTCTCACTCGTCAAGACCGGCAGCGGCACCCAGACGCTCACCGGCACCAGCACATACTCCGGCAACACCAACATCTCCGCGGGAAACCTCACCGTCCCCTCCAACGTCATCGCCTCATCACCCGCCATCAGCATCGGAAATGCCGCCACCCTCCAATGCACCGGCGGCTTCACTCTAACAGCAAACCAATCCGTCACCGGCACCGGCGCGACAGGCTTCGTCAGCACCACCTCCAACACCGGACTCATCACCACCGGAGGCACCACCCTCAGTTCATCCGGCACGCTTACCCTGACGCGCCTCGACGTCAGGGGGGCCAACAACCAGATCACCGCCGGCGACATCCAGTCCGGCGGCTCCGGTTCCAACCAGCGCGGCCTTCTCGTCGGCAATACAGTTGCCAGCACATTGACGATCACCGGAGGCACATTGACGACAAACGGAACGGTTTCGGCCAACGCGGACATCCTTGGAAACGGCGCTTCAGGAAACGGCACGCTCGTCATCAACGGCGGCAGCTATCTCGCCACCGGCGGCCTCGGGCAGCTCAATTTGGGCAACACCACCGCCAACGGAGGCGGCGGAACGCTCACCCTCACATCAGGCGCGGCCAGCATCAAAACCCTCGTCTATCAGGCCGGCAGCAGTCAGGCAGGCATCGTCAATCTCGATGGCGGCACGCTCACACTCAACGCCATCACCGTAACCTCCGGCCTGACCAAGGAACTCAACTTCAACGGCGGCCAGTTCATTGCCGGTGCCAACATGCCCGCCTTCTCCGGCCTCACCCTCAACGTCAAAAACGGCGGCGCGAAAATCAACACCAATGGTTTCTCAATGACCCTCGCCGATCCCTTGCTCAACTTCGGCGGCGCCAGCACCGGCGGCCTCGTCAAAAGCGGCGCGGGCACACTCACCCTCGTCGGAGCCAACAACTACGCAGGCGGCACCGTTCTCAACGCGGGCACACTCGCACTGGGCGCGAACAACGTCCTTCCCGCCTCCGAAATTTCGCTCAATGCCGCCACCCTCGACGCCGCCACCTTCACCGACACCGTCGGCACCCTCGATGTCACCGGCAGCGCCGTCATCAACCTCGGCAGCGGAGCCTCCCTCAATTTTTCTAACAGCAGCGCCATCGATTGGACCGGCGGCACCCTCAACATCACCGGCACCTTCGTTTCCGGCTCATCCATCCGCTTCGGAAACAGCACGACAGCACTCACTTCCACCCAACTCGCCCTCATCGCCGTCAACGGCTCTCCCGGTCCCTACACCCTCAACTCCTCCGGTTTCCTAGTCAGCAATCCCTACGATGCCTGGAAAACGCAAATCACCAACGGCTTGGACGGGCGCACCGAGGATGCCGACGGCGACGGCTTCAACAACCTTGAGGAATTCCTATTCGGCACCTCGCCCATCGCCGGCAGCGGCTCGCTCGTGACCACCACCGCCAGTGGAAACAATCTCGTCCTGCGCTGGTTGCAACGCGAGACCGCGGCCACTTACACTCTCAAACAAAGCGCCACCCTCGCGGCGGAATCATGGACCACCGTGGTTTCCCCAATCCCCGCGCCGGACGCCGATCAAAGCGGAACTCCCGCAAACTACGACCGCTATCAAGTCACCCTGCCAAGCAGCGGCGGAAGATCGTTCTTCAGCATCCAGGGCGTGGAAAACTGATCGATAAATCGACGGGGGAAGACACGCCATGGCAGGGGCCGTCACTCCGTGCGGTCCGGTCCCTGGGAGCGGATGAATGGATAATATGGCGCTCCCGTGAGCCGTGCATTCGCGGGTCATCCCCATCTCATGCTGAGGGACCGCCCGGAAAGCGATCTCTGCGAAGGATACGCCCCCCGCAATGCCCGCGAAGTGCAAGTTTTTGCACAAACCGTGCAAGCTGCAACAAGTGACAAACAAGGGGCCGCTTGGCAGTTTGCCTTCGTATTCAAACCCCAGATCCAGGCCCGCCTCCGAGCGTTGCCAAAAGTTTTCAGTTTCCGCGTGAGATTTGCCTGATCGCGACGAATACCCGCAAACGGCCCCTGCCACGCAGCCGGCCGCCTCCTATCCAAACCCGTATCCATACCCACCAACTGTCCAAATCCATCCCCACTCCAAGACAACCCATGAAATCCAAATTCCTCGCATTCCCAAGCAACCTTATTATTACCGCGTCGGCAGTCATCGCGGTTCTAGCTCCGCAAAACACCTCGGCCTCCACGATCTGGGATGGTGGTGGAGCCAGTCCGACATGGGGAACTGCTGAAAACTGGAGCGATGATCTGGCTCCTACATTCACCAACACCACGGACCTCTCGTTTCCTACCAGCGCCGTTACCAATTTCAACACGGTGCTCGGCGCCAACCGCACCGTCCGCTCGCTGACCTTTGGCGCGGATGTGGATACCGCCTTCAGCGTCAGCTTCCAGCAATCCGGCGGCGGCGCAACCGGCCAGAACCTCACTTTCGACACCGACGTGGTCGCGGGCAATGCCACCGTGACGGTTGATGCCGGTGCCGCGGGTGACATCACTCTGGGCTCTGCCCTGGGGGGTACAAACCTTAACCCGATTCTGGCGGACAATCTGGTGGTTGATCACAACGGCTCCGGCCTCCTGCTCTTCAACCGCCCTTTCCAGGCAGCTGCATTCGGCATCACCAAGAACGGCAGCGGCACGATGCAGACGAACAACAACAACCTGCTGACAGGGGCGCTCAACATCAACGCGGGAACCTTGATCGCCAACTCTTTCTCAACCACAGGATCTGATCTCGCGAACTTCACCGCAATCAATCTCGGCGGTGCCACGCTCCGCATCGGAGCCAGCACAGGGACCAGCAAAACCTACGCCACCGGACCCATAACCGTCAGTGCGGCCAGCACCTTGGAATACAGGAATACCACTGCCAACACTTACACTGCGGCATTCACGGGAACCGGCTTCGCTCTCAACGCGGATCTGGCCGTCAAAAACACTTCCACGGACACGACGCTCGTGAACGGACTCAACTTGTCCAGGCCGATCACGGGAACGGGTGACATGGCTATCACGACGTACAACAACCTCACTTCGAGCGCGGACAACTTCAGCCTCGGCCGCGTGCTCTTGTCAGGAGACAACTCCCTCTGGAGTGGCGATCTCACGGTTGCCCGTGGCACTGTCAGCATTGGCGGAAATGCCGTGAACTCCGCCGGCACCGGTGTCATCACCATCGGCACGACATCGGACGCTTTCGGCGCGGGAGTGACTTTTTTTCCGGCGGGTCCCAATGGTAGCACGATCACCTATACGAACGCCGTCACCGTCACCGGCGGCATTGGCGGCGGTTTCCGCGCGATCAAGGGTGGCAATACCAATCACAGCGTAACTTTCAGCGGCCTCGTCACCCTGAACGGCGATCTGACACTGGACCACACCTGGTCCACCGCCGATCGTAGGATTTCCCTCACTGGCGGAGTTTCGGGTGCCGGAGGGCTGACCGTCACTCGTGCCGGCGGCAATGCAGGAACCACGGCGGTCTTGTCCGGCACTGGAAAAACCTACATCGGGAACACGACCGTCGCCAGCGGCGCATCCTTGTCAGTCTCCACCTCGCTGACCTCCGACATCGTGGTCCAAGGCGGACGTATTGGCGGCGCGGGAGGCTCCACAACCCAGGATCTGACCATGGCGGCGGGTTCCACCTTCTTTTTCTTCATATCGCCCACTTTCAGAGCCTTTGACGTGTCCGGCACGGTGACTTTGGACAACACCTTCGGCGTGGACGATCTGGTGGGAGGCAGCCAGGGCGAAGCGATCACATGGGCGAATGTGCCGAATGGCGTCTATACTTTGATCGGCACCACTGCCAGCACCTTCAACACCGGGGGGCTTACCAACAACATCGAAAACTTCGGCCCGGGCAACGCCGCTCCCGTTGGAACGGGATCGCAGACCGCTTACTTCCAAAACGGTGGTGGCACGGGCGGAGGGGGGCTCCAACTGGTGGTCACCGGCGGTGTTTCCGGCTTTGACGCCTGGAAAACCGCCAACTCCGCCGGAGCACAGACGCTTGCCGACGACCACGACGACGACGGCGTGGACAATGGCACTGAATATTTCATTGCCGGCAATGCCTCCTCCACCGGCTTCACCGCCCAGCCGGGTGTGGTCAATACCGCAGGCGTTCTCAGCGTCACCTGGCCCAAGGCCGCCAACACCGCCGGTTATCCGGGCGTTTACAACGTTCATTTCTTCGTGGAAACGTCGGACACTCTGGCTGGAGGAAGTTGGGTAACGGCACCCTTGGGAACGGGTGCAGGCCAAGTATCGATCACCGGAACCGGCGGAACTTCCGTGAAATACACCTTCCCCGCCGGCACGAAGAGATTCGCCCGCTTGAAAGTCACCGGACCGTAAGATTCGCAATCACCGATCACGCGGGGAGCGGGAGATTCATTTTCCCGCTCCCTTGTTTGTTGGAAACACAATCCAATCCCGATGGCTCTCTCGCGATCATTGGCAAGGCATATCGCCCGGCGGGTTGATCACAGGGATCGGTCCATGCCCATATACTTGCGGGAACCTTTGACATATTTCTCCGCCCAATGCCTTATCTTCAATTGTTCATCCAGCGGCAGCGTCCGCACGACCTTTGCGGGCGATCCCAGCACAAGTGATCCGGGCGGGATGACGGTGCCGCTGGTGACGAGCGCTCCCGCGCCGATGATCGAACGTTCGCCAATCACCGCTCCATCGAGAACGATCGCTCCCATGCCGACGAGCACCTCGTCCTTGACGGTGCAGGCATGCAGGATGGCCGAGTGGCCCACAGTTACCAGTTCGCCGACATAACAACCGAAGTCGTCCGCCAGGTGGATTACGGCGTTGTCCTGAATGTTGGAACGCGGGCCGATGACGATTTCATTGATGTCGCCGCGCAGGGTGGCGTGGTACCAGATGCTCGTTTCCTCGTGCAGCGTGACGCGTCCGATCACATCCGCGCTGGCGGCGATGAACGCGCTCTCATGAATTTGCGGGGAATACTCCGCGAAGTTCTCGATGGCCATGCGCGGAAGTTAAACGAGGCGTTTGCAATCGGCAAGCATCGCGCGTTTCACTGAGCCGGCGGCTCATAGGCGTAACGGTGGAAGGCACTGCCGGAGACATTCACGACATGCTGGCAGAAACCCTCCGGCCCGGCGACTACAGTGGCGTGTGTGGACCATGTTTTGAGATCGGCGGAGGATTCGAGCCGGTAAGTCATGCCCGGCACGGCGTTGCACGAGACGGTGGCCGTGCCATTGCCGTGATCGGTGATGCGCATGGAATCGGCTGGCAATACAATGAGCGAGAGACGGTTTTCCGCGTCGAAGGGATCGGACCATTTCTCATCGGTGTAAACGGCGCTGCCGGTGAGCGTGGCAAGGAAAGCCGCGAGATCGTCTTTCTGCTGCTGGGTGAGATTGAGGGACTGCGTTCCTCCGCCGGGGCGGCGCAGACGGTTGTCGAGATTGGCGTTGTTTCCGGGGATGAGGTTGTAGTGGTTGATCACCTGGGCGAGCGTGGTGAAACTTCCATCGTGCATGTAGGGTCCGTTGGATTGTCCTCCCGGTCCTAACAAGTCGCGCAGGCTGGGCGAGCGGGTGTTGGTGAGGTCCGTGCCGCCGCCGATCTTTGTGATGACGCCGTTGTTCAGGCTGTTGGGTGCGATGTCGAACTCCGGCGGAACATGACAGCCCGCACAACCCGCGCCTCCACCGGGACCTCCCGGCGGAGCAAGGAAGAGTTGTTTTCCGGCGTTTTCCCGCGCGGTGAAGTTTGGGAAATTCACGCCATCATTGGCGACCCGCGCGCGGCCGATGTCATATTTTGAATCGAACGACTGGATGCTGCGGACAAACTGGGCGAGTGATCGCTGGACGCGCGTTTCAGTGATGGAGGCATCGCCGAAAGTCATGAGAAAAAGCACGCGGTATTCATCGATGGCGGAGAGTTTCGCGACCAGATCGGCGAATGCCGGATCACCGGACGCGCCGCTGAAGCCCATTTCCACGTGATCCTTCACAGGCTGGGTCGTTTGGTTTTCCAGATTGGTGGCGCGCTCGTCCCAGAAGCAGCGCGTTTCGTTTGCGAAGCGGGCGTTGATGAGACGCATCGAGTGGCGGCCTGTGGTGCCGCTGACTCCGGTGCTGGCGACCGCCGCATCGCTGAAGCCATGGGCTTGCACATGGCAGGAAGAACAGGAGACGGTGTTGTTGCGCGAGAGGCGGCGGTCGTGAAACAACACGCGTCCGAGCGTGGCCCCGCGGTCGGTGACGGGATTGCCGGCGGTGGTGTTGTTATTGGTGATATATGCGGGAACCGGTTGATTCGCATAATTTGCGAGTTGCGTGAGATCGAGCACGCCATCGCCCGCATGCACGGTGGAGAGCAGGCCGGCGCAGATGGGAAGGAGTGGATGTTTCATGACAGTGGTGCGGGTGATTGGGAAAAACACATCCGCTCCGGCCGGGATGGCCGGAGCGGGAATTGAGACTTACTCGGCTTGCCGCGGAGCGCCGGGCCTTTGATCCGGGCCGCCTTCGGGTGGAGGCGGCGGACCGTGCGGATGGAGTTCTTCCGGCGAGAGTTCGCCATCGCCGTTCGCATCAAGTTCCAACAAGGACTCCGGCGCGGCCTTGAGTTCCCCGGCGGACAAGGTTCCGTCCTTGTCCGTATCAAGCGCCGCGATGACGGGCGGAGGCGGACGGCGGCCCGGCGGCTTCGGGGGCATCGGGCCATTGCCGCCCTGGGGCGGCGGTGGCATGAACTCCTCGCGGGTGATTTGTTTGTCGCCGTTCCGGTCGAGCGCCGCTAGGGCGTCGGATGCTTTGCGAATCTCGCGGGCAGAGAGCACGCCGTCGCGATCGGTATCGAAGATCGAAAAGATCGGCGGCGGTGGTGGTGGCGGGCGATGGTTGTTGGGCGGTTGGGGTTCCTGCGCGGTGGCAAGGCCGGCCAGCAGGGCCATGGTGATTTGGATTGAGGTGGTTTTCATGGTTTCATTTGGTTGGTTTCGGGGGCTGCCATTCCCGGCAGCCATGACGATGAAACCCGGCGATTGTGAACTGCGTGTTTGGAAGGATTCACAAAAGTGTGAAGATTTTGTAAAACCTGTGGGCAGGCCGCGCCGTCCTGTTATTAGCCTTCCGCGCATGGAAACCTCCGCCAAACCCCGGCTCCTGATCGTGGATGACGATCGCAAGCTCGCCGGGCTGATCAGTGAATACCTTACGCCGATGGGCTACGAGGTGGAGATGCGCCACAACGGACCGGACGGCCTGGCAGAGGCGCTCGCCAATTCCTACACGGCGGTGATTCTCGATGTGATGATGCCCGGCATGGATGGCTTCGCCGTGCTGCGCGAACTGCGCAAGAAGTCCGACGTGCCGGTTCTGATGCTCACCGCGCTTGGCGACGAGGCGGACCGTATTGTGGGTCTCGAGATTGGAGCAGACGACTATCTGCCGAAAACTTTTTCCTCGCGCGAGTTGCTGGCCCGCCTGCGCGCCGTGACGCGCCGCACGCGCATCCAGCCGCAGGAGACCGCGGCGCGCGAGTTGGTCGCCGGGCCGCTGCGCCTTTGCGAGGAAACCCACACCGTGGTGCTTCATGACGCGCCGCTCGATCTGACAACGCTTGAATTTGCCATCCTCGCCTCGTTGCTCAAGTCCAGGGGACGGGTGAAAAGCCGCGAACGCCTGATCGAGGAAGTCTCGGACCGGCGCTTCGATGTGTTCGACCGCTCGATCGACGTGCATGTGTCATCCCTGCGCAGGAAACTCGGCGATGACGCGCGCAATCCGCGTTTCATCCGCACGATTCGCGGCATCGGTTATTCGCTGCACGAGCCGGAAAACCCCGACCTGTCAATGCCATGAAAAATCCGACGCGGTTTCCACTCCTCGCGAAGGCGCTCGGCTGGCTCCTGCTGCACCTGCTCATCCTCGGGCTGGGATTCTTCCTGTTTGTCAGATGGCAGTTGGGCATGGGTCTGGAATCGCTTCTCAGCGGCTCCGCGGGAGAACGCTTGAGCGGATTCGGCGATGCGGTGGTTGCCCGCATATCGGATCTGCCGCCATCGGAGTGGAACAGTGAGATCGCAAAACTCGCGGCTGAGAAACAAGTCACCGCGGCACTGTTCGATGCGCCGCGCGCGACGCCGCATCCATGGACGGTGCCGCCCAATGTCATCAACCGGGCTAGAGCCGCGATGCCCCCGCGGCAGCCGGATTTCCGCCCGCCGCGACGACCGGAAGGTCCCCCGCCCTTGCCTGAATTCGACGATCCCGGCATGAGACCTCCGCCCGCGGGCGTGCCCGGTGACGCGCCCGGTGACGCGCCCGCCAACGCGCCGAAGAGCAAACCGGTTTTCCTGCTGCGCGGGGATCATGGCGACGGCTACTGGGCCGGAGTGCTGATGCATTTGCCGCCGATGCCGGGTCGTCCGCCGCGACCCGCCATGCTGCTGTTGGTCCGCTCGGAACGGCTCGATGGCTCAGGCATGTTTTTCGACTACCAACCATGGCTGTGGGGAGGTCTTGCGGTCTTGCTGCTGAGTCTCGCGTTTTGGACTCCATTCGTCCTTGGCATCAGCCGCTACCTGCGCCGCTTGACGGCGGCCGCGGACCGGATCGCGGCCGGTCATTTCCAAATCTCACTGCCACCCGGAGGAAATGATGAGATTGGAAATCTCGGCCGCGCGATTGAAACGATGGCCGCGCGCCTCGATCATCTCGTCTCCGGCCAGAAACGTTTTCTCGGCGATGCCGCGCACGAACTATGCGCGCCTCTCGCACGCATCCGCACCGGCCTCGGCATTCTCGAAATGCAAACTGCGGGCAAAGACTCCGCCGCAATCTCATCCATCGAATCCGACGTCGCCGAACTCGCCTCGCTGGTGAATGAAATCCTCGCCTTCTCCCGCGCCGGAAACCGTTCTCTCGCGCTGCGAGAAACCGCTCTCGAATCGCTCGTCCGCGACGTGGTCGCGCGCGAATCCGCCGACGCCGATGTGATCATTTCCATTCCCTCCGGTCTAACAGTCCGCTCCGATCCGTCACTGCTCGGCCGTGCGATCGGCAACCTCATCCGCAACGCCGCCATTCACGCCGGACCTCATCCGAAAGTGACCATCCATGCCGCGGAGTCGGCGGACGAGGTTTCGATCTCGATCACCGACGACGGCCCCGGCGTGCCTGCGGACGAACTACCGCGCATCTTCGAACCGTTTTACCGCGTGGACCGCTCGCGCAGCCGCGACACCGGCGGCAGCGGTCTCGGCCTCGCCATCGTCCGCGGCGCCGTCGAGACCTGCGGCGGCGAGGCCATTGCCTCACTGGCCGAAAGCGGCGGCCTGCGCGTCACGCTGCGCCTGCCGAAACATCCGCCCGCGCCGCAAGGATAAGATGGAAAAACCAACCGATCGGTGATTCCGCACATATGCAGGCATACCGATGAGAATTCATGCCTTTGTCCTGATCTCCGCCCTGGTCTGCGCGACCTGCACGGCTCACGCGCGTCCGTGGACGGACGAGGTGATGTATTTCGTGATGACCGATCGTTTTCAAGACGGCGATCCGGCCAACAACCAGCCACCGGGCTGCGATCCCGCCCTGCATGATCCGCAACAGAAGGACATCAGCCGCTACATGGGCGGCGACCTGCGGGGTTTGGAAAACGCGCTGGCCTCCGGGTATTTCAACGACCTGGGAGTCACCGCGCTGTGGCTCACGCCGGTGGTGCGCAATGTCTGGCGCTCCGGCTATGATCTCGGCGGTTGGAAAGCCGGTTATCACGGCTATTGGGCGCAGGACTGGCTGGACATCGATCCGCATCTAACAAGCCGCACCTCGCTGGGTGGCAAGCCGTATTCCGACGATGCGGAGGGCCGCATGGCGCATTACCGGGACTTCGTGAAACTCGCGCGGAGCAGGGGCATCCGCATCGTCCAGGACGTGGTGCTCAACCACGCGGGCCCGGTTTTCTTCTATGATGCGAATGGCGACGGCAAGTTCGATGTGAAGGACCGCGAGGAGTGGGTGCAGCCCTTCAAGCGCGAGGGCTTTCACGACAATTCCTTGTGGGCGGACGTCCCGGAATGGAACGCGCGGCGCACGCAGCCGGACGGCCCGCGCAAGTTGTTAGGCGCGCAGATCGCAACCAAGGGCGTGCTCGCGCGCATGGACACATACGGCCGCAAGGGCTTCTCGGATGACAGCCTCGGCAAGAACTGCGGCGAGGAGGTGATGTGTGATTTTTTCTCGCTTCGGGATTTCTGGACCAGTCCCGATGGCGCGCACTTCGACGCGCTCGTAGATGAGTTTGTGGAGATCTATCATTTCTACATGACGGTGGTGGGAGTGGACGGCCTGCGGGTGGACACGGTGAAACACGCGCATCACGCCTATTGGGACGAATTCACCGGACGGCTCCGCAAAAAACTTGGACCGGCGGCGGCGGACAAGTTGTTGTTCGGCGAGGTCTATGACGGCAGCCCCGCGATGCTGGGGAAATACACCTGGCGCGAGGACTGGACGGAAAACAACGCGCCGTCTCTCGACTCGGTGCTTGATTTCAATTTCTGCTTCAGCGCGCGCGAATACCTGCGCCATCCGGGCGCTCAATACGGCTCGCCCGCGGCTTTGGAAAAATCCCTGCTCACCCGCCAGGCGGACGGTCCCGACGGACGACCGTATTTCAATCCGAATCCCGGTCCGGACGGACTCAACTCGCAGCAGAAGATCATCACATTCATCGAGAACCACGACGGCTTGAACCGCTTCCGGGTTTCCGGCGTCACCGAGGAGCGCAACCGACTCGCGCAGGGACTCCTCATGACTATGCCGGGGATCCCATGTCTGTATTACGGCACCGAGTTCGCGATGCCCGATGACGACTCGAAAACCGGCTGGGACTCGGAGACCGGCCGCAAGATGTTCCTCAAGCGCAAAGACGGGCCGTCTGTTAGAGACGTCCGCAAGTCCGCCGCTTTCCGGGAGATTTCCGATCTCGCGCGCCTGCGGGCGCGGATGCCCGCGCTGCGCACCGGGGCGTTCGTGCCGCTATGGGTGGACAGCGCCGACAGCTCGGATGACGACGGCGTGTTCGCGTTTGGCAGGGTCAATGAAGATGGCAGCCAGTTCGTGGTGGTGGTGGTCAACGCATCCGACCAGCCGCGCGTCACCGGGGCCGGCGACCACGCGTTGCGCATTCCTGATTTTTTCGACAGCATCGGCAGGGTGCTACGCCCCGTTTTGACGATCGGCACCGGAAAAAACCCGGAAACACCCGGGATTGAAGCTTCCGGCGCTCTCAGGCTGCCCGTGCCCGCCTCCAGCATGGTCATCTATGAGGGCGTGCCGGCCGTCAACTGAAGCTGCCATGAAAAACAAGTGCCGCCAGGGAATCCGCGGCAAGCCCGGACAAACTACCGTTGCTCCGATCAAGGCCTGGCGGGGTTCGCCTGCCGGACCTCCACAGCCCCTGACGGCGCGCAGAGCGAAACCCCTGCCCCGCTTTTCCGCAATCCCAATCTTCAATCCAACTTGGTGCTGGCCGACACGGTCTTTTCGCTTAACAATTTAAAAATGAAATTGAGAGGCATGGGCCTTCAGGGAAAATTCATTGTTGCGTTGCTGATTTCCGCCGCGCTGCCCCTGCTGATCGCGCTGGCGGTGTTCGAAACCAGCGGCTTCCGTTACTTCCTGGATGAGCGGGGCCGCTTCCACCACATGCAGGCGGCCACTCTCGTCCAAGCGCTGGATGAAGCCGCCGACCACCACGGGGAAATGTTCCAGATCTGGCTGGCAGAGGACTCTGCGCTGCCCGATTTCGTTTCCGGAAAAAACCGCGAGGGAGCCGGTGTGGACGGCGGAGAGCGCGCGCGGCAAACGCGGATGCTCGACGAATTGTGGCCATCGCTTCCCGAAGACGATTCGAGACTGTTGGAGGTGCTGCGGAATCCGGGATCGCAAAGCCTGCTGCGCTATATGAAACTACAACCGGAAGTGGCGGAGGTGTTGGTCACCGACGCGCACGGCCGCCTGGTGGCCGCCACCGGAAAGACCACGGACTTCGACCAAGCCGACGAAGATTGGTGGAGGGAGGGCAGCGTGCTGGGCGAAGGCGGCCGCTGGACGGACATTTTCCGCTTCGATACCAGCTCGAACGTCTTCTCGCAGGACATCGTTTTGCCACTTCATGATAATGGCGTCTTCGCCGGCGTCGTGAAAATGTCCATGGATGTCTCTTCGCTGTTTCCACGCCTTGCTTCCCGCAACAACAACGTTCCCGGCGAGCGCTGGGAAATCGTCCTCGCCGATGGCTGGATACTCGCAAGTTCGGAAAAGGGATTCGTTCCCCTCACCCACCGCGTCCCGGAGCAAGCGCGGCAGAACATCATCAAAAACGGCAGGGGCTGGCTTCTCACGCAGGATGACACGGGCCACGCATGGCTCACCGGATTCGCCGCCCTCGAATCACACCAGGAAACGCATGGCGCGCACATCTTGTTCTCATCATTGCGCGATGACGTGGTGCAACCCCTGCAAAAACGTTTCCTGCAGATCGGCGCGGTTGCGATCGCGTTTTTCGGCCTCTGCATGCTCGGCGGCTACTGGATCGTCCGCAACGACATCCTCATCCCGCTCGAAGCCCTGAGACGCGCCGCCCGTTCGATCTCGGCCACCGCGCGCACCCTGCCTCCGCAATCGCTGGATATTGAGGAAATCCGCAAGCAGAAGGATGCCGCCATCCATGATCTGAATGTCATCAGCATCATCCGCACCGGTGATGAAATCGAAGCGCTGGCCGCCGATTTCGCCGACATGAGCGAACGCGTGTTGCGCTATCACAGCGAGCTTGAGGCACAAGTCGCGGCCAGGACTCCCGCCGCGGACAGCAAGGCATCAGCCTAACAGCGGCTTGCAAACACCCAGCGGTATTCCCCGGCGATTTGTTGCTCAACGGCACGTTGAAGTTCCGGCGGCATAACACCCCAGGTGTAGGTTTCGATTTCAAAATGACGGCACGCGTCGGGATTAACGCGGCACCATTCGAGGACGTCGCGCGCGTGACTGCGTGTCGAGCGCAGCGGCGGCGCGGGCTCGGCGTCGAGCGGAATGTGGAAATGCACGCGGGCTTCCACATGACCGGCGCGCGGATCATGGCTTGTTAGAAAATCCGGCAGATCGATGAAACGCGTGATACCGCCGCCGTAGTGCCGCAACAGGACCTGGTGGAAATACACCGGTTCGTCGAAGGCGCGGATCGCATCAACTGCCGACGGATCATTCGGATCGAAAGCGAGCGCGCTTGACAGATGAATCTTGGAAATCCGGATGCCGGCGGCGGCCAAAGCGTCGAGCGATTGCGCCGCTTCCTCGTATTGGAGCGCGAAGTGGCAGGCGTCATAGTTCACGCCGATGCGGCGGCGGATGATTCCGGGGTCCGGAGCATCCGCATGAAGGCGTTTGAAAAAACCGATGGTTTCCTCCGTGTTTTCGAAGTGGCCGAGCGGCTCGGGTTCCAGGCCGAGATGGAAATCATGACCTGTTTCCACGGCAAGTGTTTCGATCCAATCCGCAAGTTCGATAAGATTGCCGCGGATGATTGATTCGTCCGCGCCGAATGTCTTGTGTGATCCGGGCAGGGTGGAAACCGAAGCGCCTGTATCGTGCCGGGCGATCACCGCGAGGATGCGGAAGAGATCCTTGGTGTAA
>Ga0315904_10005998_pt1 | contig 16716 bp, 21 predicted proteins | sample LakEriMetagenome_6_FD_203529 | JGI IMG/M metagenome (GOLD analysis project Ga0315904, IMG submission 203529) | Freshwater fungal communities from buoy surface, Lake Erie, Ohio, United States - Buoy 12 MA120 | ecosystem: Environmental > Aquatic > Freshwater > Lake | place: USA: Lake Erie, Ohio...
TACTTGTGATAAATATTCTAAATTGTATGGTGGCTCAATTAGGTCAAACATTGCATAACCAGTAATTGCTTGAGCAAGTAGGTTCTGCTGTGTTCCTGTTCCGTCAATGCCTGTAAATCTTTTTTGTAGGTCACGATTCATTTTGCGACGAAATGCTGGACTAAGTCCAGATACTTTAACTAGGTCTTCGCCTTCAACTTTAAAAGGATCATTTGTTTTTTGAGCAGTAGGAGTATTAAATTTTACCCAATCTGCTGCATTAGAGATTTGAATCTCTTCTGTATTATCGTCTTGAATATGATCCATTATTTTTTACCTGCTTTTTTCATTTCGTCTTTGTAGTTTCCAATATCCAAAGGATCTGGTACTAATCCCCAATTAAGTCTTTGTTTCTGATGCTCAAACTCTTCGTCATCAACTTTTCTACGTCCTGATAAGAATTTAGGGGATCCCTCATATATTCCATAGGACCTTACAGTATTAGCCAAAGCATCGATCTTAGCTTTATTGTTTTTCATGGATGTTACTGAAAGATAATTTCCATCGTCGTCGCCAATCCAGCGACCATCTGGCATTTCCCAGACATAAATTCCTAGGCGGGTCTCTTCTTCAGGTGATGAATATTTAATCTTTCCAGTGTCCATAGGTTTTTATTTTACCACTTTCTACGACCTAAGTCCAGCTTTTTGTCAGATGAATTGACAAAATTATACAGATTGTAACACGATCCAGTCGTTATTATAATAAACGGCTGGTAATTCTGTCAGGGTGATGGCAGATTCTGTGATAGTTTCAACAGGCTTGCCTGTATATAATTCAAAATGGGTCTCAACTTTACCTGCTGTAAGCTCATCCTGATATAGCGCTATGTTCTTATAAAGGTTACTTGGACCCCCAGATGTTTCATAATTGAATTTAAATGTGCCTGTAATTGGGTCAGTAAATATTAATACGACATGGCTAGGCTCTTCATCTAAGAAATAATTAGTTATATTAGTAGCAGTCGATACATCTACCCCGTTTATGTATACCTTGTCTATATTGGCCTTAGAAAGGGTTCCAGAGCCATTCCAGGCGAATCTGGTGGTTGTACTGCCAGAATCATAGAATAGGGTGTTAGCGGCCAACGTAGCGGGTGTAAAGAACATTTCTAAAGACTTTATAGAGGATGCGGTTTCAAGGTCAAACCCAGCTCCGCTTTTAGCCCTAATTCCATTCATGTAATTTCGAGATAGAATAGGATAATTTAATGATCCTAGATAATAATCTGTTGTTGAGGTTATTTTATCCCCAGAATTATCTGAATATAGGGTTTTATCAGAATAGAAGGTTATGCAGAAAAATGATAGCTTAGGCAAGAATTTACTTGCATCTGTCGTAGACATTGTAATTCGAATATAGACCTTACCAATAGAATTAAACGAGTCTTTGTTGTATTGAGGTAATGGTTGTCCATTTACGCAAGGTAGGTATGTAGTTCCATCTACGCTGGATTCTACTGTAATTCCCAGATCATTCCGCCACTCAACCTTAGAAGTAGTTAATCCTATTTGAGATGGAATTAAAAAGTAGTCATTTATGACTAGGCTTTTAGCCTCAACTGTTTCTGTCTGATAAAAGGTAATATGTTTTTTACCAGCATCGTAATATGTATTGGCATCTACAAAGTCCGTCCATGGCCTATTTACTGGATATGAATAATCGAATGGGGCTCTAATATTTGCGTCTGTCCCGCTAAATAAAGTTCCACGATCTGGGAACACAACATGTATTGGAGATACTGTTACATTTCCAGATAAATAGTGTCTTCTTATTGATGATGATGGTAGGCTGTATCTATAGATAGCTGGGGCATCTACAATAAATGCATCTCCTGCATCTGCCGTCGGACCAGTCTGAAATGTGGTTGTAGTATTTGTGAATTTAAAATTAGATAAAGACTTAGAGGCAACTGGAGCTGAATCTACATATAAAGATATTCCAGATACAGAATAAACTCCTACAAGATGAAGTACCTTTTTGCTGTATGGGATGCAGTATCTAATAGAATCTGTGGCTGATACCTTAAATACAATATCGCCTTTATGCCAATATAAACCTATGTTATTTGTAGTGTCTGCAAATAGCGGAGTTTCATTGTTAGACTCTATAGATTGATTTACCCATACCTCTAAAGTAAAATCGTTATCTGATGTGTATTTGTTTGCTAGTCCCGCTCCGACTGTTGAAGAATAAAAATCTTTTGTTACTGGAAATGTAGCGTATGCCGTATTAGTTATTTTAGTTCCAGAGATTCCGCCAGGAACTAGAGGCAACATATTTGAGGCGGGAGATGCTATATAAGTCCCATGATTATTACATCCAGATTTATCATATGCAATAGAGCCAGAAGACTCATCCAAGGTCCAAAAACCTATAGGTGAATCTTTTATGGTTTTTAATTGATATGACATAATGCCATTATACCCTAAGTTGGGTCAGGTGTTAAGCGTTAGGATCGCCTTTTGTTTCAAAGTCTCCGTATGGGCATTCCAAAATTTCATTTTCAGATATTAACCATGCCACTACCTCTGGATCTTCTAAAGGAACAGAGTCTCTAACAGCCTGATTATCATATTTAATTTTAACCATTGTATTTTCGTGGTTATCATAATGCATGCTTAATATATTCATTATTTCTCCTATATCTTAGATACATATGCTATCGGGCCTATATTAGGAGCATCCGAAATATTGTCTACCTTATATAATGTTGATGTTGTTACATTTGACCCAGTAGAAATTATATTATTAACTTGAAGTTTTTTAACATCTTGTCCATAAAACATATGTGTAGATGAACCAGTTGGGCCATAAGTTGTATTTGAAGAAATAGCAGAAACTATATCTAAAGAAACTGTAATATCTTCATTTCTGTACGAACCAGTTCCAGCTACACCTAAACCGTTATATGTTGCAAGTGTGCTTGGGGTAGCAGCTGCAAAAATAATTCTTTTATCTGATGTGTAGTCTAACGGTGTTGCTGAATTGAAAATTGCTAAAACTTCTGCTTGAGTTAAAGCACGATTATATAACAAAAATTGTTCAATTGTTGAATTTGCCCAACGTGAATTTGATGGGTCTTGTCCAAGGTACACGTACTCAAATGTATCAAATTCTGTTGCGCTACTTGTTGTTTGAAGAGATACGTCTCCAGCCTTAGCGACATACATTGTAAGAGTTAATCCATCATTAACAAGGGCTCCGAATACTACATCTCCTGGATTATAATTTACAGCATTTATTTGAATATCTGTATTTGGATCCGTATCGTCTTTAAATGCCTGCAACTTTGTAGATCCTTCTTGATAATTTAATGTAGCATAAGATGTTGATGTATCATATAAAGTGAAAAATGGATGTGTTCCTCCAGCAGCTGAGCTACATTGCGGACCAATAACTGTCCAAATTAATGCGGTATAGTCTGGACCAGTTTTAGGAATTGTATATTTTATTTGTCCAGCAGATCTTGCACCAGCATTTTGAAAAATTGTATGATATCTTAAATTTTCTACAGAAACTTGATCTAAATAAAATATTTTTCCAGTATCTGTTGCTGAGTTAAAGTTAAGAACATTAAGAGTTAATAAATATCCTACAGAGTTTACGCTTGAAACAACCTGTAGAGTATTCCATTGATTTGGAGTTAAAGTAACTGTTGTGCTATCTGTTCCGCCTACAGTATTACCTGAGCCATCATACATTTGAATATCTAATCTCATTTGAAGAGCATGCTCTGACCAAATTCTTACAGATCCAGTTTTATATGTATCTTGACTAGTATTGTAGTAAGCTGCTCCTGGCATTTTAACAAGCGGAGTTGGAGATGCTCCATTAAGCATGTACCTTGCTGATCCAACGCCGTACATATAATTTTGTGCATCAAAAAATCCAGTTATTCCTGTTGTAGAAAATGTAGAGTAATCAGCTGTTGCGTCAGCGTTATAAATAGTATTAGTTGTAGATTGGTATATGGCTGGGGAAAGATTATACCTACAGGTTCCATACCAAAGGTTACCTGTTAGTTCTGGGGTGACTGTTCCGTATCTTTCAAAGACGTTATATGTGCTTGGCATTTTTTCCTCCGTTTATATTATACCTTAATTTTATTTTGCGCCTATACCATAAATGGTTATTTTTGATCCAACACAGAATTTTACATCGCTTTCCCATGAAAAGTCTAGGCGAGTTACTGGTAATTTTACTACATCATTATTATAATAGTGGAATCCCCATTGAGTTGGATAGCTTAAGCTTACCATATTCCAGGATGTTCCGTAAGCGCTTCTAAAGTTTGTAGTAAGGGTAGACGAATAGTTTGGAATAATAATCTCTCCCTGTCCAGGCCAATCATTTCTACGTGTTAAATGATTGTAATTATAGAAAAAGTAGTGTCTGTCAGCGTTATCTGCGTTATGTGCTGGGGTTCCAGTTGCTTGAGTACCTCCACGAGAATAGTATCTGGATGCATTGGTATCATTGTTATACCACCAAGAAATTCTGTACTGGCTATCATTTTGAGCATTGTGTGACATATAAGAAAATTGAATTTTTAAGTCTCTATATGTTTGTGGAATGTTAGAAAATGTAATCTGACCTGTACCATTAATCATTTGAGGATTACTCATACCGCTAACAGCATTTGTAGTTCCTGAATCTGGACTTGTCTCGGCTAAAAGAACATACGATGAATAGTTTTGAGTTACAACAGTTGTTGTTCCAGCAACACCACCAGATTTTCTTATTGTCATTTTATATTAAGCCGTCTCTGATCCAAATAGCTGGAATGTAATTTTATCAACATCTGATTGAACAATTATTTTATCTCCAGCGGCCAATGTTAATCCTATACTTAAGGATTCGCTAGAAGTTTGTGTAATTGGATGATCAAATGCTAGGATATGTTGTGAATTTAAAGTTTCTCCAGCTTTTTGTACAGCAACTCTATAAGTTGCATTTGCAGTTCCATAATTTGAAATATGCAATGTAGATGCTACTGCAGATCTATTATCAGGCACAGTATAAAGAGTTTGCCATGAACCTGTTACTCTTCTAATTGTAGGAGATCTATAAGCAGTTGATTGCCAACCCTCAGATCGTGTTGTATATGGAGATGTATAAAGAGCATTTGCATTTCCAGAAGCTCCATCTAATGGTCTTGTTGGCAAAAGTGCTCTTGGAACTGCTCCTTCTACAATAAGGAAATTATCTAAATACCATCTTACCCATCCGCTAAAGCTATGATTCCAAATTCTTACATTGAAATCAAAATACCCGCCTTCTCCAGTAAATGTTGTATAATATTGTCTCCAGGTATCATACATATTTGCATTTAGTACCCATCCGTTTGAAATTGTAGCTCTGCTTGGAAAATTATCTCCATAAGGAATAATGTCATAATTATTTACTCCTCTTGAATATTGCATTCCGCCGTGACCATGGTGATTATTTGCATGCCCTGAATCATCTGTAACCTTTGACCAGAAAGACATTGTGTAAACTTGACCGCTTTTTAAAAATGGTCTATCTAAATTAGTTGCTGAGTTCATATACCATCTTGGATGGTATTGATTGTTATGATTAGTAAAGTACATTGAGTTTGTTCTGCCAGTAGCATTTGCAGAATTAGGTGCATGTTCGCTAGTAATATATGTAATCTGACAGTTATCGTTTACTCCAGAGTTTCCACCGCTTACTGGAAAACCAAATAATGGGCTTTGAGGAGCTGTTTGATTAACATGGGTTGTATTAGTTGTGTAGTACTCAAAGTTTGGATCTGGAAACATACTTAATTGCTGAAGTGTTCCAGCTGCTGATGTTGTAACCTGTCCTAAAATTTTAATATACTCTGGCATTTTATACTCCCATTAACATAAATATTCCTGATTTACCGCCGCCTGTGGCTATTTCGGTGGTACCACCTAATGATACTACAGTTCCATTTATTGTGATAGAGCTGTTTGTGAGGGCGTTATTTGGAATATTTGTTAGCGTATTTGTAGAGCCGCTAATGCTCTTATTTGTTAGTGTATCTTGCGTATTTCTACCTACTAAGGTATCTGTAGCATTTGGGAGGGTAATTACTCTATCCTCTGTTGGCTCTCCAGCGCTCAAAGTCATTTCATATGAGTCTGCTGTAGCACCCTCAAAAACTATGCTTTGGGCAAATGCTAGCTCTAGGCCAGTCATCTGTCCAGTAAATGTAGGATTTGAAATTGTTGGGCTGGTCAAAGTCTTATTTGTTAAATTCTCTGATCCAGTCAAAGTTACAAAGTTATCGTCTGAAAGGGCCGTATTAAATTGAGCTACTGTTCCAGATAATGTATTGTCTGAAAGATTAATTGTTTTATTTGTAAATGTATCATTTGTGTTTGGAGTTAATCCAGCATATTCTAAGGCTGTCCAAGCAATTGTTCCTCTGCCGATCTTAAATCGTCCAGTATCTTTCTCAAAACCCCATTCACCTGCCGCCAGTGTTGGATTTGATGCATTCCACTCTGCTGCGGTACCTCTACGAATTTGAAATCTTGAATTTACGCTCATGCTGCAATTTCTCCTGCGTCAAATGTATTTTCGAATGTTGTTGCGTCTGGCGCTCCACCATCGTATGGAGACACTGAGTCAAAGTTGCCGCCATCGATTAGCTCTGGTGTTCCTCCTGTAATTGTAACATTTATTCGGTTATTAACCAAGTCATCTTGGACAAGAGCCCCGCCTAAAAAGTTAAGAGTTGGCCTTTTAGTTAGGGCTGTTCCATTCTGCTGAACAGTCGAAATAACTCCATTAACTGTTGCTGAAGAAAAATCAACCGTTCCAGTAAATGTTGGGCTAGCTAAAGGTGCTTTTAGAGACAGGGCATTTGTAATTGTAGTTGCATAATTAGCATCATCTGCTAAAGCTGCTGCTAGTTCATTTAATGTGTCTAAGGCGGCTGGGGCACCATCAATTAAATTTCCAAGTTGCGCCACTGGAATTTTTCCAGAAGAATCCAGAGACGCTACGCCATCAGGCTGACCAACGTCGCCAATTGGGACATAGTCTCCAAGTGTGTTACTTAAATTATCTGTAGTTACAAAATTATTTAATGTATACTTTTCCCATAAATCTGTAGTTTGATTATATCTAATTGTGTCGCCTGTAGATGGATTCATTACAGATACATCATGTAATTCTCTTAGCTCAAATCCATTCTGAATTGTTACTTGAATTGATCCAGTGTTTTGTTGACCGCCTCTTGCTACAGCTCCTAAATACACTAAATGACTTGGCGCAAATGGCTTGTTGACAAGACCGTATATCTTAGCTCCATTTACTCCTAGCCATACTGGATCTCCATCGACTGCACCTGTTGTATCAATACCTTCAAGAAGACCAAATGTAATTACTTGACCGTTTGAGTTATTTGCTATTGCAGATGTTGTAAGGCCAAATGTTTTTGAGGATCCAGACTCGCTAAAATTAGTTGCTACATCTATTAATATTTTTCCAGAAGCTCCATCTGTACCAACAATACGAACAGGAGATCCCTTAAGAATTGGAGATCCGCTTTGATTTCTTACATCCGCATATAATGATCTTGCTCCAGCAACCTGTGAAGTTACCAACCCTTCAAGATGTGCAATTTTATAATCATGAGATGTTACTACTGTTGAATTATCTTGACCAACTTTATACTGCAATGCCTCAATGGCATCATTCGCATTAATATGTTGCTGTGCGTGTCCACCTTCTGCATGAAGCGGGGTAGTAGAATGCGGATTAGCTAGAGCATCTAAAGAGGTTGGAAATAGGGTAGCCATATAGATATATTATACCCTGTAACTACTTATAATTAATTATAGGATAAGGCCGAAGTGTTTGGCGATTGCGGCTGAGGCCAATATGGTCCAGCCAAGATTAAAGTATATGATTGTTGGTAAGGTTTTAACAGTTGAGGTTAAAATCAAAGCTAGACTAGAAACCAAAGCAAAAATATAAAGCCACCAAAACTGTATGCCTAGAATTAGTCCTGGAAAAATGATCATTAGCTTTGTAGAAAATGCCCAAAACTCTATGGTATTAGTTTTATTCCAGTATTCTTTATGGCCAAGCTGCTTAGTTACTTGAACTATATCTTTAGGCTTAAGCATTAGTTGTAGGATTTTCTATTCCAATGATTTTTCTTGTACCAGCCCACATTTACAGATCCAACCTCATAACTATTTTTTAACCATTCTGGTCCAATCATAGACTGATCTCTTTCTGAAACCCAATCTTCTCTTTTAATTGGAATAATTTGAAGTGCTGGAGTTCCTTTTGGTATTAGCCCATCAAAATTTTTCTTTATAAAAAATGGATAATTCCCTGGTCGAAAAGGATTTGAATCACAGTCTACGATTCCTGATAATGATATAAACGGTAAATCATGTCTATTTAAAGGATGTGTCACAAGAATGCTGTAACCTTTAGGTGTAGAAATATGCATTGGATGTTTCCAAACAAAATGTGTTTCGTAGCATCCGTCTGGAACTTTCATTAATCCAGCGCTACTCGATTCTCTGACATCCATTACGCTTAAATGTTCAGTAAAATTAATTCTAGGAGCTTTGCTATCTGGAACTCTTTCTACATATATATCACATGGGGTTGTCCAAATATATCCAGATAAGAGCGCATCAGCAAAAGGTACGCAATCTTTTATATTTTTAACTTGTGCTAGCTCAGCACTATCTCTTTTTATATTTTTAGTAGATCTATACCATTCTGGAACAAAATTTTTTGCTGGAGATGGAACATCAGAATGCTCTAATAAACTTCCTGGAGAAAATCCACTTGAAGCAAATTTAATTTTTTTAGAATTAAACTTCTTCATTTAAAGCCTCGGAATGAAAGTTTTCTCTTAAATAATCATAATGATTTTTAGAGGCCTCTGCTTCTTCTTCCCATTTCTTTTTTGACTTATTAGACTTAAAAATAAACCCTTCAGTAATTAAATCCACATCTTGTCCAGTTTGTGATTGGAACAATTCTTTACCATAATTTCCATATGTAAAATTGTTGTGTCCAGTTGCTATACAATGTATTCCACTGGTAGTTTCATAAGTAGTTTCAACAGACCTTCTTGTAGAAGAAACCTGATTATAACCAGTTTCTTTTTCAAGATTTATATTTTGAGAAGTCATGTACTTCCAAAAATCAGTATCGTCTCTGCGACTTAATGTATAATGCATCTGCACAAAGTGCATGAATCCATAAAATATGGTTCTACATTCATGGGTATAAGAATCTTTATCAAATTGTGTAGAGAATCCTTTATCTAATGCTTTAATTAAAACTCTTAAAAATTCATGTACTGTATAAAGGCCATTACTTTCTAGAGGCTCAATAAATCCTGCGGAAAGACCTAGGGCCACGACATTCTTTTCCCATAGTTTTTTATGAATTCCAGTTTTAATTTTAATGTCTTTAAACTGTACATTACTAAAATCTCTATCTGGTGCGTAAATAGGATCTTTCTTTTCTTTTAAATGTTGTTTAAATTCTTCCAAAGCTTCTTCTGGAGTTGTAAACTTATCTGAATATACGTATCCAGTTCCAATTCTAGAATATAGTGGAATATTCCAAACCCAGCCATAACCAAGTGCTGTACAATTTGTAAAATTTTCAATCTCTTTATGCTTATCTACATAAGGTATTTGAGCTGCCCAAGCTCTATTGCATGGCAATTTATCAGACTCATCATCAAATTCAATTCCTAAAGTCTCTTCTAAAAGCATTGATTTAAACCCAGTACAATCAATATATAGATCGGCATTAAATTCAGTTCCATCGTCTAGCACCAGACAAGAAATTCCGTTTTCATCTGTTTTAATTTCTGAAACTTCTTTAGTAATATGCTTAACGCCTCTTGGCATTGCATATCTATCTTTTAGCCACAAACCGAACTTGGTGGCATCAAAATGAAATGCCGATGCGTCATAAAAACTAAACTCTTCAAATACTCCATATTTATTTGTATTAATCTTATTATTATTAACTAAAGCCATCTGTGAGAAAAATGAATTGCAATAATCTTGAACTGGAGTTTCTGGATATTTAGCTTTTTTCATATACCATTCTCTGGCACCATATTGAGTATCTCCCAAATACACCTTGCCAAATGGATAATGGAATCCGCCATCGCCTTTTTTATGAAAATCTGTAAATTTAATACTCATTTTATAAGAAGCATCTGTATATGCCATAAAATCTTTATGATCAATGCCTAAGCTTTTTACCCATTGAGTAACTGCGCCCTGAGTGCTTTCTCCTACTCCTACAGTAGAAATATTTGGACTTTCAATTAAGGTAATTGTTCTATTTGGAAAGGCATGAATAAGTGAAGCTGCTGTCATCCAGCCAGATGAACCACCGCCTACGATAGCAATGCTATTAATTTCGCTCACAAGTAATCTTTTCTATAAGAATATATACAGCATATTGTATATATGTATATAATACCATTTTTAAAGCATAAAGTCTATAGCTTTAAAATTAAATATTTTCACCTTCTGGAATAAAGGTTCTTTCAAATGGGGTTCCAGCGTCTTCTGGACCTATTTCAATTGGAGTAATTTCATTGCCAGCGGCAAGGAAGGCTCTTACCTCTTCGGAATCAGATAAGACTATACGAGTTTCACCTAATCCTACTCTCATAACTTCTTTATTGTCTAATGATCCAATATATTGTACTGTCATTTTATCTCCTATGACTTAATTAGGTAGGCAACTTCGCCTACTCCATGGCTATTTTTTAGTCCCAAAACCCTATATACAATAGCATTAGATAAATTTGTTCCGCTTGTAACAACCATATCTTTAGCCAGTTTCTCAACATCTGCGCCATAAGCAATATGTGTTGCTGAGCTAAATCCAGTTGTAGTTGAAATAGTTCCAGCTGAAGTTCCAAGAGGAACTAGATCTAGGGATGCTGTTCTATCAAGATATCTAAAGAACCCCGTTGAACTTGTAGATAAGGCTTTGGATGTTCCATATGTCAGTGGTGTTGAAAAAGACAAAATAATTCTTTTATCTGATGTAAAATCATAAGCATTTGCTGAATTAAATACCGTTTCAATTTCAGATTGAGTTAAAGCTTCATCCCAATATAAAAATTGCTCAATTGGTGAATTTGCAAAATTTGAATTTACTGGATCTGAACCAATATAAATTTTATCAAATCCTTCCCAATCCGTGTTAGCGGTTGCTGTTGTTATAGCTCCACCAGATTTTGCAGTATAAACTGTTAAATTGTTTGCATTATGCACAAGAGCAAAGAACACTAGATCTCCTGGATTATAATCTGTATTAGATATAGAAAGATCGGTATTAGGATCAGTATCGTCTTTAAACGCATTAACTCTTGTTGATCCCTCTTGGTACCTCATTGTTGCATAAGATGTGTTGGTTTTATAAAGAGTAAAGAATGAATGTGTTCCGCCTGCAGCTGTGCTACATTGTGGTCCAATTTTAGTCCAACCAGTTACTGTATAATCTGCACCCCAGTTTGGAACTGAGAATGAACATTCTCCAGCTACTCTGGTAACTCCATTGTATGGAGATGTTGGATACCTAAAGTTTTCTACTTGAATATTGTCTACCCAAAACTTTTTACCATAATCAGCGGAAGAAGTATTTACTACATTTAAAGTTAATAAAAATTTAGTTGAGTTAGCTGTTGTTGTAACAACAATATCGTTCCACTTATAAGGAACCAGTGTTATTACTGAAGAACTATCAACTCCACCGATCTGTGTATTTGAATCATTCTGTAATTGAATATCCAATCTCATTTGTAATGGGTATTCACTCCAAATAGCTAGCTGACCAGTCTTATATGTATCTGATCCAGATTGAAAATAATCTGCGGAAGGAAATTTAATTGTTGGATTTGGACTTGTGCCATTAATTGTATATCTTGGACATCCAACGCCAATCATACCAAAATATGGGTCGTAGTATCCAGTTAAACCAGTTAAATTAAAAGTGGCATAGTCTGCTGTTGCGTCAAAGCTATAGACCTGATTTGTTGTTCCTTGGTTTACCTGAACACCCAATCCGTTTTTGACTGGAGCATATAAAATTTCTCCACTTTCTGATGGGCTAAGATATCCGTATCTTTCATAAAGATGATGTGTTGATGGCATGTTTTCCTCCGTTTACTGTATTATACAGTACCTATTCCATAAAGGCTAATTTTAGAACGAGCTCTAAATCCTGGATTTCCATCCATTCTTATTGTAATTCTAGTAATTGCTTTATCTGCATCTGCAGTATTATAATAGTTAAAGACATATGGCACCTGATATGCATTCTGACTAAGATGGTACCACCAACCATAGAATGCTCTGTTGTTCCAGCCACCTCTAATTGTTGAATATCCTGGAATAATAATTTCTCCAGTACCAGTCCACGTTACATTTTCTGGCCTATAAACATATCCATAATATAAATAGGTTGTATTATCAGCGTTCCAGTTTGATGATCCTGTTGCCGATACTCCAGATCTACTATAATATCTATTGTTTGTAGTATCTCCGTTTAAAGTTAACATAATTCTATATCCAGAAGTATTACTAGTGTTGTGTCCCATATTATCAAAAACAATTCTAAGATCACGATATGTTTGTGGGATATTATTAAAATCAAGCTCGGTTGTTCCATCTATCATGGTTGGATTTGCCATTCCACTTATAGAGTTTGTGCCACCAGACATAGATGTTTCTGCCAAAAGAACATAGGATGAGTAATTTTGAGTTACAACACTAGAAGCACCAGAAACTCCGCCGACAACTCTTCTTGTCATTATAGAGTATTCTCCGATCCAAATAATGAAAATGACATTCTATCAGAATCTGATTGTACTAGCACTTTGTCTTGTCTACCAAGGGTTAATCCAAGAGTTAAGGTTTCCATAGATTGTGCTGCTAGATTATGATCAAATGCAAGAATATGCTTGTGAGTTAATACTTCTCCAAATTTTTGAACTGCTATTCTATATGTATTTGTAGTGCTTGCTGTATTTGTAATAGTTATTGTTGAACACACGGCACTTGCACCAACTAAATCTGGAACAGTATAAATTGTTTGCCATTCTCCAGTAAATTTTCTTGTTGTTGCAGATTGATAAGCAGTTCCTGACCATCCTTCAGACCTTGTTGTAAATGGTTGTGTATGAATTGCTAGTGGGTTTCCACTGGTTCCATCTGGAGCCTTTGCTGGGATAAGAGCTTTTGGAATAGCTCCTTCTGCAACATAAACGTTATCTACGTATAGTCTTTGCCAAACGTCAGAGTTATGTGTTCCTAAATTAACACGCATTTGAAATTTAGAATTTGCTGTAGCAGTAAATGTCTTATACCATCTACGCCATCCACCAGACCAGCTAGCTCTATTTCCATTTTCATCTTCTTGTATTTGATAAATTCCACCATGATGATTGTCTACGTTATTTAAATGACTCATTGTTTGGCTTGCAAAACCAGCGACAATTGGATTCCATGCTGTTCCATCCCAAAATTGTAAAGAATTTTGACCATGTTGAGCATGAGAGTTATGTGAATCTGAATGTGCATGAGCCCATAAATTAATTGTATAAGTTTTTCCTGCAATCAAAGAGCCAGTTTTTGCTGGATCTAAATACCAAGATCTTGCGTGTTCCACTCCTTGACTGTGGCTACCTCCAGTATTCTGATGAGATTCAAATCTTACGTATCCAGTTCTTCCAGATGTTTGTGATCCAGAATGAGAATTTGAATTTAGTGGCCAGTGTTGATAAGCATGTGAAGTGTTATGGCTTGAAGGGTTCCAAACCCAAATACTATTAAGGGCACCATCTGTTGCAACAGATGCCTGACCATCGTGTGGATTAAAACTTGTAGAAGATGTATACCTTTCATGGTTTGGATCTGGAAAAAGATTGATGTTTTCTTGAGCTGGTGCTACTGCTGCTTGAACCTGCCCTAAAATTTTATACTCTGTTGCCATTTATTATGCTCCCATCAACAAGAACGGATTTGTTCCGCCAGCTGAGCTTGTAACTAATGCGACTGCTTGAGTTTTTGCCACATCTATTTCTGTCAGCGCTGTTGTTTTATTTGTATTAATGTTTGTTACACCAGTTGTTCCAGCTGTATTAACTAATCCAACTTGTGTGGTTCCTGCAGTATTTACTGCGGCTACCTGTGTAGTTCCTGCTGTATTTACTGCTGCTACTTTAGTATCACCGATATCTGTAATAGCATTTGCAGTATTAATTGCAGTACCATTTAAAATTGTAGTATATGCCGATTCTAAAGCCTTCAAGACAAGAATCATATCGTTTGGCGATGTTGTGGAATGCAGTTGATTCATCTTCGCCTGAATGACGGAGTTGAAGTTGGTTAAATCAAACTGTACTGCTGGCATATTTATCTCCTAACAAATTTTACCATTTACAGGCTTATAAGGCTAATGCCATTGCCATGGCTAAAGAGTCTTGTACATAAGCTGTAGTGGCTATTTGTGTTGTATTTGTTCCCGCCGCTGCCGTAGGTGCTGTAGGCACTCCTGTAAGGGCAGGAGAGGCTATAGGAGCCTTATCTGCAAGGGCGGTAGTAACTGTTCCTGCAAAATTAGCATCGTCATTTAAAGCGGCTGCTAATTCATTTAAAGTATTTAATGTGGCTGGGGAAGAATCAATTAAATTAGATATTGCTGTCGATACATCTGTAGTTCTTGCAATCGTTGATGCAATTTGAGTATCTGGAACCTTACCAGTTGAATCAAGAGACGCTACTCCGTCCGCCTGTCCTACATCTCCAATTGGTACATAGTCATCTAATGTGTTATTTAAATTTGATGCTAGGGAATCAATCTGTCCCTGTAGCCCTGTAATGAGAGCATTAATTTCAGTTGGGGTTAATGTGGCATATGCAAGAGAATTCCATGGAGTTGATCCTGTTCCAATTTTAATCTTATTATTGGTTGTATCAATTCCAACCTCTCCCGCTAAAAGGGTGGGGTTATTAGTAGTCCAATCAGAAGCAATATCTCTTCTTAATTTAATTCTAGTATATACGCTCATGCTTCACCGCCATCCAATGTAGCAATTGCTCCACCTACAGATAGTATTGCACCATCATATGAATGAACATGCTCAAATACCTGTGCTACATCTGTAAATAGTTCCCACAATGTTCCAGTCCAGCGCCAAGTTATACCACCAGTGGTATAGGTTTGGTTAACCGTCGGGTTAAGTGGAAATACTGTTGCCATATTCTAATTATACCTCAATCTATATAAATTTTGAGCTTAGATAACCAAAACATCTGCTTCTTCAGCAGTTAGTGGTTGTCCAGCAATTAATTTAGCTTTTGCAGAAGCCTTAAGTTCGGCCTTTGCTTGTGCTGCGGCTTCTGCGGCTGCTCTTTGTTCAGCAAACGCAGCAGCTTCTGCTTCTCGTTGTGATATTTCTTCTGGCGTTAAAAGTCTTTCTGTGACTTCACCAGTTTCACAGTTTATTTCAACTGCCTTTTGTGCATCGCTCATTTTTTCTCCTTTCTTTATTAAGTATTTTTAATTCCATAAAGATAAAATGTTGAATCTGGATGAAAATTGCTACCACTAGATAAATCTAAAGTAAGTGAAGTAATTGCAGCAGTTGATTGACCAGCACTAGGCTTTACATAATGCCAACCATTCTTTGCATAAGTAGTACCAGATGTCTGCCAAACGTAACCACCCCATGAACTAGCAGTTTTTACATTGGTAGAATTAGTATAGTCATATATTTGAATTCTATTATGACTAAAGTCATCTGTATTTCCTGTATTATTTCCAATAATTAGTGCTGGTATTCCAGTGGTGTAAGTGTTATTAACTAATGAACCACCATCTGCATAAAAACGCCAACCTGAGTAAGAAGTAATTGAGTTATACTTAATATTCATATTGTCTGAATCGCTACTAAACAGTGATCTAGCAGAAGTATAAATAATTAAATCTGTAAATGATTGAGGAATAGAATTAAAAACAACAGAATTAGTTGAGTTACCGCTTACTGTAATAGATTGTATTAGACTAAATGTAGGCATCTTATGCTCTCGCTATTCCGTATAGTGAAACTACACTAGGTGAAGCAAATGAGTTGCTAAGTATGAAAAAGGTAACTGAAGTAATTGCCGCAGTGCTACTCCATGAAGTTACATTATTTACAGAACTATTTGCACCAATACCTAATGATTGAATTTGTTTTATAAAAGCGCCACGGTAGTTATTTATGTTTATAGTTCCTCCTGATGACCTATCATTATCCATATACCCTGCAAGTGCATAACTAGTACCATTTTGATTAACTCCTTGAGTGGTTCCAGCATTACTTTCAAAATATCCCCAAGCGTAGTTTGCAGCAGAATCACCATTTAATCTAATTCCAATACCATTGGCTGTTCCTGAATTTGCCACACCGCTATAATGTATAACTAAATCTGTGTAAGAACTAGATATGTTGCTAAAAGTTACAGAAGAAAAGCCAGTTAATGTATAAGTTCCTAATGCATCATAAGTTATTGGCATAATTACCCCTTAATTCCATATAGTCCTACAACTGTACCACTATTTAGCACATATCCGCTATCTGAAGATATTGTTATAGAGTTTATTGCGGCTGTACTGTCCCAA
>Ga0315904_10006002_pt1 | contig 16706 bp, 13 predicted proteins | sample LakEriMetagenome_6_FD_203529 | JGI IMG/M metagenome (GOLD analysis project Ga0315904, IMG submission 203529) | Freshwater fungal communities from buoy surface, Lake Erie, Ohio, United States - Buoy 12 MA120 | ecosystem: Environmental > Aquatic > Freshwater > Lake | place: USA: Lake Erie, Ohio...
TTGAAACTTGGTAATGAACTCCGGTAATGGAACCCCATCGACGAAATGCGTGAGCATCGCCATTTGCTTTTCAAGTTCCTTTGAATTGACCGTGGCAATGCCGTCATTGGTGTCTTGAGTTGTAGGTTTGACCTTTCCTTGCCATGCCGTGCCTACCCTGCTGCCATCATGCCTTGGATTTTCCTTTGTAATCTCGTCGAAGCGAATCCCTCCGACTGATTTCTTTTTCCCGATGCTGTAGTTGGTCGCTCCGGTAGCTGGTCCAGCGAGAGCTTCCGCTGCGGGGATGCGGTTGCCGTTCTCCTCGGTGATCTTGATGAGGTTCTCGTCGAAGACCACATAGTTGTATGTGCCTATGCCTTCGGATCGACTACTGCCATCGAGGTAGCGGATGCCGGGGATGCCTAATTTAAGAAGTTTTTCTGATGCTTCTTTAAGGGAAGATGTAACAGGTCTATACGGCGATTGGCCTCCCATTAAATTGTAAAAAGCCTCTCCTTTAATTCCTTTCAGTAGGGACTCCATGTAGAACCCGCTTTCCACCCCTGCGCTTTTTACCATACTTGGCCAAAGTGGAGATTTGCGGACGGCATTCTTTACCTTCTCACTCTGCTCACTCAACGACTTGTCCCAATCGAGCAGGTCGGCATCGTCCACATCGAGTTCGACGGTGTAAAGGTTGCCGGTTTGTGTAGGGGTTGTGTCTTTAATTGCTGACAAAACCTCGTCTACATCTTTTACATATTGCGAGTTGGATTCGACATTATCGCCTTGCGCTGCCCAAACCTTTGATTGGGATTTTGATGCCTCCAATTGTTTTACAAAACCATCCAGCGATTTTGTTTGCTTCCAAAAAGCCCGAGCTTCTTTGAGTATTTTTTTCGCCCCCGGTGTAGACACAATGTTGTCTGCCATCTGCCCATCTGCGGTCATCAACCGAATGCCGCCGAGTTGATCTCGGTATCCTTCTCCAACCGCTTTTGCTTGTGCAAAATAAAGCCCCCATCCATAAGCCTGCGCTCCTTCGCCGGTTCCGATTTTGTCCAGGCTAAACTTGTCCACCTTGTGCGGCGTTCCGTGGAACGCGCCGATGCTGTAGTTTGCGGGGCCGCTGATCGTGGCGTTGCTGGCGCGGATCGAGGGAGTATCAGTCGAAACTGCGTTGGTTCGGGAGCCGATGGAGAAGTCCATGAGCATCTGCCCGCCATCGGTGATGATATCACCACTCGCTCGCTCCCGGGTGGTGTCCACCATCGTCTGCTGGTTGAGGCCCACGGATTCGGCGAGGAAGGCTTCAAAGTTGGAATCCACCTTGCCCTCGGCGATGGCTCGCTTGAGGCGGTAGGCGCGGCGGAAGATGTCTTTGACGATGATGGCCATCCTGCGGAGGAACCCACGGAACCCTTGGGGAATCTGTTCCTCGCGAATGCGTCCGGTCATGTAAGCCACGGCGACATCGGAGAAGGATTCGATGACATCGGTGTCGGTCTCGGTGCGGAGTGCGGGGCCGGTGTTGCGCTCGCTTTCGATGAGCGGGATGACTTGGTTGAGGTTTTCGCGAACCCAATCCATCGTGATGCGGTTTTCGGCAATGGCTCGTTTGAGGTTGTCTTGCGAGAAGTCGCGCATGACTTTGTCGCCGGTTGCGCCGTCTTGAATTTTGATGATGGACCGGAAAACTCCATCGACCAAAGCACCTTGGTTGCTGGCAAGCACGGGGAAGTTGGCAAGTTCGGCGGGTTCGTTGATGTCTTGGCCTTGGTGGCGAACGGTCTCAAAAAGGGTGTTGAGGTTTTGCTCGGTGGGGTTTGCCTCGTATTCATCGAGCAGATTGCGCGGAGCGTCATCGAGAAGGAGTTTCTGGACATCCTCGCCGCGACCGGCGGCTTGGTTGACTTGGTCGATGAATTGCAGGGATTCAACGATGCCACGGGTTGTGCCGGTCAGTTGAGACCGCCCGACCATGCCGGTGATGTTAACAAAGGCCGTGTCGGCGGCATCGGAATCGTTGGTGCGGTAGAGGGCGGTGCCGTCCGGTTTCTCAATGATGTGGGTGAGTGTGCCGTCTGCGTTTTCTTCGATCCGGCGAACGGGGAGTTCGGGGTTTTGCTGGGTGGAGCGGGCGGCTTCCAGTTGGGCGGCTCGCTTGGCGATGCCTGCTTGGATGTCTTCCGGGGTGCGCTTGTCCCATGCCTCGCGGAACTTGGCGGTGGCGGCATCGAGGTCTTGCTCGGCGGCGATGTCCTGCGCGGCCTCGCCGGTAATCCCGACCATTTCCAGCTCGCCCAGCGAGCGTTCAAATTGACCGTTGCGCTTGAGTTCGCGAAATGTGCTGGCTCCGGTGCCGATGAGTCCGCCCCACAGCATGGAGTAGAAAATCTCTGGCATTTGATCTTTGTAGGCACCCCACGCTTTTTCGGAATCGAACTCCGGCATATCCTCGCGGATGGCGGCGGCGATCTGGTCGGAGGCGACCGGCATGGCTTCTTGCAAGTATTCTTGCCCTGTCTGAACCCCCACATTGACCCCGTAGCCGATGGCGAGGCGACCGGCGATGGGGATGCGGACATCGGTCATTTTCCGCATGAGCGCATTGAATGTTGGAGATTTTCCGATGAGGGCGCGGCCTTGGAATCGTTCGATGATTGCTTGGGGAGCGGCGACGGCGGCAGAAATACCAAGCGCGGCATCGGCATCCATGTCCGGGTAGGCATCAAGCATCCGCAGGTAGTTGCTGTTTGTAAGTGCGCCCATGACGGCAGGCAGGCCGACATAGGGAACCGCTGCCAATCCCGTGTAGGCGGCAGACTGCGAAAAGTCGTATGCCCCTTGCACGATCTCTCCCATGATTCCATCCATCTCGGTCTTGATCGGGTCTATGGTGCCATCCGCGATTTGCCGGATTTCGCGAAGGGCTTTAAGTTCGGATAGGCGCTGGGTGTTTTCGTCGAGGCCACGCTGCGCGAGGTCGCGCTGCAATTGGATGCTCTCGGCGGTCTGCATCCGGTTGGGTTGCTGCTCTGGTTGGTCGAGAAGGGATTGGAAGTAGGAAATGTTCTGGCGGGCCTGCCGATCCTGCGCGGTCATCTCGGCATCGTTGTAGATATTGACACCACTGCGAGCGATGCCTTCGCCGATCTTTTCAAAGAATCCCTTGCCCATGCCAGCGCCATCGGCCTCGGCGGCGTAGTAGAGGGTCGAGTAGATATTCTGGCGATCCTCGGGCGTGAGCTTGGCGAATTCCTTTGCGATGTTCTCCACATCGGCGCGGTTGGCTGGCGGAAGACCAGCGGCATCCTCGGGCCGGGTAAATGCCATGAGTGTGTCGAAGGCGCGTTTGGATTCCGGCGCGAGGTCGCGCATCATGGTTTCGCTGCGGGCTTGGAGCTTTACGGCGCGGTCGAGCATGGCTGACTCCCACCCTTCGGGAAGTTTGCCCAGCTTGTCGGCGTGGCGGTCTTTCCAATTTTGGAAAAGGAACCACGAATCCGTTTCATCGAGGGTTTTCCCCTCGGCGACTTTGGAAAACATCCCCTTGGCCAATGCGCCGGGGAGTTCGCGGAGGGCGTCCTCGGTGGCCTTGCGGGCGGTGAGCGAATCGCGGATGAGGTTGAAGGTGTCCGTTTCGGAGAGTCCGGATTTTCCGAAGGTCTTTTGGAGATACTCGTCGCGGTAGGTCGGGTAGTAGCGACCTTGTTGGTCGGGGGTCTGCTGGAACTGATGGGCGATGAACCGGCGGTTGGCGACCTCCAAACGGTCCTCGTCTTTTTCAAACACATGGCCAGCGCCGTTCTCTTTCCACCAACCTTCAAGGTCGGTGTAGGGACTTTCGGCCTGCTGTTGCTCGGCGCGGAACTGGTCAGCCTTCTTGGCCTTGGCCCAATCTATGAGGGCGGCGTTGCGGGATTCGCGCTCGGCCTCGGGGGCGGATTCACGCTCGGCCCAATACCGGGTGGCTGTCTCGTCGTCGATGAGGTTGGTCATAGAAATCAAGCGGCGGTGGCCTTGCGGAACGAAACAACGGCGATGCCGTCATTGGACTGGCGGCCCTGCGGGCTGTGAAAATCGAAGCGTCCGCGGAGCGGTTTGCCGAATTTCTTGATCGCTTGGGCGTCCTGCATCGTGCGGTCGTCCCAGTTGCGGACTACACGGGAGCCATCGGCAAGGATGAGTTCGACGGCATCGCCCTCCTTAATTCCAGCGGCTTTGAATTTGCGCTCGATGTCGGGCGAGATGGCGAGGGAGTTTTCGTCGAGGGTGTTGTTCCACGCGCCGATGCGGTTGCGCGAGTTGGTGTCGGAATATGGATCGTTCGGGAAGTTGTAGCTGGTAACCTTGCCGAGCGGTTGCGCCCCCGGAGCCGATGCGCCGGTCGGAGCAGAGCGGAGAATTTCGTCGGGATCGGGAATGCCCGAGGGATTGGCGGTCGGCTTGGAGATTGAAGGAATTTCCACCGGGCGGCGGGTGGAGGGACGGCCTGCGGCGGCATCGACCTTGTTGAGTTCGGTAATGATTTCGTTGTGGGCGCGGTAAACCTCGGAATCGACTTTGGCCTTGTCAGGGTTGGCTTTCGCCCAATTGTCCAAAGCAGTCATTTCTTGGCTAAAACGAAGGTTGGCGGAAGTGTATGCTGGCCGTTGATCGTCTGGAATCGCGCCATCCTTTCCGGTTTTCCATTTTCCAAATCCGCCATTTTGCAAATCGTCCGAGGCTTGCTTTTTGATCTGGCCGAGCGCGGTGGCTGGAACTGGTTTGCGACCATCCTTGTATTGGCGAAACTTGTCGTAAAGGAGGTCGAGAGGCTCGCGTCGGTAACCTTCCGGCAAGGATCGGACTTCGCTGGCGAGATCGAAATAGTTTTCCAGCTTGGAGTCGGAGGAAACATCGTAGGCTTCGATTTTCTGGACGATAGCCGGGAGAAGCTTGATGGTTTCGGCTTGGCGCTCGGGAGATTCTAGAAACGATGCCTTGAGAGATTGAACGGCCCGCTCGGGGAGTTTCACCTTCGGCATAAGGTCTGGGCGGTCGAGGGCTTTTTCAAGTTCCTCGACGCTTTGGAATTCGCCTTTAAGCAAGAGGTCTTCGACTCGCGAGAGCTTGTCCACCTCGGCGAAGCGGGACTGCTGGCGGGCGTTGCCGAGGAACCGCAGCATCTCCTCTTTGGTAAGATCGGTCTGGAGCTTACTGGAGCCGCTCTGGATGCCTTGGGTGAGGTCTTCCTCCCACTTTTGGGGATCGAGGATGATTGCGGATTCGATGTTGGCGTTGCGCTCGGCTTTGGATTTTTTTATGGTTTCAAGTTCGACATCGAACCGGAAACGCTCGGCAGTTTTTGGTGCGAGGGTTCCGTTTTTTTCAAATCGGGAGATGATGCCGAGAGCGCCCTCGATGTTGTCGGCGGCGAGTTCGCGCTTGTAGCCGATTTCGGCGTCAAGTTGGTATCCGTCAAGTTGGCGCTTGCGAAATTGGGAATCGATTTCGACTCCCGTCAGAGTAGACCACCGCTCAAGGTAGGGATTAAATTTCTCGGCGGCGTTGTTGCTGAATTTGATATCCGCAAGTTTGCGGCGAGCTTCCTCTTGATTTCTGCCCCAGTTTTCCTGCCATTTTTCGGGCGGCAAAGATTGCTGCTCTGCCAGTTGCTTCTGCTTGAACTCAGCCAAAACAGTCTCTCCTCGGGTGAGGTCTGCATCGTCTTTAGCCTCGGCGAATTTCTCCCCCCACTTCATGGCGACATCGCCAAGTCCGCCGATGGAGTCGGCGAATTTGGCCATGGCGCGGGCTTCCTGCGAGAAGGCGTCGAGTTCAAGAGTCTGCGTGAGCATCGACTGCGCGGCGTTTCGCATGGAGCCGGGGTCCGCCATGGCGGCGCGGCCAAGTTGGGCGGCTTGCGGGGCGAGGATGCCGGTCGAGGGTCCGAGGGCTTGTGGCCCAGCGTTTGGGATGTCGGCGAGTCGGATGGCGGGCATTTAATTTATGGCTCCCTGTTTTGACCCCTTGTAGCCGTAGTAACTCATTCCGGTGTTGGCCATGCTGCCGATGCCGCTGGCGAGTGCGGTGTAGCCACCCATCGCGGTGGCGCGGGCGGTGGCGTTGCCTGCCATCTGTTCGATGGCGGCTTGCCGCATCGCGATCCGGTAGCCTGCCCCGGCAGCTTTTTCGGTGAACTGCGCATCTTGGAAACTGATCTCGGCGGCTTTTTTGTTCATCGCCGAGGCGAAGAGGTCGGAGGACAAATTGAAGTCGCCGACGAGTTCGTTCATCCCGGCCTCGTAGCGTTTCTTTTCCGAGGAGAGATTGGCGAGGAGCTTGGCGTCGGCGACCTGCATTTCGTAGAGGTTGGCGGTATCAGCCAAAACTGCAAGGGGAGAACCTTCGGTGGTCACTCCCGCCTTGGCGTATTGGGATCGCTGGAGTCCAAGGATGCGGGCTTTCTCGGCGCGGATGCGGTCGGCCTGCTCGCGGGCTTGGCGATCCTCTCCATCGGCTTGGGCGCGGAGTTGCTGGGATTGCTGTTGAACAAGAACATTGTTCATGTTCGCCTGGTCGGCCTGCGACTGCGCGTTGAACATGGCCATCTGCGAATTGAACTGCTCGGCCTGCGCGGCCCGCTCCGCTGCCATGCGCTGCCATGCGGCGTTCTGCTCGTTCTGGATGCGGTTGTATTCGGCAATGGCGGCTTGCGACCTGCTTTGCTCGCTGGCGGAATACATGGCCACGCCGGTCGAGGCGGCGGTGGCGAGAACGGATACCGCTGCCATTGCTATTAGTCCACCATCAGCACCCATTTTGCGGTTCCTCCTGTAGTGAGTTCATTAGAAAAACTTGGTCGCGGTTGCATTCGCGGAATCCCTGTCGCTCCAACACGCGGGCAATGCCAGAATAGGTGAAGACCGCCATGGTGTGGTAGCCGAGTTCGCGGGCCATTTTGCGAAGGCAGGCGATGGAATGTTTGAAAGCGAGTAGGGCGGTTTTCAAGGAAAGGCCGGGGGCGCTCACGGCGTGTTCGGCCATGCACATCCCACAGGAATTATCCATGTGCAGAAAGAGGGCGCTGACCGGCTTGCCGTCGATCTCGCAGACGACTCCGCATTTCGGGAGCATCGGCTCCGGGCGGCGGTGCTTGCCGTGGGCGTGCCACCACTCCGAGAGCATCTCGTAGTCGGTCGGTTCGTAGTGGCGGATGTGAATGTCACTCATTGCCGTAGGCGTCCCACTTGGGAAGGATCGAGATGATGCACATGGGATAGGGTTCGGTTTGCCGGACATCGACATCGGCGTCGATGCCGAACGCTCCGCCGAGGATGATCTTTTGGTCGCCCGTGGTGGTCGTCGGGGCGAGAGCATACCATGTTCCATTATTTGTGCGAACTTCGCCGCCGCGACTCTTGAGTGTGCGGACGACGACTTGGTGGATGCGCTTCTTGCGCGACTGCGCGGTGCCGTCTTCAAAGTCGGCGTCGAGCTTCATCGGGCGGAGCGTGGAGGTGTAGGGCAGGCCGAGGTAACCGGCGGCGGCGGCAGGGACGGTGATCGCTCCGCTAGCAACCGTGCGGGTCACGGGGGATTGGCCGTCTTGCATGACGGTGACGGTTTTCCCATTGAGATGCGCGAGGCCGGAGATCGTGCGGTTGGCTGCGCCGGTGGCAAAAGCGACATGGCCATCAAGGTAGCGGTAGTTTGCCAAGGATTCGTTGTCGAATTGGGTTCTCCAAAGGAGCGGGAACCGCTCGATGGTTCGGTATTCCTCCCCGGACACGGTGCGCTTCACGGCGATCCAGACTTCGTCCTCGGTGCCGTTCCCGTAGATGGTCGCCACGGACTCGACATCGGCATTGTCGGCGATGGTGTGCCGGTGCCACCCCACGACCTTTTGATCGCGCTCGTAGGTCATGGCAATGAGCGTGCCGTCTCCCCGGGCGCACCACAGCACGGCATCGGGTTGTTGCTGATAGGCAATCTCGGCGATTTCTCCATCGGTGATGTGTTCGGCCAACAGGGTCAAATCCGGCGCGACCCATCCGTCCTTGTTGAGTTCGTAGACGAGTTCACGCACCTTGCGTCCGTTGCGCTGAATGAAAAGTAGGACATCGTTGACGATGACCGCCCGCATATATTTCGAGCCGTAGGAGGATTGGCGTTTGGCCTCCAAGTTGGTTGCGGAAATCGCGGACCCGACATCGGCGGCGCTCACCGTCCACTCATCGCCGGTTGTTCCGATGAGCAGGCTATTTTGCTGCGAGTGCATCCAAGTGATCCGGTTTCCCTCCGAGGCGGCGAGAGTGATTTTGACCGAGTCACTCGCCGTTGCTCCGATTTTGAAACTCTCAAAGTTGTCGATTTCGCTGCCCCATAGAGTGGAAGGTTCGCGAGTCGTGCCTGCCCACCAGATGCGTTGTTCGTGCATGGCCACGGTGCGCGGGTAGTTGCCCGAGTAAAACGCCGGGAGCGACCAGAGCTTGGTGTTCGCTTGAAGGTTGTGCCGGTTGTTGCCGAGGTAGGAATCCACGCGGATGAGTGCCTGTGATCCGCTTAAAACATCCAAGATCGTGGCAAACCCTCCCGAGACGGATTTGCGTGGTTGGATGCGGGCCATCGGAACCCCGGGCGTGTTGGTGCTGGCGAGCCAGTTGATCACGCGGATCACAAAGGTCGCCTGCTTGAGTTGGTTTCCAGCGTAGAGGATATTGGAGTCGCCGCCATTGTTGGTGTCGCGGGTGAATTCCGCGACGACCTCGGCCTTGGTGAGATTGATCGGGTAGATTTCCAGCGTGCCGGTGTTCGTGGCATCGGCGGTTGTGTAGGTGTAGGTGTGGGTTCCTGTGACCGTGATATTGGCTTCCCGGGTGTAATACGGGGTCGAGGTGATCGAGGGTTCCCCTCCCACACAAATGGCATCTCCGTTGCTCCAGCCGTGGTTCGGATGGTAGACGCTGACGGTGGTTCCGGAGCGAGTGGCGGTGGCTCCGATCCGGCCATTGGTGGTAGTGTCAATCCGCAAGACTTGGATCGCGGCGGACCATTTTCCATTCGTGATCAAATCCCATTCGCCTTCGATTTCGGTTTCATCCGAAACATTGTCGGAGGTGATGGGAACATTGATGTCGGCGGAAGCGCCAATCACCGTGACTCCGGAGGAGCCGAAGCCGGTGAAAGAGGTCGGCCACTTGAGTTCCATTTGCTGGCCCTCCAAGTCCGAAGTGAAAACCGAGGGACCGCTCAAGATGTGCCGACCCATCCGGTTGAGCGGGAGCGGTAGGGAACTAAACCGGCCTGCGGTGACATCCGCTCCGAAATTTGTTCCCGCGATGTGCGTCGAGAGGGCTTTGTAGCGGAAAAGATTGCTATTGGCTTGCGCCGCCCAATTCGTGGCGCTGAAGGTCGCCGGGGAGGTGTGGTTCGCGGTGGCCTTGTAGGCGATGCTTCCATTCTCCACGATGTCGCCGGTCACATACGCGGTGTTGGCCACCCACGCCGGTGGCTGCACCCAATCGTCCTTGGTGTAGGTCGTTCCCGCCGTCCAGCGCGGAATCGCCGTGCTGCCTTGGGTGACATTGATCGTGCTGTTTGTGGCGTTTTGATCCTGCAACGGCGGGTAGTCCCACACGATGGATTCAAAAGTCCAGTTGCTGTCCGCCACGCGGGTGAGCTTGGACGGAGGGTGATCCCCGTGGGCGAAATACATGATGTCGTTGATCTGGGCGAACTGGAGTTCGCGCAGGGACGACGCGGTGTAGGGCGTGACGACTTCGTGAACCGATTGTTGCCGCCAGAGGTTGGAGGCGAGATCGGTGGCAAATGTGCCAGCGGTGTGGTCGGCTAGGCAGTAGTAGAACTGCGCCGTCTGGCTTGTGGTGCCGGTTCGGACAAAGGTGCCTTTTTTGTAGATGACCCCGGTGGCCCATGAGGCCGGGGCGGCGGTTTGCACCGGAGCGCCTGTGGCGGGATTCCAAAACCTCATGTAGCCAACCCCGACCTCAATGACAAAGCGGGTCGTGACGCTATAATTGAATCCAATCAACCGCACTTGCGAATCGGTGGTCGGAAGGGCAGTCGCGCCGAGGAATTGCGTTCCAGGGCGGCGGATCACGCCACCGTAGGGCAGGATTTGGAAGTTCTCCAGCGTGCGGCAGGCGCTGCGGTATTTCTCCAAGCTCGTCCGGGCGTCGATGAAGGGACTCACTTCACCGGCATTGAACGAAGGATAGAAATCGAACTTCGGCATTACTTATTCAAATCGCGGAGGATTTTGATGAGGGTGGCAATGCCGACCGCAAGGCCCACCGCCACGGACGCGAGGCGCATCCACGCTTCCAAGTGAGGAAGCATGGAATACACCGCCGCGCCGATGGAGGTGGCGCTGCCGACGAGGCCGGTGGCGATGGTCTTGAGTTGGTCGCCGTTCATTAGCTATTGGCTTGGGCAAGAAGATTGCCGAGGATTTCCGTAGTCGTGCATTGGCCGAGTCGAGTTGTATTGAGCGCATCGGTTTTCGCTTTGATGGCGGTGATATCGGTGGTCGGGATATTGGCCGGGGTGGATCGGGTGCTAATCGCGACATCCACACGGGCCAACTCGACCGAAAGCTCGGAACGCACGGCTGATGCCACAGTGCTAGCGGACGGCGCAGTGACTCCGGCGATGGCGGCTTCGAGGAGGCTTTGGTCGGCAGGGTCGCTGGGGAGATTGTCGGTCTTGGCCTGGATGGCAGAGATCGCGGCGGTGGGGATGTCGGCGGTGGTCAGTGTCGAGAAGGGGATTTCGGCGGTGCCGCTCCAGTTGATCTGGCCGGTGCCGACGGTGGCTCCGCCGGAGACGAAGACGAGTTGGTAGGTGCCTGCGCTGCCGGTCATGTTGCCGGTGTAGAAGCCGGAGCTGCCGACTTCGGAGAGGCTGATGGCGGAGCCACTGGCGGCTCCGGCGGTGTAGGCTTGGGCGGTGACGGTGAGCCCGGTTGAGAGTGCGATGTTGAGTTCGTTGGCCATGGATGGGTGTGGTTAGGAGTTGAGGGCGGTCAGGGCTTCGGCGAGGACTTGATCGAAGGGGTGGGGGGCGGCGGGCCAGTCGGGGCGGGCGTCGTCGGGATTTGCGGCGGCGGCGAGTGTGAGGGTGTCGAGCCACACGCGGACGGCGGAGAGCTTGGGGGAGGATTTGCCGGTGGCGCGGAGCTTGCCTTCGAGGTCGAGGCAGGTGAGGAGGCGGAGGGGGCTGTAGCCGGAGGCGGCGAGGTGGTCTTCGGCGGTGATGGCGGGTGGCGTGGGGATAGTCCACTGGCCTGCGTTCCAGACGGCGTTCTCGGAGGGTTTGGCGGGGGCGGGAAGCCACTCGGCGCGCTTGGGGTTGTTGTTCGCGGCCCACTCGGCGAGGAGGCTTTGCGGGAAATCGCGGAGGTCGGCTGGGTCGTGGATGTTGTAATAGTTAGGCATAGACTCTTGGGTGGTTGGCGACGGTTGCGCCGTTGTTGTTTGTGATGGTCAATCCGCCTTTTTGGTCGATGAGGTCGCGGACGAGGGGCGCGTAAAAAACGAGGCTCTGCGGGCGCACCTTGTCGCAGGTCATGCCGCGAGCGAGGGAGGCTACTTCTGCGGCGGTTAGGGCTGCGTTCCAGATGCCGACTTCGGCAAGTTTTCCGTCAAAAAACAAACCACCGACCCCACTATTTAACCGACGGCCTATGTCAATTGCATTTACGCCACTTGGAGCGATTAAGCTGGTGCTGGTTGCGCTGCTCCCGCCATTAAGGAAGACAGTTCTGGAGCTGTTTGATGCAAACACTCCACAGGCGTGCTGCATCACGCTTGAAAAGTATCCCGTTGTTGTATCTGCTGCACCTTCCAACCCGCCTTGAATGCAAGCTGCTCGCACAGGATCGCCAGCGAAAGTGCCTAAAATTACTAACGCAAAACGGTTGAGGGCGGTTCCGTCATGTATTTGCAAAAGAATGCCATTGGTAGTAATGCTGTCGGGGTTAAACCAGCAAGCCAATGTAAGCGGAACCGATGTGACGGGCGTTGATGCGACGGTTAAATGCTGGTCTGTGCCGTTAAAATTGTAAGCCATATTACGCTGCGCTCCTTACTTCGACGGCGATCAGCTCGGCATCGCCGGTCATTGTGTCGTTGGTGGCATCGTCCGCGTTGCGGAAGACTCTTATGCGGAAAGTGTCGCCTGCGGTGAGGCCGTCGATGGCGGTAACGGTGATCGATGTGAGGGTGGCGACGCCGCTAGTGCCGTTTGCGGCTCCGGTGGCCTCGGTGGCGGTGTCGAAGGAGTCGGTGTCGAGGTCGGTAGTGCAGCGCTCGATTTGCACGCCCCAGCGGCAATTCCCAGAGGTGGCGGAGGTAGCCATCCAGGCGAGGCGGATTTGCAGGCCGGAGGCGAGGTTGGCATTTTCGGGGATGACGCCGGAGAAAATGGCGGATTCGTCCACGGCGGCGTCGAAATCGAGGACGGCGATGGAGTTTCGCGTGTCGAGAGTGGCGAAGGCCGTGGCGGGGGGCTGGTTCTCGCGGGGGGTGAAGCGGGCGAGGGTTTTGCTGGCGAGATAGTTGTTGATTGTGTAGTTCTGCGTGCCAGTATCGGCGTTGATCGTGGTGCCGGAAATCGAGAGCGCAGTGCCGAGGGTGAGGTGGGTGAGCTTGCTTTCGCTTTCGTCCCAGAAGAGCAGACGGTCGGCTCCGGGGTCGTCGGCGGTGATCTCGCCGGAGGCGATGGAGAGGACATCGGCGGCGCTGGTTCCGATGGTGGTCTGCGCGGAGGCGTTCAGCGTGCCGCCGGTGAGCGAGAGGCCGGTGCCGAGGGAGATTTCTTCGGCGGGGCCGGTGCCAGAGGCGGAGCGCCCGAGGAGTCGGTTGGTGGCGAGGATGGGTTTGCCGGAGCTGGTTGCGATCATGGTTTAGCTGTAGGAAAGTGAGGTTCTGGTTGACCACGCGCCGGTGGCGGATTGGGTGGCCGTGACCGACCCATCGGCATCGGTGGTGATGCGGGTGATCGACCAGCCGGTGGAGGATTCGGCGGTGCCGGTGGGGGCGGTGCCGTAGTAGTGGTAGGGTTCTGCCCAAGCGGCGCGGGCGATGGTGGAACCGCCCTCGGTGAGGGGGACGGGGGACCATGCCTCGCCGTCGAAGACGAGGATGTCGCCCATCTCCGCCCCCTCGCCAGAGAGGCGAGAGGCCGGGATGGTGACTGGCATGACCTGCCAACGCGCTCCCGTCCACTTCCACTTCCGATTGCCGGAAGTGAAGGTGTCGTTGACTGACGGGGTGGCTGGAAACGCGAGGGCGGACATGGTTTTTTACTGCTTGTCGATTTCGACCCACGCTCCGTTGTAGGAGAGGTATTCGGTCATGTCGGTGGGGTCGATCCAGCGGAGACCAGCGGTGTGGCTGGGGGCCGTGGTGCTGACGACATCTTTGATTTGCTTGCCGCTTTCGAGGGCGGAGATGTTCGACTGCGCGGTGGAGAGGCCACCTTCCAAGGAGGAGGCGCGGCCTTCCAGCGAATCGATATCCCCTTCGGCGCTAGTCACCCGACCGGCCAAAGTGCTGGCGGCGGATTCGGCGGCGTCGAGGTCGCTCTGGAGCGTGTTGATTTCGCTCTCGGCGGTGTCGAGGCGGGTGTCGAGGCCGGAAATGTCCGAGGCCAAATCGGCATCGGCGGCTTCCAGCGAGGAAACGGCATTGGCGAGGTTCGTGGAGGCGGCACCAGCGAGGCTGGAAATGGCTCCGTTGAGGTTGGAATCCGCAGCTTGGAAAGCGGTGACGATTTCCGAGAGCGAATCGAGGGCGGTGCCATCGACATTGGAAAGGACATCGTCCACGCGAACGCCGAGAGCGGTGATGTTGCTCTGGGCGGTGGAGAGGCCGGATTGGAGAGAATCAATTTCTCCCTCGGCGGTGCCGACCCGGCTGGTGAGGCTCGACGCTGCCGACTCGATGGCGGTGATGTCGCTCTCAATCGCGCCTGCGCGGGATTCCAAAGCGGTGACGGCTGGGGCCGAGGCCACGCGGGCGTTGGTGTAGTAGAGGTTGTTGGAACCTTCGACAACCGCATCGGTTGTGCGAGGGACGAGTTTCCAAGCGGCACCGTTGTATTTCCACGAACGGGAACCGACGGTGTGGATGTCATTCAGCGCGGGGCTGGATGGGAAGGAGATAGCTGCCATGGTGGTAGTGTTTTCTAGTTGTTGGTTGGTTTTTCGACCCACGCGCCTGCGAACCATTCGTAGGTCGTGAGATCAAAAGGAGTGGTCCATCGCTGCCCGGTGTAAGGGTAGGCGGGCGGCGTTTCGGAAAAGGTCGCGGGGAGGTCGGTGGCTTGCTGGTAGGTGCTGCCATTCCAAAGCCAGAGAGTGCCACTATCCTGCGCGAGGTAGATGCGGGCCTCTTTGCCGGTTTCTGGAAAATCGGCCCGGGAGGGGTAGATGACGAGTTGCTTGATGCTGTCATCGGGCAGGACAATCGTGAACTGGGAGAGGTCCAGTTGCTGGGTGATGTTCGATTCGGTGATCGTCGTCATGCGTAGGTGGCGGTCTCCCGGTTGATCCACGCGACATTGGTCGCTTGGGCGGTGGCAGTGACGGCTCCGGCGGCGGAGAGCGCGGAGCGGGTGATGATCCACTTGGCCACGGCGGCAGCGGAGCCGGTGGCGGGGATGTCAGAATTGAGCAGCAGGCCGTAGTAGGAAAAGGTGTTTGCGGTGTTGAGCGCAAAGGCGTGGATGTAGTTATCCGGATCGCGCTGGGTGGTGGGCGAGTAGAGACCAAGGGCAACGACGACGATTTTCGCGCCGTTCGGGATCGCGGTCGTGAAGGTGATCGTGCCGCTGCCTTGATTGACGAGGTAGTCGGTGGTGGGTTCCTGCACGACACCGTTGATCGAGACGATAACATGGTTCGGGTCGCTCGATTTGAGGCCGGAAACCGAAAAAGTGCGGAGAACCCCGTTGCCGGTCAGCGTTGTTTTCGCCGAGGAGAGAAGCGAGGACTGCTGGAGGGTGAGGTTTAGGGTCTGGTTCGGGGCGGTGCCGGTGATTGTGGCCGCAGCGGTCGGGCCAGCGGTGACCGTGCCGACCGAGAGGGTGTTGGCTGGACCGACCGGCCCTTGCGGGAGTCCGAAATTCAAGACCGCCGTGTCGTATTGGCCGGTGTTGGTGACGGTGGGGGTCGTTCCGCTGGGGAGTGCGGTGACCGTCCCGACTTGGACTTGGAGCGATGGGTAGCTGATCCCGCCTGCGGGACCGCCGCCGGTCGCCTTGGATGCCTCGATGCCATCACCTCCATTGCGGGAGGAGACGAGTTTGCTCGACATCCACGCGGGCTTGATCCGGCCCTTGCGCTCGGTGGAATCCCGGCGCATGGCGGGATTTTTGGCCAGCACCTCGGTTTCCTTCGCGAGCAGCGCGGCCTTGTTCGCATCGCCGGTCAGCGGGACCGCAAGCTTGGAGGCGAGGTTGGCCGTGAGGAGGTCGATATAAAGGGAATCGAAGGCCGTGACATCCGTTACCTTGCGGACATATTCCAGCGTGATGGCGGACCCGAGCCAGATATCCCAATCGGTCGTCCACCCGGAAGTGACGCCGGGTTGCTTGGTCGAACCGGCAACCAGGCAGCGGTAAACCGCGCCGTTGTTGGAAACCGCATTGCCGACCTCGTAGACACGATCCACGACCCATGCGGGCGAACCGGAATCGGCATTGGTGAGGACAAAGTTCCCAGACACCTCCCACGACGAGTCGCCGGTCGAGTAGTCGTAATCATTGACCCGGAACACGCGCAGGCAGTCGGCGGGGATCGCGTAGCGGTAAGCCCACTTGTATTCCGGGCGCGGGAGGGATTCGATGACCGTGGTGGACTTCATCGCCCATGTCCATGATCCGGCGAGGAGGAGCGCATCGCGCACCTGTGGGTAGAGGGACTTGGCGAGGAGCATCGCCTGCGAGGAGGGTCCGAACTGCTCGGCGGTTCCTACACGCAGGATCGCTTGGCGGCAAAGCTCGTCCTCGGTGAGCGTGGTCGATGGGCGGTCCTTGGCGGTCGCGAGGATCAGCGCCTTGACGACCGGGCGCTGCATATTGGCCGAGAAAACCTCGGCCATTTGAGCGAAAAGGTCTTTCGAGCCGGTGAGCGGCATCGCGAGGTTCGTGGCCAGCTTCGCGGAAAGGATTTCGACAAAAACCGCAGGGAACTTCGCGGCGTCGGTGACATGGGCGATGTATTCGATCTGCGCGGGTGCGGCGAGGTCGGTGTGGATGAATCCATCCACGATTTCCCACTTGGAGAAGTTCTCGTCCTCATCGATCCCGTTGAGGCGGATCAGTCGGAGAAAGTCGGAGGGAACGGCGAACCGGCGGGCGTAGCCAAAGGCTGGAGAAGTGGCGTCAGCGGTCAGCGAGGCGAGTTTCCGGCAGAACTGCCAATCGAACTCCGTTTGGAGTTCCTCCAAAGTCTGCGCGTAGAACAGAGAACAATACTGCGCCTGTGCGGTCGCGTCCGAGAGCGAGGTGATGCGGGCGTCACCGAGTCGGGCGAGAGCGAGGTTGCAGATTTGGATGTCTGTCATTGAGGCGCGTTAGAAAATGGAAAAGGGGGGAAGGCAGACTTTTCCCGGTCTGCCAGCGGGTTTTGGTTAGGCTTCGTCGCAGGCGATCTCGACGACCTTCTTCTCTTCCATGCGAACAGCAGCGAGGCTGGCCACGGAACGGATTTG